>Ga0154359_1132_pt2 | contig 24327 bp, 25 predicted proteins | sample RifGroA2_FD_115887 | JGI IMG/M metagenome (GOLD analysis project Ga0154359, IMG submission 115887) | Rhodocyclales bacterium GWA2_65_20
GCCGAGAGGGTGAGCACCTCGCTGCCGGTCGGCGTCACCAGTATCGTGTGCTCCCATTGGGCGGACAGGCTGCGGTCGCGCGTGACTATGGTCCAGCCGTCCGGCAGTTCCGAAATCGCCGCCTTGCCGGCGTTGATCATCGGCTCGATGGTGAAGGTCATGCCGGCTTCGAGTATGACGCCGCTGCCGGCCTTGCCGTAGTGGAGCACCTGCGGCTCTTCGTGGAAGCGCAAGCCGATGCCGTGACCGCAAAATTCGCGCACCACCGAAAACCCGTTTGTCTCCGCATGGCGCTGGATTGCCGCGCCGATGTCGCCGAGCCGCGCGCCGGGCCTGACCTGGGAGATGCCGAGCCACAGGCATTCGAGCGTGACTGCGCACAGGCGCTTGGCGAGGATCGAGGCTTCGCCGCCGACGATGAACATGCGGCTCGTGTCGCCGTGCCAGCCGTCCTTGATGGTGGTGATGTCGAGATTGACGATGTCGCCCTTCTTCAGCGGGCGCTCGTTCGGCACGCCGTGGCAGACCTGGTGATTGACCGAGGCGCAGATCGACTTGGGATAGGGCGGATAGCCGGGCGGCGCATAGTTGAGCGGCGCCGGTACGCAGCCCTGGACCTTCTCCATGTAATCCTGGCAGAGGCGATCGAGTTCCGCCGTCGTTACGCCGGGCTTGACGTGGGGCTCGATGAAATCGAGCACCTCGCCGGCGAGGCGGCCGGCGACGCGCATCTTTTCTATTTCTTCGGGAGTTTTGATGGTGATGCTCATCGGCGAAATCCAGGGAACTTTCCCGGATTGTACCGTTAGCTGGCAGTTGTTTGGCTTGTCCCTGCGCGGAATCGGGGCATTGGCGGAAGCCCGAGGCGTGGTCGCGGACTCGAACCTATAAAGGCGAAAAAACGATATGTATCCAGTGCGGCCCGAAGGGGGCAACCGAAAGTATTGGACGAGAAGTCAAAACCCCATGCGCCCGACGCCCCGAAGGAAGTCCCCTTGTGGGATTTCTGCGCGCGCCAAGGGCAGCGGGTGGCCGACGCGGCTCGTGTCCCCCTGGCTGGCTGCGCCCCGGCCCGAATAAGCCCGAATAAGCCCTTGAGCCCGACTGCCGCATTGCACTATAATGCGCGGCTTGCCCGGATTGGCTGGGCAAAATCCACACGCCCGGCACCGAATGGGTGCTCCCCCAGGTAAATGAGGGAGACACGGCCGGGCGGCGGTTCAACCCATATCGGAGATCGATACTTATGAGCACTACCATGCGCCAGATGCTGGAGGCCGGCGTGCATTTCGGCCACCAGACCCGTTTCTGGAACCCCAAAATGGCCCCGTTCATTTTCGGCCATCGCAACAAGATCCACATCATCAACCTCGAAAAGACCCTCGCCAAGTACAACGAGGCGATGACCTTCATCAAGAAGATGTCGGCCAAGAAGGGCACCATCCTGTTCGTCGGCACCAAGCGCCAGGCGCGCGAGATTCTGGCCGAGGAAGCCCAGCGTTGCGGCATGCCCTTCGTCGATGAGCGCTGGCTCGGCGGCATGCTGACCAACTTCAAGACCGTCAAGCTGTCGATCAAGCGCTTGAAAGATCTTGAGCAGATGCAAACGGACGGCAGCTTCGAGCGCCTCTCCAAGAAGGAAGCGCTGACGTTCAGTCGCGAGCTGGTCAAGCTGCAGAAGAGCATGGGCGGCATCAAGGACATGCCCGGCCTGCCGGACGCGATTTTCGTCATCGACGTCGGCTACCACAAGATCGCCATCACCGAAGCCGCCAAGCTCGGCATCCCGGTCATCGGCGTCGTCGATACCAATCACTCGCCCGAAGGCATCAGCTACGTGATTCCCGGCAACGACGATTCCTCGCGCGCCATCCGTCTCTATGCCCGCGGCGTGGCCGACGCCATCCTCGAAGGCAAGAACCAGTCGGTGAACGAAGTGCTCCAGGCCGTGGCCGGCGACGACGAGTTCGTCGAGGTCGAGGAAGGTCCGGCGCAGTAAAGGCATTTCACCGCAGCGGGCACGGAGGACGCGGAGGGTCGATCCTTTGTGTTCCTCTGCGTCCGTCGCCTCATCTGTGGTCTTTGGATATTGATTTGGAGTAAAGCAATGGCGGAAATCACCGCAAGCATGGTCAAGGAACTGCGCGAGAAGACCGACGCGCCGATGATGGAATGCAAGAAGGCGCTCACCGAAGCCGGTGGCGACATGGACAAGGCCGAGGAAATCCTGCGCGTCAAGCTCGGCAGCAAGGCCACCAAGGCGGCCTCGCGCATCGCCGCGGAAGGCATCGTCGGTATCCATCTCGCCGGCGACGGCAAGCTCGCCAGCCTGATCGAAGTGAACTGCGAAACCGACTTCGTCGCCAAGAACGACGACTTCATCGCGTTGGCGAAGAACCTCGCCGCGCTCGTGGCGACGAAGAATCCGGCCGACGTGGCGGCGCTGTCCGCGCTCGAGATCAACGGCGCAAGCGTCGAAGCGACGCGCACCGCGCTGGTCGGCAAGATCGGCGAGAACCTGTCGATCCGCCGCTTCGTGCGCGTCGAGGCCCAGGGCAGGATTGCGTCCTACGTGCATGGCGGCGCCAAGATCGGCGTGCTGGTCGACGTCACAGGCGGCGACGAGCAGCTGGCCAAGGATCTGGCGATGCACATCGCCGCCTCCAAGCCGAAGTCGCTGGACGCCTCCGGCGTGCCGACCGAACTGCTCGACACCGAGCGCCGCATCGCCATCGAGAAGGCGCGCGAAGCCGGCAAGCCCGAAGCGATGCTGGAGAAGATCGCCGAAGGCACGGTGCAGAAATACCTGAAGGACGTGACGCTGCTGGGTCAGGTCTTCGTCAAGGCCGAAGACGGCAAGCAGACCATCGAACAGTTGCTGAAGGCGAAGGGCGCGAAGATCAACGGCTTTACGCTTTACGTCGTCGGCGAGGGCATCGAGAAGAAGGTTTCCGACTTCGCCGCCGAAGTGGCCGCCCAGGCTGCCGCTGCCAAGAAGTAGGGCGGACGCCATGCCCGCCGCCGTCGCGCGCTATCGCCGCATCCTGGTCAAGCTCTCGGGCGAGGCGCTCATGGGCGATGATGCCTATGGCATCAACCGCGAGACCCTCTGGCGCATCGTCACCGAGATCAAGGCGGTGGTCGACCTCGGCGTCGAGACCGGAGTGGTGATCGGCGGCGGCAATATCTTCCGCGGCATGTCCGGCGCCTCCACCGGCATGGACCGGGCCACGGCCGACTACATGGGCATGCTGGCCACCGTCATGAACGCGATGGCGCTGGCCGACGCCATGCGCCAGGCCAACCTCCAGGCGCGCGTGCAGTCGGCGCTCAACATCGAGCAGGTGGTCGAGCCCTATATCCGCGGCAAGGCCATCCGCTACCTCGAAGAAGGCAAGGTCGTCGTCTTCGGCGCCGGCACCGGCAACCCGTTCTTCACCACCGATACCGCGGCGGCGCTGCGCGGCTCGGAGATCGGCGCCGAGATCGTGTTGAAGGCGACCAAGGTCGACGGCATCTACACCGCCGACCCGAAGAAGGATCCCGCCGCGACGCGTTTTTCCCGCATCAGCTTCGACGAGGCCATCGGCCGCGACCTCAAGGTGATGGACGCCACCGCCTTCGCGCTGTGCCGCGACCAGAAGCTGCCGATCAACGTCTTCTCCATCTTCAAGAGCGGCGCGCTCAAGCGCGTGGTGATGGGCGAGGACGAAGGTACATTGGTGCATTGCTAGGAGTCCGAAATGATCGCCGAACTCAGGAAGACCACCGAACAGAAAATGCTCAAGAGCCTGGATGCGCTCAAGCACGACCTCGCCAAGGTGCGCACCGGCCGGGCGCATACCGGCCTGCTCGACCATATCCAGGTCGATTATTACGGTTCGATGATGCCGCTCAACCAGGTTGCCAACCTGACCCTGCTCGACGCCCGCACCATAGGCGTCCAGACCTGGGAAAAGAACATGGCCGCCAAGGTCGAGAAGGCGATCCGCGATTCCGACCTGGGCCTGAATCCCGCCGCGCAGGGCGAAGTCATCCGCGTGCCGATGCCGGCGCTGACCGAAGAGCGCCGCAAGGAACTCATCAAGGTCGTCAAGCACGAAGGCGAGGCGGCCAAGGTGGCGATCCGCAACCTGCGCCGCGATGCCATCGCCCATCTCAAGGATGCGCTGAAGAAGCACGAAGTCCCCGAGGACGACGAACGTCGCGCCCAGGACGATATCCAGAAGCTCACCGACCGCTATGTTGCGGAGGTCGACAGGCTGCTGGCCGAGAAGGAAAAAGACCTGATGGCGGTCTGAGGCTCTCCGGGAGCTGCTGCCGTGGCCATCTTCACCAGTACGACGCAGGCGATTCCCGCGGCGCGGGATGTGCCCGGCCATGTCGCCATCATCATGGACGGCAACGGCCGCTGGGCGAAGAAGCGCTTCATGCCGCGCGTCGCCGGCCACAAGCGCGGCGTCGAAACCCTGCGCACGGTCATCAAGGCCTGCGTCGCGCGCGGCATCGGCTACCTGACGGTGTTCGCCTTCAGTTCCGAGAACTGGCGCCGCCCGCCGGAAGAGGTTTCCTTCCTGATGAATCTCTTCGTTGCCGCTCTCAGCGATGAGGTCGACAAGCTTCATGCCAACGGCGTCCGTCTCAAGGTGGTCGGCGACCTCTCGCGTTTCGAGCCGAAACTGCGCGCGCTGATCGACGCCGGCGAGGCCAGAACCGCCGGCAACAAGCGCTTGACGCTGACCATTGCCGCCAACTACGGCGGCCGCTGGGACATTCTCCAGGCGGTAAATAGACTGGTTCTGACGCAACCGGAAAAAGCGGGGAAATACACGGAAGCGGATCTGGCGCCCTTCCTGGCGATGGCCTATGCGCCGGAACCGGACCTGTTCATCCGCACTGGCGGCGAGCAGCGCATCAGCAATTTTCTGCTCTGGCAGCTTGCCTACGCCGAGTTTTACTTCACCGACCTGCTCTGGCCCGAATTCGACGCCGCCGCGCTGGACGCGGCCATTTCCTCCTACCGCCAGCGCGAACGCCGCTTCGGTCGCACCAGCGAACAATTGACGGCGGGTCGGGAACCGAACGTTCCGGTCGCCGCAATTTCACAAGACGAAAATGCTTAAGGCGCGGGTTCTTACCGCGCTGATTCTGGTTGCCGCGCTGCTGGGTGTCCTCTTCCTGCTGCCGCCCCCTGCGGCCGCCGCCGCGTTCGGCCTGATCGCCGCGCTGGCTGCCTGGGAGTGGGCCGGGTTGATGCGCATCGACATGCCGGGACGGGTCATGTATGGCGGGGTGGTCGCGCTGTTCTGCTGGCAGACCTATGTGCTGGGCGAGTCGGCCTTCGTCCTGTTCTGGGGCGGCGCGGCGCTTTTCTGGCTGGCGGCGGCGACGCCGTGGCTGCGCTTTCGCTGGACCATGGCCGGCAACGATTTTCTCGGCTATGCGCTGGGGCTGCTGCTGATCGTCGCCACTTGGGCGGCGATGGTGGCGCTGCATGGCCGCGGCCCCTGGGTTCTGGTCGGGATCATGGCCATCGCCTGGGTGGCCGATATCGCCGCCTACTTTGCCGGGCGCGCCTTCGGCCGCCGCAAGCTGGCGCCGACCATCAGCCCCGGCAAGACCTGGGAGGGCGTGGCGGGAGCCGTGGTCGGCGTGCTGACTTTTGGGGCCTGTGTTGCCTTGGCGATGGGGTCGCTGTCGCTGGCCGACCTGGCCGGCGGGGCGCTGCTGCTGGTTTTACTGACGGCGCTCGGCATCGTCGGCGACCTGTTCGAATCCCTGGTCAAGCGCCAAGCCGGCGTCAAGGACAGCAGCGGCCTCCTGCCGGGACATGGCGGCATCCTCGACCGCATCGACAGCCTGATGGCCATCCTGCCGCCGGCGGCGCTGATCCTCTACTGGAACGGAAGATGAGCCCCCCCCGAAAACCTCGCTGCGCTCAGTTCTCCCCCCAGGGGGCAGAGAAACACTTGGGACGGCCCGGCGTGTTTCTCGGGAAACGCCAGCGCATCACCGTCCTCGGCGCGACGGGCTCGATCGGGGTGAGCACCCTCGATGTCGTGGCGCGCCATCCCGACCGCTACGAGGTGTTCGCGCTGACGGGCTACAGCCGCATCGATGCGCTGGCCGAACAATGCAAGCAGCATCGGCCGCAGTATGCGGTGGTCGGCACGGCCGCGGATGCGGCGCAGCTTGCCGCCCGTTTGCGGCAGGAGGGCATTGCCACCGAGGTGCTCGCCGGCGAAGCGGCGTTGGAGCAGGTGGCGTCGCTGCCCGAAGTCGATGCGGTGATGGCGGCCATCGTCGGCGCCGCCGGCTTGCCGCCGACGCTGGCGGCGGTGCGCGCCGGCAAGCGTGTGCTGCTCGCCAACAAGGAGGCGCTGGTCATGGCCGGCGCGGTCTTCATGGCGGAAGTGCGCAAGTCGGGTGCGACGCTGCTGCCCATCGACAGCGAGCACAACGCCGTCTTCCAGTCGCTGCCGGCCGGATTCGCCGGCGATTTCGAGCGCCGCGGCGTGCGCCGCATCCTGCTCACGGCGTCCGGCGGCCCGTTCCGGACCTTGCCGCTGGAAAGGCTGACGCAGGTGACGCCGGAGCAGGCCTGCGCCCATCCCAACTGGGTCATGGGGCGCAAGATTTCGGTGGATTCGGCGACGATGATGAACAAGGGCCTCGAAGTCATCGAGGCGCATTGGTTGTTCGCCGCCGGCCCCGAGCGCATCGAAGTCGTGATCCATCCGCAGAGCGTGATTCACTCGCTGGTCGAATACGTCGATGGTTCCGTGCTCGCCCAGTTGGGCAATCCCGACATGCGCACGCCGATTGCGCATGCCCTCGCTTATCCCGAACGCATCGAGGCCGGGGTCGCGGCGCTCGATCTGTTCCAGGTGGCGCAACTAACTTTCGAACGGCCGGATTTGGAGCGGTTCCCCTGCCTCGGGCTCGCCTACCGCGCGTTGCAGGCCGGTGGCAATGCGCCGGCCGTGCTCAATGCTGCCAACGAGGTGGCGGTGACGGCGTTCCTGGCGGGGCGGCTGCCCTTCCTCGGTATCGCCGATGTCATTGCAGCGGCGCTCGATGCCGTGCCTGTTTGTCCGGTGCCGGATCTGCCGGCCGTGCTCGCTGCCGACGCCCTCGGACGGGCGGCGGCCACTGCCGCATTGGCCCGGCTATGAGCGTCGGCGGATTCTTCTGGTACGCCGGGGCGTTTGCCCTGGCTTTGGGCATCCTGATCGTCGTCCATGAATTCGGGCATTTCGTCGCCGCACGCCTGTGCGGCGTCAAGGTGCTGCGCTTTTCCGTCGGCTTCGGCAAGCCCCTGCTGTCGCGCCGCTGGGGCCGGGACGGTACCGAATGGTCGCTGGCGGCTTTCCCGCTGGGCGGCTACGTCAAGATGCTCGACGAGCGCGAGGGGCCGGTGGCGGACGAGGAAGCGCACCGTGCCTTCAACCGCCAGAGTGTGGGACGCCGCGCGCTGATCGTCGTTGCCGGACCGTTGTCGAATCTGCTGCTGGCCGTAGTCATCTATTGGGGCTCCAACATGGTCGGCACGGAGGAACTGCGCCCGGTTCTCGGCACGCCGCCGGCCGGCAGCATCGCCGCGCGCGCGGGGGTGCAGGAGCGGGAGACGGTGCGCGCCGTGTCCGGCAAGGCCATAATCACCTGGCAGGATCTGCGTTGGGAACTGGTCCAGCAGGCGGTGGATCGCGAACCCGTCAAACTGGACGTGATCTCTCCCAACGGGGAGATTGCCTTCCGTTCCCTCGATATCGCCGATCTCGCGCCGAGTGCGCTGGAGGGCGATCTGCTGAAGGAAGTGGGCCTGATACTGTTCCGCCCGCGCCTGAAACCGGTGATCGGGCGAGTGCTGGATGGTTCGCCCGCCGCGGCCGCCGGCATGGCGGCAGGAGACGAAGTGGTCGCCGTCGACGGCCGGCCGATAGCAGCCTGGAACGAACTTTCCGCCGCGATTCGCGCAGCGCCCGGACGCCAGCTGACGCTGGAGATCCTGCGCGCGGGGACGCCCCGGGTCGTGGCCGTCGTTCCGGCGACGGCGGAGGAGGGCGGCAAGCCGATAGGCCGCATCGGCATCGCCGCCCGCGAGGAGCCCGGTGAGCGCGCGGGCCTGGTCGTGACGGTACAAATGGGTCCGCTCGCAGCGCTTGGCAGTGCCGTGGTGAAGACTTGGGAAACCTCGATCTTCAGCCTGCGCATGATCGGCCGGATGATCAGCGGCGATCTGTCGTGGAAGAACGTGTCGGGGCCGGTCACCATCGCCGACTACGCCGGGCAATCGGCCCACATGGGAGCCTCCCATTACCTGAAATTTCTCGCCCTCATCAGCATCAGCCTCGGCGTCCTCAATCTGCTGCCCATTCCCATTCTGGATGGAGGGCATTTGATGTATTATCTCTTCGAGATTATCAAGGGTGGCCCCCTTTCGGAGCGCATCATGGAGATCGGTCAGCAGGTTGGGCTGGCCATTCTTTTGCTGCTCATGGCCTTCGCTTTTTACAACGATATCAACCGTCTCGTTTCCGGCTGAAAGAATGAAAAAAAATCTCCTTGCGGGCCTGATTGGAGCGTTGTTTGCCACTGCGGCGAGCGCTTTCGATCCTTTTGTCGTCAAAGATATCCGCGTCGAGGGCATACAGCGCACGGAAGCGGGTACCGTATTCAGTTATCTGCCGGTAAAAGTCGGCGACAAACTGACCGACGAAACCGCCGCTCAAGCCATCAAGACCCTGTTTGCGACCGGTTTCTTCAAGGACGTGCGCTTGGAGATCGAGGGCGCGGTGCTGGTCGTTGTCATCGAGGAGCGGCCGGCCATCGCCGCTATCGATTTCGTCGGCATGAAATCGTTCAAGAAGGAGGATATCCTCAAGGCTCTCAAGGAAGTAGGACTGGCGGAGTCGCTCATTTTCGACCGTTCCCTGCTGGAGCGGGCCGAGCAGGAGATGAAACGGCAGTACCTGAGTCAAGGCCAGTATGCGGCCGAGGTCAAGACGACGGTAACCCCGCTCGAACGCAATCGGGTCGGCATCAATTTCTCCATCGACGAGGGAGAGACAGCCAAGATCAAGCAGATCAACATCGTTGGCGCGAAGGCGATACCCGAGAGCGAACTGCTCGATCTCTTCGTCTTGCGTACGCCCAACTGGCTGACCTGGTATACGAAGAACGACCAGTACTCCAAGCAGAAACTGTCGGGCGACCTCGAAACGCTGCGCTCTTATTACCTCGATCGCGGTTATCTCGAATTCGCGGTCGACTCGACGCAGGTGTCGATCTCGCCCGACAAGCGGGATATCTACATCACGATCAGCCTGACCGAGGGCGAGCGTTACTCGGTATCCGCGGTCAAGATCGCCGGCGAATTCCTGCTTCCCGAGGAAGAACTGACCAAGCTGGTGATCCTGAAGCCGGGCGACGTCTATTCCCGCGAGAAGATGACCGAAACCACCAAGGCCATCAGCGACCGCCTGGGGAACGAGGGCTACGCCTTTGCCAACGTCAATGCGGCGCCAGAACTGGACAAGGAAAAACGGCAGGTGGCGTTTACGATCTTCCTCGATCCCGGCCGGCGGGTTCATGTGCGCCGCATCAACGTCGGCGGCAACACCAGGACGCGCGACGAGGTCATACGCCGGGAGATGCGCCAGGCCGAAGGCGCCTGGTACGAAGGCGACAAGATCAACAAGTCCCGCACCCGCATCGATAACCTGGGGTATTTCGAGGAAGTCACCGTGGAAACCCCGGCCGTACCCGCTGCCACCGACCAGGTCGATGTCAATGTCAATGTCAAGGAAAAGCCGACCGGCAACGTCATGATCGGCGCCGGGTTTTCCAGTACCGAAAAGATCAGCCTTTCGGGTTCGGTGCAGCAGGAGAACCTCTTCGGCAGCGGCAAGCATGTCGCGGTCCAGGTCAATACCAGCAAGTTCAATAGAACCTACGCGTTTTCCTATACCGATCCCTACCATACGATCGACGGCATCTCGCGCGGTTTCGACGTCTATCGTCGTACGACGAAGACCGGCGGTCTTGCGATCGGCCAATACGATGCATCTTCGCTGGGGGGCGGGGTCCGCTATGGCCTGCCGATCAGCGAAGACGACTACGTGACCTTCGGTCTGGCGGTCGATGCGACTACGCTGACCATGTACGACACCTCGCCGACTACGTGGCGCGACTTCGTGACCAATTTCGGGGCGTCGAACACGACAATACCCGCCTCGGCAAGTTGGGCAAGAAACACGATCGACAGCCGCATCTATCCGACGAAAGGTTCGTCTTACAACGTGGGAGGCGAAGTCGGCCTTCCCGGGGGCAGTCTCAAGTACTATCGTGCCTCCGCCCGGCATTCCCGCTACATTCCTGTCACCAGGGAGCAGACCCTGATGCTGAGCGGGGAAGTCGGTATTGCCGGCGGTTATGGCGGCAGGCCCCTGCCATTCACGAAGAATTATTATGCTGGAGGCATTGGTTCGGTCCGCGGTTACGACACCTCCTCGCTGGGGCCGGTGGATCCGACGACGGATGGGCGTCTGGGGGGGGCGAAGAAGCTTGTCGGAACCGCGGAATATTTATTCCCGATGCCTGGCATGGGAAAGGATAAGTCGGTTCGCCTGGGCGCGTTCGTCGACGCTGGCCAGGTGTGGGCTACGGGAAGCGCCATCAAGCTGAACGACTTGCGCTACAGTACCGGATTGGCGTTGTCCTGGAGTTCGCCGTTCGGTCCCTTGAAGTTTAGTTACGGCAAGCCGCTCAACAGCAAGGAAGGCGATAAAGTGCAGGCCTTGCAGTTCACGATGGGTACGGCCTTTTGATTTGAATTGATGTGGGGAAAGACATGTTGAAGAGAACCCTTGTTGCGTTTTTGGCGGTGAGTTGCGTGGCGACAGTTGCTTCCGCCCAGGCGGAAATGAAAATCGGTTTCGTCAATGGCCAGCGCGTGATCAACGATTCGCCGCAGGCGGTGAAGGCCAAGAAGAAGCTGGAGAAGGAGTTCGAGAAGCGCGACCAGGATCTGCAAAAGATGGCCAAGCAGCTCCAGGGCATGCAGGAGGGCATGGAGAAGAATGCCCCGACCATGGCGGACACCGAGCGCCGCAGCAAGGAGCGCGAGTTCAACGACCTCAACCGCGATTTCCAGCGCAAGCAGCGCGAGTTCCGCGAAGACCTCAACCTGCGTCAGAACGAAGAGATGGCCGCGATCTACGAGAACATCAACAAGATCATCAAGAAGGTCGCCGAAGCGGAGAAGTTCGACCTGATCCTCCAGGAGGCCGTCTATTTCAGCCCGAAAATCGACATCACCGACAAGGTGATCAAGTCGCTCGGGGACGGTTCCAAGTAATCCGCGTACCCGTGCCTGTCCGTCTCGACGAGATCGTTGCCCGCTTCGGCGGCAGCGTCGTCGGCGATGGCAGCGTCGCCATCACCGGCCTTGCCACGCTTGAGTCCGCCGGACAGAGGCAACTGAGCTTTCTCGCCAATCCCAAGTACCACGCCCAACTCGCCGCGACGAAAGCCGCGGCCGTCATTCTCGCGCCCGAGATGGCCGGCGGCTGCCCGGTGGCCGCCATCGTCACGCCGCAGCCCTATCTCTATTTCGCCCGCGTTTCGCAATGGCTGAATGCGCCGCCGCGTCCCGAGCCCGGCATCCACGCCACGGCGGTCGTCGCGGCGGAGGTTCCGGCCAGCGCCTGCATCGGGCCGCATGCCTGGATCGGGCAGGGCGCCCGCATCGGCGAGGATGTCGTCGTCGGAGCGAATTGCAGCATCGGCGCCGGCGCTGAGATCGGCGCGGGTTCCTGGCTCTATCCGAATGTGTCCGTTTATCCGGGGTGCCGCATCGGCCAGCGCGCCATTGTCCATTCCGGTGCCGTGATCGGCGCCGACGGCTTCGGCTTCGCGCTTGATGCGGAGCGCGCCTGGGTGAAGATTGCGCAAACGGGCCGCGTGCTGATCGGCGACGACGTCGAGATCGGTGCCGGTACCGCCATCGACCGCGGCGCGCTCGACGATACGGTGATCGAGGACGGCGTCAAGCTGGACAACCAGATCCAGGTCGGCCACAACGTCCGCATCGGCGCGCACACTGCGCTGGCCGGCTGCGTCGGCATCGCCGGCAGCGCCGTCATCGGCAGGCGCTGCACGGTCGGCGGCGGCGCCATCATTCTCGGCCACCTGAGCATTGCCGACGACGTCCATGTTTCCGCCGGCACGCTGGTCGCCAAGTCGATCGGCCGCGCCGGCAGTTACACCGGCACGGTGCCTTTCATGGCACACGAGGACTGGCTGAAAAATTTCGCGCGGCTGCGCCACCTCGATGCGATGGCCGATAAAATACGCGCCCTCGAAGCGAGGCTCGCCGCGCTGGAACAAGGAAAGAACGAATCATGACCGCGATGGACATCCACCAGATCCTCGAATACCTGCCGCACCGCTATCCGTTTCTGCTGGTCGACCGGGTGCTCGAAGTCGTTCCCGGCGAGCGCATCACGGCCTTGAAAAACGTCAGCGTGAACGAACCCTTCTTCCCCGGACACTATCCGCATCACCCGGTCATGCCGGGCGTGCTGATCATCGAGGCCCTGGCCCAGACGGCCGCGATCCTGTCCTTCAAGACCATGGGCGGCAAGCCTGACGACAAGTCGGTCTACTACTTCGTCGGCATCGACGGCGCGCGCTTCAAGCGTCCGGTCGGCCCCGGCGACCAACTGGTCATGGAGGTGTCGATCACCCTCAACAAGCGCGGCATGTGGAAATTCACCGGCGTCGCCAAGGTCGATGGCAATGTGGCGGCCGAAGCCGAGCTCATATGCACGGTGCGGCCGATCGAATGAGCGCGGCGCAGATTCATCCCGCCGCCATCGTCCATGCCGGCGCCAGGATCGGCGCGGGCGTCGCCGTCGGCGCCTATTCGATCGTCGGCGAGCATGTCGAGATCGGCGACGACACCTGGATCGGGCCGCATGTGGTGGTCGGCGGCCATACGCGCATCGGCCGCGACAACCGCATCTTCCAGTTCAATTCCATCGGCGAGATGCCGCAGGACAAGAAATACGCCGGGGAGCCGACGCGGCTCGAAATCGGCGACCGCAACACCATCCGCGAGTTCTGCACCTTCAACTGCGGCACGGCCCAGGATGCCGGCGTCACCCGCATCGGCAACGACAACTGGATCATGGCCTATGTGCATCTGGCGCACGACTGCCAGATCGGCAGCAACACCATTTTCGCCAACAACACCCAGCTTGCGGGCCATGTCAGCGTCGGCGACTGGGCCATCCTCGGCGGCTTCACTGTCGTGCACCAGTTCGTGCGCATCGGCGCCCACAGCATGACGGCGATGGGGACGATCCTGTTGCAGGATCTGCCGCCCTACGTCACCGCGGCGGGCAACCCGGCCGCGCCGCACGGCACCAACAGCGAGGGCCTCAAGCGCCGCGGCTTTTCGTCCGCCGGCATCATGGCCATCAAGCGGGCCTACAAGGCCGTCTACAAGTCCGGGCAGAAACTCGACGAGGCGCTGTCCGGCCTGACCGACGAAGTGCAGAAATTTCCGGAACTGGCGTCTTTTGCCGACTTCCTGGCACAGCCCGGAAGAGGCATCGTCAGGTAAGCGCGATGCCGCCCCGCATCGCGATGGTGGCCGGCGAAGCCTCCGGCGATCTCCTGGCCGCGCACCTGATCGCCGCGCTCAAGCAGAAATTGCCCGACGCCCGCTTCTTCGGCATCGGCGGCCCCAAGATGCAGCGCGAAGGCTTCGACGCCTGGTGGCCGGCCGAAGAACTGGCCGTGCGCGGCTATGCCGAAGTGCTGCGCCATTACCGCGAGATCACCGGCATCCGCCGCCAACTGATTTCCCGTCTGCGCGATGAAAAGCCCGACGTCTTCATCGGCGTCGATGCCCCCGACTTCAATCTCAAGGTCGAGGAAAAGCTCAAGGCGCAAGGCATCCCTGCCATCCACTACGTCAGCCCCTCGGTCTGGGCCTGGCGCGGCGAGCGGATCCGCAAGATCAGCCGCTCGGTGAGCCACATGCTGGCCATGTTCCCCTTCGAGCCCGCAATATATGAAGGCCAACAAATACCGGTGACCTACGTCGGACATCCGCTCGCCGATGTGCTGCCGCTCGAACCCGGCCGCGCCGCGGCCAGGGAAACGCTGGATTTGCCTGCCGATCAGGCGATCTTTGCCCTGCTGCCGGGCAGCCGCCAGTCCGAGCTGCAATACATGGGCGAACTCTATATCGAGACGGCCAAGCTGCTGTACGAGCGCTTTCCCGCGGCGCTGTTCCTCGTACCGCTGGTCTCGCGCGAGACGCGCCTCCAGTTCGAGGAAGCGTTGTGGAAACTCGGCGCCCAGGATCTGCCGCTCAAGATGCTTTTCGGCCACGCCCAGGATGCGCTCGCCGCCAGCGACTGCGCGCTTGTCGCCAGCGGCACGGCGACACTGGAAGCCGCGCTGCTGAAGACGCCGCTCGTCATCGCCTATCGCATGTCGCCGTGGTCGTGGCGGCTGATGAAGCGCATGCGCTACCAGCCCTGGGTCGGGCTGCCAAACATTCTCGCCCGCCGCTTCGTCGTGCCGGAATTCCTCCAGGACGAGGCCACGCCGGAGAATCTTGCCCAGGCGCTCGGCAATCTCTTCCTCGACACGCAAGTCCGAGGGAAGATCGAAGACGTATTCGCCGGCATCCATCGCAGCCTGAGACAGGGCACGGCAGAGAAAGCCGCCGCGGCGATCCTGCCGTATCTCGCAGTCGCATGAACATCTGCGGCGTCGATGAGGCGGGCAGGGGGCCACTGGCCGGACCCGTGTATGCCGCAGCGGTGATCCTCGATCCGGCGCGCCCGATCGTCGGACTCGCCGACTCGAAGAAATTGAGCGAGAAGAAGCGCGACCGGCTCGCCGTCGAAATCCGAGAGAAGGCGCTGGCCTGGGCGGTGGCTTCGGCTTCGGTCGAGGAGATCGACCGCATCAACATCCTCCAGGCCACGCTGCTGGCGATGCAAAGGGCCGTGGCCGGGCTGTCGCTGCGGCCCGCCGAAATCCTCGTCGACGGCAACCGCCTGCCGGCATTCGACCTGCCGGCAAGAGCGATCATCGGCGGCGATGCGACCGTCGCCGCGATCTCGGCGGCTTCGATTCTGGCGAAGACGATGCGCGATGCCGAGATGCTGAAGCTCCATGCCGCGGCGCCCCAATACGGCCTTGACCGCCACAAGGGCTATGGCACCGCCGCCCACCTCGAAGCATTGCGTCTGCATGGCGCCGCCGCGTTTCATCGCCGCAGCTTCGCGCCGGTCAGGGAAGTCCTGGAGCGGCGTCCGTGAGGCCGTTGTCGCTGGCGGCAAGGCCGTGAAGCAGGTCGCGCCAGGCGGCGGTCTCGCGCGCCGGATCGAAGAGCGGGCGGCGCGCGGCAACTGCCTGCGCCAGGCGTTCGCGGAAAGCAGAATTTCCCGCCACGTCGGCCATCAGCGCGGCCAGCGCCTTTTCGTCGCCGACGGGGAAATAGCCCGGATAATCCGCGCCCAGCAGGCCGCGATTGCCCTGAATATCCGAAGCGATCACCGGCACGCCATGGACGATGGCCTCGGAGACGACATGGGCGCCGCCTTCCATGACGGAACCGACGATCAGCGCGTGGCTTTGCCGCAGCAGTTTGAGCGCCTTGCCGTGCGGCAGGTCGCCGACCCACCTGTAGCGCGGCTCGGTCGCCATCAGCCCCTGCGCCGCGGCGGCGAATTCCGGCGCCAGCGCCGCACCGGCCTGGACCAGGCGCAGCCTCGGCTCATCGAGCAGTTGCAGCGCCGCGACGGCGCGAAACGGATCCTTCTCCGGCCGCAGGTGGCCGAGCAGGCAGAAGCGGACGAAGCGGCGCGGCGCTTGCCAGGAGCCGCGCGCACGGTCGGACTGGAAAATGACATGAGACTTGTCGCGCTGCGCCGGAGTCAGTTCCGCCAGGGCGGCGTCCTGCAATACCACGAGCCGGTCGGCGAGGTCGAGGGCGGCCGCCGCGCCGGCATCGCTGCCGATGTCGCGGTAGAGGTCCGTGCCCGTCAGCGCCAGGATCAGCGGCCGCGCCGGATGCCCGGCCTTGAAGGCGAGTTGGGCAGGCCGGCTCTTGCGCGCATGCAGGGCGATCATCAGGTCGTGGTCGCCCGTCTCCCATGCCGTGACGATGTCGACCCGCGCGCCCAGCGTGCGCAGGATGCGCGCCCAGCGCAGGGCGGTGTGGCGGTTGCCGAGGCGGGTGCCGGCGGCGGCGGGAGTGACGATCGCAATTCGCATGGGCCGCTATTGTATGGCCGGAATTAAAGCCATAACCTCCCGCGACAATGCCGCCTTCAAGGCGCTGCGGCTGCTGGCGAAGGATTCCCGCGAGCAGGCCAGGCAGGGACGCACGCTGCTCGACGGTCTCCATCTCGTCGCCGACTACCGGGCGCGGGTCGGCCTGCCGCAGCAGCTCGTCGTCAGCGAGAGCGGCGAGCGCCATCCGCAAGTGCAGGCTCTGCTGGCGGAGCATGCGGGCGTCGACATCCTGCATCTGCGCGACGCACTGTTCACCGAGGTCAGCGGCGTGGCAACCCCGGTCGGCCTGCTGGCGGTCATCGCCATCTCCGCGGCCGCCACGGCGCCGCTTACAAATTCCTGCGTGCTGCTCGAAGGCATACAGGATGCGGGCAACGTCGGCGCCATCCTGCGCACCGCCGCCGCGGCCGGCGTGCGCGACATCGTCCTCGGGCCGGGCTGCGCGGGCGCCTGGACGCCGCGCGTGCTGCGGGCCGCGCAGGGCGCCCATTTCGGCCTGGCGCTGCGGGAGCGCGACGATCTGGCGGCGATCGCGCGGGACTTCGCCGGACTCAGCGTGGCGACGCTCGCCGCCGGCGGCGCCTCCGTTTACGGCCTCGACTTGGCCGGGCCGGTGGCCTGGATCTTCGGCAACGAGGGGGCGGGGGTCTCGGCGGAACTTGCCGCCGCGGCCAAGGCGCGTGCTACCATTCCCTTGGCATCGGGCAGCGAGTCGCTCAATGTCGCCGCCGCCGCGGCGGTCTGCCTGTTCGAGGCGGTGCGGCAGCGGCGCCTGGGCTGCGGGGCAGTCGCCGAGTTGGACTGACTGCCGCGGGAAACGGGAGGAGCGTGTTATGCAACCAGAATGGTGGCACTGGGCCGTCGCCGGCATTGTCCTGATCCTCGCTGAACTCGCGGTGCCGGCCTTCGTGCTGGTCTGGTTCGGCCTCGGCGCCCTGTTGGTCGCCGCTATCGTCGCCATCGCGCCGGCCATGGACATCACGCTGCAACTGACCTTCTGGCTGACGACCTCGCTGTCGCTGGTCGTCCTCTGGTTCAGGATATTCAAGCCCGGCTTCCACAAGACCCGCATCGGCATGGCCGACGCCGACGTGCTCGGCGAAGTCGGTCTGCTCGCCCGCGATGTTGCCCCCTTCGAGAAGGGCGAGGTACGTTTCCAGAAGCCGATCCTGGGCAGCGAGGTGTGGCCGTGCATCGCCGACGAGGCGATCAAGGCGGGCGAACGCGTCAAGGTGCTGGAGGTCGAGGGCAGTTTTCTGAAAGTTGGCAAACACTGAGGGAGGACGCTATGGAAGCAGGTTTCGTGTTCGTCGTCGCGCTGCTGGCCTTCGCGGTCATCACGCTGCTGAAGGGAGTGCGCATCGTGCCGCAGGGCGAGGAATGGATCGTCGAGCGCCTCGGCAAGTACCACGGCACCCTGCATCCGGGCCTCAACGTCATCATCCCCTACCTCGACCGCGCCGCCTATAAGCTGGTGACCAAGGACATCATCCTCGACGTGCAGGAGCAGGAGGTCATCACCAAGGACAACGCCGTGATCCGCACCAACGCCATCGCCTTTATCAAGGTCACCGATCCGATCAAGGCGGTCTACGGCGTCACCGATTTTTCCGAGGCGATCCGCAACATGATCATGACCACGCTGCGCTCCATCGTCGGCGAGATGAACCTCGACGAGGCGCTTTCCAACCGCAACATGATCAAGGCACGGCTGCGCGAAGGCATTGCCGACGAGGCCGGCGACTGGGGCTTGACGGTGAAGTCGGTGGAAATCCAGGACATCAACCCGTCCGACTCGATGCAGAAGGCGATGGAGGCGCAGGCGTCGGCCGAGCGCGAGCGCAAGGCCATGGTGACCAAGGCCGAGGGTACCAAGCAATCGGCCATCCTCCAGGCCGAAGCGCGCCTCGAAGCGGCGCGGCGCGACGCCGAAGCCCAGGTGACGCTGGCCGAGGCCAGCGCCGAGGCGATCCGCCGCGTCACCCAGGCCATCGGCACGGCTGATGCGCCGATGCGCTACATGCTCGGCGAGAAATACATCGCCGCCATGAGCCGGCTCGCCGATTCGCAGAACGCCAAGACCATCGTCATTCCGGCCGACTTGCAGGAGACGCTGCGCGGCGTGCTCGGGCGGGACAGGGGATGACTCGGAGCCTTTTCAAAAAATCGGGTCGGGGCGGATAATCGTTGTTATAGTTTCGCATGACTAAAGTCCTAGACCATGCCCAATCGATAACACATCATCGCGACCACGCGCTGGTGGATATGGCCATGGTGTATTCGCTGCTCGATATGTTTGGCCATGGGCGCCGCCGCTTCGTCTTGCGGCTTTATCGGGTTGCCCAAATCCAGGGCCACTTGCAGATCACCCTGACGGTCTGGACCGATGGACGCGCGGTTAACTGCGAAGAAATAGAATGCAACGCCGCCGCCGCGCCGCAGAGGATGATCCAGGCGCTGACGCAAGAGGTGGTCAGCGCGGGGACGATTACGGATGAACGGCTCCGCACCTTGCACTTCACCTGGCTGCCGGTGCGCCGCGACAAGGAGTTGCTCGGTTGCATCGAATTGGGCATGGCCAAGCCATTGACCCAGCGCCAGCTTAACCTGATCGACGGCATGCGCGGGCTGTATGCCAACTACCTGAGCCTGCTGCGCTACAGCCAGATAGACACATTGACCAGGCTACTCAACCGCAAGACCTTCGACGAGAGCCTGCAACAGATGCTGGCTGCCGTGAAAGCGAAATCGCTCAATAAGCCAGCGGCGGAGAGACGCAGCGAGACCGACGAGCATGCCCAATGGTTGGCGGTGATGGACATCGACCACTTCAAGCGTGTCAACGATACTTTCGGTCATTTGTTCGGCGACGAGGTGCTGATTCTCATTGCCAATCTCATGCGCGAGGTATTCCGCAGCAAGGACAGGCTGTTCCGCTTCGGTGGCGAGGAGTTCGTCGTGCTGCTGCGCGACACTGGCGAGCAGAATGCGCTCAAGGTATTCGAGCGCTTCCGCAGAACAGTCGAGTCGCACGCATTCCCGCAGCTGAGCAAAGTTACGATCAGTATCGGCGTCACCAAGGTGCAGGTCTTCGACAATCCCACCACGCTTTTGGGCCGGGCCGACGAGGCTTTGTATTATTCCAAGCATCATGGTCGCAATCAGGTGCAGTTCTTCGACAACCTGGTTGCGGAAATGAAAATTACCCGTTCCACCGTGGTACACACCGAGGCTGACCTGTTCTGAGATCGCTTCAGGGCGGCCGGAGCGTCAGGCCTTGTCCCGCATCAAGCGGCCTTTCTCCCGTTCCCAATCCTTGGTCTTCTCCGCCTCGCGCTTGTCGAACTGCTTCTTGCCCTTGGCGAGGCCGATCGAGGCCTTGATGCGGCCCTTGTTGTAATGCAGGTCGAGCGGCACCAGCGCATAGCCGGCGCGCTCGACCTTGCCGATCAGCATGGCGATTTCCCGCTCGTGCAGCAGCAGCTTGCGCGTGCGCACCGGGTCGGGATGGATGTGCGTCGAGGCTGCAAGCAGGGGGCTGATGTGCGCGCCGATGAGGAATATTTCGCCGTTCTTGATGACGACGTAGGCTTCCTTGATCTGCGCCCGTCCGGCGCGGATCGCCTTCGCTTCCCAGCCTTCCAGCACGAGTCCCGCTTCGAGGCGTTCTTCGATGAAGTAGTCGTGGAAGGCTTTCTTGTTGTCGGCGATGCTCATGGCGGGACGGCTTGCTAGAATCGCCGCATTCTAACGTAGTGACTAGCCATGGCCGTCGTCGAAAAATCGGTCTTGATCGCGCGCACCCCCCGCCAGATGTTCGATCTGGTGGATCGCGTCGAGGACTACCCGCAGTTCCTGCCCTGGTGCGGCGGCACGGAATTGCTCGAGCGCACGGCCGCCGTGACGGCGGCGCGCATCCATATCAGCTACCACGGCGTCAAGGCGCACTTCGCCACCGAGAATCCCAAGGAGGCGCCGCACTGGATGGACATCCACCTGCGCGAAGGCCCGTTCCGGAGCCTCGACGGCAGTTGGCGCTTCACCGCGCTCGGCGACGCCGGCTGCAAGGTCGAATTCAGGCTCAACTACGAGTTTTCCAGCAAGATCCTCGAAAAGGCGCTGGGGCCGGTGTTCAATCACATCGTCGGCACCTTCGTCGACTCCTTCGTCAAACGGGCGCACCAGGTTTATGACTGATTCCATCCGCATCGAAATCGCCTACGCCAAGCCGGCACGGCAGGAACTCATAGAACTCAAGTTGCCGCTGGGCAGCACCATCCAGCAGGCGGTCGAGGCCTCGGGGCTGCTGCAACGCTATCCGGAAATCGAACTGGCCAAGGCCAGGGTCGGCATCTATGGCAAGCTGGCCAAGCTCGACACCGTCTTGCGCGAGAAGGATCGCGTCGAAATCTACCGGCCGCTGATCGCCGATCCGAAAGAGGTGCGCAAACAGCGCGCCGCCGAAGGCAAGGTCATGAAAAAAGGCGGCGGCGCAACGGAAGAGTGACGACGTTCTGGTGCTATTTGCACCAGCTCTCGACAGCCTTGCGGGCACTCGCGAGTTCTTCTTCGCGCACGGCTCCCTCCAGCGCCACGCGCTCCCCTTTGGCACTGGTGGTGAAGCGGATTTGCCCCGACTCCAGCGCGTGCAGATTGCCTTTCGCCTTGTCGCAATTGACGCGGCGCGCTTCGCCCTCGGTCTTTTCCTTCTCGGCCTTGGCGGCGGCTTCCTGCGATTCCTTCTGTTTTTTGCGTGCCGCCATTTCCTGTTCGGCAAAGCCTTTGCGCGTGGCGTCCGCATCGCTGGCCGGCGCCGGCGGTGCGGCAAGCTTGCGCGCCTGGGTTGTTCCGGGCGGCGGCTGGTCGGAATACTGGACCTTGCCGTCGGCATCCTTCCACGAATAGAGTGCGGCAGTGGCGGACAGGGAGCAGAGCGCGAATACAAGCGGGACAAGGAAGCGCATGGAATGGTTGTCCTTCGTTTGCCCGTGCCGGGCGACCCGCGTATAATACGTTTTTGGCACAGAGGATAACAGTATGAGACTCCTCCAGAAGGCGCTGACGTTCGATGACGTCCTCCTGGTTCCCGCCCATTCGGCGATCCTGCCCCGCGATGTTTCCCTGGCGACCCGCCTGACCCGCAACATCGTCCTGAACCTGCCGCTGGTTTCGGCGGCGATGGATACGGTTACCGAAGCCCGTCTGGCCATAGCGCTGGCCCAGGAAGGCGGCATCGGCATCGTGCACAAGAACCTGACGCCCAAGGGCCAGGCGGCCGAAGTCGCCAAGGTCAAGCGTTTCGAATCGGGCGTGCTCAAGGATCCGATCACCATTCCGCCGACCATGTCGGTGCGCGAGGTGTTGAGCCTGACCCGCGCCCACAAGATTTCCGGTTTGCCGGTGGTCGAAAACGGCTGCGTCGTCGGCATCGTCACCAACCGCGACCTGCGTTTCGAGACCAATCTCGACCAGCCGGTGCGCAACATCATGACGCCGAAGGATCGGCTGATCACCGTCAAGGAAGGGGCCACGCTCGAAGTGGCCAAGGCCCTGATGCACAAGAACCGCCTCGAACGCGTGCTTGTCATCAACGACGGCTTCGAGCTGCGCGGCCTCATGACGGTCAAGGACATCCTCAAGTCTTCCGAGCATCCGCTGGCCTGCAAGGACAGCTTCGGCCGCCTGCGCGTCGGCGCCGCCATCGGTGTCGGCGCAGGCACCGAGGAGCGTGCCGCGCTGCTGGCCGAGGCCGGCGTCGATGTGCTGGTGGTCGACACCGCCCACGGCCATTCCCAAGGCGTGCTGAAGCGCGTCGAATGGGTCAAGAAGAACTTCCCGAACGTCGAGGTCATCGGCGGCAACATCGCCACCGGCGCCGCCGCCAAGGCGCTCGTCGACCACGGTGCCGACGGCGTCAAGGTCGGCATCGGCCCCGGCTCGATCTGCACCACGCGCATCGTCGCCGGCGTCGGCGTGCCGCAGATCACGGCCGTCGACAACGTCGCCAACGCTCTGGCGAATACCAACGTCCCGCTGATCGCCGACGGCGGCATCCGCTATTCGGGCGATATCTCCAAGGCGCTGGCTGCGGGCGCCCATGTCGTCATGCTCGGCGGCCTGTTCGCCGGCACCGAAGAGGCGCCGGGCGAAACCGTGCTCTACCAGGGACGCTCCTACAAGTCTTATCGCGGCATGGGCTCGCTCGCCGCGATGAAGCAGGGTTCTTCTGACCGCTATTTCCAGGACAACGAGGCCAATGTCGAGAAGCTCGTGCCCGAAGGCATCGAAGGCCGTGTTCCCTACAAGGGCTCGGTGACCGCCGTCATCCACCAGTTGATGGGCGGTCTGCGTTCGTCGATGGGCTATGTCGGTTGCGCGACGATCGATGAGATGCGCGCCAAGGCGGAGTTTGTCGAAATTACCTCCGCCGGCATCCGTGAGTCGCATGTCCATGACGTTCAGATCACCAAGGAAGCGCCGAACTACCACGTCGAGTAATTCGCTTGCAACCTGCAAAGGCGGCCCCGGCCGCCTTTCTTATTTTAGTTCCGGCTAACGCCGCCTTGCGGCATTAGCCTTCACTGAAACGCCTAACGGCGTTTTAGGAGGCGATAAAGAAATGTCACACCAGAAAATCCTCATTCTCGATTTCGGTTCCCAATACACCCAACTCATCGCCCGCCGCGTGCGCGAGCAGCAGGTCTATTGCGAACTCCATCCCAACGACGTTTCCGACGCCTTCATCCGCGAATTCGCGCCGCAGGGCGTCATTCTTTCGGGCGGGCCGAATTCGGTCTACGAGGACGAGACGCCGCGCGCGCCCGACGCCGTGTTCCAGCTCGGCGTGCCGGTGCTGGGCATCTGCTACGGCATGCAGACCATGGCGGCCCAGCTCGGCGGCAAGGTCGAAGGCGCGAAGAAGCGCGAGTTCGGCTACGCCGAAATCCGCGCCCGCGGCCACTCGGCGCTGCTCAAGGACATCCAGGACAGCGTCAGCGCCGAGGGCCACGGCCTGCTCGACGTCTGGATGAGCCACGGCGACAAGGTCACCGAGCTGCCGGCCGGCTTCAAGGTCATCGCCGGCAACGACGCCACGCCGATCGCCGGCATGGCCGACGAGGCGAGGCATTTCTACGGCGTGCAGTTCCATCCCGAAGTGACCCACACCCTCAAGGGCCGGGACATCTTCACCCGCTTCGTGCGCGACATCTGCGGCTGCCGCGGCGATTGGAACATGCCGGACTACGTGGCCGAGGCCATTGCCAGGGTGCGCGAGCAGGTCGGCCAGGACGAGGTCATCCTCGGTCTGTCGGGCGGCGTCGATTCCAGTGTGGTCGCGGCGCTGCTGCACAAGGCCATCGGCGACCAGCTCACCTGCGTCTTCGTCGACAACGGCTTGCTGCGCCTGAACGAAGCGGATCAGGTGATGAAGACCTTCGCCCGCAACCTCGGCGTCAAAGTGATCCACGTCGATGCCACAGAGCAGTTCATGGGCCACCTCGAAGGCGTCACCGATCCGGAACAGAAGCGGCGCATCATCGGCCGCGAGTTCGTCGAGGTGTTCCAGGCCGAGGCGCAGAAGTTGCCCAACGCGCGCTGGCTGGCGCAGGGCACCATCTACCCGGACGTGATCGAGTCCGCCGGCGCCAAGACCAAAAAGGCCCACACCATCAAGAGCCACCACAATGTCGGCGGCCTGCCCGAGACGCTCAACCTCAAGCTGTGCGAACCGTTGCGCGAGCTGTTCAAGGACGAGGTGCGCGAGTTGGGCATCGCGCTCGGCCTGCCGCACGAGATGGTCTATCGTCACCCCTTCCCCGGCCCCGGCCTGGGCGTGCGCATCCTTGGCGCGGTGAAGAAGGAATACGCCGACCTGCTGCGCCGCGCCGACGCCATTTTCATCGACGAGCTGCGCGCGGCGGACTGGTACGACAAGACCAGCCAAGCCTTCGCCGTCTTCCTGCCGGTGAAGTCGGTCGGCGTCATGGGCGACGGCCGCAC
>Ga0154359_1019_pt1 | contig 24155 bp, 23 predicted proteins | sample RifGroA2_FD_115887 | JGI IMG/M metagenome (GOLD analysis project Ga0154359, IMG submission 115887) | Rhodocyclales bacterium GWA2_65_20
CGATGCCACCGCCGTGGCGGGCGACATTGCCGAGCATGACCTCGACGTTGTAGAAACCCTGCGGCACCTTCTGGTGGGCGTGGGCGGCGGCGACGGCGTCGCCCATGAGGAAGACGCGGACTTCGCGCCCCTCGCGCTTGGCCAGCGCTCCGGCCAGCCGCAGGCCGTTGTAGCTGCGCTCCGAGCCGTAGGGCGCGTCGTTGAGGATGAACAGGGTTTTCATGGTCGTCTCCAATCGGATAACGATCTAACGATCGTTAGACTGATTGTGCCGAGTCCCAGGGTAACTGTCAAGTAGATTGACACGCGATCGCCATAACCTTAGATTGATGACCATGAACGACACGCGACACATCAAGGACATGCTCTACGAACAGGTGGCCCGCATCGGCAAGGCGGCATGCAGTCCGAAGCGGCTGGAGCTGATCGAGCTGCTGTGCCAGGGCGAGAAGACCGTGGATATGCTGGCGCGCCAGGCGTCGATCAGCATGAAGCTCGCCAGCGCGCACCTGCGTGAGTTGCGCGCCGCGCGCCTCGTCGAGACCGAGAAGCAGGGCAAGAACGTGGTCTATCGCATCGCGAATCGCGCCGTGGCCGAGTTCTGGGTGGTGATCCGCTCGCTCGCCGAGGACCGGCTGGTCGAGTTGCGCATGGCGCTCGAACAGATGGCGAGCCGTCCGAAGGAACTGGCCGCGCATGACCGCGACACCCTCGTCAAGCTCGCGCGCAAGGGCGAAGTGGTGGTGCTGGACGTGCGTCCCGCCGATGAGTTCCTCGCCGCGCACCTGCCGTTTGCCCGGTCGATTCCGCTCGACGAGCTGAAGCTGCGGCTTGCCGAACTGCCGAAAGACAGGACCGTCGTCGCCTATTGCCGCGGCCCCTACTGCCTCATGGCGCGCGACGCCGTGGAACTGCTGCGCAAGAAGGGCTATGAGGCCATGCGCCTGCCCGAAGGCGTCGCCGAGTGGGGCTTGGCGCCGGTGCGCTGAGGCGGCGATGTGCCGGCTTCAGTGCGCCAGTGCGGCGTGCGCGGCGGCGATGCCGCTTCTGACTGCGCCTTCGATGGTCGCAGGATAGTCGCCGGCAACGTAATCGCCCGCCAGCCAGAGGCCAGGCAGCGCCGTCGCCATGGCCGGGCGTTGCATGCCCGGCGTGCAGGCGAAGGTGGCGCGTTTCTCGACGATCACGCGCGACCAGAGCGGCGGCGGCAGGGCGGGCACGACGCGGGCGATTTCGCCGTGGATGCGCCGGGCCAGCGCGTCGTTCCCCAGATCCTCGTGGCGGCCGTGCGCGCTGATGACGGCGGCGAGCAGGCCCGGCTGGCCGCACAGGCTGCCGCGGTCGAACAGCCACTGCGCGCAGCCTTGCGCCACGCCGATCATGGGGAAGGGCAGCCGCACCGCGGGCGGATAGGCGAGGTAGGCGGTGACGATGGGTTCCCAGACCAGGGCGTGCACCGTTTCGTTCAGCGCCGCGAGTTCCGGCAGCGCGGCGATCAGCTTCGGCAGGTGGTAGGGGGCTACGCCGATGATAATTTCGTCATAGGGGCCGCGTTCGCCGCCGGCGTCGAGCGTGTAGCCTTTGGCACCGCGCTGGACGGTATCGACGCGCAGGCCGCGGTGAAGCGTGCCGCCATGGGCTTCGACAAAGCGCGCGGCGGGCTCGGGGAATAGGCTGGAAAAGTCGGTCGCCGGCAGCAGCAGGTCGCTGGCGGCGCGTTCGGCGGCGAGGCTGTCGCGCAGGACGTTGAGGAAGACCTGCGCCGAGGCATGCTCGATCTCGGTGTTCAGCGCCGCGACGCAGAGGGGTTGCCAGAGATAGTGGCGCAGCCGTTCGCTCTGTTCGTGCGCGGCCAGCAGTTGTGCGGCCGGCATATCCTGCGGCAGTCTGAACCCCTGCGACTCGATGGCGCGCATGAAGCGGATCGCGGCGAACTTTTCCGCGAACGATAGCCCCCGTGCCAGCAGGAGTGCCCAGGCCAGATGCAAGGGCGCGGGCACGGGTATGGCAAATGAGGGCGCCGCGATGCGCAGATCGCCCGGATATTCGAGCCGCAACGGATGGCGGCGCAAGGTGCGTTGCGGATCGGCGCCGACCAGGCACATCAGGCGCAAGGTTTCGCGGTAGGCGCCGACGAGGATGTGGGCGCCGTTGTCGAGCGTCATGCCTTCGATCTCGACACTGCGTGCGCGTCCGCCGAGCGTGCGCGAGGCCTCGAAGACATCGACGGCGCGTCCGGCGGCGGCGAGTTCGACGGCGGCGGCGAGGCCGGCGTAGCCGGCGCCAATGACTGCTACGCGCCGAGCCACGTCTTGCCGGCGATCCAGAGCTTGCGCAGCGGCGGCAGCGCAAGGCGGTGCGTGAGCACGCGGCAGCCGTCCTTGACGATCTCTTCGAGCGTGCTGCGGTAGATCGCCGCCATGATGAGGCCGGCGATTTGCCTGCGACGGTCGCCGGCCGGCAATTGCGCCAGCGCGCGCTCGTAGTGCTCGCGGGCGCGGGCGACCTGGAATTCCATCAGGGCCGTGAAGCCTTCGGTGTGGCGGCTGTGCAGGATGTCGGCTTCCGTCACGCCGAAGCGCGCCAGTTCGTCCTGCGGCAGGTAGATGCGGCCGCGGCGCGCATCCTCGCCGACGTCGCGGATGATGTTGGTGAGCTGGAAGGCGAGGCCGAGGTCGTGCGCGTATTTCAGCGTGCGCCGGTCGGCGTAGCCGAATATCTCGGCGGCGAGCAGGCCGACGACGCTGGCGACGCGGTAGCAGTAAAGGTGCAGCGCCTTGAAGTCGGCATAGCGCACGGTATCGAGGTCCATCTCCATGCCGTCGATGATTTCATTGAGCTGCTCCTGCGGCAGCGAGAAATGCCGCAGCGACGTCGCCAGCGCCTGCGTCACCGGGTGCGTCGGCCGGCCGGCGTAGAGCGCGGCGACTTCGCTCCGCCACCACGCCAGCGTCATGCGCGCGACGCCGGCGTCGGAGCATTCGTCGACGGCGTCGTCCACCTCGCGGCAGAAGGCGTAGAGCGCGGTGATGGCCTGGCGGCGCTGCCGCGGCAGGAACCTGAAGCTGTAGTAGAAGCTCGATCCGCTGGCGGAAGCCTTCTGCCGGCAGTAGGCGTCGGGATTCATTGGACGAGCGCGCGCCAGAGGATGCGCGCCCAATCGGGCCGTTCGAGCACGGGGCGGCGGCGGAATATGTCGTAATCCACGGCCTCGATTTTATCGAGAATGCGCAGCCCGCCGGCAACGATGGCGCGAATTTCGAGGCCGATGCGGCCGGGCAGGTCGCCACCGAGCGGCGCGCCTGCGAGCATCAGCGCCCGCGCCCGCTCGACTTCGAAGCGCATCAGTGTCCGCCAGTTGTCGTCGGCGCGGCCCGCGCCGATCTGCATCTCGGCTACGTCGAAGCGCACGAGATCCTCCTGCGGCAGGTAGATGCGCGGCTTGGCCCAGTCGATGGCGACATCCTGCCAGTGGTTGATGAGTTGAAGCGCCGAACAGACGCAGTCCGAGCGGGAGAGGTTCTCCGGCGTGGCGGCGCGGAACAGCTGAAGCAGCAGCCGTCCGACCGGATCGGCCGAGCGGCGGCAGTAGTCGATGAGTTCCGCATAGGTGGCGTAACGCGTTTTCACCACGTCCTGCGAGAAGGCGTCGAGCAGGTCGCGGAACAGTTGCAGCGGCAGGTCGTGCGCGGCGATGACGGGGCGCAGGCGCAGGAAGACCGGATGCGCGGTCGGTCGGCCCGCTTCTATTGCGTCGAGTTCCGCCTTGTAGGCGTCGAGCAAGCGCAGGCGTTCCGTCGCCGACAGGTCGCCCTCGTCGGCAAAATCGTCGGCGCTGCGCGCGAAGCCGTAGATCGCCGCCACCGGTTCGCGCAGCGGCGCCGGCAACAGGATCGAGGCGACGGGAAAGTTTTCGTAGTGGTCGACGGGCATGGGCGCCTCTCAAGCGCGGGCCGGGTTTTGGAAGCGGCGCTCCTGCGCCATTTGGCGCGCGAAGGAGTGCGCACTATAGCGTCATGACCGCGGATGCTCAACCTCATGGTCGGGATGCGGCGCCTGTCAGAAATGACAGGCGCCAGGCCGGCGGAAACGCATTATTCTTGCAGTACCTGTCGGTCGGGATTACAGGAAAGCCGAAATGGCGGCTGCGCGACCGGAGAAACTCATGGGAGGACGTGAAAATTCTTATGCGGCGTCTCGAATCGATGGTGCTCTTGCCTGCGTTGGTCTTTCTCGGCGCTTGCACGACGACCCAGCCCTATCCCCGCGAATACGCTGCCTGTTACGAGATGGTGCAGCGGCATGCGGCGCAATTGTTGCCGGTGTTCGAAACGCTCGGCTACCGGCCCGAAATACATCTGCAATTGGACGACGAAATGCGCAGCGGCCGCGGCTTCCGCAAGCCCGACAATGTCCTGGGCGACGCGATTCCGAGCGGGCGCATCCGCTTGCGCCCGTCGCGGCTGTGCGGCAACGACGCCGTGGCGCGGGCGGTGCTGGCGCACGAAATGGCGCATGTGGCGCTCCAGCACCGCGGTGCGCCGGGCAGCGGGCTCGTTCTCGAGTGGGAAAGGCCGGCGCAGCACGAGACGGAGGCGGACGAACTGGCGCTGGCGGTTCTGCGCAAGGCCGGCGGCAACCCGTTGTCGGCCCGCTATATCGAGTGCCGGCTGGGGGCGTGCGGCGGTGCGCCGGGCGGTTCCGCGTCGAGTCCGGCATTTCGCTGGCGATCCCAGTGAGGGCGGGCCGGCCGGCGCCCTGACAGCGGCGGGGCGAATCGGTTAGAATTACCGGTCGCGCGAAGGTGGCGGAATTGGTAGACGCACTGGATTTAGGTTCCAGCGCCGCGAGGCGTAAGGGTTCGAGTCCCTTCCTTCGCACCATTTTCGGAATGCCCCCCGCCGTCGGAACCCCATAGTATTTTCAAGGACTTTTCATGCAAACGGAACCCCAAGTGAGCGGCGCAGCCGTGAATTCGCTCGAACGTCGCATCGACATGAGCGTGGCGACGGCCGATGTCGACAAGGAAGTCGAACAGCGTCTCAGGCAACTGTCGAAGACGGTGAAAATGGCCGGTTTCCGGCCCGGCAAGGTGCCGTTCAAGATCGTGGCGCAGCAGTACGGCGGTCAGGCGCGCTCCGAGGCCATCGGCGCCGCCGTCGAGCGGGTTTTCGGCGAAAAGGTGCGCGAGCAGAACCTGCGCGTGGCCGGTTATCCGCGTATCGAGCCAAAGGCGGCCAGCGGCGGTGCGGCACTCGAGTTCTCCGCGGTCTTCGAGGTTTACCCTGAGGTCGTCATTGGCGACGTGGCGGGGCAGGCCATCGAAAAGCCGATGTTCGAAGTGACGGATGCCGAGGTCGATAACACCATCGACGTCCTGCGCAAGCAGCGTACGACCTATGTGACGGCCGGCCGTGCTGCGGAAAAAGGCGATCGCATGGTCATCGATTTCGTCGGCCGCAAGAACGGCGAGGAGTTCGTCGGCGGCAAAGCGACCGATTTCGCGGTCGGGCTCGGCGACGGCCGGATGCTGCCCGATTTCGAAGCCGCCCTCGTCGGCTTGACCGAAGGCGCGGCCAAGACCTTCGACGTGGCCTTCCCTGCCGATTACCAGGCGGCGGAACTTGCCGGTCAGACGGTGCAGTTCGACGTTGTGGCGAAAAAGGTGGACATGCCCAGGCTGCCCGAAATCGATGCCGAGTTCGCCAAGAGCCTGGGCATCAAGGACGGCGATCTGGTCAAGATGCGCACCGAAGTCCGCGCCAACCTGGAGCGCGAAGTGAAGAAGCGTCTCCTGGCCAAGGTAAAGAACCTGGTGATGGATGCCCTGCTGGTGGTCACGCCCATCGAGGTGCCCAGTGCGCTGGTCGAAGCCGAATCGCGCCAGATGGCCGAAGCGGCATTGAAGGATTTTCAGCAGCGCGGCATGGATGTGAAGAGCATGCCTGTCGAGCCGTCCTGGTTTGCCGAACCGGCGACGCGACGCGTCAAGCTCGGCCTGATTCTTGCTGAGTTGGTGAAATCCAAGGACTTGCACGCTAAGCCCGCGCAGGTGCGCGGGGTTGTCGATGACCTGGCCGAGACCTTCGAGGATCCGCAAGAGGTGGTGCGCTGGTACTACTCGCAGCCGCAGCGCCTGGCGGAAGCCGAGGCGCTGGTGATGGAAAACAACGTCGTCGACTGGGTGCTGGCCCAGGCCAAAGTGACCGAGAAAGCCGTCGCCTTTGACGATCTGATGGGAAATGCGGCATGATGGGCCGTAGCGATTGGACCATGATGAAAAACGACATGCAATGTAAGGCATCCGACACCCAGGCGATCGGCCTGATTCCGATGGTCGTCGAGACCAGCGGGCGCGGCGAACGGGCCTACGACATCTATTCGCGCCTGCTGAAGGAGCGCGTGGTGTTCCTCGTCGGGCCGGTGAACGACATCTCCGCCAACCTGATCGTGGCGCAACTGCTGTTCCTCGAATCCGAGAACCCGGACAAGGAAATCTATCTCTACATCAATTCGCCCGGCGGCTCGGTGACGGCGGGCATGGCGATCTACGACACGATGCAGTTCATCAAGCCGGATGTTTCCACGCTGTGCGTGGGGCAGGCGGCGAGCATGGGTGCTTTCCTGCTGGCGGCGGGCGCGAAAGGCAAGCGCTTCTGCCTGCCCAATTCGCGCGTCATGATCCACCAGCCGATGGGCGGCTTCCAGGGCCAGGCCTCCGACATCGAGATTCACGCCAAGGAGATCCTGTACCTGAAGCAGAGGCTGAACGAGATGCTGGCGAAGCACACGGGCCAGCCGATTGAGCGCATCGAGCGCGATACGGATCGCGACAATTTCCTTTCCGCCGAGGCCGCCGTCGACTATGGTTTGGTGGACAAGGTGATTGCCACCCGCACCGACGCGGCTTGAGCGGCGACGCAAGACAACGGAGACGGCGATGACGGACAAGAAAACGGGCGACAAGCTCCTCTACTGTTCCTTCTGCGGCAAGAGCCAGCACGAGGTAAAGAAGCTCATTGCCGGGCCGTCGGTGTTCATCTGCGACGAGTGCATCGACCTTTGCAACGACATCATCCGCGACGAGACCGCGGCCGAGCCCACCGGCAAGAGCGCGCGCGACCTGCCGACCCCGCCCGAGATTCGCGGCATCCTCGACCAGTTCGTCATCGGCCAGGATCAGGCGAAGAAGATACTCTCGGTCGCCGTCTATAACCACTACAAGCGCCTGCGCCACCGCGAGAAGGGCAACGAGGACGTCGAGCTCGCCAAGAGCAACATCCTGCTGATCGGCCCGACCGGCTCGGGCAAGACGCTGCTGGCGCAGACGCTGGCGCGGCTGCTCAACGTGCCCTTCGTCATGGCCGATGCGACGACGCTGACCGAAGCCGGCTACGTCGGCGAGGACGTCGAGAACATCATCCAGAAGCTGCTGCAAAAGTGCGACTACGAGGTCGAGAAGGCGCAGCAGGGCATCGTCTATATCGACGAGATCGACAAGATTTCGCGCAAGTCCGACAATCCCTCGATCACGCGCGACGTGTCGGGCGAGGGCGTGCAGCAGGCGCTGCTGAAACTGATAGAAGGCACGGTTGCTTCCGTGCCGCCGCAGGGCGGGCGCAAGCACCCGAACCAGGACTTCGTGCAGATCGACACGACCAACATCCTTTTCGTCTGCGGCGGCGCCTTCGACGGCCTCGACAAGGTGATCCGAAGCCGTTCGGAAAAATCCGGCATCGGTTTCGGCGCGCAGGTGAAGAGCAAGGACGGCAAGAACATCACCGAGACGCTGAAGCGCGTCGAACCGGAAGACCTGATCAAGTTCGGCCTGATTCCCGAGTTCGTCGGCCGCCTGCCGGTGCTGGCGACGCTGCAGGAACTCGACGAGTCGGCGCTGGTGCAGATCCTCGTCGAACCCAAGAACGCGCTGATCAAGCAGTATCAGAAACTTTTCTCGATGGAGGGCGTCGAATTGGAGGTCAGGCCGGGGGCGCTCCAGGCCATCGCCAAGAAGGCGCTGAAACGCAAGACGGGTGCGCGTGGATTGCGCTCCATCATCGAGGGAGCCTTGCTCGATACCATGTACGAATTGCCGGCAATGGAGAACGTGGAAAAGGCCGTGGTCGACGAGAACATGATCGATAATGGCGGCCAACCTTTGCTGATCTATGCCGATCAGCCCAAGGTGGCCAGTTCCAACTGAACCGGCAAAGAATTGCACTGCTGCGCTTGAACCGGCTTCAGTCCGCCCCCAGATGGGGACTGTGGCCCCAACGTGAAGGATTATTCCATGTCAGGCGAGCTTGACTTCCCGAAAGAAAACATCGAACTGCCGCTGTTGCCCTTGCGCGACGTAGTGGTATTCCCGCACATGGTGATCCCATTGTTCGTCGGGCGGCCCAAGTCGATCAAGGCTCTCGAAACGGCGATGGAGGCGGGCAAGAGCATCCTGCTCGTGGCGCAAAAATCTGCCGCCAAGGACGAGCCCGAGGCGGGCGATCTCTACACCATCGGTTGCGTTTCCAACATCCTGCAGATGCTCAAGCTGCCCGACGGCACGGTCAAGGTGCTCGTCGAAGGCACGCAACGCGCGCGCATCAAGCGCGTCGAGGATCGCGGTTCGCAGTTCGTCGCCGACGTGGTGCCGCTTTCGCTCGACGAGCGCGGCGGCCACGAGGTCGAGGCGATGCGCCGCACCATCCTGGCGCAGTTCGACCAGTTCGTGAAACTGAACAAGAAGATCCCGCCCGAAATCCTGACTTCGCTGGCCGGTATCGAGGAAGCGGGCCGGCTCGCCGACACCATCGCCGCCCACCTGCCGATGAAGCTCGAACTCAAGCAGGAAATCCTCGAACTCTTCGACGTCGGCGCGCGCCTGGAAAAACTGCTGGCCCAGCTCGAAACCGAACTCGATATCCTCCAGGTCGAGAAGCGTATCCGCGGTCGCGTCAAGCGTCAGATGGAGAAGAGCCAGCGCGAGTACTACCTCAACGAGCAGGTCAAGGCGATCCAGAAGGAACTCGGCGAGGGCGAGGAGGGCGCCGACCTCGACGAGATGGAAAAGAAGATCAAGGTCGCCGGCATGAGCAAGGAAGCCCTGACCAAGGCCAACTCGGAGATGAAGAAGCTCAAGCTGATGTCGCCGATGTCGGCCGAGGCCACCGTGGTGCGCAACTACATCGAGACCCTGGTCGGTCTGCCGTGGAAGAAGAAGTCGCGTGTCTCGAAAGACCTGTCGGCCGCCGAGAAGGTGCTCGACAAGGACCACTACGGCCTCGAAAAGGTCAAGGAACGCATCGTCGAATACCTTGCCGTGCAGCAGCGCGTCGACAAGGTCAAGGCGCCGATCCTCTGCCTGGTCGGCCCCCCGGGCGTCGGCAAGACCTCGCTCGGCCAGTCGATCGCCAGGTCGACCAACCGCAAGTTCATCCGCATGGCCCTGGGCGGCGTGCGCGACGAGGCCGAGATTCGCGGCCACCGCCGCACCTACATCGGCTCGATGCCGGGCAAGATACTGCAGAACCTGACCAAGGGCGGTGTCAAGAATCCGCTGTTCCTGCTCGACGAGGTCGACAAGCTCGGCATGGACTTCCGCGGCGACCCGTCGTCGGCCTTGCTCGAAGTGCTCGATCCCGAACAGAACCACACCTTCCAGGATCACTACATCGAAGTCGACTTCGACCTGTCCGACGTGATGTTCGTGGCCACGGCCAACACGCTCAACATCCCGGCGGCGCTGCTCGACCGCATGGAAGTGATCCGCCTGTCCGGCTACACGGAGGACGAGAAGGTCAATATCGCCATGCGCTACCTGCTGCCGAAGCAGTTGAAGAACAACGGCGTCAAGCGCGAGGAGCTTACCGTCACCGAGGATGCGATCCGCGACATCGTGCGCTACTACACGCGCGAGGCCGGCGTGCGTGCGCTCGAGCGCGAGATCTCCAAGATCTGCCGCAAGGTGGTTAAGGCGCTGGTGATGAAGAAGCGCAAGAACAAGATCATCGTCAACGCGAAGAACCTCGACAAGTACGTCGGCGTGCGCCGCTATTCCTTCGGCATGGCCGAGAAAGAGAACCAGGTCGGCCAGGTCACCGGGCTCGCCTGGACGGAGGTCGGCGGCGAATTGCTGACCATCGAGTCGGTTGCCGTTCCGGGCAAGGGCAAGACCATGACCACCGGCAAGCTCGGCGAAGTCATGCAGGAGTCGATCCAGGCCGCGCTGACGGTGGTGCGCCGCCGCAGCAAGCAGCTCGGCATCCCCGAGGACTTCTACCAGAAGAACGACCTTCACATCCACTTGCCCGAGGGCGCGACGCCCAAGGACGGCCCCTCCGCCGGCATTGCCATCACCACGGCGCTGGTGTCGACGCTGACCGGCATTCCGGTGCGCGCCGACGTCGCCATGACCGGCGAAATCACGCTGCGCGGCGAAGTGCTGCCGATCGGCGGCTTGAAGGAAAAACTCCTTGCGGCAGTGCGCGGCGGCATCCGTCTGGCGCTGATTCCGGAGGAGAACGTCAAGGACCTCGCCGAGATTCCCGACACCATCAAGAACCGCATCGAAATCCAGCCGGTCAAGTGGATCGACAAGGTGCTGGAAATCACGCTCGAACGCATGCCCGCGCCTCTGCCGGAAGTGCCGGTCGAAGCGGCGGCTGCAACTGTCCCGGCCGCTGAGGCGCCCGCGCCGGCGATTACGCACTAAAAAGGTTCCGCCTCCTCGACAACGCCGCCTGCGGGCGGCGTTGTTGTTGCTGATCACACTTGGTTGATTCTTCGCCCCATCCGGGGGGAAACCGCTTGACGTCGGCATTTGCAGCTTGCTATAAATTCGGCATCGGCGGCTTCCGTCCACGCACACTCAGTCCAACTCGGCGACTGCCCCGCATCGCAAATCGAGGGAGGAGCATCAAATGAACAAATCCGAAATGATCGACCAGATCGCCAAGGCGGCGGACATCTCCAAAGCGGCTGCCGGCCGGGCGCTCGATGCCGCCATCGGTGCCGTCAAAACGTCTTTGAAGAAAAACCAGACCGTGACGCTGGTCGGCTTCGGCAGCTTCTATGTCGGCAAGCGCGCCGCCCGCACCGGCCGCAATCCGCGTACCGGCGCCGCCATCAAGATCAAAGCCGCCAAGGTGCCCAAGTTCCGCGCCGGCAAGGCTCTGAAGGATTCGATTAACTGATAAAATTCGCCGCTTGCCGGGAGCGGTTCGCATGCGCCGTCCCGAGTGAGCGGGTGCTTAGCTCAGTTGGTAGAGCGTCGCCTTTACACGGCGAATGTCGGGGGTTCGAGCCCCTCAGCACCCACCACGCCAAAGACGTCCGGCAACATCCGGAGGCAACTCAACAGGAGGATGGATGATGGCTGACAAGACGAAAGTGCTTATCCTCACCGGTTCCTACCGTATCAAGGGCAACATAGACCTGTTGCCTGGGGCGCGGGTTACGGACTTCCTGGATGCGGCGAAAGATTTTATTGCCGTGACCGATGCCGAGGTTTATCAGTCCGAGGGCAGCCATATTCTTGCCGCACCGTTCATCGACGTCAGCCGGCGCCACATTCAAATCGTCACGCCGATTTAGCCGCTGGATGCGGCGGGTGAGCCCCGTTACGGCCAGGCCGTTACGTTGCCGCGTTCGGACGCATCGTTTAATTCGTAGCAAACGAAAAACCGGCCATTGCTTTGCTGGCACATGACCGGAAGATTTCCCGATTCCTGCATGTTGCCAAAGATTTTTGCGGCCATTTCCCAAGAGAGGGCGGAGTGGCTTATGGTGTTGGCTTCCGCGGGGAAACACTGGATGCATTTTTCGACGCGTGTTTTCAAATCCGTCCCCTTTCGCTTGTCGCGGCGGACGATTGTCTGCCAAACGGAATAGCGCAAAAGACAAAGGTTTTTTTCGTTGGATAACCCGCGTCTATCCGTATGCGCGGGCAATAGGCGGCCAGTATCGTATGAAGGCAGAAGAAAGTCGCCGCATGCTCCACCGCAGTGGCTGCGGGTAGTACAATCCGGCCACTCCGCCAACCGGGAAGGCGAACTGCGGTTCGCCTTTTTTGCATTTCGAGATTACGGGTTCCGCCAGCATGTTCGATTACGTCCGCAACAACCCCCGCCTCATCCAGATATTCCTGGCCCTTATCACGCTGCCCTTCGCTTTCTGGGGAATGGACTCCCTGGTGCGCAACGGCGGCAGCGGCCTTGACGCAGCGAGCGTCGGCGGCAGCAAGATTTCGGTGCAGGAATTCCAGCAGGCCCTGCGCGAGCAGCAAGAGCGCCTGCGCCCCGCGCTCGGCGGCCGGGATCCGGCCCTGCTGGACAATCCGGAGATGCGCCGCAACGTGCTCGATGGCCTGGTCAGCGAGCGCCTGATCGGTTTGCATACTGCCAAGCTGCGGCTCACCGTTTCCGACGACCAGCTCGTCCGCTTCATCGCTTCCGCGCCGTCGCTCCGGGAGAACGGCAAATTCTCGCAGCAGCGCTACGAGATGCTGGTTGCGGCCCAGGGCATGAGCAAGGAAATGTTCGAGATGCGCGTGCGCAAGGACTTGGCCATGCAGCAGACGATGGCCGCGGTGAATGAGGCGGCGCTGCCCGGACGCACCGCCGCCGTCCGCTGGGTCGGCGCGCAGCTCGAGGAACGCGAGATCGCGGAAGTTGTGCTGCGCCCCGCGCACTATGCCGGTCAGGTAAAGCTGGCGCCCGCTGCCGTCAGGAATTTCTACGAGGCGAACAAGAAGCAGTTCGAGTTGCCTGAACAAGTGCGCGCCGAGTTCCTTGTCCTGAGCCTCGACAAGCTGGCTGCGCAGTTGGTCGCGAGCGACGACGAGATCAAGGCCTGGTACCAATCGCACGCCGACCGCTACACGCTGCCTGAGGAGCGCCGCGCCAGCCACATCCTGATCACCGCCAAGAAGGATGCGCCTGCCGCCGAAGACAAGGCCGCGCGCGGCCGCGCGGAAGAGGCGCTGGCGCAGGTGAAGAAGAATCCGGCCGATTTCGCCCGGCTCGCCAAGCAGTACTCGCAAGATCCGGGCTCGGCCGAACGCGGCGGCGACCTCGACTGGTTCGGCCGCGGCATGATGGTGCCGCCCTTCGAGCAGGCGGTCTACGCGCTCAAGGAGAACGAGGTCAGCGCCCTGGTGCGTTCCGATTTCGGCTACCACGTCATCAAGCTCACGGGCATCCGTCCCGAGCGCGTCAAGCCGCTGGCGGAAGCGAAGAACGAGATCGCCGACGAACTCAAGCGTCAGGGTGCCGCCAAGAAGTATGCGGAGATGGCGGAAGGCTTCACCAACACGGTCTACGAACAGGCCGACAGCCTCAAGCCCGCAGCCGAGAAATACAAGCTCGCCGTCCAGACGGGCGACTGGATCGCGAAGAACGGCCAGGCCGTGCCGCCTTTCACCAATGCCAAACTCATGGCAGCGCTGTTCTCGGACGATGCGATCAAGAACCAGCGCAACACCGAGACCGTCGAAGTCGCGCCGAACACGCTCGTCGCCGCACGCGTGCTTGAGCATAAAGCGCCGACGCTCAAGCCGCTGGAAACGGTCGCCGCCGACATCGAACAACTGCTGGTGAGCCAGGAGGCGGCCAAACTCGCGGCCAAGGATGGCGAGGATAAACTCGCCAGGCTGGCAAAGGGAGAGAAGGTCGAACTGGCGTGGGCGTCGCCGCGCGTTGTCGCGCGCGCTTACGCTCCCAACCTGGTGCCCGATGCCATCCGCGCGGTGTTCAAGGCCGATGTCGCGCAACTGCCGGCCTATGCCGGAACAGCCGTGCCCGGCGGCTATGCGCTTTACCGCGTTACCCAGGTCAAGCCCTATGTCGCCAGCGGCGAAGAGCCCCCCCGCGCCAAGGCCTTGCGCGAGCAGTACAGCCGCGTCGTCGCCGAAGCGGAATTTGTCGCCTGGCTGGCGGCGCTCAGGCAGCGTTACCCCGTCGAGATCAACACCGCTACGCTGGAGGCGAAGGAAAAATAGCCCGTCCCGTCCGATCCATACGAAAACGGCGCGAGATTCTTCGCGCCGTTTTCATTGCTGCGGACGGAACGTCAGGCCGGCAGCGGATCGGCGTTGCCCAGGGCCGTGGTGTTGAGGCCGCCATCGACGTACATGATCTCGCCGGTGATGCCGCTGGCGAGGTCGGAGAGCATGAAAGCGGCGGCGTTGCCGACTTCTTCGATGGTGATGTTGCGCCGTAGCGGCGCGTGATGGGCGTTGTAGGCGAGCAGCTTGCCGAAGTTGCCGATGCCGGAGGCGGCCAGCGTCTTGATCGGGCCGGCCGAGATGGCGTTGGCGCGGATGCCCTGCGGGCCGAGGCAGAAGGCCAGGTAGCGCGTCGCCGCCTCGAGGCTGGCCTTGGCCAGGCCCATGGTGTTGTAGTTGGGCAGGGTGCGCTCGGCGCCGAGATAAGTCAGCGCCAGCAGCGCGGCGTTGTTGCCCTTCAGCAGCAGCGGCCGCGCCGCCTTGGCCAGCGCCGGGTAGCTGTAGGAAGAGACGTCGTGGGCGATGCGGAAGGATTCGCGCGTGATGCCGTCGAGAAAGTCGCCCTCGATCGCCTCGCTCGGGGCGAAGGCGATCGAATGGACGAGGCCGTCGAGTCCTTCCCAGCGTGCGCCGAGCCGGGCGAAAAGCGCGTTGATCTCGTCGTCGCTGGCGACGTCGCACTGAAATATCAGCTCGCTGTCGAACTCGGTGGCGAATTTCCTGAGGCGCTCCTCGAAACGTTCGTTCTGGTAGGTGAATGCCAACTGGGCGCCTTCGCGGTGGCAGGCCTTGGCGATGCCATAAGCGATGGAGCGGTTGGACAGCAGGCCGGTGATGAGTATGCGCTTGCCGGCTAGAAAACCCATATGCGTTACCTCCCGAAATGACCGACGGATTATAGCGGAAGGCGGGCTTCGGCTACACTTCAGCCATGCGCAACTTTCTTGCCGTTTTCCTGATAATCTCGCTGGCCGCTTGCGGCACGGCCTGGAACGATCCCTATCCGGCGTCCGACCGCGGCAGGAACATTCTCTACAGCGCCTTCACCGACCGCCCCAAGCATCTCGATCCGGTGCAGTCCTACAGCGAGGATGAGATCACCTTCACGGCGCAGATCTACGAGGCGCCGCTGCAATACCATTACCTGAAGCGCCCCTATACGCCGGTGCCGGCGACGGCGGCGGCGGTGCCGCAGCCGCGCTATCTCGACGCCCAGGGGAGACAGTTGCCGGACGACGCCGACGCCGCGCGCATCGCCTTCACCGATTACGTCGTCACCATCCGCCCGGGCATCCGCTACCAGCCGCATCCGGCCTTCGCCGAGCAGTCGGCGGATCTCGCCGGCATCGACACGCTGGCGGACTTTCCCGGGCGCGGCACGCGCGAGCTGGTGGCCGAGGACTACGTCTACGAGATCAAGCGTCTTGCCCACCCGCGCCTGCATACCCCCATTCTCGGCCTGATGTCGGAGTACATCGTCGGCCTGCCGGAACTGGCGGCAACGCTGCGGCGGCACCAGCAAGCACTGCCGCCCGGGCAGCGCGACGACTGGCTCGACCTGCGCCGGTTCCCGCTGACCGGCGTCGCGGTCGTCGATAAGTATTCATATCGCATCCGCATCAAGGGCAAGTATCCGCAGTTCATCTACTGGCTGACCATGCCCTTCTTCGCGCCGATACCCTGGGAGGCCGACCGCTTCCACAGCCGGCCTGGCATGGCGGCGAAGAACCTGACGCTCGACTGGTATCCGATCGGCACCGGCCCGTTCATGCTGACGGAGAACAATCCCAATTCCCGCATGGTGCTCGAACGCAATCCGAATTTCCACGGCGAGGCTTATCCGTGCGCCGGCGAGGCCGGCGACCGCGAAGCCGGGCTGCTGGCGGATTGCGGCAAGGCGCTGCCCTTCATCGACAAGGCGGTGTTCACGCGCGAGAAGGAGCAGATTCCCTACTGGAACAAGTTCCTGCAGGGCTACTACGATGCTTCCGGCATCGCATCGGATTCTTTCGACCAGGCGGTGCAGGTCGGCAGCGGCGGCGAAGTGAGCCTCACCGACGACATGCGCGCCCAGGGCATCCGCCTGAGTACCTCGGTCGCCACCTCGACCTTTTACATGGGCTTCAACATGCTCGACCCCGTCGTCGGCGGGGAGGCGGAACGCGCCCGCAAGCTGCGTCAGGCCATTTCCATCGCCATCGACGAGGAGGAATACATCTCGATCTTCCAGAACGGCCGCGGCATCCCGGCGCAGGGTCCGATCCCGCCCGGCATCTTCGGCTACCGCGCGGGCGAGGCCGGTATCAACACGGCGATGTACCGGTGGCGCGACGGCCAGCCCATGCGCCGCAGCATCGAGGAGGCGAGGCAACTGCTCGCGGACGCCGGCTACCCGAACGGCCGCGATGCGAAGAGCGGCGAGCCGCTCGTCATCTACCTCGACACCACGGCCGGCGGCGTCGGCGCCAAGTCGCGCATCGACTGGCTCAACAAGCAGTTCCAGAAGCTCGACGTCCAGCTCGTCGTGCGCAGCACCGACTACAACCGTTTTCAGGAGAAGATCATCAAGGGCGCGGCGCAGCTTTTCTATTTCGGCTGGAACGCCGACTATCCCGACCCCGAGAATTTCCTCTTCCTGCTCTACGGTCCGCAGGGCAAGGTCAAGCACCAGGGCGAGAACGCCGCGAACTACGCCAATCCAGAATACGACCGGCTGTTCGAGCAAATGCGCACCATGGAGAACGGGCCGCAACGCCAGGCCATCATCGACCGTATGGACGAAATTCTGCGTCACGACGCGCCCTGGATCTGGGGTTTCCACCCGCTCGACTACACGCTGCGCCATGACTGGCTGCTGAACCGCAAACCGACCAAGGTCGGCAACAACACGCTCAAGTACCAGCGCGTCGACATGGCGCTGCGGGAACGCCAGCGCGCCGCATGGAATCGCCCGGTCGTATGGCAGGCGGCGCTGCTGCTGTTGGGGTTGGTGGCACTGGCGCTGCCCGCCTGGCTCGGCCATCGCCGCCGCGAGCGCGGCAGCGCCCGGAAGGGCGAGGGCGGGCGGCCCGATTGACCGCCGCCGGTCGGATGTGGTTAAATGCGCGCCTTCCGCAGGCCGGGCGGTTAGCTCAGCGGTAGAGCACTGCCTTCACACGGCAGGGGTCACTGGTTCGATCCCAGTACCGCCCACCAACCCATCTAATTGATGGGATTAGGAAATCAGGCCACCACTGATTTCTGTCCCCCCCGACTCGGAGCCTCTTTGCCACAACCTTGCCACAACGTGTGGCAGTTGAGGCTGCGATGGCAACGATTCGGCAGAGAAAGACCTCGAAGAAATACGAAGTGCAAGTTCGCCGGGATGGCTGGCCGAAGATCACTCAAAGCATCGGACGCGAGAGCGTGGGCGTCGGTCATTGAGTCCGAGATCGAGCGCAACGTCTTCATCGACCGCACCGAGGCTGAGAAGAATACCCTTGGCGATCTCCTGCAGCGCTACCTGACAGAGGTTTCCTGCCAGAAGAAAGGCCATAGCAGCGAGCGTTGCCGGCTTGTGTCGTTGCAGCGCGATCCCATCGCAAAATTCAAGGTTGCGCGCCTCTCTGGCAAGCTGATGGCGGAATGGCGCGATCAACGGCTCAAGAAGGTACCCGATCCTCTTCGTCCGTCACGGTAACCACGCTGTTGTTCGAGTGCAGGTCAATTCCGCTATATTTCATCTCGGCCTTCCCGTTGGTTAAAGTTCGTTCGCAAACTCACTTTAACCCCGCCTCCACTACGGCGGCGGGAGGCCGGCTAGATGATTTTCAGGTCATAGTGGATGAAGACAGTGACGTTCGACGAGACGAAGTACAAGCTGGTGCCCTTGGAGCCGACAGCGCAGATGCGCATCGACGCTGGCGACATCGGTGATGGCTATGAGTTGGCCAGCGACTAGGTCATTCGCATCTTCCAAGCAGTGCTGGCTGTCGTTCCCGCCCAGGTGGACCAATGCAGCACCTGCGACGGCAGCGGTGACATCCACCGGGCCGACGGGGAATACTTGGGCCAATGCCCCGGGTGCGGCTCCCGCTGTTGAATCCAGTTACCCGCAATGTGCTACCATGTGACCATGGTTGGAGACTATAGGAGCATATCAATGCAATCAACAATTGGTGCAGGTGACTTCAAAACGAAGTGTCTTAAGCTGCTGGATGAAGTGGCTCACACGAAGGAGTCCTTGGTTATCACCAAGCGCGGCAAACCGGTTGCTAAACTTGTGCCCATACCGACTGAAATTGACCTGTATGGCGCACTTGAAGGCAGCGTGGTCGCCGAAGGTGACATCATCTCCCCGCTGGACAATGAATGGGCCGCCTGTAAATGAGTGCCCTTGTTATCGACACTCATGTACTCGTATGGTTATTGGAGAAGAACAAGCAGCTCGGGCCTATCGCAAGAGAGGCGCTAAAGAAGGCTGCTTCCGTCCATGCTCTGTATGTGCCAGCGATTACCCCATGGGAAATTGCCATGCTCGTAAGCAAAGGTAAGCTAACGCTGAAGCGCGACGTTGGTGAATGGCTTGATGCCGCGTTCGAGCTTCCTGGGGTAAGGATTGAGCCCCTGTCGCCTACAGTAGCCGTGGCCAGTACGCGGTTGCCCGGGGAAATCAACAATGACCCGGCAGACCGCATCATCGTGGCAACAGCAAGGCATCTCGGTGTGCCGCTGGTAACAGCGGATGAAAATCTGCTTAGCTACGGTAAGCAAGGGCACCTGAAAACCATCAAGGCTACACAGTAATTCAACCCCCGCGCGCAGCAATGCCGGGGGTTTCTACTCGAAGTGCCCGGCCTCCAGCAGCCGGGCCTTCACGACTTCAAAGCTGTAGCCACGTCCCATGCCGACAAATATCAAACTTTGCAGGGGAGTGTGAGAGCTTTTCACAGGTGCCCAAGTCCGTTGGCAATGAGTCGCTCCGAAGGCAAGGGAACCTTGCAGCAGTACGCCGGCCGTTTGCACCGTGAGCACGCCACGAAGACCGACGTGCGCATCATAGACTTCGTGGACGCCGGCCATCCAGCATTGCTACGAATGTGGGAGAAGCGGCAGCGGGGATGCCGGGCGATGGGCTACCGGATCAGCGAACCGGCCAGTTCCAGTGCCGAAATCACAAAAAGTTGGCCTAATTGAATGGCATAGTTTTCGGCCATGATTTGCTTTATCTCGTGCCGATTGGCCGGCTTATGCTTGATCAACTGCCATGGCGCGGGCCGCAAGCATAGTAAAATCAACCACCTTATGCTTGATTTTCCGTCAGTAAATTCTTAACCGCACAATGACAGTCCGCACCCGTTTCGCTCCCAGTCCCACCGGCTACCTGCACATCGGCGGCGCCCGCACGGCGCTGTTCGCCTGGGCTTATGCCCGCCGCCACGGCGGGAAATTCATTCTGCGTATCGAGGACACGGACGTCGCGCGCTCGACGCCGCAGGCGGTGCAGGCCATCCTCGACGGCATGCAGTGGCTCGGTCTTGACCACGACGAGGGGCCGTTCTACCAGATGCAGCGCATGGAGCGCTACCGGGAGGTGATCGCGCAAATGCTCGCGACCGGCACCGCCTACCGCTGCTATACGTCGAAAGAGGAGCTCGACGCGCTGCGCGCCGCGCAGGAGGCGAACAAGGAGAAGCCGCGCTACGACGGCCGCTGGCGGCCGGAGCCCGGCAAGGTGCTGGCCGCGCCGCCGGCCGGCGTCGAACCGGTGATCCGTTTCCGCAACCCGACCGACGGCGTCGTCGCCTGGGACGACCAGGTCAAGGGCCGCATCGAGATCGCCAACGCCGAACTCGACGACTTCGTCATCGCCCGCGCCGACGGCACGCCGACCTACAATTTCTGCGTCGTCGTCGACGACTGGGACATGGGCATCAGCCACGTCATCCGCGGCGACGACCACGTCAACAACACGCCGCGCCAGATCAACGTGCTCAGGGCGCTGGGCGCGACGGTGCCGCTGTATGCGCACCTGTCCATGATCCTCGGCGACGACGGCCAGAAGCTGTCCAAGCGCCGCAACTCGGTGGCGGTGACCGATTACGACGAGCGCGGCTACCTGCCGGAAGCGCTGCTCAACTACCTGGCGCGCCTGGGCTGGTCCCACGGGGACGACGAGATTTTCCCGATGGCGCAGTTCGTGCAGTGGTTCGACCTCGACCACATCACGGCCTCGGCGGCGCAGTTCAATACCGAGAAGCTCGACTGGCTCAACGCCCATTACATCAAGCTGGCCGACGATGCGCGCCTGGCTGCGCAGGTCGCCAGCCGGCTGGCGCGGCGCGGCGTCGATCCCGAGGCGGGGCCGGCGCTCGAGCGCGTCGTCGCCCTCTACAAGGATCGCGTCGCCAATCTCAACGAACTCGCCGATGCCGCCGAGCCCTTCATCGTCGAGGTGCATCCCGCCGCGGAGATGGTCGCCGCCCATATCACCGACGTCGCCCGTGCGGCCATGAAGTCGCTGCGCGAACGCCTCGTCGGCGTCGAATGGAAGAAGACGGCGATCGGGCCGGCCATCAAGGAAATCTGCACCGCGCAGGGCCTCAAGATGCCGCAGGTGGCGATCCCCCTGCGCGTGGCGCTGCTGGGCCAGCCGCAGTCGCCGCCGATAGACGCGGTGATGGAAGTGCTCGGGCGCGATTGCGTGCTGGCGCGCATCGACCGCCACATTTGACCGCATTTGCCCGCCGTCAATTCCGGCGGCGAATTTCCTTGACACGTCCATCCCATCGGACGATGCTTGCCGCGATCACGATTCGGAAGGATGCGCCGCTTGCGCGCGAGGACGTTCCTGTTGCCGCTGTGCCTGATGCTGAGTGGCTGCGCCGCCACCTCGGACCACGGGCGTATGCAGTTCGTGGCGCCGCAGGGTGTCGGCATTGCCTATTCGGAAGTCGAAATGCAGGCGCAACTGGCGATGGGCGCCGATGCCTCTTGCCAGGGCAAGGACTGCGAGGCCGCCGTCGCGTTCCGGCGCGAGGTGCGGCAACTCGGCGCCCGGCTCGTCATGGCCGTGGGGGAGCTGGCGCCGGAACTGAACACGGCCGTGCCGCCTTTCTACATCTGGGTGCCGGCGAAGAGCGATCAGGGCACCCTGTCGAGTGCCGCGGGCAACGTGGCGGTATTCGACGGCTTGCGCGAGGTCGGCTTCGACGAACCGGCGCTCGCCTTCCTCATCGCCCGCGAAATGGGCCATGTGCTGGGACGGCATCACGAGGAAAACACGGCCGCCAGCGTGTTTTTTTCGGTGGCGGCGGCACTGGTGCTGCCGGTCGCCAATCTGATCCGTGGCGCGGCCGCGGCGATTCCGGCGACGACGACGCTGACGGCGACGACCACGGTGGCCTCGATGGCCGGCTCCCGGATACTCAGGGATACCTATAAGCCCGATCAGTTGCGCGAGGCCGACATGCTGGCGCTCCGGATCATGGTCCGGGCCGGCTGGACGCCGGCCGAAGTGGCGGACGCCTTGCAAGCGGCCGAACCGAGAATCCAGGACGAGGGCTGGATGAGCGAATTGCTCGTCTCGAAAGCCCGGCTCGACCAGATCGCCATGGGGCCGCCCTGGCTGCTGCCCGCAGCCGTGGCGGATGCCGGGGTCGCCAAAAACCTCGATTAACTGCTCTTACGCTTTGCCCCTGCGTTGCGCCCGCGCGCGGAAGCGGCCCGGGTCGAGCGCGGCGACGAGATCGGCCTCGATCGGCAGCGGTTCGCCGGCGATCTGTGCCGCGAGCAATTCGGCGCACAGGGCCGCCCAGACGAGGCCGCGGGCGCCGAAGCCGTTGAGCGTCCAAAGACCTTCCTCTTCGAGGGCGCCGACGATGGGCAGGCGATCCGGCGACATCGGCCGGAAGCCGATGCGGCCGGCGAGCGTGGCCGGATAGAGACCGCGGCCGTAGCCGGGCAGGGTCATCTCCAGGCGCGCGAGGTTCTCGATGTGGTCGGCCGTGCGCAAGTCCGTGCCGGTGTCGTCGGGCGCCTGCGTCGCCCCGGCGCAGTGGATGCCGTCTACGGCGGGCGTGACATAACCGAAGCGCGTGACGACGATGTCGCAGGGCGGCACGGCATCTTCCGGCAAGTGCGAGACCAGGCCGCGGCCGCTGCGCACGGGCAACTGCGGCATCATGCGTCGGGCATCGACGGCGTTTGCCAGCACGACGCGCGGTGCTTCGGATATGACCATGCCATCGGCCGCCAACAGCCGCCAGCCGCCGTCGCAGCGTTCGAGACGGTCGACGCCGGTATTGCAGCGCACGTCGATGCCGGCGAGGTTGGCGCGGCACAGCGAGGGCGGATCGATCCAGCCGCCGCCGGCGAACCACCAGCCGCCCATCGCCACGGGCCAACCGGCCAACTGTTGCGCCTCCTCGCGTTCGACGAAGCGCACGAGTTCGGGCGGCGGCGCCTGCGCGGCGACGATGCGCCGCTGCGTCTCCTCGTGTTTGGCGTCGCGGGCGATGTGGAGCACGCCGCAGAAGTCGCGGCGCACGCCGTCGAGAGCCTCGATGTGGCGCCGGCCGTAGAGGAAGCCGGCGCGCAGCAGCCGGGCGAGCCGGCTGTCGTCGAGGGAGGGCAGGGGGCGGAAGACGCCGGCCTTGTTGCCGGACGCGCCCTGGGCCGGGGCCGCAGCGCGCTCGAATACCGTGACCTCGAAGCCGTGCGCCGCGAGGCGCTGCGCCGCCGAACTGCCGGCCGCGCCCGCGCCGATGACGGCAATGCGGTTGTCGCGGAGCTGGGCCGTAGTCGGCTCCCCCGATTTTCGCCCGGCCAACATGTAGCGCTTGGTGCCGAAGCCGGGGCGTTTTTCGAGCGCGAAGCCCGCGGCGGAAAAGTGTGCCATGACCTCCTCCGCCACCGACCACGATGCGAGTGTGGCGCCCGGCGCGGCAAGCGCGGCCACGGCGGCGGCAATGGGCCCGGACCAGAGTTCGGGATTCTTGGCCGGCGCGAAACCGTCGAGGTAGACCGCGTCCGCCGCGAGGCGGAGCTGCGGCAGCAGATCGCCGGCATCGCCCAGCGCGAGCGTCAGCGTGACCCGACCGGCGTCGAAATGGAGCCGGTGCAGACCCGGTACCAGGGGCGGCCAGGCGGCGGCAAGTTGCGCCGCCAGTTCCGCCAGTTCCGGCCAGCGGGCGAGCAAGGCGCGCAGGTCGGCGGCGCGGAACGGGTGTTTTTCGACCGCGACGAAATGCAGCCGCCGTGGCCGCTCCGGGTCCAGGCGCCAGGCCTGCCAGGTGGCGAGAAAATTGAGGCCGAGGCCGAAGCCGGTTTCGAGAGTGACGAACGAGTCGCGGCAGCGCCAGCGCGCGTCGTCGCCGGCGAGGCCGTTGCCGGCCAGGAAAACATGGCGCGCCTGCTCCAGCCCGCCGCTGGCCGAGTGGTAGACGTCGTCGAACGCCGCGGAGTACGGCGTGCCGTCGGTGGCGAAGGCCAGGGTGGCTGGAGTTAAAGGCATTCTCACCACAAAGGACGCGGAGGTCGCAGAGGCAGCGAGTTCATACCGACCCCTCCGTGTCCTCTGTGCCCTCTGCGGTGAATGACTTTATTCCGCCCGCATCTGCGGAAACAGGATGACGTCGCGGATGGCGGGCGAATCGGTCAGCAGCATCACCAGGCGGTCGATGCCGATGCCGCAGCCTCCTGTCGGCGGCAGGCCGTATTCGAGGGCACGGATGTAGTCGGCGTCGTAGTACATCGCCTCCTCGTCGCCGGCCTCCTTGGCCTTCATCTGCTCCTGGAAGCGCGCGGCCTGGTCTTCCGGATCGTTCAATTCCGAGAAGCCGTTGGCGACCTCGCGGCCGACGATGTAGAGCTCGAAGCGCTCGGTGACGTCCGGATTGCTGTCGGAGCGGCGCGCCAGCGGCGACACCTCGGTCGGGTAGTCGACGATGTAGGTCGGCTCCCACAACTCGGATTCGGTGGTCTCCTCGAACAGTTGCATTTGCAGCGTGCCGAGGCCGGCCAGCGGCTTCACGTCGATCTTGAGGTCGTGCAGCTTCTGCCTGAGCCAGGCGGCATCGTTCAGTTGTTCGAGCGCGAAGCCCGGATGGTGGGCGTGGATCGCCTGCACTGTGGTCAGCCGTCGGAACGGCTTGGACAGGTCGAGCGCGCGGCCCTGGTA
>Ga0154359_1216_pt1 | contig 23621 bp, 22 predicted proteins | sample RifGroA2_FD_115887 | JGI IMG/M metagenome (GOLD analysis project Ga0154359, IMG submission 115887) | Rhodocyclales bacterium GWA2_65_20
GCGCCCATGATATTGCCCACCTCGGGTGAGAAAGTAGGTCAGCGCCAGACTCCCCAAAAAGACAAAGCCCGCCATCGCAAGATCGGCGGGCTTTGTCGTTTACCGACTCAAAAGGAGTGCGGCTACAGCAGAACCAGGTTGTCCCGATGTATGAGTTCTTCCTCGTCGATATAGCCGAGGAGCGCTTCGATGTCCTGCGTGCCATGCCGCGCAATGCGCCGCGCCTCGGAACTCGAATAATTGGCTAACCCGCGCGCGACCTCTTTGCCATCCGGCGTGCGACAGGCAACCGCAGCGCCGCGCTCGAAATCCCCCTCGACTGAAATGACACCGATGGGCAGCAGGCTGCGGCCGCCGCGTAGCGCCTTGACAGCGCCATCATCAAGCGTAAACGTTCCAGCGAGTTGCAGGTGGTCGGCAAGCCATTGCTTGCGGGCCGCCAGCGGAGACTCCGTGGCATACAGCAGAGTGCCGATGGCCTCGCCACGGGCGGCGTGGAGAAGCGCTTCAGCCTCGCGGCCGCTGACGATCAACGTATGGGCGCCGCTGCGGGCAGCACGCTGCGCGGCGCGGACCTTGGTAATCATGCCCCCCTTGCTGATGCCGCTGCCGGCGCCGCCGGCCATGGCCTCGTATTGACGGTCGTCGGCACGACCCTCGTCGATCAGCGTTGCAGCAGTGCTCTGCCGCGGGTCCGCCGTATAGAGCCCTTGCTGGTCGGTGAGGATGATAAGAGCATCAGCCTCTACCAGGTTGGCGACCAGAGCACCGAGCGTGTCGTTGTCGCCGAACTTGATCTCGTCCGTCACCACGGTATCGTTCTCGTTGATGATCGGCACGACGCCGTAGCCGAGCAGGGCGTGTAGCGTGTTGCGGGCGTTCAGATAGCGTGCGCGGTCCGACAGGTCTTCGTGCGTAAGAAGAATCTGCGCGGCTTTCAGCCCATGCTGAACGAAGGTGGTCTCATAAGCCTGGGCGAGCCCCATCTGGCCGACGGCTGCCGCAGCCTGCAAATCGTGCATGGCCTGTGGCCGCGCCTTCCAGCCCAGGCGTTGCATGCCCGCGGCGATGGCGCCGGACGAGACCAGCAGAACCTCGCGCCCCTCCTCGTGCAGCGTGGCGATCTGGCGGGCGCAGTCGGCAATGAACTCGTGGGCCAGTCCCGCACCGTTGTTCGTGACGAGCGCGCTGCCGACCTTGATGACGAGCCGCCTACTCTTCGCTATCCGGGTTCTCATCGCGCCTGACCTGTTCGAGGTAGTCCATGACGGCGAATACCACCGCGCGGCAGCCCTCGCCATCGATGGCCGATATGACGAAATGGCGGTCGACCTTGCCGTAGCCCTTGAGCAGCGCGGCGATGCGCTTCTTGCGCTCTTCCTCGGGAACGAGATCGATCTTGTTGATCACCAGCCAGCGCGGCTTGCGGTAGAGCGCTTCGTCGTACTTCTTGAGTTCCTTGATGATGGCCTTGGCGTCGCGCGCCGGGTTGGCGTCCGGATCGAAGGGCGCGATATCGACGAGGTGCAACAACACGCGCGTGCGCTGCAAATGCCGCAGGAACTGATGTCCGAGCCCGGCGCCCTCGGCCGCACCTTCGATCAGGCCGGGGATGTCGGCGATGACGAAACTGCGGTTGCTGTCGACGCGCACCACGCCGAGATTAGGGTGCAGTGTCGTGAAGGGATAGTCGGCGACCTTGGGACGCGCAGCCGAAACGGCGCGAATGAAAGTGGACTTGCCGGCATTGGGCTGCCCGAGCAGGCCGACGTCGGCGAGCACCTTGAGTTCGAGCCGGAGCTCACGCTTTTCGCCCTCCTCGCCGGGCGTGCATTTACGCGGCGCGCGGTTGGTGCTGGTCTTGAAGTGCAGGTTACCCAGACCCCCTTGGCCGCCGCGGGCGATCAGCGCGCGCTTGCCGTCGGCATCGAGGTCGGCAATTGCTTCGCCGCTATTGATGTCGGTGAAGGTCGTCCCCACCGGCACGCGCAATTCGAGATCCCCGCCGCCCTTGCCATAACAGTCCGCGCCGCGGCCGTTCTCGCCGCGCTGGGCGCGAAAGCAGCGCGTGTAGCGGTAGTCGATCAGGGTGTTGAGGTTGCGGTCGGCAACGGCCCAGATGCTGCCGCCGCGTCCGCCGTCGCCACCGTCGGGGCCGCCGCGCGGGATGAACTTCTCGCGGCGAAACGAGGCTGCGCCGTTGCCGCCGTCGCCGGCTATGACTTCAATTTTGGCTTCGTCGAAGAATTTCATGGTTCAGAAACGCAAAAGCCCTATCGCTCAGGATAGGGCTTCTGGCGGGCGTGGAGGCCCGATTAGGCTGCTGCCGGGAGGATGATGACGGTCTTGCGCCGTTCGGCGCCCTTGACGGCGAATTGCACCGTGCCCGTCACTTTCGCGAACAGCGTGTGGTCCTTGCCCATGCCGACATTTTCGCCGGCGTGGAACTGGGTGCCGCGCTGACGCACGATGATGCTGCCGGCGTTGATGAGCTGACCGCCGTAGCGCTTGACGCCAAGTCGCTGTGATTCTGAATCGCGGCCGTTGCGGGAACTGCCGCCTGCCTTTTTATGTGCCATGTCTGATGACTCCTATCAGGCCGAGATCTCGCCGATCTGTATCTCGGTGTAATTCTGGCGATGCCCCTGGTGCTTCTGGTAGTGCTTGCGGCGGCGCATCTTGAAAATACTCACCTTCGGGTGCCGACCCTGCGCGATTACCTTGGCTGTCACCTTGGCGCCTGCGACGATGGGCGCGCCGACTTTCACCGACTCGCCTTCGCCGACCATGAGCACCTGGTCCAGCGTGATTTCCGCGCCCACTTCTGCCGGTATCTGTTCTACCTTAATCTTTTCGCCGGCGACGACGCGATACTGCTTGCCGCCGGTTTTTATGACCGCATACATGATGGACTCCGTTTAATGGGTGTTGCAATGAACCGCGCATTCTAGCCAAAAAGACGAATCCGGTCAAAGGATTATTTACAGTTTGGCGGCTGTCATTGACGGCTGCGCCGGCGGCGCCTACTATCGCGCCTTCTTTTCCGTAGCGGTAGAGTGCTCCGTGACAGCCGATGCCCTTTATGCCCTGATCGCCGACGACATGCGCGCCGTTGATGTGGTGATCCGCCGGCGGCTCCATTCCGACGTCGCCCTCGTGCGCCAAGTGGCCGAATATATTGTCGCCGGCGGCGGCAAGCGCATGCGTCCGGCCCTGGTTCTCATCGCGGCAAAGGCGATGGACTACCGCGGCAGTGACCACCATGAGTTGGCAGCGGTGGTCGAGTTCATCCACACGGCGACCCTGCTGCACGACGACGTAGTGGACGAATCCGATCTGCGCCGCGGGCGCGAGACCGCCAATGCCCTCTTCGGCAATGCCGCCAGTGTGCTGGTCGGCGATTTCCTCTACTCGCGCGCCTTTCAGATGATGGTCGCGGTCGGTAGCATGCGCATCATGGAAGTGCTCGCCGATGCGACCAATACCATCGCCGAGGGCGAGGTGCTGCAACTGATGAATTGCCATAATGCCGACATCGGCGTCGAGGAATATTTGCAGGTCATCAGATTCAAGACGGCCAAGCTTTTCGAGGCGGCAGGGCGTCTCGGCGCGATTATCGGCGGCGCCAGCCCACCGATCGAAGCGGGCCTCGCGAGCTATGGCATGCATCTGGGCACGGCCTTCCAACTCATCGACGACGTGCTCGATTACTCGGGCGAGGAAGTCGAAACCGGCAAGCATCTTGGCGACGACCTCGCCGAAGGCAAGCCAACCCTGCCGCTGATCCACGTCATGAAACGTGGATCAGCGGAGCAAGCAAGCTGTGTACGCCATGCCATCGAGGAAGGCGGCCGCGACCAGTTCGCCCAAGTCCTGGCGGCCGTGCGGGCTAGCGGCGCCCTCGATACGGCGCGCGCTTACGCCGAGGCGGAGTCTGCCACAGCGATTGCCGCACTCGATGGTCTTCCCGCTTCAATTTACAAGGATGCTCTGATACAATTGTCTTCTTTTGCCGTCGCCCGCCGTTATTGATGGCGGGTAATTGCAACGGGGTGTAGCTCAGCCTGGTAGAGTACTGCGTTCGGGACGCAGGAGTCGGAGGTTCGAATCCTCTCACCCCGACCAAGCAATCCTAGCGAACCGAACGCTAGGCAATAGCCGGCAGATGCCGGCTTTTTTTGTACCAGTCACGCAAGGTCGCTTCGCGCTTGCCGGCTTGCACCGTAGCCCTCCAGGCGCACTGCCGCTTGTGCGGGTATCATTCATGGACGATGGGCAAGATCCTCCTCCTCATTTTTTTCGGCGTACTGCTGTACCTGGTTTTCACCCGTGCGAAACGACCACCGCCGGGGGAGAAACCGCCCGCCGAGGAAGCGATGATCCAGTGCGCCTATTGCCGCGTGCATGTGCCGCTGAGTGAGAGCCTGGCGGTTGGCGACAAGAACTATTGCTGCGAGGAGCACCGCCGCCTTGGCCAGGGTTGATGCCCCTGCGAGATCGACGGGCCCGGGTATTTCCCAGCTGCCCAACTCGTACTGGCGCTCGCTGCGCTACTTTTCGATCTACCGTCTGATCGTTGCCGGTGTCTTCTTCTTTGCGGCCGCCTTCTACGGCGGCACGCCGAACCTTGGCTCCCTCGATCTCCAAATGTTCCGCCGGGTCGGTGCCGGCTACCTGTTGGCGGCCATCGGTTTTCTGTGGGGTGTGAATTATGTGCGGCGGGCTTTTAGCCTGCAATTGACGGCGCAAGTCGTCGTCGATGTACTGGCGTTGACGCTGCTGATGTATTCCAGCGGCGGCGCCCGGAGCGGCATCGGCGTCATGATCTTCGTCGTCCTGGCCGGCGCCGGGCTCGTCGGGCAGGGGCGGATGACATTGTTCTATGCTGCCCTGGCGACGTTGGCCGTGTTGAGCGAACAGGCCTACCGTTTCATCCGTTTCGAGGGCGATATTGGCGGCTTTTTCCGCACCGGGCTGATGTGCATAGGCTTTTTCAGTACCGCCATCGCCGCGCGTCTCCTGGCGCGCCGGGTCGTCGCCAACGAAGCCCTGGCATTGCAGCGCGGCATCGAACTGGCGAACCAGTTGCAGATCAACCAGCGCGTGATCCGCGACATGCAGGACGGCGTCTTGGTCGTCGATGCCGCGAGCCGCGTCCTGCAACACAATCCGCAGGCGGAGGCCTTGCTCGATGTTCAGCCAGGAGCGGGGGCCGATCTGGCCACTTTTTCCGTGGCGTTATCCGAGCAGTTTGCCCGGTGGAGCGCGAACCCCGCCGAGACCGAGACCCTGATCCGTGTTGCCGGCAGCCATCGCGTCCTGCGTGCGCGGCTGCTGCCGCCGGGCGAGGGCGAAAACGCCCTCATCTACCTCGAGGACATGGGACGGGTACAGGCGCAGGCTCAGCAGATGAAACTGGCAGCACTCGGCCGCCTCACGGCCAACATGGCTCACGAAATCCGCAACCCCCTCTCGGCGATCAGCCACGCCGCCGAATTGCTCGTCGACGAACCGCGCGGCGACGGTCAGGCGCGGCTGATTCGTATCATCGGCGACAACGCGCAACGCCTCAACCGGCTCGTCGATGAAGTGCTGGAACTCGGTCGCCGCGATCGCGCCCAGCCCGAGCCGATTCGTCTCGCTGCCTACTTGCAGCAGTTCCGCGACGAATTCGCCATCAACGAACCGGGCATGCGCGAGCGCATGCTCGTCGAAGCCGACGCGGAAGCGATTCTCATCTTCGATCGCGCCCATTTCCATCGCGTGCTGTGGAATCTGCTCACCAACGCCCTGCGCCACTGCGGCGGCGCACCGAACGCGGTGCGCCTGTCCGCCCAGCGCACGGCCGGCGGAGGTATCGAACTGCATATTGTTGACGACGGCCCCGGAATCGGGGAATCTCTGCGCGGGCAGGTGTTCGAGCCGTTCTTCACCACTCATGGCAGTGGCACCGGCCTGGGCCTGTATATTGCAAGGGAACTATGCGAGGCGAACGGCGCCCAGATCGACCTGCTCGACAACTCGCCTGGAGCCCATTTTCGCATCGTCGCCAAAGGTAGGGCATGACACCGAGAGAACGCCGCCGCGGGAAAGACGATTTGAACCGCGTACTGGTCGTCGACGACGAGGCCGATATTCGCGAATTGCTGGACATGACGCTCGCGCGCATGGGGCTGGCGGCCGATTGTGCCGGTTCGCTCGCCGAGGCGCGCCGGCTGCTCGAAGTCGAGGGCGGCAAATACCGTCTTTGCCTCACCGACATGCGCCTGCCCGACGGCGAAGGTTTGGAGCTTGTGCGGTACATAGGCGAGAGCCGCCCTGATCTGCCGGTTGCGGTCATCACTGCCCATGGCAGCATGGAGAATGCCGTCAGCGTTCTGAAGGCCGGCGCTTTCGATTACCTCTCCAAGCCGGTATCGCTCGACCAAGTGCGCGCGCTCGTCCATACCGCCATCAAGCTGCCGTCTGGAGGCGAAACGCCGGCGAGTGATCTCGGCCAGTCGCTGCTGGGAGAATCGACCGCACTGAAACAAGTTCGCTCGTTGATCGAACGCGTCGCCCGCAGCCAGGCGCCGATCTACATCTCGGGCGAATCGGGCAGCGGCAAGGAACTCGCCGCACGCCTGATCCACCGGCAGGGAGCGCGGTCCGGCAAGGCCTTCATCGGCGTCAATTGCGGCGCGATCCCGGAAAATCTGATGGAGAGCGAATTTTTCGGCTACCGCAAGGGTGCCTTCACCGGTGCCGAAGCCGATCGCGACGGTTTCTTCCAGGCGGCCGACGGCGGCACCCTGTTCCTTGACGAGGTTGCCGATCTGCCGCTACCGATGCAGGTCAAACTGCTGCGTGCCATCCAGGAGAAGCGGGTGCGCAAGGTCGGCTCAACCCAGGAGGAGCCGATCGATGTCCGCATCATCTGCGCCACTCACCAGGACTTGAAGACGCTGGTCGAACAGGGACGCTTCCGCCAGGATCTTTTCTATCGGCTCAACGTCATCGAAATCCGGATGCCGAGCCTGCGCGAGTGCAGCGAGGACATCCCGCTGCTGGCTAAACACATCGCGATGCGCCAGGCGAAGGAAGCGGGCCGCACTCCGCCGCAGATCGAAGCGGCCGCCCTCAAGGCTCTGCAGGCCTACCCCTTCCCCGGCAACGTGCGCGAGCTCGAAAATGTGCTGGAGCGTGCGCTGGCCCTGCTCGTGGGCGACGCCATAAGCACTGTCGACCTGCAACTGTCGCCCGCCGTCCAGAACGCCGATCAGTCATTGCCCGGCGACGTGCTGCTCCAGGATCACCTCGACCAAGTCGAGCGGCAGGCGATCCTCGATGCCTTGCAGAAGACGCGCTTCAACCGCACCGCGGCGGCGCGTCTGCTCGGTGTGACTTTCCGTTCCCTCCGCTACCGCATGGAGCGGCTGGGCCTCAACGATTGATGCCCGGCTTGGCGGCGACCCTCGATGCTGCCGGGCTGTTGCCGGGCATCGACTTCATCCCTTCGCCGAATTGCGACGAACGCCCGCAAGGGGAGGAGGTACGGCTGATCGTCGTCCATGCGATCAGTCTGCCACCGGGCGAGTTCGGCGGCGATGGCGTCGAGCGCCTTTTTACCAACACCCTTGACCCGGCGCAGCATCCTTACTACGCGCGTATCCACGCCTTGCGCGTCTCTGCCCACTTCTTCGTCCGGCGCGATGGACGCGTCATCCAGTTCGTTCCCTGCGATAAACGCGCCTGGCACGCAGGGACGTCCTCTTGGCAAGGGCGCGAGCGCTGCAACGATTTCTCCATCGGCATCGAACTCGAAGGCTGCGACGAACTGCCGTTCGAGGCCGCGCAATACCGCCGGCTCGCCGACCTGATCAATATCCTCGCGCACCGCTACCCCCTGCGCGCTACGGTTGGCCACGCCGACATTGCGCCCGGCCGCAAGACCGATCCCGGTCCGCATTTCGATTGGCCGCAATTGCGTGCGATGCTGCAAGGAAATCGCCAACGCTGAGTGGTAAGTGCGCAACGATATGGGTCGCATGTGCCACTGGCATCAAAAAAATCTTGCATCTTCAAAAACCAACCACTAGAATTAGTTGCGAAGTGTGGTTTGCATACTATATCTAGTAGGTCGATGGGTTTTGCGGAGAGACGAAGATAAACGCGATGCACCGCCAACGACGTGGAGAAAATCGATGCAAATGAAGGCGACGTTCTTCGCCGACAGGCATCCGTTTCCCCAGGCGCCTCTCCCGCCGCATTCCTCCCGCTTCTTCCGGTTTCCCTTCCCAGGCATTGAATTCAAGACCGCCGCAGCTGCTGGTGGTGTATGCGAATTGCATGTTTGCGGCAGTACTCAATTCGAATCAATCAAGCAGCAGCGCTATTGGAAACGAGCTCCGGCAACCGGTATTGACCGGCGATATGAACGGAGAATCGTGAGGAATTCGTCGCTTTCGATTCTTGAAGGCGTTGGATAATCCGTGCTAGCCCAGACGGGTTTGCAATAAATGGTGTTTCCTTTCCTGTTATTTTGTTCTAAGGAGGTTCGACATGGCTGCACTGAAGAAAGCCAAGAAACCCGCGGCGAAGAAGCCTGCCGCTAAGAAGGCCGCTCCGGCGAAGAAGCCTGTCGCCAAGAAGCCTGCTGCGAAGAAGGCCGCTCCGGCGAAGAAGCCGGCCGCCAAGAAGCCCGCTGCGAAGAAGGCCGCTCCGGCGAAGAAGCCTGTCGCCAAGAAGCCCGCTGCGAAGAAGGCCGCTCCGGCGAAGAAGCCTGTCGCCAAGAAGCCCGCTGCGAAGAAGGCCGCCCCGGCGAAGAAGCCTGCTGCGAAGAAGGCCGCCCCGGCGAAGAAGCCTGCCGCGAAGAAGGCTGCCCCCGCGAAGAAGCCTGTTGCCAAGAAGGCTGCCGCCAAACCTGCTGCGAAGCCTGCCGCTGCCCCTGCGCCAGCTCCTTCGACCGCTGCCGCCCCGGGACTCAAGTCGTCCCTGAATCCCGCTGCGGCATGGCCTTTTCCGACCGGCTCCCGTCCGTCCTGATCGGCCGCTTCCCTGGCATGGCGATACCGTTTAACGGTTCCTCGCCATGCCTTTTCGTTTCCGGCTTTCCGCTTACCCCTGAGGAATCGTGCGATCCGGTGGTGGCGGCGTCCGTTAGTCGGCGCAGTGTGTAGCCGGACTCAGTCGACCAGAGCCAATTCGAACAGGGCTTGTTTGAGAGCCAGTTGCTTGGGCAACTTTTCCCCCATCTGGTCGAACCATTCCTTGTGCAGGGCCAGTTCCCGTTTCCAGGCGTTTGTATCCACCTGGGTCAAGGCTTCGAATTCGGCTTTTGTGATTTCCGCCCCTGACCAGTCGATGTCCTCGTAGCGCGGCATCCAGCCGAGCGCGGTTTCGCGTGCGGGGATGCGGCCCTTGTAGCGATCTACGATCCATTTCAGCACGCGCATGTTGTCGCCGAAGCCGGGCCACATGAACTCGCCCTTATCGTTCATGCGAAACCAATTCACGCAGAATATCTTCGGCGTGTACTCGACTGCGTGCCCCATCTTCAGCCAGTGGTTGAAGTAATCGCCCATGTGGTAGCCGCAGAACGGCAACATGGCGAAGGGATCGCGGCGCACCAAGCCCTGTGCGCCGAAAGCGGCGGCGGTGGTCTCGGACCCGAGGGTGGAAGCCATATATACGCCGAAGTTCCAGTTGAATGCCTCATAAACCAACGGTACCGTGGTGGCGCGGCGGCCGCCGAAGATGAAGGCGGAAATCGGCACGCCTTCCGGGTTTTGCCAGGCCGGGTCGATGGATGGGCACTGGCTGGCCGGGGCGGTGAAGCGGGAATTCGCGTGGGCCGCCTTGCGGCCGGCTTTGCCGTCCGCCGCGGTCCAGTCCCTGCCCTGCCAGTCGACCAGGTGGGCCGGCGCCTCCTCGGTCAGGCCCTCCCACCAGACGTCGCCGTCGTCGGTCAATGCGACGTTGGTGAAAATGATGTTTTCCTTGAGCGTTGCCAGGGCGTTGGAGTTGGTTTTCTCCGAAGTGCCGGGCGCCACGCCGAAAAAGCCGGCCTCCGGGTTGATGGCGTAGAACCGGCCATCCTTGGCCGGCTTGATCCATGCGATGTCGTCGCCGACCGTGGTGATCTTCCAGCCGTCGAAGCTCTTCGGCGGGATCAGCATGGCGAAGTTGGTCTTGCCGCAAGCGGAGGGGAAGGCGGCGGCGATGTAACTCTTCTCGCCGTACGGAGACTCGACGCCGAGGATCAGCATGTGCTCGGCCAGCCAGCCCTCTTCCCGCGCCATGGTCGAGGCGATGCGCAGGGCGAAGCACTTCTTGCCCAGCAAAGCGTTGCCGCCGTAGCCGGAACCGTAGGACCAGATCTCACGTGTTTCGGGGAAATGCACGATGTACTTGACGGCGGGGTTGCACGGCCAGGCGACGTCCTTCTGGCCGGCCGGCAGCGGCGCGCCAACACTATGCAGGCAAGGCACAAATTCGCCCGCGGCACCGAGCACGTCATGGACCGGCCTGCCCATGCGCGTCATGATGCGCATGCTGGCGACGACATACGGGCTGTCGGTGATTTCCACCCCGATGTGGGCGATCGACGAACCCAGTGGACCCATGCTGAACGGGACTACATACATGGTGCGTCCCCTCATGCAACCCGCGAACAGTCCGGTCAGCGTCTCCCGCATCCCGGCCGGATCCTCCCAGTTGTTGGTCGGGCCGGCATCTTCCTGGCTCGCGGAGCAGATGAAGGTGCGGTCTTCGACGCGCGCCACATCGGAAGGATCGGAGCGGACCAGGAAGGAGTTCGGGCGCTTCTCCGGATTGAGCCGGAGCATCGTTCCCGCCGCGACCATCTCGGCGCAGAGGCGGTCATACTCGCCCTGCGAGCCGTCGGCCCAGTAAATGCGGTCGGGTTGCGTCAGGATCGCGATCTCCGCCACCCACTCCTTGAGGCGCTTGTTCTTGACGTAATCGGGAGAGGCCACATAGCTGCACATCGAGTGTCTCCGACAGGGCTGTATGAGGAACGCTGTGCGTCACCAGGAGAAAAATCATGCCACAATCACTACGCCTGCCCGATGCTGGCGTAGACGATTGGAACCCACAATGGACGAAAGATTCCGTAGTGCCGCGCTCGAATACCACCGTTTGCCCAAACCCGGAAAAATCGCGGTCACGCCGACCAAGGCTCTGACCAACCAGACCGACCTGTCGCTCGCCTATTCGCCCGGCGTCGCCGCCGCCTGCGACGAAATCGTCCGCGACCCGGCCACCGCCTCGCAATACACCGCGCGCGGCAACCTCGTCGCCGTCGTCACCAACGGCACCGCCGTGCTCGGCCTGGGCAACATCGGCGCGCTCGCCGGCAAGCCGGTGATGGAAGGCAAGGGCGTGCTGTTCAAGAAGTTCGCCGGCATCGACGTTTTCGACATCGAGATCGACGAACACGACCCGGACAAGCTCGTCGACATCATCGCCGCCCTCGAACCCACTTTCGGCGGCATCAACCTCGAAGACATCAAGGCGCCTGAATGCTTCTACGTCGAGAGCAAGCTGCGCGAACGCATGAAGATCCCGGTCTTCCATGATGACCAGCACGGCACTGCAATTATCACTGCCGCCGCCATACTGAACGGCCTGCGCGTCGTCGGCAAGGACATCGGCGCCGTGAAACTCGTCTGCTCGGGCGCGGGCGCCGCTGCCATCGCCTGCCTCGACCTGTTGGTGAGTGTCGGCCTCGACCGCGGCCATGTCTATGCCGTCGACAGCAAGGGCGTCATTCACAACGGCCGCGCCGGACTCGATCCGTCGAAGGCACGTTATGCGCGGGAGACCGAGGCGCGCACCCTGGCCGAGGCCATGGTCGGTGCCGACGTTTTCCTCGGCCTTTCCTCGGGTGGCGTGCTCAAGCCCGAGATGGTGAAGCCGATGGCGCCCAATCCGATTATCCTGGCGATGGCCAACCCCGATCCGGAGATCCTGCCCGAGGATGCCAAGGCGGTGCGACCGGACGCCATCATCGGCACCGGCCGCTCGGACTACCCGAACCAGGTCAATAATGTCCTGTGTTTTCCGTTCATGTTCCGCGGTGCGCTCGACGTCGGCGCCACCACCATCAACGAGGCCATGAAAATCGCGGCGGTGAAGGCCATCGCCGAACTCGCGCATGCCGAACAGTCCGAAGTGGTGACGGCGGCCTACGGCAAGGAAGAGATGGCGTTCGGCCCCGAGTACCTGATCCCCAAGCCCTTCGATCCGCGCCTGATCTTAAAGATCGCGCCCGCCGTGGCGAAGGCGGCGATGGACTCGGGCGTGGCGACGCGGCCTATCGCCGACATGGATGCCTATCGCCAGCAGCTCAACGAGTTCGTCTATCACACCGGCCTGCTGATGCGGCCGGTGTTCGCCGCGGCGAAGAAGACGCCGGCGCGCATTGTTTTTTGCGAAGGCGAGGATGAACGCGTATTGCGCGCCGCGCAGACGGCGGTCGACGAGGGTTTGGCATGGCCCATCCTGATCGGTCGCCCCGAGGTCGTGAGTCGCCAGATCGCCCGCCACGGTCTGCGCCTCCAAGCCGGGGCGGACTTCGAGCTGGTGAATCCCGACTCCGACCCGCGCTACAAGGAACTCTGGCAGGATTATTACAACATCATGTGCCGCAAGGGCGTCGACGTCGAGCACGCCAAGAGCGACATGCGCCGCCGCACCACCCTGATCGGCGCCATGCTGGTGCGCCACGACCATGCGCAAGCCATGATCTGCGGCACTTACGGCCGCCATGCCGTGCACCTGCGCCACATCGAAAACGTCATCGGCCGCAAACCCGGCGTCGCGCATTTCTACGCCATGAACATGCTGATTCTGCCGAGCCGCACCCTGTTCATCGGCGATACCTATGTCAATTACGACCCGAGCGCCGAGCAGGTTGCGGAAATGACGCTGCTGGCGGCCGAGGAGGTCCGGCGTTTCGGCCTCGTGCCGAAGGTGGCGCTGCTGTCGCATTCGAGCTTCGGCACCGAGGACACGCCGACCGCCGTGAAAATGCGCCGGGCGCTGGAACTGCTGCGCACGCAGGCGCCCGACCTCGAAGTCGAGGGCGAGATGCAGGGCGACGCCGCGCTGTCCGAGGAAATCCGCGCGCACGTGTTCCCGCCCACCAGCCTCAAGGGCCCCGCCAATCTTCTCGTCATGCCGACCATGGATGCTGCCAACATCTCGTTCAACCTGATCAAGACGGCTGCCGGCGACGGTCTCACCGTCGGACCGTTGCTGCTCGGCGCGGCACGGCCGGTGCATATCCTGACGCCGACGGCGACGGTGCGGCGCATCGTCAATGTCACCGCGCTGCTGTCGGTCGAGGTCGCGCAACTTGCAAGCAAAGCCGAATAACTGAAATGTCGCACACCAGGGCGAAGACCGCACTCATCCTCACCGGCGGCGGCGCCCGTGCGGCCTACCAGGTCGGGGTGCTCAAGGCCGTCAAGGAATTGCTGCCTGACGCCAGGATCAATCCCTTTCCCATACTCTGCGGCACTTCGGCCGGCGCCGTCAACGCCGCGACGATGGCCGCCGCGGCCGAGGATTTCGGCGCCGGCGTCGGCCATCTTTGCGACATCTGGGCGAACTTCCATGCCGGCGATGTCTATCGCGCCGATCCCTGGGGCATCGGTGTCGCCGGCGCCCGCTGGCTGTCTACCCTGGCCTTCGGCTGGCTCACGCACAGCAGCCCGCGCTCGCTGCTCGACAACTCCCCGCTGCGGCATCTGATCGAGACCAGCCTGGATTTCGGCCGCATCGAACAGGCCATTGCGCAGCGCGCCCTTCATTCCGTCAGCATTACCTGTTCCGGTTATGGCTCGGGTCAGAGCGTGAGTTTCTTCCAGGGCCGGGCCGATCTCGAACCCTGGCAGCGCAGCCAGCGCTTCGGCGCCCACGTCAAGCTCAGCGTCGATCACCTGATGGCGTCCTCCGCAATCCCCTTTGTTTTCCCGGCGGTGAAACTGCACCGCGAGTGGTTCGGCGACGGCTCGATGCGCCAGCTGGCGCCGATCTCCCCGGCCATCCACCTCGGGGCGGACCGTATTCTCGTTATCGGTGCCGGCCGCATGGCGGCGGAAAAAGAACGCCCGGAAAGCGAGCGCTACCCTTCGCTCGCGCAGATCGCCGGCCATGCCTTGTCGAGCATCTTCCTCGACAGCCTCTCGGTCGATCTCGAGCGCATGATCCGCATCAATCGCACGCTGTCCCTGATCCCCGATGAAGTGCGCCGCGAGCGCGGCATGGCGCTGCGGCCGATCGAGGTGCTTCTGATAGCGCCGTCCCAGCGTCTCGACCACCTGGCGGCGAGTTACGCCAAGGCACTGCCCTGGCCGGTGCGGACAATGTTGCGCGGCATCGGCGCCATGAACAAGAACGGCGGCGCGCTGACAAGCTACCTGCTGTTCGAACCGCCTTATACCCAGGCCCTGATCGCCCTCGGCTTCGAAGACACGATGGCCCGCCGCGACGAAGTGGCGGCTTTTCTCGGCCTGGCCCCAACGTCGCCCACCACATGAGCTTTCCTTTCCACTTCCTTCATTTTGCTGGGTTTGCGCCGTTAACCCAGATTGCGGTGCCCCGATCTGGTGGTAAACTGCGCGGGTCGTACAGGAGGGAACTATGAAACGAGGCGGAATTGCCTTGCTGGTGGCGTTGGGACTGGTGCTGGGTGCAGGCAGCGGCGAGGCGCAGTCGGCTGCGGTAAAGAAGAAGCCCGTCGTGGCGAAAAAGCACAAGCCGGCCAAGGTGGTTTTTAAGGTGAGGCGCCACCACGCGAGAGCATCGCTCAAAGACGCTCAGGGCCTGCTGGTCCGGTCTACCTCCGCCCTGGTGCAGGATCAGATCACCGGCGCCGTCCTGTTCGAGAAGAATCCCGGTTCCGTCGTGCCGATTGCCTCCATCACCAAGCTGATGACGGCGATGGTGGCGCTCGACGCCCAGCCCAGCCTGACCGAGGTGCTGACGATCGCCGATGAGGACGTCGACAGCCTCAAGGGCACGCACTCGCGCCTCAGGGTCGGTACCCGGCTGACGCGCGAGGAAATGCTGAACCTGGCCCTGATGTCCTCCGAGAATCGCGCCGCCTCGGCCCTTTCGCGCCACTATCCGGGCGGCCGCGAGGCCTTCGTCGCCGCCATGAACCGCAAGACCCAGGCGCTCGGGCTGGCAGACACCCAGTTTGCCGACCCGACCGGCCTCACCGCCTCCAACGTATCGAGCGCCCGCGACCTTGTGAAAATGGTTGCCGCCGCCTACGAATATCCGCTGATCCGCGAGTTTTCGACCGCCACCGGGCGCGAAGTCATCGTCGCCGGCCGGCCGCAGATATTCCACAACACCAACAGTCTCGTGAAGAGTCCGGACTGGGAGATCGGCCTGTCCAAGACCGGCTACATCAACGAAGCCGGCAAGTGCCTTGTCATGCACACCTGGCTCAACAACAAGCCGATCATCATCGTGCTGCTCGATTCCTGGGGCAAGCTGACCCGCATCGGCGATGCCAACCGCATCAAGCGCTGGGTCGAGAGCGCCGCGCTGGCGCTGCGTCCGGCGGCGGGCTGAGAACTCCGGTTTGAGGATGACGGGGGCTGCGGCCCCCGTTGGGTTTCCGAGTAACGCCAGCATTTGCCTGCGCTGAAAACGCCGCGGCATGCGGCGTTCTTATCTGGCCGGCTTGACGTAACCGATGGCCGCCGAGATCGCGTCGGCGGTTTCGCGCACGATGACGGCCCAGTCGGAGTTGTGGCGCTCCGCCGGCGAGGAGACCGAAAGCCCCGCCACCAGATCTCCGGCATCGTCGTGCACCGGCGCGGCGATGCAGCGCAAGCCCTGCTCGATTTCCTCGTTGTCGAAGGCGACGCCGAGGCGGCGCACGCGTTCGAGTTCCTTCTCCAGCGCCGGCAGCTTCGTGATCGAGGTCGGCGTGAAGCCGGGCAGACCGGTGCGCTTGGCGTATTCCTTCACCTCCTGCGCGCCGTCCTCGACCAGGTAGAGCTTGCCGACCGCCGTCACATGCAGCGGCGCGCGCGCGCCGACGAGATGGACGACGCGCACCGAGGAACGGCCGCTGGAGGTGCGCTCGACATAGACGATCTCGTCGCCCTGGCGTACGCCGAGGTTGACGCTCTCGCCGATGCGCTGGTGCAACTGCTGCATCAGCGGCATGGCCGAGTCGCGGATGTTGATGCGCGACTTGACGAGATTGCCGAGTTCGAGCAGCCGTATCCCGAGGCGATAGGTGCCGGGGTCGGCGCGTTCGACGAAACCGTTCACGGCCATGGTGCCGAGGATGCGATGGGCGGTCGAAGGGTGCAGCCCGGTTTCCATCGCCAACTGCTTCAGGCTGACCGGGTCGTGATAATAGGACAGCACGTCGAGCAGTTTCATCATGCGCTCGATGACCTGGATGGGGCTCTTGGCTTCGGGGTTCGACACGTCGCTTCTTTGGCTTTTCGGGTGATTGGGCTAGTACCATAGCAACAATTGCCGACACTAGTATGCCACATCGTGAAAAGCCTCATGCCGGCAAAGGCCTGAGCAACGGAATTCGAGGAGTCCGAAGCATGCGCGTCGCCCTGTTCGTGACCTGTCTGGTCGACCTGATGCGCCCGCGCATCGGCTTCGCCGCCATCAAGCTGCTGGAGGCCGCCGGCTGCGAGGTCGTCGTGCCGGAAAAGCAGACCTGCTGCGGCCAGCCGGCGTTCAACGCCGGCGATCGCGCCGCCGCGGCCATGCTGGCGAAAAAGACCATCGCTGAGTTCGAGGGCTACGATTATGTCGTCGCACCGTCGGGCTCCTGCGCCGACCAGATGCGCACCGAGTACCCGGGCCTGCTCGCCGACGATGCCGCGTGGCACGGCCGCGCCGTGGCCCTGGCCAGCCGCGTCTATGAACTGACCGACTTCCTTGTCAACATTGTCAGGCTCGACCGCCTGCCCGGCAAGTTCGCCGGTTCCGTCACCTACCACGATTCCTGCACGGGGCTGCGCAGCCTCGGCATCAAGGAGCAGCCGCGCCGCCTGCTGGCGCAGCTGCCGCACGTCGCGCTCAAGGAGATGGCGGGGGCAGAGGACTGCTGCGGCTTCGGCGGCAGCTTCGCCGTCAAGTTCGGCGACATCTCGGCGGCCATCGCGGCCAAGAAGTGCGCCAACATCCGCGCCGCCGGCACGGATGCCGTGGTCGGCGGCGATCTCGGCTGCCTGCTCAACATCGAGGGCAAGCTGCGCCGCATGGGCGACGAGACGACGCAGGTGCTGCACATCGCCGAAGTGCTGGCAGGAGAGTGACGGTGGACATCAAATCCATGCACTTCAAGGCCAACGCCGCCGCCAGCCTGGCGAACGCCGGCCTGCAGCAGAACCTGCGCACGGCCAAGGGCAAGTTCGTCGACAAGCGCGCGATCGCCATCACGGAACTCGACGACTTCGAGGGCACGCGCGAGGCCGCCAAGGACGTGCGCGACCGCGTGCTGCAGGATCTCGACCTCTGGCTCGAACGCTTCGAGCAGAACGCCACGGCGCGCGGCGCCACGGTGCTGTGGGCGAAGGACGGCGCCGAAATCTGCCGCCACGTAGTCGCCATAGCCAGCAGGCACGGGGTGAAGAAGGCGACCAAGTCGAAGTCCATGCTCTCGGAGGAGGCCGGCCTCAACCTGGCGCTGGCCGCCGCCGGGGTGCAGCCGGTCGAGACCGATCTCGGCGAGTACATCCTCCAGATCAACGACAACGAGGCGCCCTCGCACATCATCGCACCGGTGGTGCACAAGAGTCTCGACGAGGTCGCCGACCTCTTCGCACGGGTCCACGGCAAGCCGCGCAAGACCGACATTCCGGAGCTCACGCGCGAGGCGCGCGAGGTGCTGCGCAGCCACTTCCTCGGCGCCGAAATGGGCATCTCCGGCGGCAACTTCCTCGTCGCCGAAACCGGCTCCGTGGCGCTGGTGACCAACGAAGGCAACGGCCGCATGGTGACGACATTGCCCAAGGTGCATGTCGTCATCACCGGCATCGAGAAGGTGATCCCGACGCTCGAAGACCTGTCGCTGCTGCTGCGCCTGCTGCCGCGCTCGGCCACCGGCCAGTCGATCTCGAACTACGTCTCGGTGCTGACGGGTGTGAAGCGCCCCGATGATACTGACGGCCCCGAGCATCTTTATTACATACTCGTCGACAACGGCCGCGCCGATGTCGTCGGCGGTCCGTTCCAGGACATGCTGCGCTGCATCCGCTGCGGCGCCTGCATGAACCACTGCCCTGTCTACCAGACCATCGGCGGCCAGGCCTACGGCTGGGTCTATCCGGGGCCGATGGGCGCCGTTCTGACTCCCCTGTTCATGGGCATCGAGAACGCCCTCGACCTCCCGCAGGCGGCCACACTCTGCGGCCAGTGCAGCGCCGTCTGTCCCGTCAAGATTCCGCTGCCGGAACTGATGCGCAAGCTGCGCGAGCAGCAGGTCGAAAAGAAGCTGCGCCCGCTCACGGAGCGCCTGGCGCTCAAGGCCTGGGCCTGGATGGCGAATTCTCCGGCGCTCTATGCCCTTGGCACATGGCTCGCCGTGCGCTACCTCAAATGGCTGGCCGGCGGCAGCGACCGCATCGAGGTTCTCGCAGTTGCGCCCGCATGGACGCAGGGGCGCGACTTCCCTGCGCCCGAAGGCCGCACCTTCCGCGAACTTTATGCCGCCCGAAAAAGGTAAAATCGCGCACCGACCGAGACCTGTAAGAGGCCGCCCCAGGGGAGACGCATGCTCAAGCACGCCGTGAAGTACCGCCTCAAGCTCTACATCACCGACCACACCCTGCGTTCGCGCCAGGCGCTGGAGCAGTTGCGCAAGCTGTGCGAGGAACAGTTCCCCCACGAATACGAACTGGAGGTGGTCGACGTGCTCGATCATCCGGACGAGGCGCTGGCGCAGCACATCCTGGCGACTCCGACCGTGGTGCGGGAACTGCCTCATCCGATCCGGCGCATCATCGGCGACCTGTCGGACGTGGACAAGGTCTTGGCCGGCCTGGCGCTGCATCCGGCCGCCGCCGCCGGCATGGGGGGGAAGTAGGCCATGGTGGCAGCGCTGCATAAGATTGTGGAGGATGCCCCCGACGGCATCGTCGTGCTCAACGCCGAAGGCGTCGTCCGCTACGCCAACCGGATGAGCGGCAAGCTGTTCCGCTGCGGCCAGCACGACCTGCTCGGACAGCCGTTCGGCTTTCCCGTGACTTCCGGCGAAGCGACCGACATCGACATCCCGCGCGAGGATGGCAGTTGGGGCGTGGCCGAAATGCGCGTGGCGCAGACCGAATGGGACGGGGTGGACGCCTACATCGCCCTGTTGCGCGACGTCACGCCGCGCCGGCACGCGGAACAGCGGCTGCAGCTTTCCGACAAGGTGTTCCAGAACACCCAGGAAGGGATCGTCGTCACCGACGGCGCCGGCCGCATCATTTCGGTCAATCCCGCTTTCACGGCGGTCACCGGCTACCTGGCCGAGGAAGTCCTCGGCAGGAATCCCAAGCTGCTCAAGTCCGGGCGCCACGACGAGGACTTCTACCGCGCCCTGTGGGCCGACATCGAAGCCTGCGGCCAATGGCAGGGCGAAATCTGGAACCGCCGCAAGAACGGCGAGATCTACCCCGAGTGGATGAACATCAGCGCCGTGCACGGCCGCGTCGGCGAGCCGGCTTACTACGTCGCGGTATTTTCCGACATCAGCCTGGTCAAGAAGAACGAGGAGCGGCTGCATCGCCTGGCCCATTATGACGCCCTCACCGACCTGCCCAACCGCGTGCTGTTCGCCGACCGCCTCCACCAGGCCCTGGTGCAGGCGCAACGCGGTGGCGAGCAGGTGGGGCTGCTGTTTCTCGACCTCGACCGCTTCAAGCTGATCAACGACACCCTCGGCCACCGGGCCGGCGACCTGCTGCTGCAGGAAGTCGCGCGGCGGCTGGAAACCTCGGTGCGGGCGCAGGACACCGTCGGCCGGCTCGGCGGCGACGAATTCACCGTCATCCTGCCCGACCTTCGTTCTCCCGCCGGCGCGGCGAACGTGGCCGAGAAGATACTCGAGGCCATGAGCGCGCCCTTTTTCATCTGCGGCCATGACGTCTTCGTCACCACCAGCATCGGCATCGCCGTCTATCCGGTGACCGGCGACTCTCCCGAGAGCCTGATCAAGCATGCCGACATGGCCATGTACCAGGCCAAGGAGCAGGGCCGCAACAATTTCCAGTACTACCGCCGCGGCGGCGACGACCAGTCGCGCGACTTGTTCGAGCTCGAGCACGGCTTGCGTCATGCCCTGGAGCGCGGCGAGCTGCGGCTGGTGTATCAGCCCGAAGTGGAAATCGAGACGGGACGCATCGTCGCCGTGGAAGCGCTGTTGCGCTGGGACCATCCGCTGCGCGGGGATATTCCGCCCGCCGAGTTCATCCCCGTGGCGGAAGACACCGGCCTCATCGCCCCCATCGGCGAATGGGTGCTGCGCGAGGCGTGCATGCAGAATCAGGCCTGGCAGGACGCCGGACTGCCGCCGATACGGGTGGCGGTCAATCTTTCGGTGCGCCAGTTGCGGCATGTGCGCTTCGCCGAAAAGGTGGCGGAGATCCTCGACGACACCGGCCTCGACGCCAAGTGGCTGGAAGTGGAACTGACCGAGAGCGTGATGATGCAGCATGCCAAGGAGACCGTCGGCATACTCTGGCAGCTCAAGTCCATGGGCGTGCGCCTGTCGATCGACGACTTCGGCACCGGCTACTCGTCCCTCAACTACCTGAAGCGCCTGCCGGTGGATACCCTGAAGATCGACCGCTCCTTCATCGAGGGCATCGAGCAGGACGCCAACGACCAGGCCATCTCCGACGCCATCATCGCCCTCGCCAACAGCCTCAGGCTGCGGGTGGTGGCCGAGGGCGTGGAAACCGAGAGCCAGCTCGGCTTCCTGCGCGAGCACCACTGTTGCGACGCCCAGGGCTTCCTCTTCAGCCGGCCGCTGAGCGGCGACGATCTCTCCCTCCTGCTGGCGCGGAAGCTGCACTGAAAGCGCGGCGAGCCATGGCGAAGCACCGCATCGTCTTCCTCGACCGCGACTCCATCCGCGCCAACATCAGGCTGCCCGCCTTCCCGCACATCTGGGACGAGTACCCGCTGACGGCGCCCGAACAGACCTGCGAGCGTCTCAAGGATGCCACCATCGTCATCGCCAACAAGGTGGCGTTGCGCGGCGAACTCCTGGCGCGGCTGCCGAAGCTGAAGCTGATCGCCGCCGCCGCCACCGGCACCGACAACATCGACCTCGCCTGGTGTCGCGAACACCCGCTGGCGGTTGCCAACATCCGCGGCTACGCCGTGCACGCGGTGCCCGAACATGTTCTGATGCTGACGCTGGCGTTGCGCCGGCAACTGCTCGCCTATCGCGCCGACCTCGCGGTGGGCAAATGGCAGCAGGCCAGCATGTTCTGTTTCTTCGACCACCCGATCCGCGACCTCCACGGCGCCACGCTCGGCCTGATAGGGCGCGGCTCCATCGGCCAGGGCGTGGCACGCCTGGCCGCGGCCTTCGGCATGCGCGTCCTCTGGGGCGAGCGCAAGGGGGCGGCGCAGGTGCGCGACGGTTACGTTGCCTTCGCGGAACTGCTCGCCGCGTCCGACGTCATTTCGCTGCACTGCCCGCTCAACGACGCGACGCGCGGCATGTTCGGCGTCGCCGAACTGCAAGCCATGAAGCGCGATGCGCTTCTCATCAACAGCGCCCGCGGCGGCATCGTCGACGAGGCGGCATTGGTGCGCGCGCTCCAGGAAGGCTGGATCGCCGGCGCCGGCTTCGACGTGCTGTCGCAGGAGCCGCCGCGCGCGGGCAACCCGCTGCTCGCCCCCGACATCCTGGCGCTGCCGAACTTCATTCTCATGCCCCACGTCGCCTGGGCCTCGGCCGATGCCATGCAGGTTCTGGCCGATCAGCTCATCGACAACATCGAGGCCTTCGTGCGCGGCGAAAGCCGCAACCGCGTGGTTTGACCGTGACCTCGCGCGAAGACATCCTCGGCCGCGTACGCAGCCGCCTTGGCCGCACCGCCGCCAATGCCAAGACGGCCGCAGCCGGGATCGACGCCTGGCTGGCCGCGCGCAACGAGGGGCCGCGGCCCGCGGTGGCGGGCGACGCGGCGGCGCTGCTGGCGCGCTTCCGCGAAAAATCGGCAGCCCTGGCGAGCAGCGTCGATGTCGTGGCGAATTGGTCCGCGGCGCCGGCCGCCGTGGCGCGCTATCTCGCCGGCCTGCAACTGGCGCCGCAAGCCGCCTGCTGGCCCGCACTGGTCGCGCTGCCCTGGGCGGAAGCCGGCGTCGCCGTGGCTGCGCGCGGCGCCGTCGATAGCGACCTCGTCGGCATCACCGGCTGCTTCTGCGCCATCGCCGAGACCGGCACGCTGATGCTGCTCTCCGGCCGCGACACGCCGGCGACCGTGAGCCTGCTGCCCGAAACCCATGTCGCCATCCTGCCGGCGGCGCGCATCGTGCCGGGCATGGAGGAGGCATGGAACCTGGCGCGCGCCGAGTGCGGTGAGCTGCCGCGCGCCGTCAATTTCGTCTCCGGCCCCTCGCGCACCGGCGACATCGAGCAGACCATCGTCCTCGGTGCCCACGGGCCCTACCGCGTGCATATCGTCGTCGTCGCAGGTCAGTGATATTCCCCCAGACCCATATACCCATGATGCGTACGCTTGCCGTTCCCGTTCCAGATGCCGAAGTTTTCGGCGGTAAGGCGTTGCTCGAGATTCGGCTGTTGTTTTTAGTCCTCATTTACCTAGGCAGTTTGCCGTTTCTTTCAGACTTGGCACACGCCGAGAGCGATCATCCACCGGCCGATCAGGTTCGGCGGATTGCTCTTGTGATCGGCAATGGCGCCTATACCGGCGGAGGGGTTCTCGCCAATCCGGCCAACGATGCGACGGACATGGCGGACAAGCTGACGCAACTTGGTTTCGAGACTACCCTCCGCACCGATGCCGATTACATGGTGATGCGGCGCGCGCTGACCGAGTTCGGGCGTCAGGTCACGCCAGGGACGGTGGCACTGTTCTTCTTTGCCGGCCACGGCATGCAGGTGCGCGGTAGGAACTACCTGCTGCCGGTCGACGCGCGGATCCAGATCGAAAATGATGTCGGCACCGAGGCGATGGACGCGGATTTCGTGCTCGACAAGCTGAGCCAGGCCAGCCTTAGCATTGTTATCCTCGATGCATGCCGCAATAATCCTTTCGAGCGGCGTTTCCGCAGTGGTTCCGGTGCCGGTTTGGCCCATATGGCCGCGCCGACGGGCGCTCTCATCGCTTATGCGACGGCACCGGGCAAGGTGGCTGCCGATGGCGAGGGGCGTAATGGCTTGTACACGGGGGAACTGCTAAAAGCGCTGAGTCTTGCCGGTCTCCAGGTTGAGGACGTCTTCAAGCGCGTGCGCACGAACGTAATCAAGCTCAGCGGCGATGCGCAGACTCCCTGGGAAGCTTCGTCCTTGATCGGCAGTTTCTATTTCGTTCCTGCCGGCGAGCAGCCAAGTGCGGTCGTCCCGCCGGCACCGCCGCAAGCGGTCGCCAAGCCTGTCG
>Ga0154359_1079_pt2 | contig 22510 bp, 23 predicted proteins | sample RifGroA2_FD_115887 | JGI IMG/M metagenome (GOLD analysis project Ga0154359, IMG submission 115887) | Rhodocyclales bacterium GWA2_65_20
TTCCCTGGCCTGTTTGGCTTCATCCGCCATGCGCTTCTTCAACTCGCGCAGCCGCGAATCCACTTGCGACTGTTCATAGAAATTTCCGTCGCCGGCCTTTTGCGCCAGTTCAAACTGCTCTACAGCCGCCGGCATCTGCCCCAGCAGGGCATAGGCTTCAGCCTGCGCGCGATGCTGTTGCAGGCGTTTGCCGAGCATGGAATAAGTCTTCGCCTGCAAGGCATGCATCTTGGCGTCCGACGGATAACTCAACAGTTCGTCTTCGGTGACCTTGATCGCATCCGCCGGCAAGCGGGCTTGCTGCAGCGATTCGACCAGACCGTAGGCAATGGCGCGTTCCTGCGGATAACGCGGCTGTGCGGCGCGCAGCAGCCTGACCGCGCCCGCTGCGTCGCCCTGCTTCAAGCGCATCTGTGCGGCGAAGGTTTCGATCATCGGCGATTCCACCTTCAACCGACGCAACTCGCTCAACTCCCGTTCCGCCGCGGGCAGATTGCCGTCGCGCGCGCGCGCCTGCGCCAGACCGTAGCGCATGGCGGCCTCGCTGCCGGCGAAGCTGCGGTCCTTGAGCCGGGTTTCGAACTCCACCACCGCATCGCGCGACGTGCCTTCCTGCGCGCGCAGCTTGGCACGCACCAGCTGGAACTCGAGAGAATCCTGCACCTGCCTGTAGGGCCGCCCCTGGATCCGGTTGCCGATGTCGGCCACACGTTCGGTGGTCAGCGGGTGGGTCCGCAAATATCCCGGCGCATTGTTTTCATAGAGCCGACCCGACTTCTGCAGGCGTTCAAAGAAGCTGCCCATGCCGCGAATATCGAAGCCGGATCGCTCCAGCACGCCGAGACCCGTGCGGTCCGCCTCGCGTTCGAAATCGCGCGAGTAATTCAGCTGGTTCTGGATCGCCGCTCCCTGCCCGGCCATGGCCGCGCCCATCGCCAGATCGGGACTGCTGCGTGCCGCAAGAATTGCCACCGCCAGGGACAGCAAACTCGCGACCTGTCCTTGCCCCGACTTGTTGACGAGGCGCGCCAGGTGGTGCTGGGTAACGTGGGATATTTCGTGCGCCAGGACCGAGGCGAGTTCCGATTCGGTTGCCGCCGCAAGAATCAGTCCGGTATGCACGCCGATGTAGCCGCCGGGCATGGCGAAGGCGTTCAGCGTCGGATCGCGCAGCGCAAAGAACTCGAACTCCTGCCGCGCTTCCTCGCTCTGCGCGGACAGCCGGTTGCCGACCCGGTTGAGATAGCTGGTGACCTCGGGATCGTCCAGCCAGGCAGGGTCGCGGCGAATTTCCAGCATCACCGATTCGCCGATGCGGCGTTCCATCGCCGGCGAAAATTCGGCTTGCGCCGCTTCACCGAGATCGGGCAGGCCTTCGGCCACCGAAAGCGGCGGCGCGGAAAGGACGCCGAATCCGAGGATGAGAGCGCCGGCAAGCGGATGCAGTTTCATACCGCTATGATAGCGGCTTCGCAAAAACCAGTTGTGACAACATATTTCGTATGAAGCCACCTCTTAAGGCGCCTGGCGCGGCGCTTACGCATTTCGACGCCACCGGAAAGGCGCACATGGTCGACGTCGGCGCCAAAGCCGAAACCAGCCGCGTCGCCCGCGCCCAAGGCCACATCCGCATGGCGCCCGCCACCTTCGCCCTGATCGAAAGCGGCTCGGCCAGGAAGGGCGACGTGCTGGGCATCGCACGCATCGCGGCGATTCAGGGAGCCAAACGCTGCTCCGATCTGATCCCGCTGTGCCATCCGGTCGCACTCACCCGCGTCGCCGCCGAATTCACGCTGGACGCCAAGCGCCATCGCGTGACGATTGAGGTGACGGCGGAAACCGTCGGCCGCACCGGCGTCGAAATGGAAGCGCTGACCGCCGTCTCCGTCGGCCTGCTGACCATCTATGACATGTGCAAGGCCGCTGATCGCGGCATGATCATCGAAGACATTCGCCTGCTGGAAAAGGTCGGCGGCAAGTCGGGACACTGGATTGCAGAAGCGGACCGCAAATGACGACAACTGACTCGCAACGCACCGTCGTGGCCTGGTGGCTGTTCGCCTGCTGCGCCATGGTTTTCCTGACCATGGTGGTGGGCGGCGTAACACGCCTGACGCACTCGGGCCTGTCCATCGTCGAATGGAAGCCGCTGATCGGCGCCCTGCCGCCGCTTTCCCACGCCGACTGGCTGGAACTCTTCGCCAAATATCAGCAGACGCCGGAGTTCATCCAGCGCAATCACGACATGACGCTCGATGGCTTCCAGTTCATCTTCTGGTGGGAATGGGCGCACCGCCTGCTGGGCCGCAGCATAGGCGTGGTGTTTTTCCTGCCCTATGTCTGGTTCCTCGTTCGCGGCCGGCTGCGCGGCGCGCTGGCGGCCAAGGTGTTCGGCTTCTTCATCCTCGGTGGCCTGCAAGGCGCCATGGGCTGGTACATGGTCAAAAGCGGGCTGGTCGATGATCCGCGCGTGTCGCAGTACCGGCTGGCGGCGCACCTCGGGCTGGCGTTCATACTCTTCGGCCTGATGGGCTGGACCGGGCTGGGCATGCTGCAGCCGCGCAGCACGGGAATCGGCGTATCACCGGCGCCGACTTTCACCCAGCGTCTCGGCAACTGGCTGGTGGCGCTGGTGTTCGTCATGGTGCTGTCGGGCGCGCTGGTGGCCGGCATCCACGCCGGATTTGCCTACAACACCTTTCCGCTGATGAACGGCGACTTCGTGCCGCCCGAAATCTTCATGATCGAGCCGCTGTGGCTGAACTTCTTCACCAACATGGCTACCGTGCAATTCGACCATCGCCTGATCGCCTGGGCGCTGATGGGGCTGATTCCCTGGTTTTCCTGGCGCATCTGGAAGGAAACTCCGGAGGCGCGACCCGCCGCCGTGGCGCTGACGCTGTGGCTGGCGGTGCAGGTCGGCCTGGGAATTGCCACGCTGCTGCTGCAAGTCCCGGTCGCCCTTGCCGCCGCGCATCAGGCCGGAGCGATGGTGCTGTTCGGGCTCCTGATCTGGGCCGGCCACGCCATCCGCCGTTAGGGGGCTGCAAGGCTCCAGCCCGGATCGGACAGAACCGGGCCGGCGCCGTCCGATCCGGGAGTGGATCACGCCTTGAATCTGGCCGCCGTTTCGGCCACGCGCTTGCCGAACAGCCTGGCCGTTTCGAGATCGCCCGCAAGCATTTCGGCCGGGCTGCTGTCCGATGGCGATTGCGCCATGGCGCCGCTGAAGGAACCGACGTAGTTCACGTCATTGCGTTGCGCCGACTTGGCGTTGCTCGGCATCAATCCGGTACCGACCCAGATGCCACTGTGCTGCATGGCCAGCGTGAACAGGTAGTGCAGGGTGGACAGCTTGTCGCCGTTCATGGTGGCGCTGTTGGTGAAACCGGCGAACACCTTGTCCTTCCATTGCTGGCTGAACCAGGGCTTGGAAGATGCATCGGCAAACTTCTTGAACTGCCAGCTGACGCTGCCCATGTAGGTCGGGCTGCCCATGATGATGGCATCCGCCGCCGCCAGGGTTTCCCATCCGCCTTCGGGCAGGTTGCCCTCGGCATCGATGGCAACGAGTGAAGCGCCGGCGCCTTCCGCGACCGATTGGGCCATGCGTCCGGTGTGGCCATAACCGGAGTGATAAACCACTGCTACTGTTGTCATTTTGATAGTCCTCGAGTGATTGCGGTTGAGTAAGGAAGTTCAGGCAGCAAGATCGAACACCAGCACCTCGGCATCAACGCCGTGGCTCAGTTCGATCCGGTTTTCGTTTTCCAGCAGGACGGCATCGCCGGCTTCGATGCGCTGGCCATTGACCACGAGGGCGCCGCGCACCAGATGTACATAGGCCTTGCGTGCCGGGTCCTGCGCCAGTTCGGCACGCTCCGTTCCATCGAAGAGGCCGGCGTAGAGCGCTGCATCGGCATGAATCGTGACCGAACCCAGCGCGCCGTCGGCCGAGGCAACCAGGCGCAAGACCCCGCGCTTCTGTTCAGCGGGAACGGTCTTCTGTTCATAGCCGGGCGCAATGCCGGTCACTTTCGGCTGGATCCATATCTGCAGGAAATGCGTGGTCTGGTCCTTGGCGTGGTTGAACTCGCTGTGCGTCACGCCGGTGCCGGCACTCATGCGCTGCACGTCGCCGGGTGGAATGCCGACGACGTTACCCATGCTGTCCTGGTGGGCCAGTTCACCGGACAGCACGTAGCTGATGATTTCCATGTCGCGGTGGCTGTGCTGGCCGAAGCCGGTGCCCGGCGCGATGCGGTCTTCGTTGATCACGCGCAGGTTGCCCCAGCCCATGTGAGCCGGATCGTGGTAGCCGGCAAAGGAGAACGAGTGGTAGCTCTTGAGCCAGCCATGGTCTGCGTAGCCGCGGTCTTGCGATTTGCGAAGGGTAAACATGGTTGAACTCCTTGTTGCTGACGATGAGGTGAATTGTAGAAAAGCTCCCTGGCCTTGAGAGCCGGCGGGTTTGATGGCATCATTCAAATAAATTGAATTGACGGGGGCTTTATGACTACTCCGCGCGACGTATTGACGCCCGATGCCCTGGCCATGCTGCAGACCATAGCCAGCAACGGCAGCTTTGCCGCGGCGGCCCGCGCCAGCAACATGGTGCCCAGCGCCCTCACCTATCGCGTGCGGCAGATGGAAGACGCGCTGGACGTGCTGCTGTTCGACCGCAGCTCACGCCAGGCCCGCCTGACCGAAGCCGGCGCCGAACTGCTGCGAGAGGGCGCGCGCCTGCTGGCGGACATCGACGCCGTCGCCAACCGCGTCAAGCGCGTCGCCACCGGCTGGGAATCGCAGCTCACCATTGCGGTGGACAGCCTCATCAACCGGGCCACGGTGATGGAACTTTGCGCGGCGTTCTATTCCCTGAGCCCGCCGACGCGGCTCAAGCTGCGCGACGAAACCCTATCCGGCACGCTGGAGGTGCTGACCTCGGGCCAGGCAGATCTGGCGCTCGGCGTGATGATGGGCGCGGCCACCATGGCCGGCCTGCATCATGAATCGCTCGGCGCCGTGCAGTTTGTCTTTGCCATGGCGCCGCACCACCCGCTGGCGAAAATGCCCGAGCCGCTGAGCGACGAAATCATCCGCCAGCACCGCGCCGTGGCGGTGGCCGATTCCGTGCAGCGCGGCAGCGGCCTCACCATCGGCCTGCTGGCCGGCCAGGACGTGTTCACGGTGTCGGGCATGCCGGCCAAGCTGGATGCCGAGATCAGGGGCCTCGGCGTCGGCTTCCTGCCGGGCTGCCTGGCGCAGCCTTACCTCGACTCGGGTCGGCTCGTGGCCCGGCGCGTGGAACGATCCGAGCGGCAGATCCAGGTCAGTTACGCCTGGCGCAAGAGCGGCAAGCCCGGCCAGGGCCGGGCGCTGCAATGGTGGCTGGCGCAACTGAAAAGCCCGGTCACTCGTACGGCGTTGCTGGGCGGGCATCGCGCGCCTGCCTGGCGCAAGCCCGATACATGACAATCGTCAGCAAGCGATCCCTATGCGCAACAAGTTGCTGCGAGTCCTGAATATCTGTTTTCTTGCGATGGCGTTTTCATCGCAAGTTTGTGTTGCCGGCGAAGACCTGGTCAATACAGCCCAGGACAAGAACGGGGATGTCGTTCCGTATATTCTGAACTACAAGAATTTGTCTCCACATTACGTGCTCATTCTCTTCCCGGGAGGAATGGGAATCGTTAATCCACGCATGGAGAACGGGAAACTGGTTTATAGCGCCAAAGGCAACTTTCTGCTCAGGGCCAGGAAGTTCATCGTCGATGACGAGTTCGCTACCGTGACGACAAACTCGACCCAGCTGGAGGAGCGCATCCAGGCAATTATCGACGATTTGAAACGCCGCTTTCCAGCAGCGCAAATCTACCTCGTGGGAACCAGCAACGGCACCTTCGACACAATGAAACTGGCGGAATACCTGTCCGACAAGATCGCCGGCGAAATACATACGTCATCCCTGAATGGAATATCTTCGCTGGATGCGAAGAAGTACAGGAACCGGCATCTCGTCGTGCATCATCGGCGTGATGGATGCAGAGTGACGAATTTCGGCGCGGCCGAGGCCTCGCATGAGCGCTACGGAACCGACCTCATCGCCATGGACGGCGGCATCTCCGTTGGCGACCCGTGCGAGGCGTTCGCCTATCACGGCTACAACGGGATCGAGCAGGAGACTGTCGACGCCATCAAGAAATGGATAAAGCAAGTGCCCTAGTTGCACGCACATCGTCATGCGGTATATACTTAATATATAAGTGATAAGGAGTGCATCATGGGCAACCTGCTTCTCAAATTCAAATCCAGGGACTCTTCGTATGGGGTGACGCGAGAAACCCTGAAGGCGCTGGCCGAGGAAATGGATGTGAGCGAGACGACGGTGGTGCATCTGGCCATCTCGCGCTTCGCCAAGGAAGTGCTCCCCGCCTACGAAATCGATGATGGCCCGCTTACTGCGGCGGATATCAACCGCATTCGCAAGGTAGCGCAACCCATGCTGCCAAAGGGGAAGGCGCTTAACACGCGCTCTCTTCTGTGAGGAGAGACGATGTGGGAGCCACCTGAACCAGGCGATATTGTCTGGTGTCGCTTCCCGCGTCGGCCTCGTGATGTTCCTGGCCCCAAGCCGCGTCCCGCTCTTGTTGTTTCCGTAACGGAACACGAGGATGGAGTTACGGTGGCAGTGGTCTATGGAACGTCGCAAAAGGTGCACCGACTGGCTGGCGGTGAATTTGCCATCCGGAAAGCAGAGAACAAAACTGCTTACGAGATAGCAGGGTTGTCGTACGACACCAAATTTGACCTGCGCAACAGGGTCGAACTTCCTTGGAGCGACAGCTTTTTCGCCGTACCGCCAAGTCCAACTCATGGACAATCGCCGAAGCTCGGTAGTTTGCACATAGGCATGATGCGGGCGCTCGAAGCCGCAGCGAAGGCCATCAGATAACCGGCCGATTTCGTCGCGACTCACAAGCAGATCCGGAATCCCGCTGTTCTCAATCTTCCCCGTAGCGGATCTCGACGATATCCAGTTCGCGTAGTCCACCGGGGCTGTCGAAGCGCACCGTGTCGCCTTCGCGCGCCTTCATCAGCGCCCGCGCCAGCGGCGAAATCCAGCTGATGCGGCCTTCCTGTGCGTTGGCCTCGTCGATGCCGACGATCTGGTAAGTGGCTTCCTCGCCATCGGCATCGCAGACGGTGACGGTGGCCGCAAAGAACACCTGGTCACAGTTGCGCTGGTCCGCCGGATCGACGATCACGGCCGATTCCAGGCGCTTGCCCAGAAAGCGGATGCGCCGGTCGATTTCTCGCAGGCGCTTTTTGCCGTAGATGTAGTCGCCGTTTTCCGAACGGTCGCCGTTGCCCGCTGCCCATGACACCACCTGCACCATGGCCGGGCGCTCGACCTTCACCAGATGTTCGAATTCGGCGCGAATCTGCGCGTGGCCGCGCACCGTCATGTAGTTCTTGGTGCCGGTCGGGAGGGCAGACTCGGGCGCCTCGTCTTCCTCGTCGTCGTCGGATTCCTTGACAAAAGCCTTGTTCATTTCGTGGAAATTGCAGGCAAAAGAAGATGCTAGCATTCAACCCATGATGAATGCACCTGCTCCGCTGCCGCAACGCCCGCTTTCCACCGTGCTGGTCTTCGCCGCGCTGATTGTCTGCGTGGCGATGGGCATTCGCCACACCTTCGGCCTGTTCCTGACGCCGATGAGCATGGAGCACCAGTGGAGCCGCGAAGTGTTTTCCTTCGCCTTGGCGCTGCAGAACCTGGTCTGGGGCGCGACCCAGCCTTTCGCCGGCTGGCTGGCCGACCGCTTTGGCGCACGCCGCGTGCTGTGGGGCGCCAGCATCCTCTATGCGCTCGGCCTGATCGGCATGGCCTGGTCGACCACCGGCACGGGTCTCGCCGCCAGTGCCGGCCTGTTGATCGGCGCGGCGCAAAGCGGTTGCACCTACAGCGTCGTATTCGCCGCCATGGGCCGCCTGGTGCCCGATGCCAAACGCGGCTGGGCGATGGGCGTGGTCGCCGCGGCGGGATCATTCGGCCAGTTCCTGATGATTCCGGTCGCCTCCGGGCTGATCGGCGGGCTGGGCTGGTTCGGCACTCTGCTGGTGTTCGCCGCCAGCGCCTTGTTGATCATTCCGTTGGGCGCTGCCCTGACCAAAGGCCTGGTTGCAGGTGCCTCCGGCCACGGCCAGACGGCGCGCGAAGCGCTGGGCGAGGCCATGCGCGAGAAAAGCTTCGTGCTGCTGATCGCCGGCTATTTCGTCTGCGGCTTCCAGGTGGTATTCATCGGCGTGCATTTCCCGACCTACCTGATCGACAAGGGCATGGGCGCCGAAGTCGGCATGACGGCACTGGCGCTGATCGGCCTCTTCAACGTCTTCGGCAGCTACAGCGCCGGGCACCTCGGCAACCGCCTGCCCAAGCGCCATGTGCTGGCAGGCATCTACGCCGCGCGCAGTGCCGTCATCGCCCTCTTCCTCTGGGCGCCCCTGACCGCCGTCAGCGTCTATCTGTTTTCCGCGGCCATGGGACTGCTGTGGCTGTCCACCGTGCCGCTGACCAACGCCATCGTCGCCCAGGTGTTTGGCGTGCGCTATCTGGGCATGCTGTCGGGGCTGGTGTTCTTCAGCCACCAGGTGGGCAGTTTCCTCGGCGTCTGGCTCGGCGGCAAGCTGTTCGATGCCACCGGCGCCTACGACACGGTATGGGGCATCTGCATCCTGCTCGGCGTGCTGTCGGCCCTGATCCACCTGCCGATCGACGAACGCAGCCTCGAAACCCGGCGTCTGGCCACGGCTGGCTAGCTTTTGCCTGCCAGACCCGATTTGGACCGTGATTCGACCTCAATTCGGGTCGTATCCGACCGCCACGGCAGCTTCCCGGACGGCGGTGAAGAATAGGCCAATTATCCCGCCGCAGCTTCCCGCAACAAGCTTGCCGCAGGATCGCTACGATGCGCTGCATGCCATCCCAAATCGAACTCTACGAAGCAATGAGCCTTCTGTCGTCGCGCATGGTCGCGGCGGCGCGGGGCAGCGACTGGGATAGCCTGATCGAACTCGAACGCCGTATTGCCGGCTTGCGCAACACCCTGCTGGCGGTTCCCGAAGACAGCAACGCGCCGGCCACCGACTCGGCCCACAAGCGCGCCCTGATCCAGCGCATCCTCGAAGACGATGCCGAAGTGCGCCGCCACACCGAACCCTGGATGGAGCGTTTGCGCCAGTTCCTGGGCGATGGCACGCGCCATCGCGACGCTCGGAAAGGCCGTGCAAGCGTTGCCGACGACGCCTCTGCCGCCGGCTTCGGTACCTGAAGCGGCGGCGCCGTTACCTGCCCGCGAAGCGGAATTCCAGGGACGCAGAGCGCGTCAGCGCCTAATTCCATTTCCAGATCATTCGTGACGCGAAGACGAGCCGCAGACAGTGCGAATAGCACGGCAAGGCGAAGTCGACAAAGTCATGGATGATCTGGGAATGGAATAACTCTTGTCAGTTTGGCCGGCGCGCCTTGGCGTAGAGCGGCATCACTTCCGGCAGGTGCTTCTCGATTTCCTTGATGCGATGATCGCCTGCCGGATGGGTTGACAGAAATTCCAGCGGCGCCCGGCTGTTGGCAGCGGCCATCTTCTGCCACAGGCTGACCCCCGCGCGCGGATCGAAACCGGCCCGGGCGGCGAGATCGAGCCCGACCACATCGGCTTCCGACTCATCGTTGCGCGAAAACTTCAGCGTCAGCAGATTGCCGCCCATCTGGAAGGCCCCGGTATAGCGTCCGCCGCCGACCAGTTCGCCCAGCAACGTGGCCCCGAGCTGGGTCATCTGGTTCTTCGCCATGCGCGCGCGGGCGTGCTCGCGCAAGGCATGCGCGATCTCGTGGCCCATCACCATTGCCGCCTCGTCGTCGGTCAGCTTGAGCGTATCGAGTATCCCGCTGAAAAAGGCGATCTTTCCTCCCGGCATGCAGAAAGCATTGATCTGTTTCGAGCCGATCAGGTTCACTTCCCATTGCCACTGGCGGGCTCGGGGATTGAAGCGATCGACAAAGGGAATCATGCGCGCCGCGATCGCGCGCAGCCGCCGTACCTGCGGATGATCGTCCGGCCCCAGCGCGCCCTTGGCGGCGGCTTGACGCTTGAGTTGATCGTACTGCTGGGTCGCCTGGTTTTCGAGGGCGCCGGCCGGCACCAGATTGCGCACGCTGGACGGCTTGCCGACATCGACGCCTTCGCCCCATGCCGGCAGGGCAAGGATCAGCGCCGCAAGAACGATCAGCGCACGCCGCGGCATGTTATTCGCCCTCCCCGCCCAACACGTCGAGCAGGTGTCCCAGCAATTGCGCCAGTTCGCCGGACATCAGGGTGAAGTCGGCGGCAAACAGATCATCGGCGTTCTCCGCCTGACGCTCGGCGTCTTCCTTGATCAGATCGAGAAACGCCAGCCGCTTGATCTGCAATTGTTCGGTCAGCACGAAGGAAATGCGCTCGTTCCAGGTCAGCGCCAGGCGGGTGGCCGTCTTGCCGCCGGCAATGTGGGCGCGCACCTCGTCGCTGTCGAGATTGTGGCGCACGTAACGCACGGCAGCGCGCTCCTCGACTGCCGCTTGCAGCTCACAATCGCGGTCGATGGTGAAATTGCCTGGAGCTTCACCCGCCGCCAGCCACTGCGTCATCCCGGTGGCCGGCGCCAGTTGCGTCTTGACCAGAGTCACCGGCAGTTCGCCGAGGGAAAGCTTGATCTGCTCCATCACTTCGTCGGCGCGGGTGCTCGATGACGCATCCACCAGCAACCAGCGATTGACCGGATCGATCCAGACGTAAGTCAGGCCGCGCTTGACGAAGGCGCGCGGCAGCAACTCGACCTCAAGCTGATCGACCACTTCGCGCGATTGCTTGCGCCCCGGTTTGTAGCCTTGCGCCGCTTCGATTTCGGCCAGCCTGGCCTGCGCATACTGGCGCACCACGGACATCGGCAGCAGTTTCTGCTCGACGCCCAGCGCGATCAGTTGCTGGCGCTCGATGCTGAACACCAGTTCGCCGTCATCGCGCGGAGACACCCAGCCGCGCGCGACGCGATCAGTCGCGCCGCAGCCATGGAAAAGACCCTTCTGCAAGGCCGCCGACAGGGATTCGGTGCCATAGGCCCACTCGGCAGTGAGCCGGAAGATCTGGAGATTGCGGAACCACATAAGAAGAACGCTCAGCCTTTCACGGAATAGGAATGCCGGTTCGCGTCAAGGCGAACGGGCCTGAATTGTAAACACATTGACCGGCTCGCGAGCGCAAGCAAGCAAGACGCGCCCCTGCCGGCAATGCCGGAGGAGCGCGTCAGGTGAAGGCCGGGGAAAACTGCCCGGCGGCCGGCCTGGCCGCCGCCGTCAGGCGGCGGCTATTGCCGCGCTGGCGGCTGCGGCTGCGGCCGCGCGCCGCGTCTTGCCGGCGCGCGCGGGCATGTGGCACAGGCCGCAAACGTAGCCGCGGGTCGGATCGTAGGCGTGGGTGACAAACTCGCCGCCGCACTCGCGGCAGGTGGCCATTTGCAGCATGTTGGCATCGAAAAACCGCACCATGGTCCACGCCCGCGTCAGCGACAGCACGGTCTCCATGTCGCCGCGCTTGATCTGGTCGAGATACATCCGGTACGACTTGATGATCAGTTCCAGCCCGCGCAACTGCGTATGCGACTTGAGGAAGCGGAAATAGGCCATGAACAGCGAGGCGTGAATGTTCGGCTGCCAGGTCATGAACCAGTCGGTCGAAAACGGCAGCATGCCCTTCGGCGGCGACTCGTGGCGGACTTCCTTGTACAACTTGAGCAAGCGTTCGCGGGACAGGTTGGTTTCCGCTTCCAGCAGTTGCAGGCGCGCGCCCAGTTCTATCAACTGGATCGCCAGACCGATATCTTTCGCTTCGATGATGACCGACTTGTTACGCATATGGAACCTCCGCAGCTTGACGCCGCACGTTTGACGTGGAATGACGCCAGATCAGGATATGGTTGCGACGGGCCTGCCGGCGGCCAGAATCGCCGCATGCAGATGTCCCACGCCGCGATCGCGTTCGTGATTGGCGAGAAGGTCGAGCAAGAGGGTGTCGTCAAAGCGGAAGTTGCACAGCAGCATGTCGGAGCTGGCCATTTTCAGGACCTGGCCCGGCGTCAGGCGCCCAAGCACATCGGCAATCTCTTCACTGATGCCCAGACGAAAAATGGCTCCTTCGCGATCCGAACGAACCATGTTCTGCGCCAGCATCAGGTAGGAGAGATTGACTTCCTTTATGTCGTTGTAGGTGTCGGTCGATTTCATCATGCACTCCTGGTGAGCGCCGGTCAGACCCGAATTGGAGCCCGAATCGCGGCGAATACATGATCACACAGGCAATGACAAGAAAGAAATCAATGGAAAAACCATTCTGTTGTAAGAATTAGATAGAACAGCTTTGTAAGAGAAAACATTACAAAGTTATAATAACTAATTGTTTTTATTACTTAAGACTTGGGGCAAAGTACCAAAGGCCTTTCCGGAACGATAGCGGGCGCCAGTCGGCAACCCGGACGCTCGTCTGGCTAAACGGACAGAACCGACAGCGGCTGGATCGACTGCACCGTCGCCACGGCATTGCGCCGCCGCTTCGCCAGATAGACGCTGTGGTCAGCCAATCGGATCAGGGCATTCGGATCGGCTGTCGAGGCATCACGTACGGCGACGCCGATGCTGACGCTGCCGCAGGCATTGTGCGCATCGGAAACAATCGGCAGGGTCTCGACCACCGCACGGATGCGCTCGGCGCAAGCCATTGCGGCTTCGAGCGTGGTATCCGGACAGATCACCAGGAACTCGTCGCCGCCGGTACGGGCCAGCACATCCTGCGCGCGCATCTCATCCTTGAGGGCGCCGGCAACCAGTTTCAGCACCGTGTCGCCGGCGTCATGGCCGTGGCGGTCATTGACCTGCTTGAAGTTGTCGATGTTTATGCTCATGCATGCCAATGGCCTCTGGCTGCGGATGGCCATGGCCCATTCCTGCTGGATGCGATCCATGGCATAGCGGTGATTCGGGCAACCGGTCAGCATGTCGGTCATTCCCGCTTCCTGCAACTGCTGGTTGGTCGCCGACAACTCCGCCGAAATGCGTCGAATCTCGTCCTGGTCGCGGGCGAGTTCTTCCTGCAGCCTGACCACGCGCTGCCCGGCGCGCAAGCGCGCGGCCAGCACCCGCGGCTTGATCGGCAGAGTCAGGAAATCATCCACGCCGGCCTCGAAGGCCTGCACCAGTTTCTCGTCATCGTCCGTCCCGGTCAGCAGATGGGTCCCCGTCAGCAGCAAGATGTAGATGCAGCGCCCGACCGCAAACTGCCGCAGGCGATGGGTCAGTTCGATCCCGTCCATCTCGCCCGCCTGCAAATCGACGAGCAATATCTGCGGCCGCAACTCGATGGCCATGGCCAGACCCTGGCGGCCAGTCGCCGCCTCGAATACCGAATGCCCGGACTCAGTCAGCGCGTCGCAGAGTTGCGTGCGTACCCGTTCCTGGTCCCCCACCACCAGGATGCTGATGCCCTGACCGCCGCCGGGGCTTGCCGCGACGGCCGGTTCGTTCGCCATCGTCCGGGGCGCCTCCGGTTCGGCGGGAACATCCTCGAATCGCGGCGTGGGACCGGTATCGACTTCAAGCGCCGGACCCCATTCGCGCCACTCGTGGGCCGTCCGGTCGCAAATCGCGATCAGGGCAGTGGCGTCGAAGCCGAGACGGGCGCCGAGTTGAAACAAACGCGGCATCAACTTGCGCCACCCGGCCCGTGGCGCCACGCAGATGTCGGCGACATGATCGGCCAGCTCGAGCAAACGCCGCGTCACCAACTGCGTCGAGCCGTCCTCCGGATTTTGCCCCTCGCTGTCCTCGAACAATTGAGCCGCCTCGACGTAATCCTCGGGCAGGCGGCAGTCGAACATCATCGACGCCGTCAGCACGTTGTGGCTGATGCCGAATGTCTCCTGCTCGAGCGCGATCAGGCGGCGCGACGGTTCCTGGCGGCGGCGATCGAGAAGCACCTCGTACTGTTCGGGAAACAACTCCGCCAGCACCAGTTCGCCGACCCGCGCCAGCAGCCCGACACTGAACGCTTCCTCGGCCTCGATGCTCCGGGTCGCCCCGGTCAACAGTTGCAGTGCGACGGCGCGAACCAGCGAATGCGACCAGAAGCGCGGGTAATCAAAGTTGCCGCACTTGCCGCTGCGATGAGTCGACAGCAGCGAGAAGCCCATCGCCAGCGCCCTGACTGCGGGCACGCCAAGCACGCTGACCGCGTCGCGCAGCGACACCACCGGGCGATGCTCGTTGCCGCTGGCGCCATTGGCAACCTTGATCAGCCGCACCGAGAAAATCGGGTCCGCCTTCAGCGCATGCGCCAGCACGGCCAGCGAAGTCGATTCGCGCTGCGTCAGGCGGATCAGCGCCATGGCCGCCCCCTTGGGCAAGGGGAAGTCCTCCATCGCCTTTATTTCTTCGAGACGATTGAGGACGGCAGAGTCGAACACCGGGTCGGATTTTTCGCTGATCATCGAGTGGCTTATATCACCAATTTGCAACCGTGGGCAATGCTGGAATCGTCTTTTGGCCGCTAGAATAATGACATGGATCCGGCGATGAATTTTTGCAGCGCCTGCGGCGCACCCCTGGTGTTGAAGATCCCGGCGGGCGATTCATTGCCGCGCCATGTCTGCGACGCCTGCGGCGCGATTCATTACCGCAATCCGCGGCTGGTGGTCGGCGCCCTGCCCGAATGGGAAGACCGCATCCTCCTCTGCCGGCGCGCCATCGAGCCGCGCCACGGCAAGTGGACGCTGCCGGCCGGCTTCATGGAAAACGGCGAAACCGTCGCCGCCGCCGCCTTGCGTGAAACGCTGGAAGAGGCCTGCGCCCGCATCGAGCTGGGCGACATGTACACCGTCATCAGCGTGCCGCACATTCATCAGGTGCATGTCATTTACCGGGCTCGACTGCTGGATCTCGACTTCGCCCCCGGCGCCGAAACCCTCGAACTGCGATTGTTTCGCGAGGATGAAATTCCCTGGGACGAAATCGCCTTTCGCACCATTGCCATCAGCCTGAAACACTTCTTCGCCGATCGCCGCGCCGGACAGTACACTTTTCATACCGAAGACCTGACAGCACCGCCGCCGCGCTGATCATTCATCGTCGAGATTGAAGACCACGGGCAGCACCACGGCGAAGGCCTTGCCGCGCAAACTTTCCGGCAAACGTGCACGCAGCGCGCCGGCCTCGATCATCGTCAGCGCAGCGCGATCAAGGGATTCATGGCCGCTGGAACGGGCGACCGTGGTCGCGCGCGGCCGGCCCTCGCTGTCGATTTCGATGCGAATCTCGGCGCTGCCCGCCCAGCCGGACGCCATCGCCTGCGCCGGATAACGCTTGAAGCGCCGCGCCTGGGTCGCTATCGCCAGACGATAGCCGCGCAGGCCGTCCACGGTCTCGCCCGACGCACTGGATTCAGTGATCACGGAGCCGCCTGGCGAACCCATTCGAGGAGTTGCCGTCACCGCGGCAACAGCCGGAACCGGCTCGGACCCCGGCGCCGGCTTCGGGACCGGAGCAGCCGTTACAGCAAGGGTTTGGGGAACCGAAGACGGTTTGGCTTGCTCCAACACCGGTGCCTTGAACTCGGGAGCGGGCGCAGCAACAATAGTCGGCGCTGGTGGCACGGCGCGCGGCGCCGGCTTCGGCGGCAAATGCTCCGCGGGCGGTTGCGGCGCTGAACGCAAAGTCGCTTGCAGCAACGAAGGCGTATCCTTCGTCAGTACGCGCAAGCTGGCGGGCCAGAATATCAGCAGGTGAACCACCAGCGAGGCAGCGATGGCATAGCTCAGCCGTCGCGTCACTAATCCCCTCATATCGATGCTTTGAAAAGTCATTGCTCTCTGCTAAATTCGTACCGATACAGGATTCTATAGCCATAGAGATGAAGACCCATCCGCTGATCCTAACCCTCGACCAGCACGGTGTTCCGCACCGCTGGGTGAGCTGGCAGCATGCCTGCATTTACGTCGCGCGCGACCTGGTCGCCTGGGACGCCGGCGATACGCATTTCATTTTCCATGGCGGCACCAATCGCGTCACCGGCGAGCGCTCCGAACTGGCCACCAGCAGCATCATCGCCATTCGTGGCAAGGCGCTCTCGGGCAAGTCCCTGCACCCGATCCCGCCCTTGTCGAACCGCGAGTTGTTCCATCGCGACCGCCACATCTGTGCCTATTGTGCCCGCGAGTTTTCCTCGCAGCGGCTGACCCGCGACCATATCCTGCCCGTCTCGCAAGGCGGCCGCGACACCTGGATGAACGTCGTCACCGCCTGCCGCCACTGCAACCAGACCAAAAGCGGACGCACTCCCGAACAGGCGAACCTGGAACTGGTCTATGCGCCCTATATCCCCAACAAGGCGGAATACCTGATCCTCTGCAACCGCAACATCCTCGCCGACCAGATGGACTTTCTCGCCCGCCACGTGCCATCGCAAAGCCGCGTACGCGCGGCCTGATTCTCCCGCAATGACAATCGCCGCCGTGGCGGCCAGGCCGCTGACCTCCTATCGCAAGTACTGGGCGCAGCGCTTCGGCACGGCACCCTTCCTGCCGATGTCGCGCGCCGAAATGGAGGCGCTGGGCTGGGATGAATGCGACATCATCCTCGTCACCGGCGACGCCTATATCGACCACCCCAGTTTCGGCATGGCGCTGGTCGGCCGCCTGCTCGAAGCGCAGGGCTTTCGCGTCGGCCTGATCAGCCAGCCGGACTGGCACTCAAGCGAGGACTTCAAGCGTCTGGGCAAGCCGAAGCTGTTCTTCGGCATCACCGCCGGCAACATGGATTCGATGGTCAACCGCTACACCTCCGACCGCAAGATCCGCTCCGACGACGCCTACACGCCCAACGCCGCACCCGACCGCCGCCCCGACCGTGCGGTGATCGTCTATTCGCAGCGCGCTCGCGAGGCCTTCCCCGATGTGCCGCTGGTGATCGGCGGCATCGAGGCCTCCCTGCGCCGCATTGCGCACTACGACTACTGGTCGGACAAGGTACGGCGCTCGATCCTGCCGCACGCCAAAGCCGACCTGCTGCTGTTCGGCAACGCCGAGCGGGCGCTGGTGGAACTGGCACACCGCATGGCCAAGGGCGAAAAGATCGACACCATCCGCGACCTGCGCGGCACCGCCTTCATGGCGCCGCATGGCTGGCTGCCGGGCGCGGACTGGACGGCGGCCGATTCGACGACGGTGGATACGCCGGGCGCGGTGCATGCCCATCCCGATCCCTACGCCATGGAAGCAGAAAAGCAGACCCCGAAAGTCGGCGCTGGCGACACGGCAATCGTGCGCGTCATCAGCCGCGCCGAACGCTTGGCGGCGACGAAACAAGCACGCGCGCACACCGCCATCCGCCTGCCGTCCTACGAGCAGGTGCGCGACAACCCCGTGCTCTATGCCCACGCCTCGCGCACTTTCCATCTCGAATCCAATCCCGGCAATGCGCGTGCGCTGGTCCAGGCCCACGGCGAAGGCGCAAGCCGCCGCGACCTGTGGCTCAATCCGCCGCCGATCCCGCTGACCACCGAAGAGATGGACCATGTCTTCGGCCTGCCCTATGCCCGCGCGCCGCATCCGAGCTACGGCGACGCGAAAATTCCAGCGTGGGAGATGATCCGCTTCTCGATCAACATCATGCGCGGCTGCTTCGGCGGCTGCACCTTTTGCTCGATCACCGAGCATGAAGGACGCATCATCCAGAGCCGATCCGAAAATTCGATCCTGCATGAGATCGAACAAATCCGCGACAAGACGCCGGGCTTCACCGGTGTCATCTCCGACCTCGGCGGGCCGACCGCCAACATGTACCGCATGGCCTGCAAGGACCCGCAGATCGAGTCCTCCTGCCGGCGGCTGTCGTGCGTCTATCCGGGCATCTGCGAGAACCTCAACACCGACCACGCGCCGCTGATCTCGGTCTACCGCAAGGCGCGCGCCCTGCCCGGCATCAAGAAGATTCTGATCAGCTCCGGCCTGCGCTACGACCTCGCCGTGCGCTCGCCCGAGTACGTCAAGGAACTGGTGACCCACCACGTCGGCGGCTACCTGAAGATCGCGCCCGAGCATAGCCAGGAAGGCCCGCTGTCGAAAATGATGAAGCCGGGCATGGGCAGTTATGAGCGCTTCAAGCAGATGTTCGACAAGTTCTCCAAGGAAGCCGGCAAGGAGCAGTACCTGATTCCCTACTTCATCGCAGCCCACCCCGGCACCACCGATGAAGACATGCTGGAACTCGCGCTATGGCTGAAGAAGAACGGCTTCCGCCTCGATCAGGTGCAGACTTTCCTGCCTACCCCATTGGCTATCGCCACCGCGATGTGGCACACGGAAAAGAATCCGCTGCGCAAAGTCACGGCGGATTCCGAAGGCGTTGCCGTGGTGCGCGGCGGCAGACAACGCAAACTGCACAAGGCCTTCCTGCGCTATCACGATCCCGAGAACTGGCCCCTGCTGCGCGAGGCGCTGCGAGCCATGGGCCGCGCCGACCTGATCGGGCCGGGCAAGCGCCACCTGATCCCGGCCTGGCAGCCGGCTGGCACCGCAAGGTCATCTCTGCCGCACAAACCGGACCAAGCGCCCTACGCCAGAAAGCGAACTCAAGAGTCGGCGCCGACGACACGGCGAACAACGTCTTCCGCTCCCGCCAAAAGCGCTCCTGTGCGCCGTCACCCCGAGGTGCCGCGCCATCCGCTCTCGCGCCGCAAGGGCGGCTAATAGCTGTCGTTGAAGCTGTAGGAAAAACCCTTCGGGATTTTGGTGGATGCCATGCAGATAATCCGACCTCTCAAAACGCTCTCCATGGGCCGATCTCCAGTCGGAAAATGGTCAGGAGACCCCCACAATCAAGTCCAATCGACCCCTCATGGGGTTTTCCTACAGCGTCGTTAAGGGTCAGTTAAGTCGGTGTCTTTCTCTCGCTTGTCGTGTCGGCGCGCGTTTAAGACAGAGGTCATTTGACTCGTTTGACCAGTGCCAAGAATTTCAAAGTCCGAACCAATGGCTACTGGAGAGTGAAGTGTCCTGTCTTCTGAATCCAGAACTGGTACATGCCTGAGAATGTGTCAGCGTTTTCGTTCTCAAAAATCTGCCACTGGCCAAGGTTGGTGGCGACACAATCGTTTGGAAAACGCTGCTTATACGCAATAAGAACATGCGGATCGACTTCAAATCCCAGAAACGCCAGATGATTGTCGCGGAGAAACTCTTCAATGCCAGTCAGCGTCATCCGGTGTTCCTGAACGTGGAACAATAAATCACGACATTCGCTGATACTGAAAAAATCCGAGCATCCAACTGCGGATTCGAAATCTGAGCTTTTATCTAAACTCAGCAAATCTTGTCGGCATCGCCGAATATCTTCGGCCGATGAGCCATAGTTCCGCTCGGAGATGAGGGTTCGTACCCGAGCGATATTCCTTCGGGCCAACTCACTATATAGACCGATCTTCATAAACCCGCCAGGGCGCAGCAGCGACAAAAGAATCCGCCATCCGGCCCAAGGGTCTGCCAAGTGGTGTAGCACTCCTGCAGACTCTATAACATCGAAGCTACGGCCAAGCGACGCCAGTTTCAGCAGGTCGGCTTGCGCGTATTCAATTGAGGTCAAATCCAGCTCTCGCGTCTTGCGTACGGCATAGCAAAGGCTGCTCACGCTCAAATCGACGGCTAAGACCCGCGCCCCGCGGAATCGTTGCGCCGTATCAATTGAATGCTGACCCGTGCCACAACCAGCAATCAGAATGTCAGGGCTGTCATTCGCGTCGAGCTTCTGAAAAGGCACCAAAGGAAAGAGTCGGCGAAGTACAACACCAACAGCCAATGGGTTATCGTTCGAGGCAACCTTGACCCAGCGGGGGTATGGATTTTCCTCATATTGACTCTGAACCAGCAGTGACACAGCGTCTTCGATGTCGGTCAACCGAGGAATGGATACTCTTAATTGCCGTTCTTCCTCTGGCTCGCGAATCTGTTGCACCAACAAAGACGCAACCTCCTCAGGCCATTGCGTATTCAATAGCAGGGTGGCAAGCGGGACAGAGTAGAGCGGGAAATATGCCGCTACCACAACCGGCCAAAGGACAGGCACTTGAGTTCTTGCTTCCAACGCGCCAACCAGTGAATCCCGCAAATCGCTCGCCTTCTGGAATTCTATGTCGGTGAGTGAAAATACATACTCATTGATGAAACACTGACGCGCCAAGGCACAGAGGAAATCTAAGTCTGCGCCAACCCCCCTGTCTTTAACCGACATCTCGGTAACAGCCTCAAGCAAAGCCCACCGCGCCATCGTCAAGAACCGCTCCATCTCAGTATCGCAGATGGGTACTGAATTTAGCAGGGCATGCAGCAAGGGGGCAGATACAAGCGTGGTGAGACTACTAATTCCATTTGCCCCGAACAAGTCTTGCGCAGACAACCGCCGTGGCCAAGCGAGGGCTGCTCGTGCCACGCACTCCGCGATATCCGGACTAAGCTTGACCAATCCAATGCCAACCCTAGCTAGATCGCGCGGTCGCCCCCAAGACTCGGTCAAGGCGCGAACCATGGCGATTCGATTCTCGCAGTCGTCGTGCGTGAAACGCAGGTGTTTGACGCAGGCGACGAATACACTTTTCGAGTGTCCTGTTTCTTTGATCTGTAAGGATTGATTGATGGTGCGCAAGGCAACAATTGACTTGCCTTGCGCGTTCAATAGCACGGCGAGATTGGTAAGAGCCTCGGCGTAATCCGGCTTAATCTGTAGCGCTCGTCGGCAACTGGCCTCGGCCTCATCTGGCCCACTCAGTTGTTGGAGGGTGGCGCCTAAGTTGTTGTATGCCTCGGCGAAATCCGGCTTGATCTGTATCGCTTGTCGGTAGCTGGCCACGGCCTCATCTAGCCGACTCAGTTCTTGGAGGGTGGCGCCTAAGTTGTTGTATGCTTCGGCGAAATCCGGCTTGATCTGTAGCGCTCGTCGGCAACTGGCCTCGGCCGCATCTAGCCGACCCAATTCCCTGAGGGTGTTGCCCAGGTTGCTGTGTGCTTCAGCGTAATCCGGCTTGATCTGTAGCGCTCGTCGGCAACTAGCCTCAGCCTCATCTAGCCGACCCAAATCCATGAGGGCGTTGCCCAAGTTGCTGTGCGCTTCAGCGTCACTTGGCGACAGAGCTGCCGCTTTCTGCATGGGGGTCAGCGCATCCGCAATCCGTCCCATCTGCTTTAACGCCACACCGAGCGCTTTCCAACCAAACCCGTGCAGCGGAAAATGTTCAGTCAGCGCCAGGGCGAGAGACTCCACTTCGGCGTAGCGCCCCTCGGCGAACAAAGCCAGCAGAGTATTCATCTCTTCGTGGCTGGGACTGCCCTCATCCAAGCGCTCGGCAAGGGCGTCAACCAGCTTTCCCTGCAGTCCCCGCTTTCGTGCCTGGTTCAGTACCAGTCGCGCAGGATCCTTCTGGCTTGCCTGTATTAGCGCATCAATGTAACTAAGCCAGTATTGCTCTTGATCCGGTCGAACCTCCAAAGCCATCTTGAAGTACGGCAACGCTCCCGCAGGCTTATTCATCTGCACCGCCAGCACGCCCAGATTGTGGTTGGCAGCCGGCTGATTCGGCTGGGTGTCAAGAATGGCGCGGTAAAGACGTTCAGCGTCTTGCAACTGGCCTGCCTGATGGCAAGCAACAGCTTGCTGCAAAGTGATCTCTATCGTCAGCGCCACGGGTTGTGTCTCAATCGATTCCATCATGGGATTCTATGCGGCTTTAATGAACATCACGCCATCGAAGCACGTGACCACATCCAATTCCTGCTCTGGCTGCGTCGCATCCGGTCGAGCGACAAAGTGGGACACGCGCTCGGCACAATGTCGCCTTACGTCTCGCGCCCAGAGAGATTAAAGGGTTCACCACACAATCACATTCAGACTGGCGGGCGTTGATGAGTGTAGTGCGTCGCTATACACTCAAACCCATGATCAAGACGTTCCGCCACAAAGGGCTGCAAGGATTCTTCGAGACGGGCTCGCGCGCCGGGATTCAGTTGCACCATGCGCCGAGACTGAGGCGACAGTTGACGCAGCTCGACCCTGGAACCCGACGCGCACCACCTGATGACGGATGTGTGGACATCGCTGGGGGTGATCGGTGTCGGCCTGGTCTGGCTAAGCGGTTGGCTCTGGCTTGATCCGGTCATTGCCATCCTGGTCGCGATGAACATCGTCTGGACCGGCTGGCAGCTCATGCAGCGTTCGGCCGCAGGCCTTATGGATATTTCATTGCCTCCGGAGAAGCTGGAGCGAGTCAGGTGTCAGCACTGGCCGGATATCGCCGGCAGGGACTGGAGAGAGGTGGCCCCGGAAATTAGTGCTGGTGGATAAGTGAAGACTCTGCTCTGATGGGCGACGCAATCGCCCGCT
>Ga0154359_1155_pt1 | contig 22048 bp, 36 predicted proteins | sample RifGroA2_FD_115887 | JGI IMG/M metagenome (GOLD analysis project Ga0154359, IMG submission 115887) | Rhodocyclales bacterium GWA2_65_20
CGCGATTCGCGAAGGCGGCCGCACCGTCGGCGCCGGCGTCGTCGCCAAGATCATCGAATAAGGTATTGCATTCTCACGGGAAGGGCGGCATAATCGCGCCCTTCCGTTTTGGCTCCGGTATAAGCCAGCTAGCGCTGGTGAGCTTTCACTGAAACTCTGTTTCAGGCGCAGGCAGGGGTCTCGCTCTTTAAGGGTTTGTCATGCAGAGTCAAAAAATTCGCATCCGCCTCAAGGCGTTCGACTATAAGTTGATCGACCAGTCGGCCCTCGAGATCGTGGATACGGCCAAGCGCACCGGCGCCGTCGTGCGCGGTCCCGTGCCGCTGCCCACGCGTATCGAACGCTTCGACGTGCTGCGTTCGCCGCACGTGAATAAAACCTCGCGCGACCAGTTCGAAATTCGCACCCATCTGCGTCTGATGGACATCATCGATCCGACCGACAAGACGGTCGATGCGCTGATGAAGCTCGATCTGCCCGCGGGTGTCGACGTAGAGATCAAGTTGCAGTAACAAGTTTTCGGGTGCCGCCTACTTTTTGGCGACCCCGTTATGAGTTTTACCTTTTTGGGGCTCGGCCAATCGTAGCCGAGGTTAGGAGAAAAAAATGAGTCTAGGCCTTGTCGGACGCAAGGTCGGCATGACGCGTATTTTTGCCGAGGACGGTTCCACCGTTCCGGTAACAGTGCTCGATGTGTCGAACAACCGCGTCACGCAAATCAAGACGCCTGAAACCGACGGCTATGCCGCGGTCCAGGTGACCTTTGGCAAGCGCCGCGCCAGCCGGGTGAGCAAACCCGCGGCGGGGCATCTCGCCAAGGCCGGCGCCGAAGCCGGCCATGTCTTCAGGGAATTCCGCGTCGCGCAGGATCAACTGACCGGCTTCAAGCCGGGCGACGTCGTTTCCGTGACGATTTTCCAGCCCGGCCAGATGGTCGATATCACCGGTACGAGCCAAGGCAAGGGCTTTGCCGGCGCCATCAAGCGCTACCACTTCTCGTCGAACCGCGCCAGCCACGGCAACTCGGTGTCGCACAATTCGGCGGGTTCCATCGGTATGGCGCAGGATCCGGGCCGCGTTTTCCCCGGCAAGCGCATGGCCGGCCACCTCGGCGACGTCAAGCGCACCACCCAGAACCTGGAAGTCGTGCGCGTCGATGAAGCGCGCCAGCTGCTGCTGGTCAAGGGGGCGGTGCCCGGTTCCAAGGGCGGCGATGTCATCGTCTCCCCGGCCGTCAAGGCCGCCAAGAAGGGAGCCTGACGCCATGGAACTCAAGCTCATCAACGAACAAGGCCAGCAGGCAGCGACGCTTTCGGCGTCCGACGCGCTGTTCGGCAGAGACTACAACGAGGCCCTGGTGCACCAGGTCGTCGTTGCCTACCAGGCCAACGCCCGTTCCGGCAACCGCGCCCAGCTGACCCGTGCCGAAGTCCATCACAGCACCAAGAAGCCGTTCCGCCAGAAGGGCACCGGCCGTGCCCGCGCCGGCATGACGTCCTCGCCGCTGTGGCGCGGAGGTGGTCGCATTTTCCCGAATTCGCCCGAGGAGAATTTCTCCCAGAAGGTGAACCGCAAGATGTATCGCGCCGGCCTCGCAGCCATCCTGTCGCAGCTCGCACGCGAGGATCGCCTGGTGGTGGTCGAAAATTTTGCAGTCGATGCTCCCAAGACCAAGCTGGTCGCCCAGAAGCTCAAGGGCATGGGTCTCGATTCCGTGCTGCTGATCACCGACAACCTCGACGATAACCTGATGTTGGCCTCGCGCAACCTGCCCAATGTACTGGTGCTCGAAGCGCAGCATGCCGATCCGGTCTCCCTGGTGCGTTTCCCCAAGGTGCTGATGACCAAGGCCGCCGTCGCCAAGATGGAGGAGATGCTGGCATGAGCACGCAGAAGAAATTCAATCAGGAGCGCCTGATGCAGGTTCTGGTGGCGCCGCAGGTCTCCGAGAAGGCGACTTACATCGCCGACAAGAACGAGCAGATCGTGTTCATCGTCGTTCCGGACGCCACCAAGCCCGAGATCAAGGCGGCGGTCGAACTCCTGTTCAAGGTCGAGGTGAAGTCGGTGCAGGTCGCCGTGCAGAAGGGCAAAGTCAAGCGTCATGGCCGCAGCATGGGCCGCCGCAGCGACGTCAAGAAGGCTTTTGTTTGCCTCAAGCCCGGCCAGGAAATCAGCTTTGCGGAAGGAGGGGCTGCATAATGGCTCTCGTCAAAGTCAAGCCGACCTCCGCCGGCCGTCGCGCCGTCGTCAAGGTTGTCAATGCGAATCTCTACAAGGGCCGCCCCGTTGATGCGCTGACCGAAAGCAAGTCCAGCACGGGCGGACGCAACACCCACGGCCATATCACGACGCGCCACAAGGGCGGCGGACACAAGCAGCAATACCGCGTTGTCGACTTCAAGCGCAACAAGGATGGCATCCCGGCCAAGGTCGAGCGTCTCGAATACGACCCGAACCGCAGCGCCAACATCGCCCTGCTGCTCTACGCCGACGGCGAGCGCCGCTACATCATCGCCCCCAAGGGCATGACGGTGGGCCAGGAAGTGTTGTCCGGCGCCGAAGCGCCGATCAAGTCGGGCAACACGCTGCCGATCCGCAACATTCCGGTCGGTTCGACGATTCATTGCATCGAGATCACGCCAGGCAAGGGCGCGCAGCTCGCCCGCGCCGCCGGTACCTCGGTCCAGCTGCTGGCGCGCGAAGGCGTCTACGCCCAGGTGCGTCTGCGCTCCGGCGAAATCCGTCGCATCCACGTCGAATGCCGCGCCACCATCGGCGAAGTTGGCAACGAAGAAAACAACCTGCGCAAGATCGGCAAGGCCGGCGCCATGCGTTGGCGCGGCGTCCGCCCGACGGTGCGCGGCGTCGTGATGAACCCGGTTGATCACCCGCATGGCGGCGGCGAAGGCAAAACCGGCGAAGGCCGTGTTCCGGTCAGTCCGTGGGGCCAGCCGACCAAGGGTTACCGCACCCGCAGCAACAAGCGCACGGACGTAATGATCGTGCAGCGCCGGCATAAGCGTTAAGGGGTAAGACATGGCACGTTCGATCAAGAAAGGCCCGTTCGTAGATGACCACCTGATCAAAAAGGTGGACGCCGCGCGGGCAACCAACGACAAGCGCCCGATCAAGACCTGGTCGCGCCGTTCCACCGTCCTGCCCGACTTTGTCGGCCTGACCATCGCCGTGCATAACGGCAAGCAGCACATCCCCGTGTATGTGTCTGAGAACATGGTCGGCCACAAGCTGGGCGAGTTCGCGCTGACGCGGACTTTCAAAGGCCATACCGCCGGCAAAAAAGCCGCGGTCAAGAAGTGAGGGAATGACGATGGAAACCAACGCCATTCTGAAGGGTGTGCGCCTGTCGGATCAGAAAGGCCGCCTTGTCGCCGACATGATCCGCGGCAAGCCGGTCGACCAGGCTCTCAACATCCTCGCTTTCTCGCCGAAAAAAGGCGCCGGCATCATCAAGAAGGTGCTCGAATCGGCCATCGCCAACGCCGAGCACAACGACGGTGCCGATATCGACACCCTGAAGGTGAAGACCATCTACGTCGAAAAAGGCGCGGTGCTGAAACGATTCACGGCGCGTGCCAAGGGCCGCGGCAACCGTATCGTCAAGCCCACCTGCCACATCTTCGTGACCGTCGGGGACTAAGGAGCATTTATGGGACAAAAGATTCAACCGACCGGTTTCCGTCTTTCGGTCACACGCGACTGGGGTTCCCGCTGGTATGCCAACAGCAAGGCATTTCCGGCTATGCTCCAGGGCGACATCGAGGTGCGCGATTACCTGAAGAAGAAGCTGGCGCACGCCTCCGTCGGCCGCGTCGTCATCGAGCGTCCGGCCAAGAACGCCCGCGTCACCGTCTATAGCGCCCGCCCCGGCGTCGTTATCGGCAAGAAGGGCGAGGACATCGAGCAGTTGCGCAGCGACTTGCAAAAGCGCATGGGCGTGCCGGTGCACGTCAACATCGAAGAGATCCGCAAGCCGGAAACCGATGCCCAGCTGATCGCCGATTCCATCGCCCAGCAGCTCGAAAAGCGCATCATGTTCCGCCGCGCCATGAAGCGCGCCATGCAGAACGCCATGCGCCTGGGCGCCCAAGGCATCAAGATCATGAGTTCGGGCCGTCTCAACGGCATCGAAATCGCGCGGCGCGAATGGTATCGCGAAGGCCGCGTGCCCCTGCATACTCTGCGCGCCGACATCGATTACGGTACGTCGGAAGCCAAGACCACCTACGGCGTCATCGGCATCAAAGTGTGGGTGTTCAAGGGTGAAACGATGGCCAAGAACGAACAGCCCATCGCCGCACCGGAAGCGCCGGCCGACGATGCGAGGAAGGTGCGTCGCGCCACCAAGCCTGCCGCCCGTCCCGACGAGGGTGGCGAGGCCAGGCCTGCCGCCGCCAAGAGTGCGGTAGCGAAGAAGCCGGCCGCCAAGACCGCCGAAGAAATCAAGCCCGAAGCCGCCGCCAAGCCCGAGGGCGAAGCCGCCGCGCCGGCGAAGGCGCCCGTCAAGCGCGTGCGCAAGCCCGCTGCACCGAAGACGGATGCTGCGGGCACGGAAGGGAAGGAGTAATCAGCCATGTTGCAACCGGCACGCAGGAAATACCGCAAAGAGCAGAAGGGCCGCAACACCGGCGTCGCCACGCGTGGCGCCAAGGTCAGCTTCGGCGAATACGGGCTCAAAGCCATCGGCCGCGGCCGCCTCACGGCGCGCCAGATCGAGGCCGCCCGTCGCGCCATGACCCGCCACATCAAGCGCGGCGGCCGTATCTGGATTCGCATCTTCCCGGACAAGCCGATTTCCAAGAAGCCCGCCGAAGTGCGGATGGGTAACGGCAAGGGCAACCCCGAGTACTGGGTCGCCGAGATTCAGCCGGGCAAGGTGCTTTACGAAATGGACGGCGTAGACGAAACGCTGGCGCGCGAGGCCTTCAAGCTGGCCGCTGCCAAGCTGCCGATCGCGACGACGTTCGTCGTGCGCCAATTGGGGTGATATATGAAAGCAAGCGAACTGAGGCAGAAGAACGTGGCCGAGCTCGACAAGGAACTGCTGGATCTGCGCAAGGCGCAGTTCTCCCTGCGCATGCAGGTGGCGACCCAGCAGCTCAACAATACCAGCCAGCTCGGCAAGGTGCGCAAGGACATCGCGCGCATCAAGACCATCCAGAGTGAAAAGGCGGCGGCGAAATGACCGAGACGACGGAAAAGAACCGGCGCAGCCTGCAAGGCCGCGTCGTCAGCGACAAGATGGCGAAGACAGTGACGGTGCTCGTCGAGCGTCGCGTCAAGCACCCGGTGATCGGCAAGATCATGACGCGCTCGAAGAAGTACCACGCCCACGTGGAAGGCCTCGAAGCCGTTGCGGGCGACTTGGTGCAGATCGAGGAATGCGCGCCGATTGCCAAGACCAAAGCTTGGCGTGTCACCCAGGTGGTCGAGAAGGCCCGCACTATTTAAGCTGGTTTTAGAAAAAAAGTATTGACAGGCCGGCGGCGAGGCAATAATATCTCGCCTCTTTGCCGCTTCAGGGCAGTTTGTCAGGAAGCGCGCATTTGAAGTTTTAGACCCTGCGACCCGCACGGGTTCCAAGACTGACCGCACTTGGCGGATTAAGTTGGAGAGATAGCAATGATCCAAATGCAGTCGAAGCTCGACGTCGCCGATAATACCGGTGCACGTTCAGTGATGTGTATCAAGGTGCTGGGCGGCTCGAAACGCCGCTATGCCGGCATTGGCGACGTCATCAAGGTCAGCATCAAGGATGCGGCCCCGCGCGGACGCGTCAAAAAAGGCGAGATCTACAGCGCCGTGGTCGTGCGTACCGCCAAGGGCGTGCGTCGTGCCGACGGTTCGCTCGTCAAGTTCGACGGCAATGCCGCCGTGCTGCTCAATAACAAGCTGGAGCCGATCGGCACTCGCATCTTCGGGCCGGTGACGCGTGAGTTGCGCACCGAGAAGTTCATGAAGATCGTCTCCCTGGCGCCCGAGGTTCTGTAAAGGATTCGGCCATGAACAAGATTCGCAAGGGCGATGGCGTTATCGTCATCACAGGCAAGGATAAGGGCAAGCGCGGCGTCGTGCTGAGCCGCGTCGATGACGAGCGCGTCATCGTCGAGGGCATCAATCGCGTCAAGAAGCACACCAAGCCCAACCCGATGAAGGGGCAACCGGGCGGCATCGTCGAAAAAGAGATGCCGATTCAAATTTCCAATGTCGCGTTGTTCAACCCTGTCACCCAAAAGGCGGATCGTGTCGGCTTCAAGTCGCTCGACGACGGCCGCAAGGTGCGGGTGTTCAAGTCGAACGGCGAAGTAGTGGACGCGTAAGGACCGATCATGGCGCGCTTGCAGGAATACTACAAACAGACGGTGGTGTCGCAGCTCAGGGACCAGTTCGGCTACAAGTCGATCATGGAAGTGCCGCGCATCACCAAGATCACGCTCAACATGGGTGTCGGCGAAGCGGTCGGGGACAAGAAGATCCTCGATAATGCCATCGGCGACATGACCAAGATTGCCGGTCAGAAGCCCGTTGCCACCAAGGCCCGCAAGGCCATCGCGCAGTTCAAGATTCGCGAGGGCTATCCGATCGGCTGCATGGTGACGCTGCGCGGCACCCGCATGTTCGAGTTTCTCGATCGCTTCATCACCGTCGCCATGCCGCGCGTCCGCGATTTCCGTGGCGTCTCGGGCAAGGGTTTCGATGGTCGCGGCAACTACAACATCGGCGTCAAGGAACAGATCATTTTTCCTGAGATCGAGTACGACAAGATCGACGTCCTGCGCGGCATGAATATCAGTATCACCACCACGGCGAAGACCGACGCGGAAGCGAAGGCTCTGCTCGCCGCTTTCAAATTCCCCTTCAAGAACTGAGGGAACCATGGCGAAACTTGCTTTGATCAACCGCGAAACCAAGCGCGCCAAGATGGTGGCGAAATATGCCGCCAAGCGCGCCGAACTCATCGCCATCATCAACAACGCCAGGCTGTCGGACGAGGAGCGCATGGAAGCGCGCCTCAAGTTCCAGCAGCTGCCGCGCAATTCCAGCCCGTCGCGCCAGCGCAACCGCTGCGTGCTGACCGGTCGCCCGCGCGGCGTATTCAGCAAGTTCGGTCTGTGCCGCAACAAGCTGCGCGAGTATGCCATGCGCGGCGAAGTGCCGGGCATGACCAAGGCCAGCTGGTAAGGAGATCGAACTATGAGCATGACCGATCCGATCGCCGATATGCTGACGCGCATCCGCAATGCGCAGATGGCCGAGAAAGTGGCCGTCAGCATGCCGTCGTCCAAGCTGAAAGTTTCCATCGCTGCGGTGCTGAAGGACGAAGGCTACATCGACGACTTCGCCGTGCGTGAGAACAGCGGCAAGGCGCAACTGGATATCGCCCTCAAGTACTACGCCGGCCGGCCGGTGATCGAGCGTATCGAGCGCGTCTCCAAGCCGGGGCTGCGCGTCTATAAGGGTACCGGCGACCTGCCGCGCGTGATGAACGGCCTCGGGGTCGCCATCGTATCGACGCCGAAGGGCGTCATGACCGATCGCAGGGCGCGCGCCAGCAATGTCGGCGGCGAAGTTCTCTGCATCGTGGCGTAAGGGGGAAGGCCAGATGTCTAGAGTTGCTAAATACCCCGTCGAACTGCCCAAGGGCGTCGAAGTCACGCTCGGCGCTACCGAGATCAGCGTCAAGGGACCGCTCGGCACGCTCAAGCAGGCCATGCTGCCGGCCGTGACCATCGAGAAAGACGGCGACAAGTTGCAATGCCGTGCCGTCGCAGGTGCGCCCGATGCGGGCGCCATGTCCGGCACCATGCGTGCGCTGGTCAATAACATGGTTACCGGTGTCACCAAAGGTTTCGAAAAGAAGCTGACGCTCGTTGGCGTGGGCTACAAGGCGCAGGCTCAGGGCACCAAGCTGAACCTGTCGCTCGGCTATTCGCACCCGGTGGTCCATGACATGCCTGCTGGCGTCACGGCGCAAACGCCGACGCCGACGGAAATCCTGATCAAGGGCATCGACAAACAACAGGTTGGCCAGGTGGCCGCCGAAGTTCGCGCCTATCGTTCGCCGGAGCCCTACAAGGGCAAGGGCGTGCGCTACGCGGACGAGACGGTGGTCATCAAGGAAACCAAGAAGAAGTAAGGGCGCAACATCATGGACAAGAAACAGGCTCGTCTACGCCGTGCGCGCAAAACCCGCGCCAAGATTGCGGAGCTCAAGATGGCGCGGCTGGCGGTGCATCGCACCAACAGCCACATCTACGTGCAGATTTTTTCCGGCTCCGGCACCGAGGTGCTCGCCGCGGCTTCAACGGCCGAGGCGGAACTGCGCAAGCAGATTGCCAACGGCGGCAACGCCGATGCGGCCAAGGCGGTGGGCAAGTTGATTGCCGAACGTGCCAAGGCCAAGGGTATCGAGGAAGTTGCCTTCGACCGTTCCGGTTTCAGGTATCACGGCCGCGTCAAGGCGCTGGCCGAGGCGGCCCGCGAAGGCGGCCTTAAGTTCTAAGCGGTCAATCGAGCGAGACGAAAATGGCTAAACCGCAAAGCAAGAAACAGCAAGCACAGACCGAACAGCGCGACGATGGCATGCGCGAGAAGATGGTCTCCATCAATCGCGTCACCAAGGTGGTGAAGGGCGGCCGTATTCTCGGCTTTGCCGCACTGACCGTGGTCGGCGACGGCGACGGCGCCGTCGGCATGGGCAAGGGCAAGGCGCGCGAAGTGCCGGTCGCCGTGCAAAAGGCGATGGAAGAGGCCCGCCGCAAGCTCGCCAAGGTCAGTCTCAAGGACGGCACCCTGCATCATGCGGTGACGGGTCGGCACGGCGCCACCACGGTGCTGATGTCGCCGGCGCCGCACGGTACCGGCGTCATCGCCGGCGGACCGATGCGCGCCGTCTTCGAAGTGGTCGGCGTGACCGATGTCGTGGCCAAGTGCATCGGCTCGACCAATCCCTACAACCTGGTGCGCGCGACCCTGAACGGTCTGTCCAAAGTGAGCACGCCGGGCGAGATTGCCGCCAAGCGCGGCAAGAGCGTGCAGGAAATCCTGGAGTAAGCGATGGCCGACAAGAAAATCAAGGTGACGCTGGTCAAGAGTGTCATCGGTACCAAGCAGGATCACCGCGCCACTGTGCGCGGCCTGGGCCTGCGCAAGCTCAACAGCAGCGCCGTGTTGGAAGACACGCCGGCGGTGCGCGGCATGATTCATAAAGTCGCCTATCTCGTCAAGACCGAGGGCTGAGAACATGGAACTCAACAACCTGAAACCCGGCGCCGGTTCCAAGCACGCGAAAAAACGTGTCGGTCGCGGCATCGGCAGCGGACTCGGCAAGACGGCCGGTCGTGGCCACAAGGGCCAGAAATCCCGTGCCGGCGGCTTCCACAAGGTCGGCTTCGAAGGCGGCCAGATGCCGCTGCAACGCCGCTTGCCGAAGCGCGGCTTCGTTTCGCTGACGCGCGCCCGCAATGCCGAGGTCCGTCTTTCCGACCTCGAAAAGCTGCCGGTCGGCGACGTCGACCTCCTGACGCTGATGCAGGCCGGCGTCGTTCCGGCCGGTGCGCTTGCTGCCAAGGTGATCCTCTCCGGCAAGCTGACCAAGAAGATCGCGCTCAAGGGCGTCGGTGCCACCAAGGGCGCCAAGGCAGCCATCGAGGCGGCCGGCGGCTCGGTGGCCGAGATCGCGGCAGTCGCTGCGGCCTGAGGATCGGGACGGAGCGTTAAGTGGCCACCGCGATGGAGCAGGCGCAAGCCCTCGGCAAGACCGGCAAGTTCGGCGACCTCTGGCGCCGGCTCTGGTTCCTGCTGGGCGCGCTCGTCGTCTATCGCGTCGGCGCCCACATCCCTGTGCCCGGCATCGACCCGGTTAAACTGGCTGAACTCTTCCAGGGCCAGCAGGGCGGCATCCTCGGCATCTTCAACCTGTTCTCCGGCGGCGCGCTGTCGCGCTTCACGATTTTCGCGCTCGGCATCATGCCCTACATCTCCTCGTCGATCATCATGCAGTTGATGACGATCGCCGTGCCGTCGCTCGAACAGCTCAAGAAGGAAGGCGAAGCCGGGCGCCGCAAGATCACGCAATACACGCGCTACGGCACGGTCGGTCTGGCTTTGTTCCAGGGACTCGGTATCGCCGTTGCGCTCGAATCGCAGGCTGGCCTGGTGCTCGATCCGGGCGCGATGTTCCGCCTCACCACGGTAACGACGCTGGTCACCGGCACGCTGTTCCTGATGTGGCTCGGCGAGCAGATCACCGAGCGCGGCATCGGCAACGGCATTTCGATCATCATCTTCGCCGGTATCGCCGCGGGCCTGCCCAACGCGTTGGGCGGTTTGTTCGAACTCGTGCGCACCGGCGCCATGCACCCGATCACCGCGCTGTTCATCTGTGCCCTGGTCGTGCTCGTCACCGGCTTCGTCGTCTTCGTCGAACGCGGCCAGCGCAAGATCCTGGTCAATTATGCGAAGCGCCAGGTCGGCAACAAGATCTACGGCGGCCAGAGTTCGCACCTGCCGCTGAAACTCAACATGTCGGGTGTCATCCCGCCGATTTTCGCCTCGTCGATCATCCTCTTTCCCGCCACCGTGGCCGGCTGGTTCGGCTCCGGCGAGGGCATGAGCTGGCTGAAGGACATCGCCGGCACGCTGTCGCCCGGCCAGCCGATCTACGTCATCCTCTACGCGTCCGCCATCGTCTTCTTCTGCTTCTTCTATACCGCCCTGGTCTTCAATTCCAAGGAGACCGCGGACAACCTGAAGAAGAGCGGCGCCTTCGTGCCGGGCATCCGTCCGGGCGAGCAGACCTCGCGCTACATCGACAAGATCCTGATGCGTCTGACGCTCGCCGGCGCGATTTACATTACCCTCGTTTGCCTGCTGCCTGAATTCATGATCCTGAAGTGGAACGTGCCGTTCTATTTCGGCGGTACCAGTCTGCTGATCATCGTGGTGGTCACCATGGACTTCATGGCCCAGGTACAGGCCTACGTGATGTCGCACCAATACGAAAGCCTCTTGAAGAAAGCGAACTTCAAGGGTGCCGGTTTCCCGTCGCGTTGATTAGGGATATATGTCGAAGGAAGACGTTATTGAGATGCAGGGGGAGGTGGTTGAAAACCTCCCCAATGCGACCTTCAGGGTCAAGTTGGAGAATGGGCACATCGTGCTCGGCCACATTTCCGGCAAGATGCGTATGCACTACATCCGCATCCTCCCCGGCGACAAGGTGACCGTGCAGCTGACGCCCTACGATCTGACCAAGGGCCGTATCGTCTTCCGCGCCAAGTAGGATTTTTTCCGGAGAAAGAACATGAAAGTATTAGCTTCGGTCAAGTGTATCTGCCGCAACTGCAAAATCATCCGCCGCAAGCGCGTGGTGAGGGTCATCTGTACCGACCCGCGCCACAAGCAGCGTCAGGGTTGATCCGGCAGTGCGTTTCGGATATAATTATCGGTTCCGCGTTTTTTGTCTCAATAACAGCGACATGCAGGTAAGCATATGGCCCGTATCGCAGGCGTAAATATCCCGAATCACCAGCACGCCGAGATCGCGTTGACCGCGATCTACGGCATCGGCCGCACCCGCGCGCAGAAGATCTGCGACGCAGCCGGTGTCAAGCGTTCCGTCAAGATGAAAGACCTTACCGACGCCGATATGGACCGGCTGCGTGAAGAGGTCGGCCGCTTCACCGTCGAAGGCGACTTGCGTCGCGAAGTGACGATGAGCATCAAGCGCCTGATGGACCTTAGTTGCTATCGCGGTGTGCGTCATCGTCGCGGCCTGCCGGTGCGCGGTCAGCGTACCCGCACCAACGCGCGTACCCGCAAGGGCCCGCGCAAGGCCATCGCCGGCTCGAAGAAATAATTAGGAACAGACATGGCCAAGACCGCTACCAAAGTCCGCAAGAAGGTTAAGAAGAACGTCGCCGAGGGCATCGCCCACGTGCACGCCTCCTTCAACAACACCATCATCACCATCACCGACCGTCAGGGCAACGCCCTGTCGTGGGCGACGTCGGGCGGAGCCGGCTTCAAGGGCTCGCGCAAGTCGACGCCGTTCGCCGCCCAGGTCGCGGCCGAGGCTGCCGGCAAGGCCGCCCAGGAATGCGGTGTCAAGAACCTCGAAGTGCGCATCAAGGGCCCCGGCCCCGGCCGTGAGTCAGCGGTCCGCGCCCTCAATGCCCTCGGCATGAAGATTTCCAGCATCACGGATATCACGCCGGTCCCGCACAACGGTTGCCGGCCGCCCAAGCGCCGCCGCATCTAAGCTCATTTACCTTATTGGAGCAACAACAGTGGCCCGCAATCTAGACCCCAAGTGCCGCCAGTGCCGCCGCGAGGGCGAGAAACTCTTCCTCAAGGGTGAGAAGTGCTTTACCGACAAGTGTTCCGTCGAACGCCGCGCCTACGCGCCCGGCCAGCACGGCCAGAAGTCGGGCCAGCGCTTGTCCGGCTACGGTCAGCAACTGCGCGAAAAGCAGAAAATCCGCCGCATCTACGGCATCCTCGAGCGCCAGTTCCGCAAGACCTTCGCCGAAGCCGAGCGCAAGAAGGGCCAGACCGGCGAGAACCTGCTGCAATTGCTCGAGTCCCGTCTCGACGCCGTCGTCTATCGCATGGGCTTCGGCGCCTCGCGTGCCGAATCGCGCCAGATCGTGCGCCATAACGGCGTGCTGGTGAACGGCAAGCGCGTGAATATTCCGTCCTATGCCGTGCGTCCGGGCGAAACCATTCAGCTCACCGACGCCGCCCGCGGCCACCTGCGCTCCAAGGGCGCGCTGGAAGCGGCCGAAGGGCGCGGCTTCCCCGAGTGGATCGAGGTCAATGTCAAGGAAGGTCGCGGCGTATTCAAGTCGCTGCCGGCCCGCGAAGACCTGCCGCCGACGATCAACGAAGGCCTCGTGGTCGAACTGTATTCGCGTTAATCACTTTTTGCGGCGCGCCGCCCGGCGCGCCGCGATGTTTTTTTCCGAGGAATGCCGATGCAAAGCAACGCACTTCTGAAACCGCGCATCATCGACGTGCAGACGCTCTCCCCGGTGCATGCCCGTGTGGTCATGGAACCGTTCGAGCGCGGCTACGGCCATACGCTGGGCAATGCCCTGCGCCGCATCCTGCTGTCGTCAATGCCCGGCGCCGCCCCGACCGAAGTATCGATCGAAGGCGTGCTGCACGAATACTCGACGCTCGACGGCGTGCGCGAGGATGTCGTCGACATCCTGCTCAACCTCAAGGGCGTCGTGCTCAAGCTGCACAGCCGTGCCGAGGCCGTGCTGACGCTCTCGAAAAAGGGCGAGGGCGTGGTCACGGCCGCCGATATCGAGACCTCGCACGATGTCGAGATCATCAATCCCGACCACGTCATCGCGCATCTGGCGCCCGGCGGCAAGATCGAGATGCAGATCAAGATCGAAACGGGCCGCGGCTACGAGCCGGCGAACGTCCGCGACACGGACAAGGAAAGCAAGGCGATCGGCCGCATCCTCATGGACGCGTCCTTCAGCCCGGTGCGCCGCGTCAGCTATGCTGTGGAGTCCGCGCGCGTCGAGCAGCGCACCGACCTCGACAAGCTCATCGTCGACATCGAGACCAATGGCGCCATCGACCCGGAAGAGTCGATCCGCTATGCCGCCCGCATCCTGATGGACCAGCTCTCCGTGTTCGCCGACCTCGAAGGCACGCCGCTGTCGGTCGAGACGCCGAAGGTGGCCTCGGTCGATCCGATCCTGCTGCGCCCGGTCGACGATCTCGAACTGACGGTGCGTTCGGCCAACTGCCTCAAGGCCGAGAACATCTACTACATCGGCGACCTGATCCAGCGCACCGAAACCGAGCTCCTGAAGACCCCGAACCTGGGCCGCAAGTCGCTCAACGAAATCAAGGAAGTGCTCGCCTCGCGCGGCCTCACCCTTGGCATGAAGCTCGAGAACTGGCCGCCCGCTGGGCTCGAAAAGCTCGGCTAGCCGAGCTTTCAGAGGAAACTTACCTTTAGGTTAGTTGTAACTAGAAACTTGGCTAAACCGCAAAACCAAAATAATAATTAACCGGCCGCTTGCATTGCGCGGCGGCCGCAAAAAAGGAATCAGGAAATGCGTCACCGTAACGGACTCCGCAAACTCAACCGCACCTCCTCGCATCGCCTGGCGATGCTGCGCAACATGATGGTTTCGCTGCTGCGCCACGAGGCCATCAAGACCACGCTGCCGAAGGCCAAGGAACTGCGCCGCGTCGTCGAGCCTATGATCACGCTGGGCAAGTCGCCGAGCCTGGCCAACCGCCGCCTCGCCTTCGACCGCCTGCGCGATCGCGAGATCGTCGGCAAGGTATTCGAGGTACTCGGCCCGCGCTACGCCAACCGTAACGGCGGTTACCTGCGCATCCTGAAGATGGGTTTCCGCGACGGCGACAATGCGCCGATGGCCTATGTCGAACTCATGGACCGCCCCGCTACCGACGCAGCTGCCGCGGCGCCTGCCGCCGAGTAAGCCTGCCACCGCAGCCGACAAAAGCCGGGTACGCCCGGCTTTTGTGCGTTTACACCCGGCGGCGCAACGCCGTATGCAGCGAGAGCAGCAGCAGCGCGCTGAATAGCGCCAGCGACCACTCCGCAATCGAGAGGCCGAGGAACTTCCAGGCCGCATCCGAGCACAGGCCGTTGGCGCGGAACAGCAGCGGCACCTGCGCCCCCGCCCAGTCGACGAGCCTTTCCCACCAGGGCATGTCGGCCGCGCACTTGGTGTCGCGGGCGAAACGCTGTATCCAGACCTGGTAGGCGGCGACGAACATGCCGGTGGCGGCAATGGCGGCCATCGTCAGCGCCGCGATGCGGCGACCGACGGGACGCGCCGCGACCGCGATGCCGATGCCGCCGGCCAGCGCCAGCAGCAGGTAGAGCATGCGCTGGACGATGCACAACGGACAGGCGGCAAGGTTCAACAGTTGTGCCATGAGCGCGCCGCCGCAGACGAGCCCGATGGCGGTGACGCTGGCGGCGACGAAGGGAAAGCGCGGATGGTCCAGGAAATTCGGCATGCTGGTCGATGGAAAATGCGGCCCGGCTTGGACCGAGCCCGCATTTTAGCGGTCGGCCGGGCCGAAATGGTTCAACTGTCAGACGATCATCCCCGCTCCGACGGTGTCGTTGGTCGCCTCGTCGATGACGATGAAGGCCCCGGTGGCGCGGTTTTCGGCATAACGGTCGACGCAGATCGGCTGCGCCAGACGGAAGCTGACCCGCGCGATGTCGTTCATGGCGAGCCCCGTGGCATCTTCACGCGCCAGCGTCTCGATATTGAGACGGCTGTCGATGGCCGCCAGCTTCGCCTTGGTTTCCCGCGTCGTGTGGCGGACGAGGTAGCGCCGGTTTGGGTCGAGCGGTGTATCGGACAGCCAGCACAGGTTGGCCTGGATCTCGGTGCGCGTCTGCGGCAGGGTATCGCTCTTGACGATCATGGCGCCGCGCGAGATATCGATTTCGTCGGCTAGCAGCAGCGTCACCGATTGCTCGGCGAAGGCCAGCGGCAGCGACTTGCCGGCGGCCTGGATGTCCTTGATGCGCGTCCTGCAATTCGACGGCAGTACCGTCACCGCGTCGCCGACGGCTATCTCCCCTGATTCGACGCGACCCATGAAGCCGCGGTAGTCGTGCAGCAGCGGATCGTCGGCCCGCTGCGGCCGGCAGACGTATTGCACGGGAAAGCGGAACGGTTCGTCGCGCTCGCTGTGCGCGCCGGGAGCGCCTTCAAGAACTTCGAGCAGGGTCGGGCCCTGATACCAGTCCATCCGTTCGCCGCGGTCCACGATCATGTCGCCGGTCAGCGCCGAGATCGGTATGAAGCGCACGTCGCCGATGCCGACCTTGGCGGCGAAGGCGAGGTATTCGTCGCGGAGGAACTCGAAGGTGGCGCGCTCGTAGCCGATCAGGTCCATCTTGTTTACGGCGACGACCAGGTGGCGGATGCCGACCAGGTGGGCGATCGCCGAATGGCGGCGCGTCTGCGTCAGGATGCCCTTGCGAGCATCGACGAGGACGATGGCGAGGTCGGCGGTGGAGGCGGCGGTGACCATATTGCGCGTGTACTGCTCGTGGCCGGGTGCGTCGGCGATGATGTACTTGCGCGTGCCGGTGCTGAAGTAGCGGTAGGCGACGTCGATGGTGATGCCCTGCTCGCGCTCGGCCTCGAGGCCGTCGGTCAGCAGTGACAGGTCGACGGCTTCGAGGCCGCGCTTCTGCGAGCTGCGTGCCATCGCGTGCAGCGTGTCGGCGAGGATCGCCTTGGTGTCGTAGAGGAGCCGGCCGATCAGCGTGCTCTTGCCGTCGTCCACGCTGCCGCAGGTGGTCAAGCGCAGCAGGCCGTTGTCGGCGTCGGGGAGGCGTTCGGGGGCGCTCATCAAAAGTATCCTTCCTTCTTGCGCTGTTCCATCGCCGCGTCCGACATCTGGTCGTCCAGCCGCGTGGCGCCGCGCTCGGTGATCGTCGTGGTCGCCGTCTCCGCGATGATGCGCGCGACGCTGTCGGCAACGGACTCGACCGGCGCCGTGCAGGTGATGTCGCCGACGGTGCGGAAGCGCACGCTCAGCGTCTCGACACGGTCGCCTTCCCGCGCCGGGGTCAGCGCCGTCACCGGCTGCAGCAGGTCGCCACTGGGGCCACTGAGGCGTACCACCGGCCGCCGGTGGGCGAAATAGATCGACGGCAGTTCGAGCTTCTCACGCGCTATGTACTGCCAGACATCTAGCTCCGTCCAGTTCGAGATCGGAAAGACGCGGATGTTCTCGCCCTTGTGGGCGCGGGCGTTGTAGATATCCCAGAGCTCGGGGCGCTGGCTCTTCGGATCCCACTGGCCGAACGGATCGCGAAAGGAGAAGATGCGCTCCTTGGCGCGCGCCTTCTCCTCGTCGCGGCGGGCGCCGCCGACGCACGCATCGAACTCGTGTTCCTCGATGGCTTCGAGCAGCGTCACCGACTGGTGCCGGTTGCGCGACTCGTCCTTCGATCGCAGCACCACCGTGCCGCGCGCCAGCGAATCTTCCACCTCCCGTACGATCAGGCGTTCGCCGAGTTCCGCGGCGCGGCGGTCGCGGAAGGCGATCACCTCTGGATAGTTGTGGCCGGTGTCGATATGCAGCAGCGGAAAGGGGAAGCGGCCGGGGCGGAAGGCCTTTTCCGCCAGCCGCAACAGGCAGATCGAGTCCTTGCCGCCCGAGAACAGCAGCGCCGGATTGGCGCACTGGCCCGCCACTTCGCGCAGGATGTGGATGGCCTCGGCTTCGAGCCAGTCGAGGTGGGCGAGTGTGGGGCGGGTCAGCGGCACTGTCGGCATGCTTTGCTCCTCAGACCCGATTCACATGGAGTTCGCCATCGGCACTCTGTCTGCGGCCGTCGCCTTGCGCCGCCGTGACGTCGGCTGCACCGACCTCAGCCCGCGACGAAGCGCCGCCGACTGCGGGACTGTGATGCAATCCGCATTCCTTCGTGTCGGCGCTCTCCCACCACCAGCGGCCGGCGCGGACATGCTCGCCGGCGCCGATGGCGCGGGTGCAGGGTGCGCAGCCGATGCTCGGGTAGCCTTGATCGTGCAGCTTGTTGTACGGCACGCCGTTGGCGTGGATGTAGGCCCAGACTTCGCGCTCCGTCCAGTCCGACAGCGGGTTGAATTTTTCCAGGCCGTTGGCGGCGTCGAACTCGCGCAACGGCAGGCCGGAGCGGGTGGCGGCCTGTTCGGCGCGCAGCCCGGTGATCCAGGCCCGCTTGCCGGCCAGCGCGCGTTGCAGGGGTTCGACCTTGCGCGCATGGCAGCAGGCCTTGCGCAACTCCACGGACTCGTAGAAGGCGTTGATGCCGTGCTCGCGCGCGTAAGCCTCGACGAGCTCATGGCGCGGATAGTAGACATTCGGCGTCAGGCCGTAGTGGCGGCGCAGCCGGCCCATCAAGTCGTAGGTCTCGGCCGGCAGGCGGCCGGTGTCGAGAGAAAATATCTCGATGTCGAGCGTCTCGCGCACGATCAGGTCGGTCAGCACCATGTCCTCGGCGCCGAGGCTGTTGGCGAATGTCGCCGGTGCAAACTCGGCGGCGATTTCGGCCAGCAGGCGCCGGGCCGCGACGGTCTTTGCCGCGACGCTGTTGATCAGCGCCGGGTCTTCCTGAAATTCACCCATGGCGCTTCCCCTAGGCGACGGCGCCGCGCCGCCGGAACAGCGGCAGGGGCTGATTGGCGGCGGCCTGGTAGGACTCGCTGAAGTCGTCGAGGCCGGCGACGGCGCGTTCCGGTGCGTCGACGACATAGGAATCGAAGCCGACGCGCTGCAGGTAGTGGATCTGGTCGTGGCCGACGGCGCCGAAAGCGCGCAGTTCGCCGCGGTAGCCGTAGCGGCTGCGCAGCAGCGTGGCGATGGAATAACCGCGGCCGTCGCTGGCGAGCGGGAAATGGACGGCGACGACGCTGAAGTCGTCGAGCTCGGCGGCGATGTCGGCCGGGTCGTCCCGGGGGCCGAGCCAGATGCCGAGCGCATGGCCGTGCTCCCATTCGCGGTGGATCAGGTCGGACTTGCGCGCCCGCCACACAGCCAGCGGCACGAGCACAGGGCCGAAGGGCAGCCTGACGGTCTCCGCCGTTTCGTTGGCGGCCAGCGTCAGGGTCTTCCAGTCGTCGGCGACGATTTCACGGTTCTTGATGATCTTAGCCATTTGCAGCCTCTCTTTCGATGGTTGGGGTGTTTCCGTAGGCGGCGGCCTGGAAGCTCTCCGGGCCGACGCGTTGCAGCGTGTCGATGAAGCGTTCGCGGGGGCGTCGACACAAGCGGTAGTTGTCGACGAGGCGTTCGATGACGCCCGGCACGTCGGCGGCGGCGACGGCGGGGCCGATCACCTTGCCGAGCGCGGCCTCGAGTCCCGTGGCGCCGCCCAGGGTGATCTGGTAGAACTCTGCGCCGTGCTTGTCGACGCCGAGCACGCCGATGCTGCCGACATGGTGGTGGCCGCAGGCGTTCATGCAGCCCGAAATGTTGAGCCTGAGCGCGCCGATGTCCTGCTGCACGGCAATCCCGGCGAAGCGCTGCTGGATCGCCTGCGCCAGCGGTATCGAGCGGGCCAGAGCGAGCGAGCAGTAGTCGCCGCCGGGGCAGGCGACGATGTCGTTGATCAGACCCGCGCCCGGCGTCGCCAGGCCGGCGTTGCGCGCGAGCTGCCAGAGATTGAAGAGATCGCGTTTCATCACGTCCGGCAGCAACAGGTTCTGCGTCTGCGTCGTGCGTATCTCGGCGAAGCCGAAGCGTTCGGCGAGGTCGGCGGCGGCTTCCATCTGTTCCGAGGTGGCGTCGCCGGGCGCCCGCCCGGGCGCCTTGAGCGACAAGGTCACGGCGACATAGCCGGGAACGCGATGCTCATGGACATTGTGCGCAACCCAGGCTGCGAATTGGCGGTCGTGGCGCCTGGCGAATTCGAAACCCGCGTCGAGTTTGGGCAGCGTCTCGTATTCCGGGGCCTCGAAATGAGCTGCGACGCGGCTCGCCTCGGCCTCGGTCAGCGTCGCCGGGCCGTCCTTGAGCTGTGCCCATTCGGCCTCGACCTGGCGCGCGAATTCCTCGACGCCCAGCGCCTCGACCAGGATCTTGATGCGCGCCTTGTGCAGTTTGTCGCGACGGCCGTGCAGGTTGAAGATGCGCAGGATGGCCTCGGTGTAGGTCAGCAGGTGGCGCCAGGGCAGGAAGTCGCGCAGCGCCTTGGCCAGGATCGGCGTGCGGCCGAGGCCGCCGCCGACGAGTACGCGGAAGCCGAGTTCGCCGGCCGCGGAGCGCACCAGTTGCAGGCCGAGATCGTGGATGCGCAGGTTCGCCGCATCGTCGGGGCCGCCGCTGAAAGCCACCTTGAACTTGCGCGGCAGGTAGGCGAATTCCGGATGCAGCGTCGACCACTGGCGCAGGATTTCCGCCCAGGGGCGCGGATCGGCGACTTCCTGCGGCGACACGCCGGCGAGCGGATCGGTGGTGACGTTGCGGATGCAGGCGCCCGAGGTCTGGATCGCGTGCATGTCGACCTTGGCCAGCTCGGCGAGGATGTCCGGCGCCTGGTCGAGGCGCACCCAGTTGAGTTGGAGGTTGTGGCGCGTGCTGAAGTGGCCGACGCCGCGATCGTAGGTTCGCGCGATGCGCGCCAGCGTGCGCAACTGCTTGCTCGACAGTTGGCCGTAGGGAACGGCGATGCGCAGCATCGGGCCGTGGCGCTCGATATAAAGCCCGTTTTGCAGGCGCAGCGGGCGGAAGGCGTCGGCGGAAAGTTCGCCGGCGAGATGGCGGCGCACCTGGTCGCGGAACTGGACGACGCGTTCACGCACGAGGCGGCGGTCGATTTCGTTGTAGCGGTACATGGTCATGCCTCCTTAGACGGCGATCAGTTTCGAGCCGGCCAGCACGAGCATGGCGGCGAGCGTCGGGCGCAGCACGCGTTCGGGGATACGGTGGGCGAAATGACTGCCGACGAAAATGCCGGGCAGCGAACCGGCGAGCAGCGTGGCGAGCAGCGTCCAGTCGACGCTGCCCAGCCACCAGTGGCCCAGCCCCGCGACCAGGGTCAGCGGCACGGCATGGGCGAGGTCGGCGCCGACGATGCGTATCGCCGCCAGGCCCGGGTAGAGCAAGAACAGGGCGGTGACGCCGAGGGCACCGGCGCCGACGGAGGACAGCGAGACCAGCGTGCCGATGACGGCGCCGCTCAGCACCGTCAGCCGGGCGCGGCGTGCGGCGGGCAGCGCATCGATGCTGTGCGACTGCGACCAGGCCTGCAGGCGGCGGCGGAAAATCAGCGCGGCGGCGGTCAGCAGCAGGGCAACGCCGAGCGCGGCGGTGATGAGCTTCGCGGCGCCGCCCAATCCACCATTGGCGCCCGGCGCGAAATGCGACACCAGAAACAGCGTCAATGCCGTGGCGGGCAGGCTGCCGCTGGCGAGCAGGCGGACGATGCGCCAATCGACATGGCCGCGCCGCGCATGCACGAATGTGCCGCCGGATTTGGTGATGGCGGCGTAGAGCAGGTCGGTGCCGACGGCGGTGGCCGGGGCGATGCCGAACAGCAGCACCAGCAGCGGCGTCATCAGCGCGCCGCCGCCGACGCCGGTGATCCCGACGATGGCACCGACTGCGAAACCGGAGATGACCTGAGCGAGATCCATGATGCGTCCGTTGAGTTGTTGCGGTGCATCGTAACGAGTCGCTATAAGCCTGGAAAATACTTTATAGTCACATCCAAAGAACTATTGGGTATAAGGCAAATGAACCTCCAGCAACTGCGCTACGTGCATGAAGTCGCCAACCGCGGCCTCAAGGTCTCCGAAGCGGCTGCCGCCCTCCACACCTCGCAGCCGGGCGTAAGCAAGCAGATCCGGCTGCTCGAGGAAGAACTCGGCGTCGACATCTTCATCCGCCACGGCAAGCGGCTCACCGGCATCACCGATCCCGGCCGCCAGATACTCGCCATCGCCGCGCGCACCCTGCGCGAACTCGCCAACCTCAGGCAGGTCGGCGACGAGTTCAGCAACGAAATGACGGGCAGCCTCGCCATCGCCACCACGCACACCCAGGCGCGCTATGCCCTGCCGCAAGCGGTGAAGGCCTTCATGGCGCGCTATCCCAAGGTGCGCCTCGAACTGCACCAGGGCAGTCCGACGCAGATTTGCGAATGGGTGATCGCCGGCCAGTCCGACATCGCCATCGCCACCGAGGCCATCGACCAGTATCCGGACGAACTCCTGATGCTGCCCTGCTACCAGTGGAACCGCTGCGTCATCGCGCCGCCGCGGCATCCGATCCTGAAGGAACAAATCCTGACGCTGGACGCCATCGCCCGCTATCCGCTCGTCACCTACGACTTCGCCTTCGCCGGCCGCAGCAAGATCAACCAGGCCTTCGCCCAGCGCGACCTCAAGCCCAACGTCGTGCTCACCGCCATCGATGCCGACATCATCAAGACCTACGTCGCGCTCGGCCTCGGCATCGGCCTGATGGCGGCGATGGCCTTCGATCCGGCGCGCGACAAAAA
>Ga0154359_1015_pt3 | contig 21732 bp, 13 predicted proteins | sample RifGroA2_FD_115887 | JGI IMG/M metagenome (GOLD analysis project Ga0154359, IMG submission 115887) | Rhodocyclales bacterium GWA2_65_20
CGCGCCGCCGGCAGCCACGACAGCGGCACGCCCTCGGCGCGCATATGCGTCGCCGTCATCATCGACAGGCCGAGAAACAGGCCGATGCCGGCCAGCGGCGTCAGCGTCAGCGCAGCCGCGCGCCAGTCGAGGCGCGCGAGGCGCGCGGCGGCGGCGACGGCCAGCCAGACGATGCCGCCGAGTGCGGCCGCGACGGCGAGGATGTAGCCGAGGATCAGCGCGCCGTCGAGCCAGGCGAACAGGTCGCTGGCCTCGGGCTGGTGCGTCAGCAGCCACCAGGGCGCGTCGGTGTCGAGCGGCCAGAGGATGTCGCGGTCGATCAGCCATGAAGCAGCGGCCTGCTTGGCCTGGACGAACCACGGGCTCACGGTCCATTGGAAGGCGCCGACGGCGACGCCGAGCATGCCGAAGATCAGCAGCAGGGCTTCGGGCGTCGAGGCGGTGCGCGCGGCGAGGATCTCGGCATTGGGCGCGCGCCAGGCGAGGTCGACGGCTTCGCGGTGGCCGCTGCAACGGCCGCAGGCATGGCACTGCGCCATGCCTTGCAGATGGCTGACCGAGAGCAGCGGCGCGCAATCGACGGCGGCGGTGCGGGCCGGATAGCGGTTCCAGCGTTCGCGGTCGACGCGGAAATGGACCGGCGCGAGCCGCGCCAGCAGCGCGAAGACGCCGGACACCGGGCACAGGTAGCGGCACCAGACGCGCTTGCCCTTGCCGTAGACGTAACCGATCGCCACGGCGACCAAGGACGAGCCGCCGAGGATCAGCAGCGCGGCCTGCGGGTATTCATAGACGCTGACGAGCTGGCCGTAGATGGTGGTGAGGACGAAGGCGACGAAGGGCCAGCCGCTCCAGCGCAGCCAGCGCGGAATCGATAGACCGCGCCCGTGGCGGCTGGCGAACTCGGCGAGCGCGCCTTCCGGGCACAGCACGCCGCACCAGACGCGGCCGACGAACATCATCGAGAGGATGACGAAGGGCCACCAGACGCCCCAGAACAGGTATTGCGCCAGCAGCACCAGACGCTCGTGCCACAGCGCCGCGTAGGGCGTCTTGTCCTGCGGCGGGGCGGCGCTGCCGTCGGTGGCGCAGAACTCGGGATCGACGAAGCTCGCGGCGCCGAAGTCCGAGGAGAACAGGCGCGCCTCCGGGTTCGGATGCGGCAGGAAGGCCGGCAGCACCACCAGCACGGCGTAGAACAGGACGATGACCCATTGGATCGCGACGATGGCGCGGCGATGCGCCGCCATCCAGTCGCCGAGGCGCGCCAGCTGGCCGCGGGCGCGGTGCGGCATGAAGGTCAGCGGTTGCGCGAGCTCAGTCATGGCGGGCCGCGGCACGGTCGATTTGCGCCATGCGCCAGAGCGCGTAGCTCCAGAAGGCTGCGATCGCGAGCACGAGCGTCGCGGCCGGCCGCGCGCGGTAGCCGGCGAAGTCGGCGAGGAAGCGGCCCGAGCCGCGCGCGTCGGGCAGCCAGGCGGCGGTGTCCCACAGCGGGTCGGCGAGCGGCGGCAGCCATTCGAGGCCGATCAGGCGGTCGACGCCGGCGGCGAGCAGCGAAGTCGCGATCAGCAGCAGCAGGATTTCGCTGGCGCGAAACAGCGTGCGCAGGCTGAGAAAGCGCGCTCCGCGCGCGACCAGCCAGGCCGTCGCGGCGGCCAGCGCGAAGCCGGCGCCGGCGCCGCCGGCGAGTTCGGTGATGGCGCCTTCCATGCCGAGGCCGTAGAGGAAGATCACCGTCTCCGCGCCCTCGCGCGCCACCGCCAGCGCCGCGATCGCGGCGAGCCCCAGCGCGGCGCGCGCGCCGTCGCCGGCGCCGAGGGTGCGCTGGGCCTGGCGCTCGAGTTCGTGCTTCATGCGGCGGCCGTGGGCGTGCATCCAGAGCACCATGTGCAGGATCAGCGCGGCGGCCGCGAGCACCATGGCGAGCTGGACGCGTTCGAGCGTTGCGGCCTGGAACTCGTCCTGCGCGCGCCAGGTGGCGAAGGCCAGCGCCGCCGCGAAGGCGACGCCGGCGGCCACGCCCGCCCAGAGGCCGCGCCTGAGGCCGGCGGGTTCGGGCTGGCGCCCGATCCACGACAGCAGGATGCCGATGACCAGCATGGCTTCGAGGCTTTCGCGCCAGACGACGATGAGGGCGTTCCACATGACGGGCTTTCCTATTTCGCGATGACTTTCATCTTGCCGGTGTCGAGATGGAATTCGTCGATGAATTCGTATTCGCCGGGCTTGAGTTTCGGCAGCACGACGAAGGAGGTGCCGCCGGGGGCGAGCACCTTCTCGACGCGCATGGCGAGGTTTTCAAACTCGATCGGCCCCTTGCCCTGGTTCTTGACGACCAGCTTGATGCGGCTCCCGGCAGGGACTTCGAGCCGCTCCGGGAACAACCGGCCGTCTTTGGCAATCACCTCGAAGGTCGGCAGTTCCTGGGCCTGGGCGTCCGCCGCCCAGCCCAACCCGAGCCAGAGCGCGGCCAGCATCAGCAGATGGAACGAATAGGACGGGACGGCGGGCATGGTCATGCTCCTCAGAAGCCCAGCTTGGCGCGCACGCCGACGACCTTGACGGTCTCTGCCGTGCCGTCGCCGCCGGGGTTGCGTAGCCACTGGAAGTTGGGCGACAGTTCGACGTGGCTGTTCAACTTGAAGCGGTAGTAGAGCTCGGCCTGCTTCTCGCTGCCGTCGGCCTGGTAGCCGAAATCCGCCACGGCATCGCCGTCGGCATCGACGGTGAGCGAGTCGTTGCGGAAGTCGTTGCTGGTGCGCAGGCGGCCGAAGGCGAGACCGATCGAGTCGGCGGAACGCCCCCAGGCCGTGCCTTCCAGTTCGCCGCCCAGCGTCAGCGCCCGGTCGAAGCGCACGGTGCCTGCGGTATGGCGGCCGTAGCGCCCGAACAGCGTCAGGTCTTCCAGCACCTTCTGGTCGATGGATGCGCCCCAGCCCGTATTGCGCCGCTGCATGCCATCGTAATTCTGCGCGCGGCTGTTGCTCCAGGCATAGGCGCGCACGGTGCCCGGCAGGAAGGCGAAGCGCGTGTTCATCTCCGCCTGGCCGATCACGAACGAGGCCCGGTTCGAGCCGGAGAAGTTGGCGCCGGTGTCGGAGGAGAAGGCGCCGAGCGACAGCGCCCATTCGCCGCCTTTTTCGTGGCTGTTCTCGTACTTGAGGATCGCGCCCGGCTGGAAGCCGTAGGCGTCGGCGCCGATGTCGCCGCCCGAGTCGAGCAGCGGGTTGTGCACGAAGGCGTTGTTCATGAACTTCGCCGACTCGTCGTCCGCCGCCGCGTTCTGGTCGAAGAAGACGAAGGGATCGATCTTGCCGACCGTCAGGTAGACATGGTCGCGCGCGTCCTCCTTGCGGGCGCCGTAGTTGAGCGGCATCTTGAGCTGATACCAGGCCTGGGCGAGGATGGCGAAGGAGTCGTCGGCGGGGGTGGGCGCGGCTGTCGTTCCGGCGACCTGGAAGGCCGTGGTGTTCGCCGCGCTCGTGTAGGTCGGACGCAGGCTGAGGCCGCTGCCCTGGCCGAAGCGCAAGTGGGTGAAGAAGCTGCCCTCGTTGTCGCCCATGGAGCCGAGCGGCATGCTGACGGTCAGGTCGCCGCGATAGTTGGTGCGCGACTCGCCGAATCCGCTCGCCGTGCCGCGCGCGCCCGCATTCTGGCCAACGGCGACGATGCTGCCCTCGACCGCGATGCCGTCGAGCGCCTCGGTGAGTTTGGCGGCCGGCCCCTTGATGGCGTCAAGCTGGGTTTCGACGACCTTGACGCGCGTGGCGAGCTCGGGATCCTTCTCCGAGATGCGCTCGCTGGCCAGCGCCTTCTCGAGATCCTTGTTCTGCCGTTCGAGCGCCTCGATGCGGGTGGCCAGGCGCTTCAGTTCGGCCAGCACGGCATCGTCGGCGGCCAGCGCGGGCGCGGCGAACCCTGCCGCCAGCAGGGCGGCAATCAATGTCCGGCGCATGATCAGTACCCGCCCTTCTTGCCGACGCCGGCGTAGGTGAATTCCCATTCGGCCTCGACGGGCTTGAACCAGGGGCGCACGCCGGTGGCGCGGTCGGTGTGGCGGCCGAAGTGGTTGCCGGCGGGGTTTTCCTTGGCGTTGGGCGGGTAGATGGTGAATTTCACCTTGTACTTGCCCGGGCCCTTGAGCTTGACGTTGTCGCCGTAGTGCGGGCCGTCGGAGGCGACCATGGGCATCATGTCGCCCTTGATGACTTCGTTGCTTCCGACCTTGGTCAGCTCGTATTTCACGAAAATGTGCGGCACCCAGAAGCCTTCGGGGATGCCGTTCTGGTTGTTGGCCAGGGCGTGGATATCGGCTTCGAGATGGATGTCGGACTCGGCCGCCTTCCTCATGTGTCCTTCCGGCTCCATATCGATGGCCTGCAGATAGACGGCGGCGACTTCCATGCCGGCAAGGTTCTGCGGCGTGCCGATCGGGTATTCGAGGGCGTGCGCCGCCAAGGCGAGGCATGCGGTGGCGAGGCCTGCGGCGAGGCGTGTTTTCAGCTTCATGTGTTCCCCTTTTGTTGAGTGTGCAAATGATAATGATTCGCATTATGCAGAGTTTCCGGATTGAGTCAAGCGAAATGTGGCAGGGCAATCGCAGGAATGACGTTGCGGTAAAAGACACCTCCGTTGTATCGGGGTCGGGTGACGCCGCGGCGGTTTGCTGGCTCAGAGGCACCGATGCGTCCCAGCCGCCCAGGGCGGCGGGTAGCCGACGTAGCGAAGTAAAGGCGGAGGAGCCGGCGCAGCCGGCCCGGGGGACATGAGCTACGTCGGCTACCCGCCGCCCTGGGCGAGCGCCGACACTCAAGCGAGAGGGGTAGCCGGCTCGGCGTATAATCCTTGCCTTCGCAATCCCCGGAATTTCCATGAGTTTCGAACCGAAGGCCCACCTTGCCGGCCTGCTGCGCGCCGCTGCCGCGTCCGTCGCGCCGGACGCCGCGGCCGACATTCATCTCGAACGGCCGAAGCAGGCCGCCCACGGCGACTTCGCCAGCAACCTGGCGCTGCAACTGGCGCGTGCGCTCAAGGACAATCCGCGCAAGATCGCCGAGCGGCTGGTGGGCGCGCTGCCGCCGTCCGCGTGGGTCGAGAAGACCGAGATTGCCGGTGCCGGCTTCATCAACTTCACGCTCGCGCCCGCCGCCAAGACCCAGGTGCTGAAGAACGTCTTCGCCCGCGGCGACGACTACGGCCGGGGCGCGCTGCCCGGGGGCGAAAAGAGGATCCAGGTCGAGTTCGTTTCCGCCAATCCGACCGGGCCGCTACATGTCGGCCACGGCCGCGGCGCCGCCTACGGCGCAAGCCTCGCCTCGCTGCTGGCGTTTTCCGGCTACCAGGTCTGCCGCGAGTACTACGTCAACGACGCCGGCCGGCAGATGGACATCCTCGCCGTCTCCACCTGGCTGCGCTATCTCGAACTCTGCGGCGAGGCCGTGCCCTTCCCGCCCAACGCCTACCAGGGCGGCTATGTGCGCGAGATGGCCGAGCAGGTGCGCGCCGCGCACCAGGAGCGCTACGTGCATCCGGCCGCCGCGATCCTGGCCTGCGTGCCGCCCGCGCCGCCGCGGCGCGCCGACGGCGACGACTATACGAAGGAAGAGAAGGCGCAGCTCGAAGAGCATCTCGACGGCCTCATCAGCGCCGCCAGGGATCTGCTCGGCGAGGAGTGGGCCTACCTCCACCAGCACGCGCTCACCGAGCAGCTCGCCGACTGCCGCGAAGACCTCGAAGCCTACGGCGTGCATTTCGACTGCTGGTTCTCGGAGCGCAGCCTCTACGACACAGGCATGGTGGCGAAGGCCGTCGCCGAACTCGAAAAGCGCGGCCACATCTACGTCCAGGACGGCGCCAAGTGGTTCCGCTCCTCCGCCTTCGGCGACGAGAAGGACCGCGTCGTGCAGCGCGACAACGGCTTCTACACCTACTTCGCCTCCGATATCGCCTACCACGCCAACAAGTTCGAGCGCGGCTTCGACAAGGTCATCGACATCTGGGGCGCCGACCATCACGGCTATGTGCCGCGCGTCAAGGGCGCGCTCCGGGCGCTCGACCTCGACGCCGACCGGCTCGACGTCGCGCTGGTGCAGTTCGTCAGCCTGTTCCGCGACGGCGCCAAGGTTTCGATGTCGACCCGCGCCGGCGAATACGTGACCCTGCGCGAGCTGCGCGGGGAAGTCGGCAACGACGCTTGCCGCTTCTTCTACCTGCTGCGCAAGGGCGACCAGGCGCTCGACTTCGACCTGACCCTGGCGAAGACCGAGAGCAGCGACAACCCGGTCTTCTACGTCCAATACGCCCATGCCCGCATCTGCTCGGTGCTGGCGCAATGGGACGGCGACGCGGCCACGCTCGGCGCCGTCGAGCTTGCGCCGCTCCAGGGCGGCAAGGAGCTGGCGCTGTGCGCGCGCATCGCCGAGTTTCCGGAAATGATCGCCGCCGCCGCGCTGGAATATGCGCCCCACACCGTCGCCTTCTATCTGCGCGAACTGGCGGCGGACTTTCACGGCTGGTACAACGCCGAAAGACTTCTGGTCGAGGACGAGGCAACCAAGCGCGCGCGCCTGGCGCTGGCCGTCGCCGTGCGCCAGGTCTTGCGCAACGGTTTGAGAATTCTCGGCGTATCCGCGCCGGAGGCCATGTGAGATGAGAAATAAAATATCGCCAAGACAGCAGCCGACGCGCGGCAAAAGCCGCGGCGGCACGCTGCTCGGACTGTTCATCGGCCTGGTCATCGGCGTGCTGATCGCCTTTGGCGTCGTCTGGTACCTGAACAAGTCGCCGCTGCCTTTCCAGGACAAGTCGAACCGCGCCGAGAAGCCGGTCGAAAGACCCGCCGGCCAGGCCGGGACGCCCGAGTCGCTGCCCGGCAAGCCGGGCGACGGCAAGGTCGGCGAGAAGCCGCGCTTCGAGTTCTACAAGATACTGCCCGGCGGGCAGGAGGCGACACCGGCATCTGCGCCGGCAGCGGCGCCCGCCCCCATCCCTGCGAGTACCGCAGCCGCTCCCGCCGCTCCCGGCGAAACCTTCTATCTCCAGGCCGGCGCATTCCAGAAGGCGGCGGACGCCGACAACCTGAAGGCGAAACTCTCGCTGCTGGGCGTGGAGGTGGGCGTGCAGGAAGTGACGATTCCCGAGAAGGGCCGCATGTACCGCGTGCGCGTCGGTCCCTACGCCAAGCCGGACGACATGAACCAGGCACGGAACCAACTCGCCCAAAACGGCATCCAAGCGACGGTCGTCAAGGTCAAAGAAACCCAGAAAAACTGAACGGAGAATCCAAGCATGCGCATACCGAAACTTCTGCTCGCCGCATTCGCCGCCCTGGCCTGCCTCGTCTTCGCCGGCCTCGGGCAGGCGCAAGACCTGCGCCCCGGGCGCGACTACGATGTCCTCGCGACGCCGCAGCCGACCGACGCCGCCGGCAAGGTCGAGGTGATCGAGTTCTTCTCCTACCTGTGTCCGCACTGCGCCCAGTTCGAGCCGGTGCTGTCGCGGTGGACGAAGGCGCTGCCCAAGGACGTCGCCTTCCGCCGCGTGCCCGTGATCTTCCGTCCGCAATGGGAAGCGCCGGCGAAGCTCTACTTCACGCTGGAAGCGATGAACGAACTCGACCGCCTGCATGTCGCCGCCTTCAGCGCGGTGCACGAGGGTCATGTCGACCTGACGAACGAAGCGGCCGTGACCGACTGGGCGGCCAGGAACGGCATCGACCGCAAGAAATTTTCCGACGTCTATGGCTCCTTTGCCCTGCAAAGCAAGGCGCTGCGTGCCAAGCAGATGCAGGGCGCCTACGCCATTCCCGGCGTTCCGGCGCTGGTCGTCGGCGGCAAATACCGCACGCCCGACAACTTCCCCGGCAGCCAGGGAGACCTGCTCAAGATCGTCGATGCGCTGATCGTCAAGGCGCGCAGCGAGCAGGGCCGGAAGTAGCCCGGCCATGACGGCGCCGGTCGCCGCGGCTTCACTTGCACCGCACATCGGCCCGCCCTGAGACCCGCGGCCGCGCGCTGTGGGTTTTCATCACCGGCGCCTCGTCGGGCCTCGGCGCCGCCTTCGCCCGCCATTACGCGGCGCAGGGCGCGACGCTCGGGCTCGTTGCCCGGCGCGGCGACCTGCTCGACGCGTTGGCGCGTTCGCTGCCGGCGCCGTCGTTCGTCTATCCACTCGACGTCACGGATGCCGCCGCGCTGGCCGCGGCCGGCACGGATTTCATCGGCCGCGCCGGCGTTCCCGACATAGTCATCGCCAACGCCGGCGTCTCGGTCGGCACGCTGACCGAAGAGGCCGGCGACCTGGCCGTGTTCGAACGCGTGCTGCGCACTAATGTCGTCGGCATGGCGAACACTTTTTCGCCGTTCGTCGCGGCGATGCGCGGCGCCGGCCGCGGCCGCCTGGCCGGCATCGCCTCGGTGGCCGGCATCCGCGGCCTGCCGGGCGCCGGCGCCTACAGCGCCTCCAAGGCCGCGGCGATCAATTACCTCGAAAGCCTGCGCGTCGAACTGCACGGCTCTGGCGTCAAGGTCGTGACCTTGGCCCCGGGCTACATCGCAACGCCGATGACGGTGGCGAATCCCTACACCATGCCCTTCATCCTGCCCGCCGCCGAGGCGGCGCGGCGCATGGCACGCGCCATCGCCGCCGGCCGCTCCTACGCGGTGGTGCCGTGGCAGATGGCCGTCGTCGCCAAGCTCATGCGCCTGCTGCCGAACGCGCTGTTCGACCGCCTGTTCGTCCACGCCGGCCGCAAGCCGCGCGGGCCGGGATAATGCCGTGACGGCGGCTTCGCGTCGCGCCGCAAATAGGCGTAAGATTTCGTGATGTTTTGCGCGAAGCGGATGTCTAGCCAAGCCCCGCCGGATCTCGTTTCGCGAGTGGAGTGCGTTTCATGACATTGCCTATGCAGCCGGCGGCGCCGGCGACCATATTGATCGTCGACGACGGCCCGGAGAATCTTGCGGTGCTCGGCGAACTGCTGCAGCCGACCTATGTGGTGCGGGTCGCGAACACCGGCCTGCGCGCCTTGCAGATCGCCGCCGCCGAGCCGCCGCCCGACCTCATCCTGCTCGATGTGATGATGCCCGGCATGGACGGCCACACCGTCCTGCTGCGCCTGCAGGAGAACCCGGCCACGCGCGACATCCCGGTGATTTTCATCACCGCCATGGATGCGGTCGAGGACGAGCGGCTCGGCCTCGATCTCGGTGCCGTCGATTACATCACCAAGCCGCTGCGGCCGCCCATCGTGCTGGCGCGGGTGCGCACGCAGCTCGAACTCAAGCGCGCGCGCGACTGGCTGCGCAACGAGAACGCCGTGCTCGAAGCCGAAGTGGCGCGGCGCGTCGGCGAAAACCTGCGGCTGCGCGAGGAGAGCGACCGCGTCCAGGCGCGGCTGAACCGCCAGAAGGAACTGATCCTGGCGTCGGCCGGCGAGGGCATCTACGGCACCGATGCCGACGGCATCATCAACTTCGTCAATCCCGCCGCCGCCGCCATGCTCGGCTATGAGCGCGACGAACTGCTGGGGCGGGACTCCCACACCACCCTGCATCATTCGCGGCCGGACGGCAGCCCTTACCCGCGCGCCGAATGCCCGATGATGATTTCCGTCGCTGCCGGGCTGGCGATTCAGGGCCGCGAGGAGACCTTCTGGCGCAAGGACGGCACGCCCGTGCCGATCGAGTTTTCGAGCACGCCCATCGTCGAGGAAGGCAAGCTGCTGGGCGCGGTGGTGACGCTGATGGACATCGGCGAGCGCAAGCGCTATCTGGCGCAACTGGAGCGCAAGTCCAATTTCGACGACCTGACCGCGCTGCCCAACCGCAACCTGCTGGCCGACCGCCTCGCCCAGGCCATCGAGCGCACCTGGCAGGAAGGCGGCGCGCTGGCGGTGCTGACTTTGAACCTGGACCGCTTCAAGGCGATCAACGACAACCTCGGGCGCGGCGCCGGCGATCAGGTGCTGCAGGAGGTGGCGCAGCGCCTGAACGGACTGGCGCAGAAGACGGACACCGTGGCGCGGGTGGAACGGGACGAGTTCGTGCTGGTCGCCGAAGCCGGGGGCGCCGACGAGGTGACCCGGCTCGCGCGGTCGCTGCTGAAAATGCTGGCGCCGTCGTTCCAGGCCGGTGCGCGCGAATTCTTCCTTACCACCAGCATCGGCATCGCCGTTTTCCCCAAGGACGGCGAGAGCGGCGAAGTCCTGCTCAAGAACGCCAGCGCGGCCATGCTCAAGGCCAAGAGCAACGGCGGCGACGCTTTCCGTTTCTATGCCGCCGAGATGAACGCGCGCTCGCTGGAGCGGCTCGACCTCGAAAACGGCCTGCGCCGCGCGCTGGAAAACGGCGAGTTCGTGCTCCACTACCAGCCGCAGGTGAACCTGCGCAGCGGCGAAATCATCGGCGCCGAGGCGCTGGTGCGCTGGCAGAGCCCCGAGCGCGGCCTGGTGCCACCGGGAGAGTTCATCCCGCTGACGGAGGAAACCGGCCTGATCGTGCCGCTGGGCGAATGGGTGCTGCGCACCGCCTGCGCCCAGAACAGGGCGTGGCAGGAGGCGGGTCTGCCGGCGATCACCATCGCCGTCAATCTCTCGGCGCGGCAGTTCGCCGCCCAGGATGTGGTGGCGCTGGCCGGCCGCGTCTTGCGGGAAACCGGCCTCGATCCCAATTATCTGGAACTGGAACTGACCGAGAGCGCGATGATGGCCGACGCCGAGGCCTTCATTGAGGCGACGGGAAAGCTCAAGGGCCTGTCCATCACGCTGACCATCGACGATTTCGGCACCGGCTTTTCGTCGTTGAGCTACCTCAAGCGCTTCGCCATCGACCGCCTCAAGATCGACCAGTCCTTCGTGCGCGACATCACCCACGATCCGAACAGCGCCACCATCGCCCTGGCGGTGATCGCGCTGTCCCACAGCCTGAAGCTCACGGCCGTCGCCGAAGGGGTGGAGACCGAGGCGCAACTCAATTTCCTGCGCGCCCGCGGCTGCGACGAGATGCAGGGTTTCGTCTTCAGCCGGCCCGTGCCCGCCGCCGAATTCGAACGACTGCTGCGCGAGCGGCGCAAGCTGGCATTCCCGCCCGACTCGGAACTGCCGGAGCGCACGCTGCTGCTGGTGGACGACGAGCCCGGCATACTCGCCGCCCTGCGGCGCCTGTTGCGGCGCGAGGGCTACACGCTGCTCACCGCTGGCAGCGGCAGCGAAGGTCTGGAACTGCTGGCCGGTCACGAAGTCGGCGTCGTCATTTCCGATGGCCGCATGCCCGGCATGGGCGGTCCGGAATTCCTCGGCCGCGTGAAGCACATCCATCCCGACAGCGTGCGCATCCTCCTCTCCGGCTATACGGATCTCAAGGCGGTGACCGAGGCGGTGAACCAGGGCGAGCTGTACAAATTCATGACCAAGCCGTGGGACGACGAGGAACTGCTCCAGACCGTGCGCGACGCCTTCCGGCATTACGAAAACCGCCGCGCGGCGCGGCGGGCGGGGAACGGCCGTCCCGCTTCATGAAGCCTGCCGCCGCTTCCGTTTCCGAGGCCGCGTCTGATGGCGCGGGGCATGGGGCGTTCGCCGGCAACGTGCGGATCGTCCTGCTCTACGCCGCGTTCGCCGCGCTCTGGATTCTCGCCTCCGACTGGCTGGTGGGCGTCGTCTTCAGCGATCCCCGGCAAGTCGTGATGGTCGGCACCCTCAAGGGCTGGGTCTTCGTCGCCGTCACTTCGCTGCTGCTGTTCATGCTGCTGAACCGTACCGCTGCCAGCCGCGGCAAACCCGTGGCGCCCGGACCCGGCGACATTGCCAGTCCGCGCGCCCTGTTCGTCATCTTCGGACTGCTGGCGCTGGCGATCGCGGCCATCGGCGCGGCGGTGTTCCATGTCCTCGCCGAGGCGCAGGAGCGGCGGCAGAACGACGAACTGCGGGCGGTGGCCGAACTCAAGGTCGGCCAGGTCGAGGACTGGCTGGCGGAGCGGCGCGCCGACATCAAGGAGCAGGTGTCGAGCGTCCTGCTCCGGCAGGCCTTGCGGCGCTGGCGCCAGGACGGCGACGCCGGCATGGGCGACATGCTGCGCCGGCGCATCGAACAGACGCGCCAGGTGCACGATTACGCCGCCGTCGAGCTGTTCGATGCGCAGGGGCGGCGCCTGCTCGGCGTCGGCGAAAGCGGGCAGAGCCATGCCGAACATCTGGCACAGGCGCTGCGCCAGCAGGAACCCATGCTCGTCGACCTGCACCCGGATGGTCCGGACGGCAGCCTGCGCCTGGACTTCATCGGCGCGATCCGCGACGCGGATGCGGCCGACCGGCCGGCGCAGGGCGTCATCGCCTACGCCATCGACCCCACCCGCCACCTGTTCCGGTTGATCCAGTCCTGGCCGCACCCCAGCGCCAGCGGCGAGACCCTGGTCGTGCGGCGCGAGGGCGACGAGGTGATGTTCCTCAATACGCTGCGCCACCGCCAGGAGATCGCCTTCGGCACCCGCTTTCCCCTGGGCCGACAGGATCTGCCCGTGGCCCAGGCGATCGTGCACGGCTCCGGCAGCTACCAGGGGCCGGACTACCGCGGCGTGCCGGTGCTCGCCGCCGCCCGCGCCGTGGCGGGCACGCCCTGGATGCTGATCGCCAAGATCGACCGGGACGAAGTGCTGCAGGACATCCGGCGCCTGGCCGTCGTCACCGTCAGCCTCACCCTGGCGGCGATCCTGGTCAGCGGCCTGCTGCTGCTCGCCGTCTGGCGCCAGCAGCGCCTGCGCGAGGCGATGGTTCACGCCGCGCAGGCGCGCGCCATCGTGACGAGCGAGCAGACCTATCGTTCGCTGTTCGACAACATGCTGAACGGCTTCGCCTACTGTCGCATGCTGTTCGAGCACGACGCGCCCAACGACTTCGTCTATCTCGACGTCAATGCGGCGTTCGCCACTCTGACCGGGCTGAAGGACGTTGCCGGCAAGCGCGTCAGCGAAGTCATTCCGGGCATCCGCGCGGCCGACCCCGGCCTGTTCGAGATTTACGGCCGCGTCGCGCTGGGCGGCCGGCCCGAGCGCTTCGAGACCTATGTCGCCGCCATGAAGATGTGGTTCTCGATCGCGGTCTACAGCCCGAAGCCCGAGCATTTCGTCGCCATCTTCGACGTCATCACCGAGCGCAAACAAGTCGAGGAGAGCTTGCTCAAGCTCTCGCTGGCGGTGGAGCAAAGCCCCGAGACCATCATCATCACCGACCGCGACGGCTGCATCGAGTATGTCAACGCCGCCGGCCTTGCCGCCAGCGGCTATGCGCCCGAGGAACTGCTCGGCCGCAATCCGCGCCTGCTGCAATCCGGCCTGACGCCGCGGGCCACTTACGAAAGTCTCTGGGCGACGCTGGGCGCGGGCCGGAACTGGCAAGGCGAGTTCATCAACAAGCGCAAGAACGGCGAGATCTACACCGAGTTCGTGCGCATCTCGCCGGTGCGCCAACCGGACGGGCAGGTCACCCACTACCTGGCGATCAAGGAGGACATCACCGAGCGCAAGCACATGGGCGCCGAACTCGACCGCCACCGCCACCACCTCGAGGAACTGGTGGCCGAGCGCACCGCGCAACTGGCAGCCGCGCGCGAGGCCGCCGAGGCCGCCAGCCGGGCCAAGGGCGCCTTCGTCGCCAATATCAGCCACGAGATACGCACGCCGCTGAACGCCATCGTCGGCTTCACCCACCTGCTGCAGCGCCACAGCCAGGATCCCGAGCAGCAGGACAAGCTGCGCAAGATCGCCGCCGCCGCCGGCCACCTGCTGGCCATCATCAACGACATCCTCGACCTGGCGAAAATCGAAGCCGGCAAGATGACCCTCGAGCTGCGCGATTTCGAGCTCGACGGCGTCTTCGACAACGTCTGCGCGCTGGTGCGCGAAAAAGCGCAGGCCAAGGGCCTGGAACTGGTGGTCGATTCCGACCCCGCCCTGGCCGGCATGCTGCACGGCGATCCGACGCGCATCGAGCAGGCCCTGCTCAACTATGCCGCCAACGCGGTGAAGTTCACCGTGCAGGGCAGCATCGTGCTGCGCGCCCGCCTCGTCGAGGAAAGCGGCGGCGAGTTGCGCGTGTGCTTCACGGTCAAGGACACCGGCATAGGGATCGCGGCCGCGGCACAGGCGCGGCTGTTCGGCGACTTCGAGCAGGCCGACCTGTCGACGACGCGCAGGCACGGCGGCACCGGGCTGGGCCTCGCCATCAGCCGGCGCCTGGCCGAAATGATGGGCGGCGATGTCGGCGTGGCGAGCGAACCGGGCGTCGGCAGCACCTTTTCGTTCACCATCGGTCTGGCCAGGGGCAGCGCCGGCCACGCGCGGCACCCGGACATCAATCTGAAAGGCGTGCGCGTGCTGGTGGCGGACGACCTGCCCGAGGCGCTGGCGGCCGTGGGCGACATGCTGGCCGTGCTCGGCCTGCGGGCGACCCGCGCCGCTTCGGGGGCGGCCGCGCTGGCGGCAGCCGAGGCGGCGGCGCGCGACGGCACGCCCTTCGAGCTGGCGCTGCTCGACTGGGGCATGACCGATATCGATGCCGCGACGCTGGCCGCACGCCTGCGGGCGCTACCGGCGCCGCCGACGCTGCTGGCGCTGACCGAAGCGGACGATGCGGCCGTGACGGAAAAGGCGCGCTTGGCCGGTTTCCGCACCGCCCTGGTGAAACCGCTGACGCTGTCGGCGCTGCACGATGCGCTGGTCGGCGTGCAGCGCAACCGGGACGCGCCTGTTGCATCCGCCATGCCCGTCGCAACAGCCGTCGAACGCATGCTGGCGCACGACTGCCGCGGCGCCCGCCTGCTGCTGGTCGAAGACAACCTGATCAACCGCGAGGTGGCGCTGGAACTGCTGCGCGAAGTCGGCTGCGCCGTCGACCTGGCCGAGAACGGCGCCGAGGCCGTCGCCATGGCGCAGCGCTCCGACTATGACGCCATCCTGATGGATGTGCAGATGCCGGTGCTGGACGGCATCAAAGCGACGCGTGCGATCCGCGCCCTGCCCGGCCGCGCCAGCGTGCCGATCATCGCCATGACCGCCAATGCCTTCGACGAGAACCGCCAAAGCTGCCTCGATGCGGGCATGAACGATCATGTCGCCAAGCCGGTCGACCCCGACCGGCTGTTCGCGACGCTGCTGCAATGGCTGCCGCGCAGGCCGGCGGACGCGGCGGGGCCGGCCGCTGCCGCCACGGCGGCGGCGGACAACGCGGCGTCGCCGGAACCGTTCGCCGGCATCCCCGGCCTGGACACCGCCCTCGGCCTCAAGACCGTGCGCGGCCGGACCGCCAGCTATGTCCGGCTGTTGCGCCTGTTCGCCGCCACCCATGCCGCAGACATAGAGGGCGTGCGCCGGGGCCTGGCGGCCGGCGACTGGCACGAAGCCACGCGCCTTGCCCATTCGCTCAAGGGGGCGGCGGCGCTGCTCGGCGCCGCCCGCATCCGGGCCCTGGCGGCGGAACTGGAGGCGGCGCTGCACGAGCGCAGGGCGCCGGCCGGGATCGAGGCCCTGGCGGCCACTGTCGCGGCCGAACTGGTGCCGCTGGTGGCCGCCATCCGGGCGGCGTTGCCCGACGCTGCGGCAGAGGTGCCGGCGGCGGCAGACCCGGCGCGGGTGCAGGCGGTGCTGTCCGAGTTGGAGGCCTTGCTGGCGGAAGACAACTTCGAGGCCAGAGACGTCTTCAGCGCCGCGGCGCCGCTGCTGCGCGCGGCCCTGGGTCCGGCGGCGGACACGTTGGCGTCGCAGCTCGACGGCTTCGACTACGCGGCGGCGCTGGCGACGCTGCGCGCCGCCGGCAAGCAGCTCGGCAGCAGCTAAGATGCGGCGCCTTTCCGACGCCGTCGTCAAGCTGGGCCTGATGCCGCCTCTCACCGGCGTGGTGGGGATCTACGGCGAGGAAATCGCCCGTGCCGGGCAGATCGCCTGCCGGGAGGTCAATGAATGCGGCGGGGTGTTGGGCCGGCCGCTCGAACTGGCGATCGAGGACGACGGCAGCCTGCCGGAAAGCGCCGTGGCGGCAGCCAACCGGCTGGTGGAGCACCATCACTGCGCCGCCCTGGTCGGCAACCTGCTCTCCAACGCGCGCATCGCCGTCGCCTACCGGGTGGCGGAACCGCGCCGCATTCCCTACCTGAACTTCTCCTTCTACGAAGGCAGCATCCTCAGCCGCTACTTCTTCCACTTCGCCGCGCTGCCCAACCAGCAGATCGACCGCATGATTCCGGCCATGCGCGCGAAATACGGCCCGCGCATGTTCTTCGCCGGCAACGACTACGAATGGCCGCGCGGCTCCATCGACGCGGCCCGGCGCGCGCTGGCCGGCGCCGGCGGGACGGCCGTCGGCGAGGAATACCTGCCGCTGGGAGCGGCGCCGGATGCCGTCGAGGCGCTGCTCGACCGCGTCGCGGCCGCCGCTCCCGACGTGTTCGTGCCCTATTTCGCCGGCGCAGGGCAATTGCTGCTGCTGGAGCGCTTCGCCGCGCGCGGTCTCAAGCAGCGCATGGCCGTGGTCATGGGCCACTACGACGAGGTCATGGCCAGCCGGCTGCCGCCCGAGGTGCGCGAAGGCCTTTATTCGAGCAACACCTATTTCATGAGCGTGGACACCGCGGAGAACCGGCAACTGCTGGCGCGCCTGGCTGCCTGGGAAGGCGTCGACGGCCTCTGGCCGCATGGCAACGGCATGCTCACCAACTTCGGCGAGGGCGCCTATCTGTGCGTCAAGGCGTTCGCCCTGGCCGCCAACCGCGCCGGCAGTCTCGACCCCGAGGCGCTGGTCGAGGCGCTTGCCGGCGTTGCGCTGGCCGGCCCGCAGGGCGCCGTGAGCATGGACGCGGCGACGCATCACGCGCGCGTCAATGCCTATCTGGCGCGCTGCCAGGCGGACGGCAGCTTCGCGCTGGTCGAGGCCTTCGGCGCCATCGCGCCGGTGTTGCCCGAGCGCTACCGCCATCTGCGCGTCGCCGTCGGCGCGCGCTCCGACGAGGACATCCGCCTGCAGGCGCGGATGCTCGAACACATGTCCGATGCCGTGCTGCTGATCCGCACCGACGCCGCGGCCATCGTCTATGCCAACGCCGGTGCCGAGCGGATGTTCGGCTACGGGAGCGGCGAACTGATTGGCCGCCCCCTGGCCACGCTCGATGCCGGCGCCGACAGCGCCAAGCGCCTCGAATTGCTGGCCCGCAAGGGGCAATGGCAGGGCGAGCTGCGCCACGTCCGCAAGGACGGCAGCATGTTATGGACCTTCGCCTCGGTATCGGCCTTCACCCATCCCGTTCACGGCGAAGTCTGGATGGCGGTGCACAAGGACATCACCCAGACCGAGAACATGCGCCAGTTCATCAAGCAGGCGCCGGTCGGCATCGCCATGTTCGACCGCGACATGAACTACCTGGCCGCCAGCGACCGCTGGCGGGCGGACTACGGCCGCGGCCATGCCGACCTGGTCGGGCGCAATCACTACGACGTTTATCCCGACCTGCCCGACGAGTGGAAACGCGTCCACCGCCGGGGTCTGGCGGGCGAGACGATCAGGAACGACGCGGACTACTGGCTGCAAGCCGACGGCAGCCGCCACTGGCTGCGCTGGTCGGTCCAGCCCTGGACCTATCCCGGCGGCGAGATCGGCGGCATCATGATTTCCGCCGAGGACATCACGGCGCAGATGCTGGCCCAGGAATCGCTGGTCCGGGCCAAGGAAGCCGCCGAGCTCGCCGACCGCGCCAAGTCGGCCTTCCTCGCCAACATGAGCCACGAGATACGCACGCCGCTGCACATCGTCATCGGCCTGGGCCACTTGCTGCGGCGCGACCTGGCCGATCCCGCGCAGCGCCAGCGGATGGACCAGCTTTGCGCCACCTCGGACCACCTGCTCGCCATCGTCAACGACATCCTCGACCTGTCCAAGATCGAGGCCGAGCGGCTCACGCTCGACCGCCGCGACTTCCGCCTGGCGGAGGTCGTGGACAAGGCGCTGCGCATGCTCGCCGAGCCGGCGCGGGAGAAGGGACTGACGCTGACGGCCGACGTCGCACCCGCGGTGCGCGAGTTGCGGCTGCAGGGCGATCCGCTGCGGCTGGCGCAGGTGCTCATCAACCTGTGCGGCAACGCCGTCAAGTTCACGGAGCGGGGCACGGTCCGCCTCGCCATCGAACGCCTGGCCGCAGAGGCCGCCGGCGTGGCGCTGCGCTTTAGCGTCGAGGACACCGGCATCGGCATCGCGCCGGCGGACCAGGAACGGTTGTTTCAGCCCTTCGTGCAGGCCGACGCTTCGTCGACACGCGCGCACGGCGGCACCGGCCTCGGGCTCGCCATCAGCCAGCGCCTGGTGGCGTTGATGGGCGGGACGATCCGCCTCGACGCCAGCACGGAACGCGGCAGCCGCTTCGCCTTCGAGCTTGTCCTGCCGCCGGCCGCCGCCGCGGCAGGGGCCGGCGAGGCGGCGGCGGATGCGGCCGCAACCGGCGATGGCGGCGGCCGGCGGGTGCTGCTGGCCGAGGACCATCCGCTCAGCCAGGACATACTTTTCGAGATGCTCGAAGATCTTGGCTGCGAGGTCGACATCGCCTCCGACGGCGCCGAGGCGGTGGCGTGCGCGCGAGACCGCGGCTACGACCTCATCCTGATGGACATGCAGATGCCCGAGCTCGACGGCCTGGCGGCGACCCGCGCCATCCGCGCGCTGCCGGGGCACCGCGACACGCCCATCGTCGCCCTCACGGCCAATGCCTTCGCCGAAGACCGCCAGCGCTGCCTCGATGCCGGCATGAATGCGCACATCGCCAAGCCGGTGACGCCCGCCACCCTGGCCGCGGCCCTCGGCCGCTGGCTGGCGGACCTCGACGTGCCCGGGGCGGGCGTGCCGGTGGTCGACAGCGAACTCGGCCTGGCGCTGACCGGGATCGCAGGCGTGGAGGTGCCGGCGGCGATGCGCCGTTCGCCCGGCGATCTGGCGGAGTACGGCGCGTTGCTGCGGCGCTTCGTCGACATGCACGGCCAGGACATGGCGCAGTTGCGCCGCCACCTCGCAGCCGGCGAGCGCGATGCCGCGCACATCCTCGCCCACAACCTGAAGGGCATCGCCGGTCTGGTCGGCGCCAGGCGTATCGCCGCGCTGGCGGACGACATCGTGCAGGGGCTGCGCGCCGGGGCGGAGTCCGGCGTTCTCGAACCCCGGATGGCGGCTTGCGCAGCCGAGATGGGCGATCTTGCCGCGGCCGTCGCCGCCCTGCCCGGCGCGAGCATGGCTTAGCGCTGGGGCGGGTCGCCGCCGTCGCGGCGCAGCCATTGGCTGCGGGCAGCCGCGCGCCGTGAAGAAGGCCACGGGGCTGGAAGACAGGCCCGGGATCGCGCTGCCTTACATATTGAAGTTTAAAACTTAAATATGTAAGATGGCGCCATGGTACCCCGCACTGCCCTGACGACTCTTCTCCGCCTGGCGCACGGCTTCCCCATCGTCGCGCTGACCGGGCCGCGCCAGTCGGGCAAGACCACGCTGGCGCGCGCCGCCTTTCCGGGCAAACCCTATGTCAGCCTGGAAAATGCCGACCAACTGGCTTACGCGACCACCGACACGCGCCGCTTCCTGGCCGCTTACCCCGATGGCGCCATCATCGACGAGGTGCAGCGCTGCCCTGCGCTGTTTTCCTATTTGCAGGGCTGGGTGGACGAGCGTCGCCGCATGGGCGATTTCGTGCTCACCGGCTCGCAGCAGTTCGGACTGATGTCGAAGATAACGCAGTCCCTCGCCGGCCGCGTCGGCTTGGTGCAGTTGCTGCCCTTTTCCCAATCGGAACTGGCGGGGGCGGGAAAGGCGCCGCCCGATGTCGATGTCGCGCTGTGGCAGGGCGCCTACCCGGCGCTCTACGACCGCGGCCTTTCACCCGCGGACTGGTTTCCCAATTATGCCGCCACCTATGTCGAGCGCGATGTCCGCCAATTGCTGGTCGTGCGCCAGCTCGGCCTGTTCCAGCGCTTTCTGAAAATGTGTGCGGCGCGCAGCGGGCAGTTGCTCAATCTTTCGTCGCTCGCGGCGGACTGCGGCATCAGCCACGTGACCGCGCGGGAGTGGCTTACGGTACTGGAAGCCAGTTACATCGTGCGCCTGCTGGCGCCGTATCACCGCAACTTCGGCAAGCGTCTGGTCAAGACGCCCAAGCTGTATTTTCTCGATGTCGGCCTGGCCGCCTGGCTGCTGGGAATCCGGGACGCCCGCGCCGTGGCCACGCACGCCATGCGCGGTGCGCTGTTCGAGACTTTCGTCATCGGCGAGTTCATCAAGCAGCGCCACAACGCCGGCCAGCCCGCCGAACTGTATTTCTGGCGCGATAACGTCGGCCACGAGATCGATTTGGTGTTCGAGGCGGGAGACAGTTTGCAGCCGGTTGAAATCAAGTCCGGAATGACTTTCTCCTATGACTGGCTGGATGCCGCCAAACGCTGGAAAGGATTTGCCGGCGATGCGGCGCTCGATCCCTGGATCATCCACGGCGGCGACCGCTCCTTCGACTGCGACGGCGGCCGCGCGTTTTCCTGGCGGGCGTTGAGGGAGAATCCTGTCACGGGTTAACCTCTGGCTCACCACACGGCGACGCAAATTTTCAAATGGCGCCGTTCACGAATTCCAGCGCCGCATCCGGCGTGACGATGCGGAACAGATGCGCCAGCTTCTGCCGCCGCGCCAGCACCAGCAGCGCGCGGTCGGCGGTGACGAGCCACGCGGCGGCGCCGTCGCGGGCGAGTTCGAGGAACTTCTGGTCGTCCTTGTCCTTGCAGCGCGGCAGGGGTGCGAGTGGCGCCGTTGCGGCGACGACGGCGGAAGTCAGCCGCCGGTACGCGGCGAGCGCCTGCTGTTGCCGCGCAGGCTCGAAGGCGAATTGCGGATAGTTCAGCACGCGCTCGAATTCGGCGAGGCAGGCCGCGTTGGTCAGTGCCTGCCAACGGCCGTCTTCGAGGGCGGCGCGCAACGGCGCGTAACGGCTGTCGGCGAAGATCCAGAGCGAGACGAGGACGTTGGTGTCGAGCACCACGCGCCGCGGCGGGCTGGCCGGTGCGCCCGTGCGCGCCGCCGGCACGCTGTCGCTCACTGCTTCTGCATGTCGAGGCGGAACTTGGCGAAGGAGCCCGGCGCGTCTTCGAGCGGCTTGAGCTTGCCCTTGGCGGGGTCGCGCGCCGGCACCTTGTCGTCGTTGAGCTTGGTTACCCAGGACTGCCAGTCGGTCCACCACGAGCCCTCGTGCTGCTTGGTGGCGGCGAGCCAGGCGTCGGCGCTGTCGGGCAGCGCCGCCGGGCCGACCCAGTAGCCGTACTTGTTCGCCGCCGGCGGATTGACGATGCCGGCGATGTGGCCCGAGCCGCCGAGGACGAAGCGCACCGGGCCGGAAAACAGTTGGGCGCCGAGGTAGGTGCTCTTCCACGGCGCGATGTGGTCTTCCATGGTCGAGATGAAGTAGGACGGCGTCGCGATCTTGCCGAGGTCGATCGGCACCTCGGCGAGCGTGAGGCCGCCCGGCTCCCTGAGCAGGTTGTTCATGTACATGTTGCGCAGGTAGAAGCTGTGCATGGCGTAGGGCATGCGCGTCGAATCGGAGTTCCAGAACAGCAGGTCGAAGGGGAAGGGGTCGCGGCCGAGCAGGTAGTTGTTCACGACGAAGGACCAGATCAGGTCGTTCGAGCGCAGCATGTTGAAGGTGCCGGCCATCTCGGTGCCTTCGAGGAAGC
>Ga0154359_1150_pt2 | contig 20461 bp, 18 predicted proteins | sample RifGroA2_FD_115887 | JGI IMG/M metagenome (GOLD analysis project Ga0154359, IMG submission 115887) | Rhodocyclales bacterium GWA2_65_20
ATGTACTGCTGCTGCCGGAACAGGCGCCGGCGGCCGCGGCGCTGCGGCTGCAGCAGTGGTTCCGGCAACGCATCGCGCCGGTGGCCTGAGTTTTCCCATATGGCGGTGGCCTGCCGACGGCTCAGTGCAGCCAGCGCGCGGCCAGCCAGCGGCAGAAATCCTGCACCATCGCCGCGGTCAGCTGGTGGCCGGCCGGGTAGCGCTGCAGCTGGTGCGGCACGCCCAGTTCGCTCAGCCAGCGTTCGGCTTTTTCTGCCCACGCCAGCGGCAGCTTGTCGTCGAACTCGCCGTGCGAGATGAAGCCGGCCAGCGTCGCCAGGTCCTGCGGCGCGGCCAGCAGTGGCGCGATTTCCGGCAGGATGCGGCCGGACAGCAGGCCGAAACCGCCGACCAGCTGCGGCGAGGTCAGCGCCAGCCCGGCGCTCATGATGCCGCCCTGGCTGAAGCCGGCGATGACCGTCTGCGCGGCGCCCAGCCCGCGTTCCGCCTGCAGGCTGGACACCAGTCGCTGCAGCTGCCGGCGGCTGGCTTCCGCCTGCGCCGGATTGATCGACAGCCCTTGCGCGCCGAAGCTGACCTGGAACCAGCCGAACTGGCCGGGACCGAAAGCCAGCGGCGCCTGCACCAGCACCACCCGAACCCGGGCATCCAGCTGCTGCCCTAGCGCGGCCAGCTGTCCCTCGTTGCCGCCCACGCCATGCAACAGCAGCAGCAACAGTTGCGGCGCGGTGGTGGTGTCGGCCTGTAGCACGCGGTAGTGCAGGCCGGAGGCGGCATCCTGGCGCAGTGCCGATGGTGGTTGTGAAGAAAGGGGCTGGTGCGGTGGCTGGCTGTGCATTGGCATTCCTCGGCTGAACGGCGGCGCCATGGCTGGCGGATACCCCCGATTCTGCGGCCGGACTGGCCGGCGATAAACAGGTATGGACGAAACGGATTGTTGTCTTGCAGGAAAGAATCAAGCTGCGGTGAAGAGGGGCATGTTCATCGCATGGCAGGTGTGGCCAGGGCAGCGGAGCAGGGCAGCGCTACCGGCAACAATGAAAAAGGACTTAGAGCGTGTTCTGTAAGTCCTTGGTTTCTTGTGGTGGGGCCTGCCGGGCTTGGCCCCGCAACCAAGGGGTTGTGAGAGTCGGGATGGACGATAACCGCAGCGCCAGATGAATGGTGAGCCATGCCCTTACTGCGCTGGTCGGCCCTGTCTTGGGCGAGTTAGGTGTCCTCCGTTCATGCGGCTTGCGGAAAAACCGTTCCAGCCGCTTGTGGTCAGTGTTTTATGCGTTGTTGTGCTTTGTAACCGGAGGTTTCTTGTGAAGCGGGGTTCATGACTTGAAATTGCTGTTAATTATGATGGCAATTATCATTACTATTTGGCGGGCTGGATGCTTGCTGCAATGCCTCAGGGGGAAGTCATGAAGCGTTATCTGTTGTTGCTACACCGTTACCTGGGCCTGGCCTGCGCGGTGTTTTTGTTGCTGGTCGGTCTTTCCGGCAGCGCGCTGGTGTTCAAGAAGGAAATCGAGACCGCCACCGGGCTGCGGCCGGCGCTGGCCGCAACCCAGGCCCCGTACCAGGCGTTCGCCAATACGGTGCTGGCGCGCTACCCGAATGCCAGCTTCAGTCTGCGCTTTGGTGCGGCCGGCGAGGCGGTGCAGGCCCGGGTCCGGCTGGACGACGAGTCGCGCCGGCTGTGGCTGGATGGCGGCAGCGCCCGCATCGTCAGCGACACTGCGCATGATGAAGGGCTGTTCAACTGGCTGTTCGCGTTGCACGACGCGCTGCTGCTGGGCGAGAACGGCAACACTGCGGTCGGCGTGCTCGGCCTGCTGTTGCTGCTACTGACTGTTAGCGGCGTGGTGTACTGGTGGCCGCGCGACTGGCGACGGGCGTTTGTGCTGCGCCGCGACAAGGAGCTGCGCGTGCTGGTGACGGATCTGCACCGGCTAGCGGGCATGCTACTGTGCGTGCCGCTGGCGATCGGCGCACTGACTGGTGCAATGCTGGTATTCAATAAGCCGATCAAGGGCTGGCTCAACGGCTGGTACGGTGCGACGCCGGGCAAGGTCAAGGTGGCGATGGCAACTACGCCGCGGTTGCCGCTGGATGAACTGGTGCGTGTGGCCAACCTGGCGCTGCCCGGCGGTGAGGTGACGGACATTCAACTGGAACAGAAGAAGGATAAGCCGCTGGTGGTGCGCAAGCGCCTGCCGGGCGAGATCCACCCCTACGGCCGCAGCCTGGTTGACATCGATCCGTACCGCGGCACGGTACTGCGGGCAACACCGGTGGATGTGGCTGAGCCGGCGATACGGCTGCAGACCTGGGTATATCCGTTCCACATCGGTAGTGCCGGTGGTGTCGTTCACCGTATCCTGCAGCTGCTGGCCGGGCTGGGGGTGGCCGCGCTGGGTGGTTCCGGTGTCTACCAGTGGCTGGCGCGCCGGCACAAGCAGCGCCAGGCGCGGCTGTTTGCTGTGCGGCAGGTGGCATGAGCCGGGGGTGAGGCTGCTGCAGGCAGTCAATGTACAAAACGCCGCGCTCATCAATTCAGGGCGCGGCGTTTTGCATTAACGGGCAGGCGTCAGGGACTGTGGGTCCTAGAAGCGCAGGCGGGTGGTCAACTCGTAGCTGCGCGGAGCGCCCGGCTGGTTGAGGTTGTTGCTGCTGCCGTGACCGGAGACGAAGTAACGCTTGTCGCCAAGGTTCTTGACGTTGAAGGCGACATCGAACGCTTTGGCCTTATAGCTGAGGGCGGCATCGTACACCACGTAGCTACCCAGGCTAATCGTGTTGTCGTTGCTGGCATAACGGTTGCTGGCATAGTTGGCCCCACCTGCCAGTGCGAAGCCACCGCCCAGCTCGTGCTTGAGCCAGAGGTTGGCGCTGTGGCGCGGTGTCAGCGCCATGCGCTTGCCCTGCAGCGCGATGCCTCCGCTGGTGGCGACCGATTTGGTGATTTCAGCATCGAGATAGGCGTAGCCGGCGGCCAGCTGCCAGCCGGTAGCCAGCTCACCATTCAGTGCCAGTTCCAGGCCGCGGGTGCGCTGCTCGCCGACCGGCACAATCACCTTGCTCACCGGCTCGGTTTCCTTGACCCCACGTCGCGTCAGCTCGAACACGGCTGCGGTCAGACTGCTGCGGCCATCGAACAGGTCAAACTTGGCCCCCAGCTCGATATTGCTGGTTTCTTCCGGTGCGATGTCGGCAATGTTGGCCGCAAAGGCCAGGACCTCACCGCTGGGCTGGAACGAGCGACTGTGCGACAGGTAGTAGGACTGCCAGTCGTCCGGCTGGAATACCACGCCGGCGCGCGGGCTCCACTCGCGGTCGACGCGTCGCAGCGACGGTTTGCCGGGCATGCGGTCCTCGACGCGCTGCTCGAACTCGTCATAACGCACCCCCAGCAGAGCCTTCCACTGAGGGGACAAAGTCAGTAGATCCTGCACATAGGCGCTGCTCACCTTCAGCGTAGTCAGGTTGCTGGCTGTCAGTGTGGTGTTCAGGTTGGGGCGCACCAGCACCGGGTTGTACAGCGACACCGTGGCGGCATCGGCCAGGCCGCGGTTGAGCAGATCCTTCTTCTGTTCGCCGACCTCGATACCGTACAGCAACTGGTGCTGCACCGGGCCGGTACTGGTCTTGTGATTCAACTCCAGCTGGTTAAACCAGCCGTCATCCTGGCGCTGTACATCGCCGCGGAACATCGAGGCGGTAGCAGTGCTGCCACTGCCGTTGATCTTCTGGGCGAAGGTATTGTGACGGTCCAGTTCGTAACGGTAGAGACCAAACTGCTCGCGCAACGACCAGTTGTCATTGATACGGTGTTCCAGTGTTGCCCGGGCGCTGGTGACGATGGACTGGTTGTAGTCGTCCTTACGTGCATCGGCTGAGCCGTAATAGGTTTCGATCGGCATATCCACCGGACGACCATCGATGGCCGGCATGCCCATGTCGGTCAGACGGCGGTCTTTCAGGTAGTCGGCCTGCAGCAGCAGCGTGGTGTCACTGTTCAGGGCAAAACGTAGCGACGGCGATAGTGCCTCGCGTTCGATAAATCCCTGCTCGCGGAAAGAGCCGCCATCCTCCTTGGTACCGGTCACCCGGAAGCTGGCAGTGTCATCCAGCCGGTCACCGATATCGAACTGGGCGCGCTTGTGATCGAAGGAGCCGCCACTAAGGGTGACTTCGCGGATGCGCTGGCCATTCGGTTTTTTGCTGATGCGGTTGATGACACCGCCGGAGGAGCCGCGGCCATACAGTACCGCGGCAGGTCCCTTCACCACATCCACATGCTCGATATTGGACAGGTCGCGATAGTACATTGCGTCGTCGCGGATACCGTCGAGGAACAGGTCGCCCAGTGCCGAGAAACCGCGGATAAGCACCTGGTCGCGCTGTCCGTCGCCATTGTTGAACGAGACACCGGGTACGTTGCGCAGCACGTCCTGCAGCGAGTGTGCGGCCTGGTCCTCGATCAGGCGCTGGGTGACCACGTTGACGGTCTGCGGGACGTCGCGCAGTGGCGCCTTGATCTTGGTGGCGGAGCTGGATACCGGTGCCTGGTAGCTGGTGACGGTGGCGGGGGCCGTTGTCTCTGCGGTGACCTTGACGGTGGGGAGTTCGGTATCTGCCGCGGCGGGCAGTGCATAGGCGCAGAAGGTGGCCAGGACGGCCAAGGTGGTGCGGTTGGGTGACACAGTAGCTCCAATGTATAGAAATGAGAATGATTATATTAATAACTATTAACATAGTTGTCGATATGAGGCCGTCCAGTCTGCACTGACGAGCGGTGTCACCCTCTGAAACGGCCTGGTTTGGTCGCCCAAATAAAGCAAAGGCATTAGCAAGTTTTATGTGATTGGTCTTTAAATATGCAAAAAGATTTAACTTCAGAGTTCTGAGGCAAAACCGTCCCGATGCTGGAATCCCTGTCTGTTGTCGTGCCTTGCCTTGACCGTCACTTACCAGTGAATTGGCCCTGCGCTAAACCGGAAAGGGATGGAAGGGGGGCTGTGGTCATCGATTTCCCGCCCGGCAAGGACAGGAGGCAAGCCATCTGGTGCAGCCGGTAGGTAGCTTTGAGACCGAAAATGAAGAAGAGTCGATCTGCCAGTGCGCGGTTCGGTCTTTTTCGTCTTCGGTGAAGCCGCGTAAGAGTCCGCCGTTTTACTTATTGACAATGCGCATACAAATGCAAACAATTCTCGATTGTTTTAACAATTGTTAATTGGTCTTGGAGGTGTCGGATTACACCGTAAGACCTAAAGGGGATGCAATGCAGGTATTACCGAAACGCTTACCACTGTTGGTCGCATCACTGTTCGCTTATGGTGGCGCATACGCGGCCTCGGTCGAGCAGGAGCTGGAAACGGTGGTGGTGGAAGCCGCCGCCGGCGGCAGTTACAAGGCTCATACCGTTCAAGTTGGCACGTTCCGGGATATGGCGCCAATCGACGTGCCGCAGAGCAGCAATGTGGTGACACGAGAGCTGCTTGACAGCCAGGCAACCAATACGTTGTTCGGTGCACTTCGCAACACTGCCGGTGTTAGCCGTGCGGCCCTGTCTGGTAGCGTATACGACAATCTGGCGCTGCGTGGCATCACGCTCAACAACCGTAATAACTACCGCCTGAACGGCAGTCTGCCAGTCATCAACCTGCTGGATACCCCGCTGGAGAACAAGGAGCGGGTCGAGGTACTCAAGGGCGCATCGTCACTCTACTACGGTTTCGTACCGCCATCCGGCATGGTCAACATGGTGACCAAGCGTGCCGGCAAGGTGCCGGTGAAGACCGTGACGCTGTCGGCTAATGACCATGGCGGGGCCAACATCCATGGTGACTTCGGCAGCCGTTTCGGGGATAAACAGCAGTTCGGTGCCAGTGTGAACCTGGTGACTGGCAAGGAAGATACCGGCATCGACAACTTTTCCGGCAAGCGCGAGCTGGCATCGCTGGCACTGGATTGGCGGGCGAGTGATGCGTTGAGTTTCAAGCTGGACCTTGAACATTACCGTAAAGATGCATCAGAGCAAGCCTCGCTGGGGCTGCCGGCTGCGGTGGGCGGCAAGATCACGCTGCCAGCCAATATCCCGAACGAGCGCAATCTGGCCGGTGAATGGCAAAAGTATGAGGCCAAAGCCGACAACGCACTGCTGCGCATGGACTACGCGCTGTCCGATGACTGGTCGCTGCTGGTCGAGGCCGGCCGTGCGTACACCGAGCGGGATCGTAACTTCGGCTCGTTCCGCAACTACAATTTGGCTACCGGCGAGGGCTCACTGCAGGTCGGCTTTAACCGCGACCAGTGGTGGAAGAACGAGAACTACCGTACCGAGCTGTTTGGCTATCTGGAAACGGCCGCGCTGCGCCATGAACTGACGCTGGGGTATACCCGGAATGACTACAGCCAGTCCTATCTGGAGTTCCCGAACCAGACCGTATCGCAGAACCTGTATTCGCCGCGTCCGGTGCCCGAGCTGACGCCGGCTGCGGCGACCGGATCCAACGATAACGCGATTGAGGACGGTGCCTGGTACGTGTCGGACCGGGTGAAGCTCGGTGAGCGCTGGCAGGCAATGCTGGGCATGCGTTTCAGCGACTTTAAACAACAAACTACCATCCACAAAAACGGTGCGGCCGATGTCAATCAGCGTTACTCGGTGACGGAGACTACGCCTGCGTTCTCGCTGCTGTACAAGCTGACGCCGCACACCTCGCTTTATGGCAGCTATCTGGAAGGGCTGTCGCCGGCGACTATCACTGGTCTGGTAACCGATACCAAGTACGCCAACGTCGGCTCGCAGCTCCCGGCATCCCGCACCAAACAGAAGGAAGTCGGTATCAAGAGCGAGCAAGGTGGTCTGCTGTTGCAAGCGGCATACTTCGACCTCGATAGCCCGACCACCGCCGATGAGACAGGGACCGACGGCAAGCTGTACCAACGTGTCAACGGCCTGTCGCGTTATCGTGGTCTGGAGCTGGCTGCTAGTGGCGAGCTGAACAAGCAGTGGGCACTGTCAGCGTCGGCAGTGTTGATGAGTGCCGAGCAGGGGGGGATGGTAAGCGCATCGACGAAGGGCAAGGTGCCAGCCAATACCCCGGAGAAGACCGCCAATGCCTTCGTTGAGTACCGTGTACCAAGCGTGGCCGGGCTGGCCCTATCCGGTGGTGTGCACTATATCGGCAAGCGAGCGGTGAATGCGGCCAACCAGGCATTCGTTGACAGTTACCACACGCTGTCGCTGGGTACCCGCTATGCGACTCGTCTCGCCGGCAAGCGTACTACTTTCCAGCTGGTGCTGGATAATGCTACCGACGAACGTTATTGGGCATCTGCCGATGGTTTGTTGAGCCAGGGTGCACCGCGCACCCTGAAGCTGACTACCCGGGTTGATCTGTAATGCGCCATCTCACGCGCTAAGCAATTTGCCGCACGGTCATGCTCATTGTTGTGTGGCACTGCGGGTCGTGCCTCAGATCCGATTCGCCATACCGATATTAGTAGTTATGGATAGCCGAGATCGGAGCATGTCAGGTAGCTAGCGGCAGCAATGAAAAGCCAACCTTTGTGGAGGTTGGCTTTTTTGGAGCCGTCATGGAGTCGTGGGAACTTGACGTCAATCCAGACGTGAGGGGGCCGGGTATCGACAGCACTCTGCACGTTATATCCCACAGTCCACGGCTCGTACTGGTTGCCATGGCGCGGGAGTCGGGGTCAGTCAAGGAAATCTGTGCAGAGGACTTTTGTTCTAACTGCGCCTGGGTCTGCTGCAGTCTGATTTCATCGATGCCCAAGCTTTTCCCGGTAATTCATGAAGAACCTTTTTGCTTATGGCACCTTGTAGGAAAAGCGACGCAGATGCAGCGGCACGTCACCCAGTTGGGCTTCGCGACGGGCCAGTGTGACCACGTGCTCGTGCTGCGGCGAGCGTTCGCATACCGGGTCGAGCGTGCTGGCGTCGCCGGCCAGTGCCAAGGCCTGGCAGCGGCAGCCGCCCCAGTCCTTTTCCTTGTTGTCGCAGCCGCTGCACGGTTCGGGCATCCAGGCGGTGCCACGGTAGGCGGCGAAGGCCGGCGAGTCGAACCAGGCGGCGCTCAGGGTGCTGGCGGGGAAGCGCGGGAAGTCGAGGTGGGTGAGGGTTTGCGCGGCATGGCAGGGCAGCAGCGTGCCGTCCGGCATCACGTTGAGGAAGCGCTGCGCCCAGCCGCCCATACAGGCCTTGGGGCGGCGCGCGTAGTAGTCGGGGATGACGTAGTCGATGACCATGCGGCCCTTGACCCGTTCGCGCCATCCGGCCACCAGCGCCGTCATGGCGTCGAGCTGGGCTTCGCTCGGGATCAGCGCGGCGCGGTTTTGCAGGCCCCAGCCGTAGTACTGGGTGTTGGCGATTTCGACGCGGGCGATGCAGTGTTCTTCGGCGTAGCGCAGCATGGCGTCCAGTTCGTGGGCGTTCTGCCGGGTGATGACGAAGTTCAGCGTAAGCGCGAGGTCGGCGGCCTGCACCAGGGCCAGCGCGGCCTGTTTCTTGGCGACGCCGTTCCTGAAGCCGGAGAGCGTCTCGGCCACGGTCTCGTCGAGCCCCTGGAAGCTGAGCTGCACGTGGTTGAGCCCGGCCTCGGCCAGCACGGCGAGCTTGCGCTCGTCGAGCAGCACGCCGGAGGTGATCAGGTTGCTGTAGAGGCCGACGCGGCTGGCGTGCGCCACCAGTTCCGGCAGGTCGGCGCGCGCCATCGGCTCGCCACCGGAGAAGTGCACCTGCAGCATGCCCATCCGGGCGGCCTCGTCGAGGATGGCGCACCACTCGGCGGTGGACAGCTCGGCGCTGGCCGGGGTTAGCGCCAGCGGGTTGGAGCAGTAGGCGCAGCGCAGCGGGCAGCGGTGGGTGAGTTCCAGCAGGACGGCCAGCGGCGGGCTCAGGATGGTATCAGTCATGGCGCAGAAATCCTTTCTCGCTCATGGTGGTGAACAGCGTCAGCACGTCGTGCTGCACGGTGGCGAGCGGAGCGTCGAACTCGTCGGCCAGGCGTTCGCTCAGCTGGCCGATGCTGAGGCCGGCGCTGCGTTCCAGGCACAGCCGCGCCATGTCGTCGACGATCAGCATGCGTTCCGGGCCCAGCAGCACCCAGCGCTGGCGCACGGTGTCGTGCTGCAGCCGGGTACCGGGGGCGAGCCGCACTGTGCTCTCGAGGGTCAGCATGGCGGCCGGCTCGGGTCGAAGGCGCCCGGCGGGATCATGCCCGGTGCGACGTAGGCGGCGTAGAGCGCGTCGAGCTGCGCCCACAGCACGTTGCACTTGAAGGTCAGCGCGTCGAGCACGCCCTGTTGTTCGGCCACCGTCTTGGCGTGGCGCTTGACGTAGTCAAGCGCGAAGTCGGCATCGCGCGGCGCCTGCGACAGGCGGCGGCGGAAGTAGGCCAGCACCTTGTCGTCGATGAAGTCGTAGTTTTCCAGCAGGCCGACGATGCGTTCCTTGTGGATGGCCGGGGCGAACAGTTCGGTCAGGCAGGAGGCGACGGCGACCACCGGCGGATGGCGCGCGACGAAGTCGACGTAGGCTTCCACCGCGAACACGGTGGCGGGCAGCGCGCCCTGGCGCGAGACGACGTAGTCGCGCTCGAGGCCCAGGCCGTCGGTGAGCACCAGCCAGCGTTCGATGCCGCCTTCCTCGTCGCCGTAGCCGTCGTGGTCGAGGATGCGCTGCACCCATTCGCGGCGCAGCTCGCGGTCGTGGATGCGGCTGATCAGCGCGGCGTCCTTGCGCGGGATGGCGGCCTGGTAGCAGTAGCGGTTGAGCGCCCAGGCCTGCACCTGGCCGAAGTTCAGCTTGCCGCCGTGCAGCAGGTGGTGGAACGGGTGGCGGTTGTGGTAGCGCTCGTGACCGATGGTGCGCAGCGCGTCTTCCAGCTCTTGCGGGGTGAGCACGGTGGTAAGGGGCTTATTCAACGCAGAACTCCATGCCGTCGTGGGCCAGTTGCCAGCTGGCGGCTTCGATGAAGGCGCGCTCGGGGCTGTCGGCAAGCAGGACGGGGTTGGTGTTGTTGATGTGGATGAACAGCTTGCGCTGGAGCGGCACGTCCTGCCATAGCGCGATGGCGCCGCCGTCGCCGCTCATCGGCAGGTGGCCCATGCGCGAGGCGGTCTTGTGGCCGACGCCGCAGGCGATCATTTCGTCTTCGGTGAAGGTAGTACCGTCGAACAGCAGGCTGTCCTGCGGCGTGAGGCACGCCTTGATCTCGTCCGGCAGGGCGGCACAGCCGGGCAGGTAGAACAGCCGGCCGGTCGAGCCTGCCGTACTCAGGGCAAGGCCGATGGTGTCTTCCGGCACGCTGCCGAAGTTGGCGGCACCGAGGTCTTCCAGCCACAGCGCGACCTTGCCGGGGATGGTGAAGGCCTCGACGCGCACGCCGGTGTTGCGGCCGTCGGCGTCAAGTACTGGTTGTGGCGTATCGAGCGCCAGCTGGCGGCGCGCGACCCGATCGCGGTCGAGTACGTTGAACACGGCGTTGCCGGCGAGCACGCGCTGCACGCGGCGTGTGGCGTAGACCGGGAAGGCCTGGCTCTCGCGCAGCGACAGCAGGCCGGCGATATGGTCGACGTCGGCATTGGTGAGCAGCACCGCGCTCAAGGGGCTGGAGCGGGGGTATTGCTTGGGCTGCAGTGCCGGGGTGGCGGCGAACTGCTGGCGGATGTCGGGTGAGGCGTTGATCAGGACCCAGTGCGCGCCATCAGCCGAGACTGCGATCGACGACTGTGTCTGCGGGGCGACCTGGCCCTGGCGGGCGGCTTGGCACACCGGGCAGGCGCAGTTCCATTGCGGCAGGCCTCCGCCGGCCGCAGCACCAAGGATGATGACGCGCAACATGTGGGAGTCCTTGGTCTCAGCGCTCGGCGCACATGTAGCAGTTGATCTCGCAGCCGAGGGAAACTTCGATGACTTTCGGGGTGGTCCAGGTACGCATGGTGAATCCTCCAGGTAGGGTCAAAATTGCCAGATGGCCAGTTCACTATAAGGAAGGCGGGGCGGTATGAGAATGCGACTTTAGTCGGAAACGGGGACCGTGCCACCCCTTGGCGCATCGGGTGTGATAGCGTCTGTCAACACTTCTGTGGACTCTGTTGGGAGCGTGGCGCGAGGGGGGCTGCGTGTACGTTTCTCCCTATCCTCCGGTGCAAACCGGCAAAAAAAGGACCGGCTAGCAGCACGATTTCTTCGACCTTGCCGAGGGCGCGGGTGTCGACGCTGACCGGCACGCGCTAGCCGTCTTCGACCTGTTGCGGCCGCGTGACCTTGACCCGCTCGTCGAATACCACCGGCTGGCCGCCCAGCACGGTCTTGTGCATGACGTCCCACATCACCGAATACAGTGGGTCGGTTCGCTGCGGTTCTGCGTGTAGCGGCGGGTTTGCGCTGAGCAGCAGCAGGACTGGCAACCAAGGGGCGTGGCGAGTCATGGCTGGCTCAGTGTTCGTCCGGCGCGCGGTAGCTGACCTTGTAGCGTGCGAATAGCCTGGCCAGTTCGCCCGACTGGTACAGCTCGGCCACCACGTCGCCAGCGGCCCAGGCCAGGTCGCGCAGGCTTTCCTTGGTGGCCATCCCGATTTCCCAGCGCGCCTTCATCAGGCCCGGCGCCTGCGGCTGGCCAACGTGCCAGTCGCCGACGGGTAGCCCCCATTCCAGTTCGCTTTGGAGTCCGTAGACGGCGCGTGCCTTGTCTTCGCGCAGCGCTGTCACTGCGCCTTGCGCGCTGAGGTAGTGCTGCAGTTGTGGGCGCAGCCGCCCGCCCTGTAGCGCCGACAGGTAGAGGTCAGCCAGGCTGTCGTTTTCCACAGCGATGCTTTCCTGGCCGATCTGCCAGGTGGATGTCGGTACCGAGCTGCCGGCCCAGGCAAGGTTTTCGCTGTAGTAGGGGCTGAACAGGTAGACGTTATCGTTGCGGCGTGCCAGTTCGCGGTCGAACGGCACATGCAGCATCAGGTCAGCGGTGCCGCCGCCCAGATAGTGACCTTTCCACACGGCGTTGCGCAGGTCGCCGTCAACGTCGTCGGCTGGGGTGATCGGCATGAAGTTGACCGTTACACTGAGTTTCTTGCCGATGGCGCGGGCCAGGTCGACGTCGATGCCGACGAGTTCGCCGTCCTTAACGAAGGAGAATGGTGGATAGTCACGGTACACTGCCACCCTGAGTACGCCGCCCGTCCGGATGTCGTCCAGATTGGCGGCCCGAGCCGGCTGTGTGAACAGTAGTGGGGCCAACAGCAGCGTGGCGAGCAGGTGGCGGCGGCGCATGGTGTTATTCCTGGTGCACGGTGTCGAGCCAGGCGCGGATCGCCCAAGCGGCTTCCTGCGACAGCACACCTTCGAACGGCGGCATGTAGGTCACGCCGTTGCGGATCGAGCCGAAGCGGATGCGGCCCTGAAATACGGTGTCGCCTTCCTCGCCGGCCGGCAGCTGGCGCAGGTCTGGGGCGATGCCGCCGGAGATGGCGTCGATGCCGTGGCAGCGCGCGCAGTTTTGCGAGAAGGCGGATTTGCCGATGCGGATGGCTTCGGCATTGCCGCGGTAGGGGTTGCTCTCCAGCCATTCGCTGCCGAGTTTTTTCAGGTTGCCAGTATTCACCGGTTGTGGTGTCACGTCGCCGTGGGCGTAGGCATTGCTGTTGAAGGCGAAACAGCCGCCGGCTAGGGTGAGGGCCAGCGTCAGCATGCGGAGGGTGGCGGGTTTCATGTCGTGCTTCCTTGCTCTGGGGGTGAAGAACTATTTGCCAGCTCGGCCAGTTCGGCTTCGCTGAACAGGCGCGAGCGGGTGATGAAACGTACCCCTTCGGGTGCCTCCACCGAAAAACTCGAGCCGCGACCGGGAACCAGGTCGATGGTCAGATGGGTGTGCTGCCAGTATTCGTACTGGAAGGCGCTCATGTAGAACGGTGCGCTGGCGATCTCGCCGAGGTAGACGTCCTGGGAGCCCAGGTGAAATTCGCCCAGCGGGTAACACATCGGGGCGCTGCCGTCGCAGCATCCGCCGGATTGGTGGAACAGCAGGGGGCCGTGCCGTTCGGTCAGTTTGCTGACCATAGCGGCCGCGGCGGGGGTGATGTCAACGCGATTGACCATGGTGTTACCTCCCGGCCGGCCGGCAGCAAGCTGCCGGTCCGCCGGTATCGGGTCTATCAGAAGAAGCCCAGTGCGTTCGGGCTGTAGCTCACCAGCAGGTTCTTGGTTTGCTGATAGTGGTCGAGCATCATCTTGTGGGTTTCACGACCGATTCCGGACTTCTTGTAGCCACCGAACGCGGCGTGCGCCGGGTACAGGTGGTAGCAGTTGGTCCAGACGCGGCCAGCCTTGATCTCGCGGCCCATGCGGTAGGCGAGCGTGCCGTCACGCGTCCACACGCCGGCGCCGAGGCCGAAGCAGGTGTCGTTGGCGATGGCCAGTGCGTCTTCCTTGTCTTTGAAGGTGGTGACCGCTACAACCGGGCCAAAGATCTCTTCCTGGAACACGCGCATCTTGTTGTGGCCGAGCAGAATGGTCGGCTCGATGTAGTAGCCGCCGGCCAGTTCGCCGCCGAGGTCGGCGCGGTTGCCACCGGTCAGCACCTGGGCGCCTTCCTGGCGGCCGATGTCGATGTAGGAGAGGATCTTTTCCATCTGCTCGGATGAGGCCTGGGCGCCGATCATGGTGCTCATGTCGAATGGGCTACCCTGCTTGATGGCCTTGACGCGGGCCACGGCACGCTCGATGAAGGCGTCGTAGATCGATTCCTGGATCAGCACGCGCGACGGGCAGGTGCACACTTCGCCCTGGTTCAGCGCGAACATGGCAAAGCCTTCCAGCGCCTTGTCGAAGAAGGCGTCGTCGGCGCTCATCACGTCTTCGAAGAAGATGTTGGGCGACTTGCCGCCCAGCTCCAGCGTCACCGGGATGATGTTTTCCGAGGCGTACTGCATGATCAGGCGGCCGGTGGAGGTTTCACCGGTGAAGGCCACCTTGTTGATGCGGTTGCTGGTGGCGAGCGGCTTGCCGGCTTCCAGACCGAAACCGTTGACCACGTTCAGCACGCCCGGCGGAAGCAGGTCGCCGATCAGGTCCAGCAGAACCATGATGGCCATCGGGGTCTGTTCGGCCGGCTTTAGTACCACGCAGTTGCCGGCGGCGAGAGCCGGAGCCAGTTTCCAGGCGGCCATCAGCAGCGGGAAGTTCCAAGGAATGATCTGGCCGACGACGCCCAGCGGCTCGTGGAAGTGGTAGGCGACGGTGTTGTCGTCGATTTCGCCGATCGAGCCTTCCTGGGCGCGGATGCAGCCGGCGAAGTAGCGGAAGTGGTCGATGGCCAGTGGGATGTCGGCGGCATTGGTTTCGCGCAGCGGCTTGCCGTTGTCGGCGGTTTCGACGGCGGCGATGAACTGAGCGTACAGCTCCATGCGGTCGGCGATGCGCAACAGGGTGTTGGAGCGTTCGGTGGTGGAGGTGCGGGACCACTTGTCGAAGGCGGCGTGGGCGGCGTCCAGGGCCAGTTCGACGTCTTCGGCGGTGGAGCGGGCCACTTCGCACAGGGTCTGTCCGTTGACCGGGCTCAGGTTGCTGAAGTACTGGCCGCGGACCGGTGCGAGCCACTTGCCGTTGATGAAGTTATCGTATTGGCTGCGCAGCGGGATTTTGTTCTGGATCGAGTTCAGGGTCTGTTGCAACATGACGTTCCTCCGGTTGAGTAACACGCGGGTCTGTTGGGTTGATACAGTCAAGCAGTGGTTTCATTGTGCAAACCGGAGGAGTAATCATCCATGCTACTTTGGTCGCAGAGGGAGTGTGGCGGGGGGGACCCCGCCACATCACTCCGCCACCGGCTGCGTCAGGTGTGCCAACAGCGTTCTGAGCCGCGCCGGGCGCACCGGCTTGCCGAGCCAGGCCCAACCGCCGGCCTCGGCCTCCTGCCGTACCTCGTCGCTGCGGTCGGCGGTGATCAGCGCTGCCGGCACCGCCCGTCCGAGGTGGCGGCAGACAGCGCGGATCGCCTCGATGCCGGTGGCGCCGTGGTCGAGATGGTAGTCGGCGAGGATGGCGTCGGGCTGGATGCCCTGCTGCGCCAGCAGGCCGATCGCCTCGCTGGCCGAGGCCGCTGCCAGCGGTCGGTAGTGCCAATCGGAGAGCAGCGTGCTCATGCCTTCCAGGATGCTGGCCTCGTTGTCGATCAGCAGGATGGTGGCGCCCTGGCGGTGCGCCGGGGTCGGCACTAGCAGCGGCACGTCGGGCTGCGGTGCCTGGCTGACCGCAGCGGCTTCGCCGTAGGGTACTACCACGCCGAACAGCGAGCCGCGCCCGAAGCGCGAGCGCACCACGAGGCGGTGCTCGAGACGGCGCGCCAGACGGCTGACGATGGCGAGCCCGAGCCCCATGCCTTTCGGACACAGGCTGTGGTGCTCCGGCAGGCGCTGGAACTCCTGGAACACCAGGGGCAGTTTGTCGGACGGGATGCCCAGTCCCTGGTCCCACACCCCGATCAACAGGCCGTCCGGCTGGCGCCGGCAGCCCAGCAGGATGCCACCCTCGCGGGTGTAGCGGATGGCGTTGGAGAGGAAGTTGCGGATCACCCGGCCCAGCAGCACCCAGTCGCTGTGGATGATGGCCGGGCAGGTGTGCAGTTGCAGGCGCAGGGACTTGGCTTCGGCCAGCGGGGCGAATTCGTCGGCGATCTGTTCCAACAACCGAGACACCGGGAAATGGCGCGGCTCGGCCTCCACCGCCCCGGCGTCCAGCCGGGCGATTTCCAGCAGGGTGTTGATCAGGTCGTCGACCGATTCCAGCGCGGTGCCGGTCTTGTCCACCAGCGGGCGGATCGCCGGCGACAGGGCCTGGCCGGACAGCGCGGCGAGGAACAGTCGTGCGGCATTCAACGGCTGCAGCAGGTCGTGGCTGGCGGCGGCGAAGAAACGCGTCTTGCTCTGCTGGGCGTCTTCGGTGGCGCGGATCGCCTCGCGCAGCCGGCCGTTGGCCACGGAGAGTTCCTGGGTGCGCTCGGCCACGCGGGCCTCCAACTGTTCCTTGGCCTGCTGCAGTGCGTGGGCGGCGCGCCGGCTTTCGGTGATGTCCTGGATCAGCGCGAAGAAGCCCAGTACGCTGCCGTCTTGGGCGAAGTGTGGAATGAAGGTGGCGCGGGCGAATTCGATGTGCTGGCGTGGTGCCGGCAGTCGCATTTCAAATACGGAAGCCTTGCCGGACAGCGCGCGCTCGACGTAGTGGCGGCGCCCGTCGAACAGCCGGGAGCCAAGCACCTCGCGCATCGAGTGGCCGTTGATCTCGGTCTGTGGCACGCCGAACCAGCTTTCGTAGGCCTTGTTGGTGAAGCGGTAGATCTGCTGGCTGTCGACGTAGGCGATCAGCGCCGGCAGCGCGTCGGTGATCAGGCGCATCTTCGCCTCGCTCTCGCGCAGCGCCTGTTCCGCCTGCTTGCGCTCGCTGATGTCGGTGTAGCTCATCACGAAGCCGCCGTTGGGCATCGGGTTGTACTGCACCTCGAGCGTCAGTCCGCGTTCGTTGGTGTACTCCAGTGCACCGCCCAGCGGACAGCAGCGTGCCCACTCGGCCACCCGAGCCTGGCCGTCGCCGCCGAGTTCGCCTAGCCGGGTCTGGGTCAGTTCGAGGAAGCGCTGGTTCCACTCCATCAGCCGCCCGTCGCGGTCGAACACCGCGATGCCCTGGCGGATGCTGTTCATGGTGGCGTGCAGCAGTTGGGTATTGGCGACCTGGTCGCGCTCGCGCAGCCGCATTTCCTGACGCTTGATCTCGGTGACGTCGGTGTAGATCGCCACCCGACCGCCGCCGGCGATGGCGCGCTCGCTGACACGGTGCCAGCAACCGTCGCTCATGGCGAGGATCAGGCTGTCCTGCGGGTCGCGGTGGTAGGCCAGGCGCTGGGAGATCCAGCCCTCCGGGTCGGCCTCGGCGTCGTTGATCAGGCGCGCCTCGACGGCGGCGCGGATTAGCGTCTCGAAGTGCAGACCGGGGACGATGATCTGGCGCAGCGTCGGGAACATCTCGATAAACTTGCGGTTGCAGTGGATCAGCCGGTTGTCGCTGCCCCACAGCGCGAAGCCGTCGGCGATGGTCTCCACCGCTACGTTGAGCTGGTTCTTGGCCAGCTCGGCGGCGAGCTTGGCCTCCTTCAGTGCAAAGTTGGACGCCTCGAGGTCTGACATCGCCTGCTCAAGTGTACAAGTGCGTTCCTGGATGCGGGTTTCCAGCTCGGCGGCGACCTGAAAGAAGGTGAACGAGTTGCCGTTGTCGACCAGACCCTGCTCGACGCGGCGCATCAGCGCCTCGTTGATCTTGCGCAGCTTGGCGTTGTCGCGCTCGAGTGCGGCCAGTCTGTCGGTATCGTGTTCAGTCATGGCCGTGTCCGTAGCCGATGGCGATGCCGGTGAAGGTCTGGTTCACGTGCATCGCTTGGAATTGCTCGCCGTAGGTGGAAAAACCGATCACGGCGTTGGCCGCAAGTAGCGCCGACAGGCGCGCGATGGTGTCGGACTGGTGCAAGGGCAGGGTGCGCAGGATACAGTCGAAGCCCAGCACGATCTGGAAGTCGCCGAGCCGGCCGTGCAGATGCTGGAAGGTGCGCTCCAGGTTGTCGACGATGTCGGTGGCGCGGGTACCGGACAGCACGATGCCCTCGTCGACGGCGCAGAAGAAGCTCAGGCTCAGGTCGGGGTTGATGCGCTGGATTGAGCGCACGTAGGGCACGCCGCCCACGTTCAGCACCAGCGGATGGGCTGCGAACGACAGCGGGGTGAGCTTTTCCGGCGACACGCCCAGCAGCCGCGCGTACTCGGCCGCCGCCGGCTCGGCGTTGATTTCGGTCACCACGCGGCGTTCGCTGTCGGCCTCGGTCACCACCACGCGTTCGCCGCTGCGGATGGCGTGCTCGGACTTGAACACCTCGAACGGATGCGGCGTGGCCACCAGCACCAGCGCGGCGCTGTCGCTGACGAAGCGGCCGTCGACCAGGACATGGGTGCGCTCGAAGCGCATGTTGTCGCCGGCCGAGCCGCCGCAGATCGGGATGTCGCCCAGCGCGCGCGCCAGCCGTCCGGCCAGTTGTTCCTCGCGCGCCGACAGGCCGTCGACCAGGAGCAGCGCGAAGGTGTGGCGGTCGAGCGGGAAGCCGGCCTTCTGGCCGAGCGAGTAGCGCGCGCTCATCACCGTGCCCAGCGCGTCGGACAGGTCAAAGTCGTGCAGGTCGTCGATGCGCTGTACCACGGCGAAGAAGTCCGGTTCGGCGAAGCTGGCGCCGGCGATGGAGTGGCTGCGGTAGCCGTCCGGGCTGATCTCGCCAGCGGTGGTACAGCCGACCACCGGGATGTCGCCGAAGCGGCGGGCGAGGGCTTCGGCCAGGCTGTCGAGCTGGTAATCGGGAGCGACGAACAACAGCACCAGCGAGCAGTCCGGCTGCCACAGCTGCTGGTAGAGTTCGTCGGCGACCTGGTCGGGGTCGGCGCTGTAGGCGTGGCCACGCCGTACCCGGGAGGGTGGTTTGAAGCTCATCGGTCTCCACTCTGCTTTGTAGTCGTTACGACATCGCCTCTGCGGGCGCTCGGCTCTCAAAACCTGTTCACGATCTTTTTGCCGTCCGTAAAACGATCGTGAACAGGTCCTCACTCTGAAGGTTAGCAGGATAAAACGAAAGTCGAATGGCGGCACCCCCGCCATCGCGCCATGCTGGGACGGTAGTAAGCCGGAGTGTCTGCCATGAGCCTGCATCGCCTCAGTATCGCCCTGCTGTTGTCGTTGGGTGCCAACAGTGTCACGGCCGCCGAACCGGTGGCTTTGCCCGAGGGCTTCCGCCTGCAACATTACCGCGCGCCGACGCCGGAGAGGCTGCCCGGTGCCACGGTACTGGACAGCCGCGCCTTGCAGGTGCTGATGGCAGTGCACCAGCCGCTGCTGCTCGACGTCATGGCCGCCAACCGCGTGGCCGACGGCGAGGGCGGCAGTCGCTGGGTGCCGGCCACGCCGCGCCGCCATCTGCCCGGCAGCGTCTGGCTGCCGAACGTCGGCTACGGCGCACTCGACCCGGTCATCGAGCAGTATTTCCGCCGCCAGCTGGCGCGGCTGACCGGCGGCGACCTCGACCGGCCGCTGGTGTTCTACTGTCTGCGCGACTGCTGGATGTCGTGGAACGCGGCGCGTCGTGCGCTTGCCTGGGGCCACCGCGCGGTGTTCTGGTATCCGGACGGTAGCGACGGCTGGCAGGAAGCCGGGTTGCCGCTGGTCGAGGCCGTGCCCGAGCCGCTGTGAGGCGTTCGGTGCGCGGGGGCGGCTCATGGGGGCGCACTCCCGTTCAGGCGCGCTGGCGCGGGCGGTAGCCGAGCAGCGCCAGGGTCAGGCAGACTGCCGTGGCGATCACGGTGTGGCTGGCCGCCGCCGCATGCCACTGGCCGTAGAGCGCAAAGCGGATCATTTCTACCGCGTCGGTGAACGGGTTGAAGCGGCACAGCTGGTACACCCATTCGCTCGATTCCTGCATCTTCCATAGCGGATACAGCGCCGAGGACAGGAAGAACACCGGAAACACTACAAAATTCATTACCCCGGCGAAGTTTTCGATCTGCCGTACCTGCGACGACAGCACCATGCCGGCAGCGCCAAGCATCAGCCCGGTCAGAATCAGCGCCGGCAGCACGCTGACGAAGCCGTGCCACGGCAGGTCGACGCCGGAGACGCGTGAAATCAGCAAAAAGGCGTACACCTGCAATAGCGATACGCACATGCCGGCGAACAGCCGCGCAAACAGCAGGAAGGGGAGTGGCTCGGGACAGGTCAACAGCACGCGCATGCTGCCCATCTCGCGGTCGTACACCATCGACAGCGAGTTCTGCATGCCGTTGAACAGCTGCACCATGCCCACCAGCCCCGGCACGATGTAGACGTCGTAGGTGATGTAGGTCTCGTAGGGCGGGGTGATGGCGATGCCCAGCGCGGCGCGAAAGCCGGCGGCGAACACCAGGAGCCAGATCAGCGGGCGCACCAGCGCACCGAAGAAGCGCGAGCGCTGCTGCAGGAAACGGCGCAGTTCGCGCACGATGATGGCCTGTAACACGATCAACTTGGTCTTCATGACACCGCTCCGGTGCGCAGATCGAACCAGCTCGCCAGGTCGGCGCAGCCGGCGCCAGCAAGCAGCGGTGCCACCGCGCCGCTGGCCAGCAGCCGGCCGCGGTGCAAGAGCGCGACGTGGTCGTGCTGCGGCTCAATCTCGTCGATCAGGTGGGTGGCCCACAACAGTGCCAGGCCCTCGTCGCGCACCAGCCGGTGCAGGTGCCCAATCAGGAACTGGCGCGAGGGCACGTCGAGGCCGACCGTGGGCTCGTCGAGCAGCAGCAGGGCCGGGCGGTGCAGCAGGGCACGGGCGATCTCCACACGGCGGCGGTGGCCGCCGTTGAGGTCGCGCACGCGGTCGCGCCGGCGCGGGCC
>Ga0154359_1010_pt1 | contig 20182 bp, 16 predicted proteins | sample RifGroA2_FD_115887 | JGI IMG/M metagenome (GOLD analysis project Ga0154359, IMG submission 115887) | Rhodocyclales bacterium GWA2_65_20
ATTCGATAAGACTGCAATTATACCCGCTCGCCCGGGGCAGTCGCCGAGTTGGACTGCGGGGCAGTCGCCGAGTTGGACTGCGGGGCGGTCGCCGAGTTGGACTGCGCGCGCCCCCGTCATGCCGTTGCGTCATGCCGCGGCAGTTGTCGATCGGGCATTCACACGGGAAGCAAATGACTGCTAAAGTAGCCTATCTACCGGAGAACGCCATGAAGAAACTCTCGATACACATACATGCCGAGCTGGAAATTCCCGACGACTGGGAGCTGGTCGAACATTCTCCAGGCATATTCGTGCTGAAGGTCGGGGACCGGTTCGTCGATTTCGATATCGCGCCGCTCGCCACCGCGTCCGAGGAGGCGGATGCGATCTGGAGCGACGACGACGAGCACTTTACCGAGGAGATTCTCGACATGGTCACGGGGCTCGAATCGGAGATGGAAATCACCTACCTGCAGTGATGTCGCGCGCCAGCCGGATGGCGGAAAACTGCCAGCAGGCCCAGGCGGGAAAGAAGTTGCGATAGCTCGGACGCACGTGTCCGGCCGGCGTGGCGCAGGAGCCGCCGCGCAGCACATACTGGTTCACCATGAACTTGCCGTTGTATTCGCCGACGGCCCCCGCAGCGGGACGAAAGCCGGGATAGGCGCCATAGCTCGACTGCGTCCATTCCCAGGCATCGCCGTAGAGCTGCGCCAGGCCGGTTCCGCCAACTGCGGCGGGGTGGAAACGGCCGCTGTCGGCGAAATTTCCCGCGATGGGCTGGCCCGCTGCGGCGTGTTCCCATTCCGCCTCGGTCGGCAGCCGGGCTGCGGCCCAGCGAGCGTAGGCATCGGCCTCGTAGTACGAAACATGAACGACGGGCAGGGCGGGATCCAGCGGCACGACGCCGCCGAGCGTGAATTCCTGCCGGTTTCCCTTCTTGCCGAGCCAGTAGAGCGGTTGGCCGATCTGGTTGGCCCGGATCCAGTCGAACCCTTCGGCGAGCCATAGTCCCGCTTCCGCGTAGCCGCCGCCATCGATGAATTCCGCATATTCGGCGTTGGTGACGAGGCGCGTCGCCAGTCGGTAGGGATGCAGATATTCGCGATGGCGCGGCGTCTCGTTGTCGAAGCAGAACTCGCCGCCGCCGTGGCCGATGTCCACGATGCCGCCGGCGAAGTCGCACCAGGCCGGCTTGGCCGCCGTTGCGGCCGGCTGCGCTGCCGGCGTCTGGTAGCGAGGCTTGAGCGGATTCTGCGCGAGCAGGTGTTTGACGTCGGTCAGGATGAGTTCCTGATGCTGCTGTTCGTGATGCAGGCCGAGGACGGTCAGCGCGAGCAGTTCCGCCGCCGCGCCGGGCCGTTCCAGTACCTGCTGCATGCGCCGGTCCACGTCGCGGCGATAGTCGTGGATCGCCGCCAGGGGCGGCCGCGTCAGCAGGCCGCGCCGGGGCCGCGGATGCTTGTCGCCGACGGCGTCGTAATAGGAGTTGAACATCACGCGGAAGGCTTCATGGAAGGGCTTGAAGCCCACCTCGAAGCGCTCCAGCACGAAGGTTTCAAAGAACCAGCTGGTGTGGCCCAGGTGCCACTTGGCCGGGCTGGCGTCCGGCATCGATTGGACGCAGCAGTCCTCGGCGGACAGGGGCGCCGTCAGGGCCATCGTCCGGTCGCGGACCAGGGCATATTTCGACCACAGGGAGGCAGGATTCACGGCATGTCCCTTCATGAATCGGCGCGGCAACGGGTATGCTCTCGCGACTGTAGCGCAAAGCGGCGGGCGGGCGCATTCCCCCAATCGGACTTGGGCGCTTTCAATTGCCGGCGCCAGTCGCTGTTTCCAGGGTGCTGCGGGGCGGTCGCCGAGTTGGACTGCGGGGCGGTCGCCGAGTTGGACTGCGGGGCAGTCGCCGAGTTGGACTGCGGGGCAGTCGCCGAGTTGGACTGAGAGGAGTCAAATGTCTGTAATTGCTGTCATCGGTCTCGGCTACGTCGGGCTTCCCCTGGTCGTCGAATTCGGCAAGCATGCCCGCACCATCGGCTTCGACGTTGCGACGGCCAAGGTCGAAACCTGCCGACGCGGCGTCGATCCCTCGCGCGAACTGCCCGACGAGGAAATGCGTGCCGCGGTGCATGCCGAGTACACGGCGGATCCGAAGCGGCTGGGCGAGGCGGACGTGATCATCGTCGCCGTGCCGACGCCGGTGGACGCCGCCCATATTCCCGACCTCGGGCCGCTGGTCGGCGCCAGCGAATTCGCCGGCCGCCACATGAAGCGGGGCGTCCTGGTGGTTTACGAATCCACGGTCTATCCGGGCGCGACGGAAGAAGTCTGCATTCCTGTGCTCGAAAAGCACTCGGGCATGCGGTGGCAGAGCGACTTCTTCGTCGGCTACTCGCCGGAGCGGATCAATCCGGGCGACCGCGAACATACCCTGACGAAGATCGTCAAGGTGGTGGCGGGGGACACGCCGGCCACGCTGGACCGGGTGGCGGCGCTCTACGAGACGATCGTCGAGCCCGGCGTGCATCGAACTTCGAGCATCAAGACGGCGGAGGCGTGCAAGGTGATCGAGAATACCCAGCGCGACCTCAACATCGCCCTGATGAACGAATTGGCGATCCTGTTCGACAAACTCGATATCGACACCACCGAAGTGCTCGAAGCCGCCGGCACCAAGTGGAACTTTCTCGGGTTCAGGCCCGGCCTGGTCGGCGGCCATTGCATCGGCGTCGATCCCTACTACCTGACGCACAAGGCAGACAGGGTCGGCTATCACCCGCAGGTGATCCTGGCGGGCCGGCGCATCAACGACGGCATGGGCAAGTTCATCGCCGAGCAGACGGTCAAGAAAATGATGGCCGCGGGCAGCTACGTCAAGGGCGCGCGCGTGAACGTCCTCGGCCTGACCTTCAAGGAGAACTGCCGCGATCTGCGCAACTCCAAGGTGGCGGACGTGATCAACGAGCTCGAAAGCTATGGCGTCGAGGTCTTTGTCCATGATCCCTGCGCCGATGCGCAGGAGGCGCTGAACGAGTACGGCGTCCGCCTGTTCGCCTGGGACGACCTGCCGCGCGCGGATGGCGTCGTGGCGGCCGTGTCGCACCGCCAGGTGATCTCTCTGTCGGTTGCGGATATCCGCGCAAAGCTCTTGCCGGGCGGCTGCTTCATCGACGTCAAGGCGGCCTTCGACCGGGCTGCACTTACGGCCGCCGGTTTCCGCGTCTGGCGCCTCTGAGCGACACACCCATGGTTCCAGAGCGAGGCGACTTGTGCTCAAATCTCCCCTTTTGCCGCATCGGGCCGGATGGCCTCGGGCGGGGTCCGTCCCACCAGAACGAGATGAAATGAAAGTCGCCGTCAGCGAATTGATCGTCCGCTACCTCGAACGGCTCGGGGTCGAATACATCTTCGGCATGCCGGGCGCCCATGTGCTGCCGATTTACGACCACCTGTACGGCTCGCGGGTCAAGACCGTGCTGGCCAAGCACGAGCAGGGGGCGGCCTTCATGGCCGGCGGCTGCGCCCGGGCTTCGGGCCGGGTTTCCGCCTGCATCACCACCGCCGGCCCCGGCGCCACGAATTTGGTGACGGGCATCGCCAACGCCTATGCCGACCGGCTGCCCATCCTGATCGTCACCGGCGAGACATCGACCTACTTCTTCGGCAAGGGCGGCCTGCAGGAAAGCTCGGGCGAGGGCGGCGCCATCGACCTCGCCGACATGTTCAAGGGCATCACCCGCTACCACAAGGTGGTCGAGCGGACCGACTATCTCGGGCAGGTGCTGCATCAGGCCACGCGCGCCCTGCTCGCGTCCGACCCCGGCCCGGTGCTGCTGTGCATTCCCTACAACGTCCAGAAGGAAATGGTCGACGCCGACATCCTGGACGCTGTCACGTTTTCGCCTGCGGCGCGCGCCCTGCGCGGCCGGTCGCAGCCCGGCGACGAGCTGGCCGCGATGATCATGGCGGCGCGCACTCCCGTCATCGTCGCCGGCTACGGCTGCATCAAGTCCGGGGCGCAGGAAGCGATAGCGCAGTTGAGCGACGTCCTCGGCATTCCGGTCGCCACGAGCCTGAAGGCGAAAGGGCTGGTCGCCGAGGGCGACGAACTGGCGCTGGGCTGCCTCGGCGTCACCTCCAACGGCCAGGCCTTCCGCTACATCGTCGATCATGCCGATCTCGTGATTCTGCTGGGCGCCGGATTCAACGAGCGCACCAGTTACCTCTGGGACGCCAAGCTGCTGGCGAACAAGAAAGTGGCGCAGGTCGACAGCGATCCCGGGCAACTGGAAAAGGTCTTCAGGGCGGATGTCGCGATACACGGCGACATCAACGACATCCTGGCGGACGTGCTGGCGAAAGTCAGCGCCGGCGGGGCGGCGCGCAAGAGCCGCGACAAGCTCGGCGGCAACCGCTTGGCGAAGAAGCCGCTGGCGCACGGCGGCCCCGACCAGCACGCGAAATTCCTGCTCGTGGAGAAGTTCTTTGCCGGGCTGGCCGCGCGCTTCCCGGCCGGGGCGCAGATCTTCGACGACAACATCATCTTCGCCCAGCACTTCCTCGAAGTTTCGCGCGGCAACCGCTATTTCCCGAATACCGGAATCTCCTCGCTCGGCCACGCCATACCGGCCGCGATCGGCGCGCGTTTCGCCATGGCCGGGCCGACCTTCGCCATCCTCGGCGACGGCGGCTTCCAGATGTGCTGCATGGAGATCATGACCGCTGTGAATTACCGCCTGCCGCTGAACGTGGTCGTGATCAACAATGCCACCATGGGTCTGATCCGCAAGAATCAGTTCCAGCTCTACGGCGAACGCTTCATCGATTGCGACTTCGTCAATCCCGACTTCGCGCTGCTGGCCCGGTCGTTCGGCATCGAGCACCGCCGCATCGCCACCGCGTCCGACGTCGACGATCTGTTCGCCGCGGCGGACCTCGAAGGCTCGATCAATCTCATAGAAATCGTATTGGACAAGAATGCGTTCCCCAGTTACCTGTCGGACCGATAGCCCCGCCGGGAAGATTGCAGCGCAGAAGGTCGCGATCGCGGCAATCGAAAAGGAGCTGTGGGCCGGCGGGCTGAACGAGTCGCTGCTCGATGCATATCAGGCGGCGTTCCGGCAACTGGAGCAGCTCATCGCCGCGCAGGGCGACGACGGCCGCCACCGCTTCGTCATCCTCATCCCGGTGGCGGACCGGCCGCAGCAACTGAAAAGCTGCCTCGACAGCCTGCTGCACCTCTGCCGGGCTTTCGGCTACGGCGGGCTGCGCGACGGCCGCTACGCCAAGGTGGCGGTAGTCATCGCCGACGACAGCAGCGATCCAGAACACATCGCCGGAAACAAGGAGATCGCCCGCCGCTTCAGCGAACTCGGCCTCGCGACGACCTGCTTCGGCGCGGACGAACAGCGCGCCGCCCTCGCTGCCTTGGGCGCATCCGAGCAGGCGGACCTGGCCGGGATACTCGGCAGCGCGCAGCGGGAGGACTTCAGCCACAAGGGCCACGCCGTCACGCGCAACATCGCCTACCTCAAGCTCGGCGCAGCGGCGGCGCAGGACGAACGGCTCCTGATCTACACCGTCGACAGCGACCAGGAATTCACGGTCAAGGTCAGCACGCCGCAGGGGGACAGGGAAGTCTGCGCCGTGAACTTCCTCTACCGCCTGGACGAGATATTCGCCGCAACCGATGCCCTCGTGCTGACCGGCAAGGTGGTCGGCGACCCGCCGGTCTCGCCCGCGGTCATGGCCGGCAATTTTCTCGAAGACGTGATCGGCTTCCTGCGGCAAATGGCCGCGGGCGATCCGCACGGCGCCTGCCGGCATCACGACGCAACGGCGCGCCGCGAGGGCGAGGCGTCCTACCACGACATGGCCGATCTGTTCGGCTTCGAGCCGGCCAGCGCGGCCTACCGGTACCGCTGCACGCTGGCCGGAAGCCACAGCGAGGCCGACTGCTTCGACGATTTCTCGCAGCGGCTCCACAGCTTCTTCTACGGTGAGCACCCGACGCGCATTTCCTACTACCGTCATGAAGAGGCGCTGCGGTCGGTGCAGGCGGCGCGCACCGTCTATGTCGGCAACTATATTTTCCGCCCCGCCGGGCTCAAGTACTTCATCCCGTTCGCGCCCCTGCGCCTGCGCATGTCCGGACCGGTGCTGGGGCGCCTGATCAAGGCGGAGATCGGGGGGCGCTTCGTCTGCGCCAACCTGCCGATGCTGCACAAGCGCACGGTGCGCGGCACGGGGCAGTCGGAGTTTCGGCCCGGCATCCGCACCGCCACCCGCGCCATCGAACTGTGCGACGAGTTCGAGCGCCAGTTCCACGGCGACGTCATGTTGTTCGCGATCGAGCGGCTGACGGCGCTGGGCTACCCGCAGCAGCGCCTGTCCGCCGCGACGGTCGCCGCGACGCTGGCCGCGGTGCAGGCGGAAATGCTGGAGAAGTACAACGCCAAGCGCCGCGACATCGTCGCCAAGCTCGGCCGCTTGCAGTCCCTGCTGCACGATCCGGCGCAGTGGTGGAACCGGTCCGCCGCCCATGCCGCGGCGGTCGGGAACTTCGAGGCGTTCGCCGCCAATATCGAGCGCAATTTCGGTGCCGACTCGCCGTGCTACGAACTCATCAACTCGGCCGCGCATTGGCAGCGGTGGCAGGCCAGGCTGATCGAAGCCGTCGACCGCTACCCGCAGGACCGGTGCGTCTGGGAGGGCGCCCTGGCCGGCGCGCCAGCGGCGGCGCCGCGACCGCCCGAGCGCACGGCATGATCCGCCGCCTGCGGCATTGGCTGCATCGCCGGCGCCACCGCCAGCGCTATGCCCTGCTCGACGGCCTGCTGCGCCACCAGGCCCTGAGCCGCGAGCAGGTGCTGCGCCGGCAGCAGCAAGACCTCGCCGCCATCGTCGCCCATGCCGTAAGCAACACCGCTTACTACCGCGAGAAATTCGCCGCTGCCGTGGGGCAGGGCGGCGGCGCGCCCGGCATCGGCGCCCTGCCGCTCCTGCGCAAGGACGACGTCATCCGCCATATGGACGACCTGCTCGACCGCAACGCCGACCGCAGCCAGGTCAAGGTCGGCCATACCGGCGGCTCGACCGGCACGCCGCTGGCCTTCTATTACGACGACGCCAAGCACGAGCTGATGCGCGCCGGCATGATCCGCAGCTACATGATGTCGGGCTGGCGGCCGGGCGAGAAGATCCTCAACTTCTGGGGCGCGCGCCAGGACGTCCGTGCCGACGGCGTTTTCGGCGGGCAATACGCCGACGCCATCGCCGCCGAGAAGACCATCGCCGCCTACGAATACACCGAGGCGCAACTGCGCGACTGGGCCGCGGCGATCCGCGCCTATCGGCCGGTGCTGCTCCAGGGCTATGCCTCGATCCTGGCCGAAGTCGCCCGCTACGTCGTCGTCGCCGGCATGCGCATGCCGGCGACGCTGCGCGGCGTCTACTCGACCGCCGAAGTGCTCGACGACCGCCAGCGCGAACTCATGCAGCGGGCCTTCGGCTGCAAGGTGTTCAATCAATACGGCAGCCGCGAGATCCCGAACATCGCCTGCGAATGCCGCCACGGCAACCTGCACGTCTTCACCGACATGGTCCATCTCGAAGCGGTGCCGCTCGACGGCGAAGACCGGCTCGTCGTCACGTCGCTGACCAACCGGCTGATGCCCTTCATCCGCTACGACATCGGCGATTCCGGACGGCTCAAGGAGGGCGGCTGCGCCTGCGGCTCGCCGTTCCCGCTGATGGAAATGGGCATGTGCCGGCGCAACGACCTGATCCGCACGCGCGGCGGCAAGAGCGTGCACCCCTCGTATTTCAACCGCCTGCTCTACGGCCAGACGCAGATCGGGCAATACCAGTTCGTCCAGGACGAACCCGACAAGATCACGCTGAACGTCGTCGCCGGCACGAAGCTGAGCGCCGCGACGGCGAGTTCATTGGCGCAGAGCATCCGCCGCGACGTCGACGCGGGCATGGCGTTCGAGCTGAATTATGTCGATGAGATCAAGCGCACCGCCTCCGGCAAGCATCGCTTCGTCATCAGTTCCGTATCGCGGGCGGAAGCGGGCGAGCGGCCGGTGGGCGCCTGACTCTTGCCCTGACGCGCAGACGCTGGAGGATGTCGCCGACTTGAGATCACAATCTGTGATCTCAAGTCAGGGTGGCCGCCGCTAACGGTCCCTTGTATCGAAGTCGGTGCGCGATCGGTCCGGTGGGACGCTCTGCTCCGCTCATGTCCCCCGGCGGCGGCCTGCGGCCGCCTTCTCCTCCTTTACTTCGCGGAGCAGAGCGTCCCACCGGACCGATCGGGATGCGCCGTAGCGGTTTGCTGGCTCCGCGGCACAGATGCGTCCCCGCCAAGGGCGGCGGGTGGCCGACGTAGCGAAGTAAAGGAGGAAGAGCCGGCGCAGCCGACCCGGGGGACATGAGCTATGTCGGCCACCTGCCGCCCGACGTAGCGAAGTAAAGGAGGAGGAGCCGGCGTAGCCGGCCCGGGGGACATGAGCTACGTCGGCCACCCGCCGCCCTTGGCGCGCGCCGACGCTCAAGCGAGAGCGCCGAGATCATCGGACGCGGAGCCCGTATACCCGACTACCCATGTCGCAGACATGTCGGGCACCACTGCATGGAATGAGCGACAATTGGGTTTTCCTTACTGGAGTCGCGATATGGAACTGACCGCGGTACTTACTCCCGCCGCAGAAGGTGGCTACGTTGCCCTGAATCCAGAGACGGGCACCACTACGCAAGGTGAAACTGTCGAAGAGGCTATCGCCAACCTGCAAGAGGCTACGGCGCTCTATCTGTCGGAATTTCCCATTCCCGCGCCGGGGCATCCGCTGGTAACGACGTTCAGCGTTCCCGCGCATGCCTAAGCTGCCGCGCGTTTCGGGCGCCGCCGTAGTACGGGCGCTGGAGAACCTTGGTTTTGAGAAGGCTCGCCAATCGGGCAGCCACGTCATCATGCGCCGTGGCTCTAAAGGCTGTGTTGTTCCCCTGCATAGCGAAGTCAAAGTCGGCACTCTGGCGGGTGTCCTGCGGCAGGCCGACGTATCGGTGGACGAATTCATCGCTGCCTTGTAGTCGTGACGCCCAGTCGTTGCAGGGGGCGCTGTGCGATGACCAGCACGGTGCGGCCCTGGCAGATCGCCTTCATGTTGTTATGGATGACACGCGCGGATTAGTAGTCGAGCGCACGGATCGCCGTTTCTTACTCGCGGAATTTGAACCTGCGATGCGATACATGGAATCCATATGCCAGTCACCGCGGCCTCAGCCGCCGTCCCCCAGCCCGAGGCTGATGCGGACGAGGTGCGGGACGCCGTCGGCGCCGAGCTTGGCCAGCATGCGCGCCTTGTGTACCTCCACGGTGCGCACGCTGATCCCGAGCTGAAGGGCGATCTCGCGGTTGTGCCTGCCGGCGACGACGAGTTCCATCACCTCCCTTTCGCGCGCGGTCAGGCCGGCAAGGCGTTTCGCGACGCGTTGCTGCTGTTCGTGGCTGGCGCGAGCCGCCGTCTGGCGCGAGAAGGCTTCCTCGATGGCTGCGACCAGCCGGGCTTCCTCGATCGGTTTTTCCAGAAAGTCGATGGCTTCGGCGCGAAAGGCTTCGCGCGCCGAGGCGACATCGCCGTGGCCGGTGATGATGATCGCGGGAATCGTGCAAGCCTGCTCGCGCAGGCGTTTTTGCAGGGCGAGTCCGTCCATGCCGGGCATGCGGATGTCGATCAGCAGGCAGCCGCGCCAGTCGGGGCGCAAGGCGGCAAGAAAGCCGGCGGCGTCGGCGTAGAAGGCGGTGCGGTAGCCGTGCAGGCCGAGCAGCAGGCCGAGGGCGTCGCGAACCGAGGGGTCGTCGTCGATGATGAAGACGGTGTTATCCATGAACCGTTTCCTTGGCTGAATCGAGAGGGAGAAAAAGCTTGAAGCAGCCATGGTCGCCGACTTCGGCGACGAGTGCGCCGCCGTGGGCTTCGGCGATCGCGCGGCTGATGGCGAGGCCGAGCCCGAGCCCGCTCGACTTCGTCGACACGAAGGGTTCGAACAGGCGTTCGGCGGTATTGCCGGCGATGCCGGGACCGCTGTCCTCGACGCGTATGCAGATTCGCCCCGCTGCGTCTATCTCGGTTGCCAGGCCTATCCGGCGCGCTCCTTCCGGGCAGGTGGCGACGGCATCGAAGGCATTGGCCAGCAGGTTGCGCAATACCACTTCCAGTTGCAGCCGGTCGGCGTGCAGGATGGCTTCCGGGGACGGCGGGACGACGAACTCGATGCCGCGGGCCGGGGCTTTTTCGAGAAACTTCCTGGCGGCGGCTTCGATCAGTGCGGACAACGGGAATTGCTCGAGATGGGTCGAACCGGTACGGAAAAAATCGCGCAGGCGGCGCACGACCTCGGCCGCCCGGCCCGCCTCGCCGATCATGCGGCGGAGCACTTCGCGCAACTTGTCCTCGTCGTGTCCTTGGTTGAGCAGGCGTTCGCAGGCGGCGCCGTAAGCGGACAGCGCAGTCAGCGGCTGGTTCAGTTCGTGGGCCAGGGCGGCGGCCATTTCGCCGGCCGCCGCCAACCGCAGCGACTGGCGCAGATCGGCGGCGGCGCGCCGTTGTTCGTCGACAGCTGCGCCGATGAAGAAACCCACCAGCGCCAATACGAGCGCGCGCATCTGTAGTTCGAAAACGGAAATCTCGGGCGAAGCCTGCATCTGACCGGCGATGATCATTCCCAGTTGCAGCGCCGAGGCGCAGAACACGGCACCCGGAAGTCCCTGGCGCGAAGCGGCCCAGACCAGCGGCAGGAACAGGACGTAGAAATACCTGAAATTGGCCTCCGCCCCCAGATCGAAGGCGATCCAGAGCACCGCCAGCGTCAGTGCAAGATAAGCTGCCGTTTCCCATTTGAGAATCGCGGCCCGGAAGAGGAGGCGCCGGTGCCTGTCCTGTAGCCACCAGAGCAGGGGCAGCGCGACGAAGATGCCGACGCCGTCGCCGACCCAGAAGCGCAGAACGGCATCGCCCCAGCCGGCGAGGGGCAGCAGGCCGCCGACGACATGGGCGGTGACGAAAACCAGGCTGTTGGCCAGGGCGCCGAAGATCACCACGGCCGACCAGGAGAGCAAACCGTCGCGGTCTGCGAACAGTCCGCCGTCCGGGAAAAATCTGCGCAATGCGGCGGCGATGGCGGCATAGCCGCCGGCGAGCGCCACGTTGAGCATCAGGGTGGTCAGCGGATTGTCGATGACTCCGCGCACGAGCAAGTCCGACGCCAGCATGGCGGCGAGCAGCGTACCCGCTCCCCCGGCGCCCCGGCGCAACAGAAACAGCAGCCCGAACGCCGGGGCCGGATTCCACGGCGTGATGTTGAGACTGTGAAAGGGGTCGATGTGGCTCGCCCGGTCGAGGAACACATAGGCGAAGACGAAGGCGAGCGCCCACAGCCATCGTTGCCACGCCGCTCGTCGCATTGGGTTCAAAGCCCCCCTTTCGTCACTCGAAGTTGCAATTGTTGCGGAGCCGACATTTCATCGCATCCAGAATTCACTTAAGGGAGTCGCTTAGAGCGGGTGCCCCGATCCCTCATTTTTATGCACATACGGCATGGCGTCAAAGCAGGGAAGCGCTTACGGGCGCTTCCGAATTACGCAAACGACGGCAATCCCATACCATGACCGCCACTTCGACAACCGGCATCCCATGCCGCCCCGCCGTTGCGTACAAGCTTTCATCATGTTTCCCGTCGGGAATGGTGCCGTGCCCAGGTTGCGCTCGTCTTGGCACCATGACCGCGCTGCCAAGTCCTGAAGAGGCGAGGTTATCGCTTATCGGCCAGCAGTATCCGACGACGGCGAAATCCTTGCGCCTGCTTGTTCCCGTCGCCAGCTTCAAGGGCGCCCTTGCCGGCATTCACTACGCGGTGCGCCGTCGCACCGCAGACCAGGAGGTGGATGTTTGCCTGCTGCATGTGGAGGAACCCATTGACCAGTGGGAAATTTTGCGCACGGCGAACGTGCAGGATGCACAACGGCGCCAGAAAGTGGAAGGTACGCTGACGCAGGTCTCCAGATGTCTGGTGGCGGAGGGAATTCCATTTGCGGCTTTTGTGCGTTCCGGCAGTACCGTTTTCACCATCCTCGACGCGGCGGAACAACTGGACTGCGACGAGATCGCCGTGCCCCGGCCGCGCGGAGGATGGCGACGCATTTTCTCGCGCGACATCGTTGCCACCCTGTTGACCCGGCAGCGCGGTATTCCCATCGTCGTCGTCGATAGCGACGGCGTGCCTGCGGATGAGGGAGGCGGCGGCGCAGGGAAACGCCGCGCCTGAATGTTTACGACGGATTGTTCGATTCATCTTTAAAGGAGAGCAGTAATGAAAATGATTTTCTCGGTAGCCGCCGTCGCGGTAATGCTGTTAAGCGGATGTGCCTCGACCGGAGATGCAGGGAGTGCGCCCGCCGATAACAGGCCGGTTCCCGACAAGCTGCCGCCGGTCGCGGCTGCATCCGGCGCCACCGGCATTCCTGCACCGGACGAGCTCGCTGCGGTGCGGGATCGCAACAGCCCGCTCTTCCAGCGCAGCGTCCTCTTCGATTACGACAGTTTTGTCGTGAAGCCGCAATATGCCCCTATGCTTGAAGCTCATGGCAAGTTCCTGGGCGGCAAGCCGAAGGTCAAGATCATGATCCAGGGGCATGCCGACGAGCGCGGCAGCCGTGAATACAACCTGGCCCTCGGCCAGAAACGTGCCGAGACGGTCAAGCGTTCGCTCGCTACGCTCGGCGTCAGGGACGGGCAGGCCGAGGCCGTCAGTTTCGGCAAGGAGCGGCCGCGCGACCTCGGCCACAACGAGGAAGCCTGGGCGCAGAACCGCCGTGCCGATATCGCCTACCCAGGGGAGTATTGAACGGCCATGCAGCCGACGGTGCGGAATGGCGGCCATGTTATCGTTGCCAAGGTTGGAAATATGAGGAGCCGACTGCGATGCACCTGTTCCCCTGTCATTGAGGCCAGACCATGAGACTTTCCCTGCGCTTCGTATTGCCCCTGTTGCTGATCCTGGCGGCCTTCGCCTACGCCGTGGTGCCGCTCGTGGACCGCTTCACCCTGAGCTGGTTCGTCCGCGATCTCGACATGCGCTCCTCCTTGATCGCCAATACCGTGCAGGAGCCCTTGCAGGAGCAATTGGCCGCCGGCTCGCGGATCAAGACGCTCAACTTCTTCGCCCGCATCGCCCAGGACGAGCGCGTCTTCGCCGTCGGCTACTGCGCCTCGCCCCAGAGCAAGCCGCTGGCCTCGCTCGCGTTGCCGGCCGAGATCCGCTGCAACGACCTCGACCGCTGGCAGGCGCCGGGCGAGCACCTGTTGCCCAGCGCCCAGGGGCCGTTGCATGTGGCCGTGAAACCCATGGCCACCGAGGCGGCGCCGGCCGGCCGGCTGGTGCTGGTGCACGACATGAGTTTCGTCGCCCGGCGCAGCGAGGAGACCAAGCGCTACGTGTTCTATGTCTTCATGGGCATCGCGGCTGCGGTGTCGCTGATTACGGTGATCATTGCCCAGCTTTCCTGGCGCGGCTGGGTGGCGGGCATGCGCTCGCTGCTGCGCGGCGAAGGCTTGCTGCGCCAGCCGGTGCCGCAAACGGCGTCGCCCGAGTTCAGGCCCATCGCCCGCGACCTCCAGCGCCTGGTGCGCGAACTGGAGTCGGAATACCGCTCCCGCGACGAAAGCCAGATGACCTGGACGCCCGAAACGCTACGCGCGATCCTGCACTCGGAACTCGCCGGCGAGAACGTGATCGTGGTTTCCAACCGCGAGCCCTACATCCACCAGCGGCGCGGCGACCACATCGACGTCCAGCGCCCGGCGTCCGGCCTGGTCACGGCCCTGGAGCCGATCATGCGCGCCTGCTCGGGCACCTGGATCGCCCACGGCAGCGGCTCCGCCGACCGCGAGGTCGTGGATCGCCACGACCGCGTCGCCGTGCCGCCCGACAAGCACGCCTACCAGTTGCGCCGCGTCTGGCTCAGCCACGAGGAGGAGGCTGGCTATTATTACGGCTTCTCCAACGAGGGTCTCTGGCCCCTATGCCATATCGCCCACGTGCGCCCGATCTTCCGTTCCGGCGACTGGAATCATTACGTGGCCGTGAACCGCAAGTTCGCCGAGGCCGTTGTCGCGGAGTCGAAGACGCGTGCCCCGATAGTCCTGGTCCAGGATTACCACCTGGCGCTGCTGCCGCGCATGATCCGCGAGCGCCTGCCCGAGGCGACGGTAATCACCTTCTGGCACATCCCCTGGCCGAACCCGGAATCCTTTGCCATCTGCCCCTGGCGCGACGAGATCGTCGCCGGCCTTCTCGGCAGCAGCATCCTCGGCTTCCATACCCAGTTCCACTGCAACAACTTCGTCGACACCGTCGACCGCTTCCTCGAAGCGCGCGTGGACCGCGAGAGCTTCACCGTTACCCTCGGCGGCAAGGCGACGGCGGTGCGCCGCTATCCGATTTCCATCGACTGGCCGCCGGACGGGGAAATGGTGGGCAAGCCGGTCGAGCAGTGCCGGCTTGAGATTCGCCAGGCCAACGGACTGCCCGCGGATCACCCCATCGGTGTCGGCGTGGACCGGCTCGACTACACCAAAGGCATCCTCGAACGCTTCCGCGCCGTCGAGCGGCTGCTGGAGTTGAATCCCGAGTGGATCGGCCGCTTCAGCTTCATCCAGATCGCGGCCCCCAGCCGTTCCAGCATCGACGAATACCAGGACCACGAGGCCCGCGTGCGTGCCGCGGCGACGCGCATCAACGAGCGCTTCGGCCGCGGTGGCCGCGACGGTCCGCCGCCGATCCTGCTCAAGGTCCAGCACCACGAGTCGCGGCAGGTCTACGAGCACTATCGCGCGGCGGAAGTCTGCTTTGTCAGCAGCCTCCACGACGGCATGAACCTGGTGGCCAAGGAGTTCGTCGCCTCGCGCGACGACGAGCGCGGCGTGCTGATCCTCTCCGAGTTTACCGGCGCCGCCCGCGAGCTGCCCGAGGCTTTGATCGTCAATCCCTACGACGCCGACCAATGCGCCGCCGCCCTGCACCTGGCCCTGACCATGGCGCCGGCCGAGCAGCGCGACCGCATGCGCCTGATGCGCGGCCTGGTCGGCGAGTTCAACGTCTACCGCTGGGCCGGCCGCATGCTGCTCGACGCCGCGCTGATGCGCCGGCGCGGTCGGCTGCTGGAAAAGCCGGCGGCCCTGCCCGGTTAGGAGAGTCAGTGACCGTAAGACACCGCCTGCCGCCGCCGCATTGGTCCATTTGGCAAAGGTCTTGCCGGACGAACGAGTCAGTGATCGCAAGACACCGTCTGCCGCCGCCGCCAAGCGTCGACTGGGCTTATTTCCTCGATGTGGACGGCACCCTGATCGACATTGCCGCGACGCCGGCAGCGGCCCATGTCGATCGGCACCTGCTGGCCCTGGTGGAACGGCTCCACCGGGCCTGCGATGGCGCCCTGGCGCTCGTCAGCGGCCGGGCTCTGGCCGACCTGGAGCTGCGCCTCGGCGGCCTGCCGGTGCCGGTCGCCGGCCAACACGGCCTTGAGCGGCGCGATGCCGGCGGAGCGCTGCATGTCCATGAAGCGGCGCCGGATGCCATGCGCGCGATCCGGGATCGCCTGGAATCCGTGTGCGCCAGCCATCCGGGTCTGCTGCTCGAAGACAAGGGCCTCTCGCTGGCGCTGCATTACCGGCTGGCGCCAAGTCTTGCCGGCTACGTGCACCGGCTGCTGCGGGACATGGTGGCCGAAGCCGGCGCAGGGCTGCGCCTGCAGGAAGGCAAGTGCGTTCTGGAAGTGAAGCCTGCCGGCTGCGACAAGGGCACGGCCATCGAGGCGTATCTCGCCGAGGCGCCCTACCGTGGGCGACGGCCCGTGTTCATCGGCGACGACATCACCGACGAGCATGGCTTCGCGGTGGTGAATGCCCTGGCCGGCATCTCGATCAAGGTCGGCACAGGGCGCAGTTGCGCCCGCTACCACCTTGCCGACGTCAATGCGGTGCGACAATGGCTTGCCGCCGCCTTGGAAGAACGAACATGAAAAATCTGGACTTGGCCTTGATCGGTAACTGCACCGTCGGTGCCCTCGTGGACGCCCGTGCCGACATCGTGTGGGGCTGCTTCCCGCGCTTCGACGGCGACCCGGTATTCTGCGGCCTGCTGCGCGACGGGGGCGAGCCGGAAGACGCCGGCTTCTTCCGCCTGGAACTCGCCGACTTCGAACGCGCCGAGCAGCACTACCTGGAAAATACCGCCATCCTCGTCACCCGGCTTTACGACCGCCACGGCGGCGCCGTCGAGGTCACCGACTTCTCGCCGCGCTTCGGCCAGTACGGCCGCATGTTCCGGCCGATGATGCTGGTGCGCCAGGTCAGGCGCCTTTCGGGCACCCCGCGCCTTACGGTGCGCCTGCGCCCGGCCTGCGACTACGGCGCCGGACGGCCCACCGTCACCTGGGGCAGCCACCATATCCGCTACGTGGCGCCGGACCTGACCCTGCGCCTGACCACCAATGCCTCGATCACCGCCATCCTTCAGGAGACGGCCTTCTTCCTCGAAGACTCGGTGACCCTGCTGCTGGGCCCCGACGAGACGGTCCATGAATCGGCCGGCGAGGTGGGGCGACGCTTCTTCGAGGAAACGGCCCAGTATTGGCGCGAGTGGGTGCGCTTCCTCGGCATTCCCTACGAGTGGCAGGAAGCGGTGATCCGCGCCGCCATCACGCTCAAGCTCAACGCCTTCGACGACAGCGGCGCGGTCATCGCCGCCATGACCACCTCGATTCCCGAGGCGGCCGGCAGCGCGCGCAACTGGGACTACCGCTACTGCTGGCTGCGGGACGGCTACTTCGTCGTCAATGCCCTGAACCGGCTGGGAGCCACGCGGACCATGGAGCGCTACCTCGCCTACATCGTCAACGTCGCCGCCGACGTCGGCGACGGCAACCTGCAGCCGGTCTACGGCATCGACGGCCGCGCCGAACTGCCGGAGCGGGCGGTGCCGGCCCTGTCCGGCTACCGCGGCATGGGGCCGGTGCGTGTCGGCAACCAGGCCTACCGGCAGGTGCAGCACGACGTCTATGGCTCGGCGGTGCTCGCCGCCACCCACATCTTCTTCGACCAGCGCCTGACCCGGCGCGGCGACGAGGCCTTGTTCCATCGCCTGGAGCCACTGGGCGAAAAGGCCGTGGCCAACTTCGACCAGCCGGACGCGGGTCTCTGGGAGTTGCGCGGTGCCGCGCGGGTGCACACCTTTTCCGCCGTCATGTGCTGGGCGGCCTGCGACCGCCTGGCGCGCATCGCCAAGCATCTGGCGTTGAGCGGGCGCGCCGAGTACTGGCGCACCCATGCCATGCGCTTGCACGCCGCCATCGTCGCGCGCGCCTGGAGCGACAAGCGCAATGCCTTCGTCTCCACCTTCGACGGCGAGACGATGGACGCGAGCCTGCTGCTGCTCGCCGAGGTCGGCTTCCTCGACGCTCTCGACCCGCGCTTCGCCGCCACGGTCGAGGCCGTCGAGCGGGATCTGAAGCGCGGCGACTTCATCTTCCGTTACGTGGAGGAAGACGACTTCGGCGCACCGGAGAACGCCTTCCTGGTCTGCACCTTCTGGTACGTGAATGCCCTGGCATCCCTGGGGCGGCGCGACGAGGCGCGCGCCCTGTTCGGGCGGATGCTCGCCTGCCGCAACCGCCACGGCCTGCTGGCCGAGCACATCGATCCGCGCAGCGGCGAGCAGTGGGGCAACTTCGTCCAGACCTACAGCATGGTGGGCCTCATCAACTCGGCGATCCGGCTGTCGGTTCGCTGGGACCAGGCGTTTTGATGGCACGACTTCCCGGTCCGCACAGTTTGGCCACGCATTAACGGCACTGGGGCGAATCAGGTTCCGGCAACCGATGTCGATCGGAGCAGGTAGATTTCCACCCAGTACCGGTGACGATCTCCAGCCTCGCTATGTTCCTCTCCGTAGTTCGAAAGAAAAATTCGCTTAGGCGAAATACCCAATCCGACCAGGCGCTCTTTGACTTTCTGTAGGTTTATTTCGGTAAGCCCCAGGTTCAGGGCAGGGCTGCCGCCGTCGGATACATAGCTCTCCAGGCGAATCAGGATCCGCTCGTCCGATTTGGCTTGTTCGGCTATAGCCGCCAGGCTCGTTCCCATTTCAGGGAGAATTTTCCCCGCGCCGAGATCGATCTCTATGACTGCATCCGGTCTGGGGGAGATCGGGGATTCTGCACGAGGCAAACCGTCCGTAGATGGGCTTCTGACGGCATTACGTTCCCCCGCTGAGTTGCCTGGCGCGGATTCCGGGACGCGTTCATCCGCCGGGCGTGCTTTGTCGTCGAGGGCTTCGTCCCTTCTTGTCATCGTTCCTGAATCCGTGGGTTGAACCGGTAGCGAACATCCGCCGGTTGCGAGCAGGCAGAGCAGAAAACAAATGCTGGATATTTTTCTCATGAAACGCAGAGGCGAAGACGAAGGCGCGATTGTCGCCGATCCCGCGTTTCGTCGCATCCAGACCTCGCGTAAGGGAATTGCTTATTGCGTCTGTCCCGGGTCGCCGGCCTACTCGATGGCGCTGCCCGACTTCGCCTTGGCGCGCAGCAGGAACTTCTGGATCTTGCCGGTGGAGGTCTTGGGCACGGCCTCGAAGATGAACTTCTGCGGCACCTTGAAGTGGGCCATGCGCTCCTGGCAGAAGGCGCGCAGCTCGTCGGCGTCGACGCTGGTGCCCTCGCGCAGCTCGATGAAGGCGCAGGGCACTTCGCCCCACTTCGGGTCGGGCGCGGCGACGACGGCCGCGGTCATCACCGCCGGGTGGCGGTAGAGCACGTCCTCGACTTCGACGGACGAGATGTTCTCGCCGCCGGAGATGATGATGTCCTTGGAGCGGTCCTTGATCTTGACGTAGCCGTCGGGCTGCATCACGGCGAGGTCTCCGGTGTGGTACCAGCCGCCGCGGAAGGCCTCCGCCGTGGCCTGCGGGTTCTTCAGGTAGCCCTTCATGGTGAGGTTGCCGCGGAACATGACTTCGCCCATGGTCTCCCCGTCCCAGGGCACCGCCGTCATGCTGTCGGCATCGATGACGGCGATGCCCTCCTGCGCATGGTAGCGCACGCCCTGGCGGCCGTTGAGGCGCACCTGCTCGGCCAGCGGCAGCGCCTGCCACTCGACCTGCCTGGCGCAGACGGCGGCCGGGCCGTAGGTTTCGGTCAGTCCATAGACATGGGTGATGTCGAAGCCGATCCTGTTCATGCCTTCGATCACCGCCGCCGGCGGCGGCGCCGCCGCGACCAGCGCCGCGACCTTGTGGGCGATGCCTTCGCGCCACGCGGCCGGCGCCGCGATCAGCATCGCATGCACGATCGGCGCGCCGCAGTAGTGCGTGACCCGGTGCGCGCGGATGGCGTCGAGGATCAGCCGAGCGTCGACGCGGCGCAGGCAGACGTTGGTGCCGGCGTTGGCGGCCAGGGTCCACGGGAAGCACCAGCCGTTGCAGTGGAACATCGGCAGCGTCCACAGATAGACCGAGTGCGGCGGCATGCCCCAGGAGACGATGTTCGACAGCGCGTTGAGATAGGCGCCGCGGTGGTGATAGACGACGCCCTTGGGGTTGCCGGTGGTGCCCGAGGTGTAGTTGAGGCTGATGGCGTCCCACTCGTCCGCCGGTCCCTGCCACGCGTAGCCGGGATCGCCGCCGGCGAGGAAGGCTTCGTAGTCGATGTTGCCGATGCGCGCGCCGTCGCCGCTGAATTCGGGATCGTCGACGTCGATGACGAGCAGGTCGCGCTGCGCCAGCGCCAGGGCCTGCGCGGCCGTCGCCGCGTATTCGCGGTCGGTGATGAGGACGCTGGCCTCGCCGTGGCCGAGCATGAAGGCGATGGTGGCGGCGTCGAGGCGCGTGTTCAGGGTGTTGAGCACGGCGCCGCTCATCGGCACGCCGAAATGGCACTCGTACATCTCGGGCGTGTTGTTGAGCATCACGGCCACGGTGTCGCCGGCGCCGATGCCCTGCGCTGCCAGCGCCGCGGCGAGGCGGCGGCAGCGGGCGTAGGTTTCCCGCCAGGTGTAGCGCCGGTTGCCGTGGATGAGGGAGGTGCGCTGCGGATAGGTGGCGGCGGTGCGGTCGATGAAGCTCAGCGGCGTCAGCGGCA
>Ga0154359_1152_pt2 | contig 20111 bp, 19 predicted proteins | sample RifGroA2_FD_115887 | JGI IMG/M metagenome (GOLD analysis project Ga0154359, IMG submission 115887) | Rhodocyclales bacterium GWA2_65_20
TGATCAACAGCCCGGTGATTACCATCGCCCACTTTTTCACGGTTTCGCGGCAGGCATTGGACGATTCGGCTGCGCTGGCGCAACACTTGCAAACGCGCGGTATTTTTGGATGGCAGGGCGAACTCGATCAAGAGCTGCTCACCGGCGCGGGCACCAGTGGAAAGCTGAACGGGCTCATCAACAACGCGGCGGCATTCACCGGCGGCAGCACAAACCTGACCCCGCTGGATTGCGTGCGGAAGGCGGTCACGCAGCTTGCGGTAGGCAATCACATCGCGTCCGGCGTGGTGCTGAATCCCGTCGATGCCGAGACCTTGGAACTGGCGAAGGATTCCCAAGGCCGCTATCTCGCCGTCGTCCAGCACATCAACGGCCAGCCGACCGTCTGGCGTATCGCGATCATCGAGTCGAACAGCATGACGGCCGGCAAGTTCCTCGTCGGCGACTTCACAATGGCGGCACGCATCCGCGACCGGCAGGAAGCGCACGTCGAAATCAGTCTCGACCACAGTGACTATCGGACGCGGAACCTCGCGCTGATCCTGATCGAGGGACGCGTCGGCCTTGAAATCCACCGACCGACCGCGCTGGTCTACGGCGACCTCAGTCACGCCGGCTGATCGTCAATGAAAACGGCTCGGCCCTCCGGCGAATCCCCCAGCGGTGCGGCCTCATTTCCCGCACCGCAGGCGCGAACGGGCTGGCGTTATGCAAGAGTGGCCGGGAGCATTGACCCAAAACCTTGCACAGCCGGGCGCATGTCTCCGAAGCGTGCGCCCGGCACCTACAACGCGCTTAGACGCCTCACAAGCCGCCCGCTGCCTGGGCGCTACCTGCCCATGCCGAGCGCACCGAACACGGCACCGGGGCAAGCGTGGTGCGACGGCGGCCCGGTCTCATGCTCATAGGGGAGGGGCGGGTCAGTTCCTTGCCACCTTTGGAAAGTAAGACCGCATGCCCTCCCATTCGGACACTTTATTTCGATTTTCAAAGAATCAAAGAATTCAAAGGAACGGCACCATGACATCACGGGGCGGCAAACGGAAAGGCGCAGGACGACCCAAGGGCTCCGGCAAGGCCGCGCGCATCGCGGCACCAACACCAGCACCGGGCAGCGCACCAGAGGCGGCACAAGCGCTCTACCTTGACGCTGAAAGCTACCTTGCCGCCGTGGTCGAAGGGCGCGAGCCACCCGACGCGCTTCGCATTGCCGCAGCGAAGGCCGTCATGCCCTACCAGAAACGCCGGCAACGCGCCCCGCTGGCCGCCGTTCGCCCCCCGAAGGCGCAGGCTGCAGCCGACGGCATGCAGGCCGCAACCGACCTCAATGCGAGGTTCAAGAATCGAGTGGTCGAATTGGCCGCCGCCAGAAAAGAAGGAGCATAAAAATGGAACTCGTTCCCGTATCCGAATTGCTGCGCCGTGTTCGTCCGACCTACTGGCCTGGCGCCGCGCCGCTGATCCCGAAGCCGACCGCCGACGAGATTGAGGCTGCCCGCGAAGTTCTCGCCGATGCTGACCCGTGGACGCGCCTGGCCTATGCGCGCTGGTATCCCGGCCTGTTTGGCGACTTGATGCCTGATCCGCTGCCGCCCGTGGTTCGCGACTGAATGCCGGGCGTCGATCCCTTCGTCTTTTTCTGGCTGGCCCATCCTGGCCCATGTCCGGCGCTGTTTCGATACATGGCTGCGGACGAACTGCGGCAGGCATGGGAAAAGTCGCGCGCCTGCATCATGGCTATCTGGGCGCAGCAATCGCCCGGCAAGCGCCCGCCTGCATGGTGGATGTTCGACGCCAAGACACTGCCGGCGAGCGGTGGCACTAAGTGTTCACGCTAGGGATTTTCATCGCTGGCTTTGGGTTAGGTGCGCTGTGCTGGTATTTCGTCATGCGGATCAGAGGGCGATGATCGCGACAATGATCCCCACCAATGCGATGAAAGCCGGTATCAGCACGTCCCATTTTTCCGCGCAGATTGCCATCAGGCGACGCGGAAGACTTGCGGAGAGTCTGGCGAGGGCTGTCCGTCCTGCTGGCGTAATTCTGATGTTATGGAAGCAGCGATTAGCAATCGCATCGTGCTTATCGGCTTTCATTACGCCGTCATCACAAAGCGCTGCCAGCGCATCGTAAGAAAAGTCCGCACTGTCTTGGCAAATTCTCTCCGGCAACGTCCGTTCGTCGGCACCGCGCAAGAGCTTGATCTGCTCCGCCTGCGCCTGCGTTGGTTTCTCCGACACTGGGCACCTCCGCGCAATCCTTGAACTTCCTTACCTCATCCGCCGCCTTCGAGCGGCTTTTCTTCGCCTGCCGGAAACGAAAAGACCGCCCATTTCCGGCGGCCTATCGTGCTTACCATGTGCTTACCGGAGGTCTTGCCTTACCTGCCAACCTTCGCTAAGTCTTTGTTTGTTGGGGTGGCTGATGGGACTCGAACCCACGACAACTGGAATCACAATCCAGGACTCTACCAACTGAGCTACAGCCACCACCTTTAAAACCTATGTTCTGGCCCGCCCGGCGGGACTCGAACCCACAACCCCCGGCTTAGAAGGCCGGTGCTCTATCCGGTTGAGCTACGGACGGTCCGCTGGGCAAACCTTCGGGGGGAAACGCTCTGGTCGGGGTGGAGGGATTCGAACCCCCGACATCTTGCTCCCAAAGCAAGCGCGCTACCGGGCTGCGCTACACCCCGAGAGCGCGGATTCTACTCACCTCCGCGAAAGCGGTCAATTCCGATTTGGAACCCACGTCAGAAAATCTCGACTTGCGGCCACGAGGCGTTTCGTTTATAAAAGCGACTTTTCCGAAACGGACTCGCGAGCATGGCTGAAGATATTCTGCACAAGCAATTCCCGCCTTACATTGCCAAAAAGGGCGAGGAATACATGAACAGCAAACAGCTCGTCCATTTCCGCAAGATTATGGAGGCACTGAAGCAGGAGTTGCTCGGCGACATCGAGCGTACGGTGCATACGATGCAGGACGAGGCGACCGTCTTTGCCGACCCCAACGACCGCGCCAGCCAGGAGTCGGACATCGCGCTCGAATTGCGCAACCGTGACCGCGAGCGCAAGCTGATCAAGAAGATCGACGAATCGATCGCTCTCATCGATAGCGGCGAATACGGCTACTGCAACAGTTGCGGCGTCGAGATCGGCCTCAAGCGCCTCGAAGCGCGGCCTACCGCGACGCTGTGCATCGATTGCAAGGAACTGGAGGAGCGGAGAGAAAAACAAATGGCGAAGTAAGACTTCGTCATCTGTTTTCGGCGCAGCCTAAGCTTCGCGCAGCGAAGCTCAGGCTCGCAGAGCGAGCGGCCGAAGCGAAAAAGCAAATGGCCCGCCGAATAAAAAACGGACGCCGCGGCGTCCGTTTTTTTATCCGCGAAAACCCGCTTACTGTGCGGGCGCGACGTCAGCCAAGATCGCCTTCATCGACAGGCGCACGCGGCCCTTGTCGTCGGTCTCGATGACCTTGACCTTGACCACCTGACCCTCTTTGAGATGATCGGAAACGGCGTTAACGCGCTCGTTGGCGATCTGGGAGATGTGCAGCAGGCCGTCCTTGCCCGGCAGTATCTGCACGATGGCGCCGAAGTCGAGCAGGCGCAGCACGGTGCCTTCGTAGATCCTGCCCACTTCCACCTCGGCCGTGATGTCCTCGATGCGCTTCTTGGCCACCTGGGCGGCGTCGGAACTGACCGAAGCGATAGTGATGGTGCCGTCGTCCTCGATGTCGATGACGCAGCCGGTTTCCTCGGTCAGGGCACGGATGACAGCACCGCCCTTGCCGATGACATCGCGAATCTTCTCCGGGTTGATCTTGATGGTGATCATGCGCGGTGCGTAGGTCGAAACCTCCTCGCGATGGCCGGACATCGAGCCTTTCATGATGCCGAGGATGTGGATGCGGGCTTCCTTGGCCTGGGCCAGGGCGACCTGCATGATTTCCTTGGTGATGCCCTGGATCTTGATATCCATTTGCAGCGCGGTGACGCCGCTGTCGGTGCCGGCCACCTTGAAGTCCATGTCGCCGAGGTGATCCTCGTCGCCGAGGATGTCGGTCAGCACGGCGAAGCGGCCGCCGTCCTTGATCAGGCCCATGGCGATGCCGGCGACGTGCGCCTTGAGCGGCACGCCGGCATCCATCAGCGCCAGCGAACCGCCGCAGACGGACGCCATCGACGAGGAGCCATTCGATTCGGTGATTTCCGAAACGACGCGCATCGAATAGCCGAAGTCTTCCGCCGCGGGCAGCACGGCCAAGAGGGCGCGCTTGGCGAGGCGTCCATGGCCGATTTCGCGGCGCTTCGGGCTGCCGACGCGGCCGGTCTCGCCGGTGGCGAAGGGGGGCATGTTGTAGTGGAGCATGAAGCGCTCGCGGTACTCGCCTTGCAACGCGTCGATGATCTGCTCGTCGCGGCCGGTGCCGAGCGTGGCGATGACCAGGGCCTGCGTCTCGCCGCGCGTGAACAGCGCGGAGCCGTGGGTGCGCGGCAGCACGCCGTGGCGGATGGCGATCGGGCGCACGGTGCGCGTGTCGCGGCCGTCGATACGCGGCTCGCCGTTGAGGATCTGGCTGCGCACGATCTTGGCTTCGAGTTCGAAAATCAGGTTATTGATGTCGGTCGCGCTCGGGGCATTTTCCACGCCTTCGGTCAGCGCGGCGATGGTCTTGCTCGTCACCTCACGGCACTTCTCGGTGCGTGCCTGCTTGCTGGTGATGCGATAGGCGTCGCGCAGACCGGCTTCGGCCAGTTCGGCCACCTTGGCGATCAGGGGCTCGTTCTTGGCCGGCGGCTGCCAGTCCCACTCGGGCTTGCCGGCGACTTCGACCAGTTCGTTGATGACCTTGATGACGGCCTGCATCTGCTCATGGCCGAAGACCACGGCGCCGAGCATCACTTCCTCGGAAAGTTCCTTGGCCTCGGACTCGACCATCAGCACGGCGCCGGCGGTACCGGCGACGACCAGGTTGAGCTGGCTTTCCGGCAACTGGCTCATGGTCGGGCACAGCACATACTGGCCGTTGATGTAGCCGACGCGGGCGGCGCCGATCGGGCCGTCGAAGGGGATGCCGGAGATCGCCAGCGCGGCGGAGGCGCCGATCATGGCGGGGATGTCGGGATCGACGTCGGGATTGCTCGACATCACATGAATGATGACCTGGACTTCGTTGTAGAAGCCTTCCGGGAACAGCGGGCGGATCGGGCGGTCGATCAGGCGCGAGGTCAGCGTCTCTTTCTCGGAGGGACGGCCTTCGCGCTTGAAGAAGCCGCCGGGGATACGGCCGGCGGCATAGACTTTCTCGACGTAATCGACGGTCAGCGGGAAGAAATCCTGGCCCGCCTTGGCCTGGGTCTTGGCGACGACGGTGGCGAGCACCACGGTGTCGTCCATGTTGACCAGCACAGCGCCGCCGGACTGGCGGGCGATTTCGCCGGTCTCCAGCGTCACGGTATGGGCGCCGTAGGTAAAGGTCTTCTTGATCGGTGTCAGCACGGAACAATCCTTTCGCAAAAAAATAAAGCCGGCCCAGCCCTCATGGCCGTGCCGGCGTATTCATCGGTGCCCGCGATATCGGGCATCCCGCATAGTGTGTCGAACCCGCGCGGAAAAAATTACTTGCGCAGGCCAAGGCGCTCGATCAGCGCGCGATAGCCGTCGGCATTCTTGCGCTTGAAGTAATCGAGCAGCGTGCGGCGCTGGCTCACCATTTTCAGGAGGCCGCGGCGGGAGTGGTGATCCTTGACGTGAGCCTTGAAATGGCCGGTGAGATCGTTGATACGGGCGGTCAGCAGGGCTACCTGTACTTCGGGGGAGCCAGTGTCGCCAGGGGCGCGCTGGTATTCGGTAACGGTCTTGGCTTTGTCGGCGGTGGAGAGTGCCATCGTGTTTCCTTACTCTATATGTTCGGTCGTCCGGAAAGGGCAGCATTATACATGCCAGCCCCGCATAAACTCAAGCAGAAGCAACTGTTTTTAGCCTTTTTCGGCAACGAGGCGCCTCGGATTCAGCCAGCCGTCGGCGGACATTTCACCGACACCGAGAAAGCGTCCATCGGGCCCGTAATAGCGGTAGCGGTCGCCGGGGGCTGCGCTCCAGCGCACCCCTTGGCCGTGCAGGACACGCCGGGCATCGGCTTCGGCAAGTTCGGCGCGGGGCAGTTTCGCCAGCAGAGCGTCGGCCGGATGCAGACGGCTGTCGCGCGCCTCGATATCGAGCGCTTCGAGGGCGTTGAGCCCGATGGCGTCGGCGATATCCAGGGAAGCGATCTGCGTGCGCCGCAGGGCTGCCAGGTGGGCGCCACAGCCCAGCGCCGCGCCGATGTCGGCAGCGAGCGTGCGCACGTAGGTGCCCTTGCTGCACGAGACCTCCAGATCGAAGGACTGGCCGTTCCAGGCCGTGAGCCTGAGGGCATGGATGGTGACGCGGCGCGGCGCGCGCTCGACCTCGATGCCGGCGCGCGCGTATTCGTAGAGCGGCTTGCCATCGCGCTTCAGGGCCGAATGCATGGGCGGGACTTGCTCGATCTCGCCGCGGAAGCGCGCCAGAACAGCCTCTGCCTGAGCTTCGACAATGTCGACGGGACGGGTTTCGAGCACCTGCCCCTCGGCATCGGCCGTATCGGTGGTCACCCCGAGTTGCACGCTGGCAAGATAGGTCTTGTCGGCATCGAGCAACTCGCCGGCGAACTTGGTCGCCTCGCCGAAGCACAGCGGCAGCAGGCCCGTGGCCATGGGATCGAGGGTGCCGGTATGGCCGGCCTTGGCGGCATTGTAGAGGCGGCGTGCCTTCTGCAAGGCGTCGTTGGAAGTCATGCCCGATGGCTTGTCGAGCAGCAGCACGCCGTCCACAAGGCGCCGCGGGGCGCTGCGCGGCTTGTTCACTCGTGCTGGTCGGACTTGACGGCTTCGTCGATCAGGTGCGCGAGATGGGTGCCGCGCTCGACCGATTCGTCGTAGTGGAAATGGAGTTCGGGGATGTGATGGATGCGTACGCGCCGCCCCAGTTCTCGCCGCAGGAAGCCGGCGGCGGCCTTGAGGCCGTGGTCGACCGCCGCACGATGCTCCACGCCGGAGAGCGAGGTGTAGAAGACCTTGGCATGCGCATAGTCGGGCGTCACCTCGACGTCGGTCAGCGTCACCAGCTTCATGTGCGGACCCAGGCGTGGATCCTTGAGTTCGGTGCGGATCAGATCCGCCAACTCGCGGCGGATCTGTTCGTTGACGCGCTCGGAACGGGAAAAGCTTTTCAAGATTTCAGGCGATTACAGGGTACGGGCGAATTCCTGGATCTCGAATACTTCGAGCTGGTCGCCTTCCTTGATGTCGTTGAACTTCTTCAGGTTCAAGCCGCACTCGAAGCCTTCCTTGACTTCGCGCACGTCGTCCTTGAAGCGCTTGAGCGATTCCAGTTCTCCGGTATGGATGACGACGTTGTCGCGCAGCACGCGCACCGAGGCGTTGCGCTTGACGATGCCGGCCAGCACCATGCAGCCGGCCACGGCACCCACGCTGGAGATGCGGAACACTTGGCGAATCTCGACCTGGCCGATGACGATTTCCTTCTTCTCGGCCGACAGCATGCCGGTCATCGCCGCCTTCACCTCATCGACGGCGTCATAGATGATGTTGTAGTAGCGGATGTCGACGCCGAAGCTCTCGGCCAGCTTGCGCGAACCGGCGTCGGCGCGCGTATTGAAGCCGATGATGACGGCCTTGGAAGCCTCGGCCAGGTTCACGTCCGACTCGCTGATGCCGCCGACCGCCGCGTGGATCACCTGCACCTTGACCTCGGCAGTGGAAAGCTTGGTCAGCGCATGCATCAGGGCCTCCTGCGAGCCTTGCACGTCGGCCTTGATGATCAGTGGCAGGGACTTGACCTCGCCCTCGCCCATCTGCTCGAACATGGTTTCGAGTTTCGCCGCCTGCTGCTTGGCCAGCCGCACGTCGCGGAACTTGCCCTGGCGGAACAGCGCTATTTCGCGCGCCTTGCGCTCGTCGGCGATCGACATCGCCTCGTCGCCGGCGCCGGGAACGTCGGACAAGCCCTGAATCTCGACCGGGATCGAGGGACCAGCCTCGTCGATGGGCTTGCCGTTCTCGTCGAGCATGGCGCGCACGCGGCCATAGACATGGCCGGCCAGCAGCACGTCGCCGCGACGCAGCGTTCCGGACTGGACCAGCATGGTCGCCACCGGGCCCTTGCCCTTGTCGAGCCGCGCTTCGATGATGAGGCCCTTGGCCGGCACATCCTGGGGCGCCGTGAGTTCGAGCACCTCGGCCTGGAGCAGCACGCGTTCCAGCAGGTCGTCGATGCCCTGCCCCGTTTTTGCCGAAACCTGCACAAAAGGCGTGTCGCCGCCGTACTCTTCCGGCACGACTCCCTCGGCGACCAGTTCCTGGCGGACGCGATCGGGGTTGGCACCCGGCTTGTCGATCTTGTTTACCGCGACCACCAGCGGCACGCCGCCCGCCTTGGCGTGGTGGATGGCTTCCTTGGTCTGCGGCATGACGCCGTCGTCGGCGGCAACCACCAGGATGACGATGTCGGTGGCCTTGGCGCCGCGGGCGCGCATGGCAGTGAAGGCCTCGTGGCCCGGCGTATCGAGGAAGGTGACGACGCCGCGCGGCGTTTCGACGTGGTAGGCGCCGATATGCTGCGTGATGCCGCCGGCTTCGCCCGCCGCCACCTTGGCGGTGCGGATGTAGTCGAGCAGCGAGGTCTTGCCGTGGTCGACGTGGCCCATGACGGTGACGACCGGGGCGCGCGGCAACACCGCGGCGTCCTTGTGCTCCGTATGCTCGTCGAGGAAGGCGTCGGGGTCGTCGAGCTTGGCGGCGAAGGCCTTATGGCCCATCTCCTCGACGATGATCATCGCCGTTTCCTGGTCGAGCTGCTGGTTGATGGTCACCATCGAGCCCATCTTCATGAGCAGCTTGATGACCTCGGTCGCCTTCACCGACATCTTGTGGGCCAGATCGGCAACGCTGATGGTTTCCGGGATATGTACTTCGCGTACGACGGCCTCGACCGGCTGCTGCGGCGCCTGGGCTTCCTCGTGCTGCCGTCCATGCCGGCCCTTGGGGCCGCCGCGCCAGCCGCCGGCGCCGCCGCCGGCATCGCCGCGGGTCTTGATCGCGCGTTTCTTGGCGGCGTCGTCCTTCCAGGCACCGGGCTTGGCGTCCTTCTTGACCGGCTTCTTCGCTTCCTCGCCGGGCTTGGCCGCAGGTTTGTGCAGCGTGCCCGAGACGCCGGCTTCGGGCTTCGCCGCAGGCTCCGCCGCCTTCTGCGCTGCCGCCGCTTGCGCCTGCTGCTGCGCCGCCAGCCGCGCTTCGGCCTCGGCACGAGCGCGGGCTTCGCGTCCCTGTTTCTCTTTCACTTCGGCAGCCTGGAGCGCCGCGAGTTCGGCGCCGCGCTTGGCCTCAGCCTCGCGCAGTGCACGCTGAGCGGCGTCGATGATCGGCGCGCGCAACGGTCCTGGCGCGGGACGCGCTTCGACGGGCACGACTTCGACCGGTACGACGGTCTCGACCGGCGCAACTTCTACAGGCACGACTTCCTCGGGTGCAACTTCAACGGGCGCAGCTACCGGCTCCGGCTCCGGCGCAGCCGCTGCGGCGGCTTCGGCGGCGAGTTCGGCCGGGTCGCGCTTGACGAAGACGCGCTTCTTGCGCACCTCGACCTGGATCGTGCGCGCCTTGCCGGTGGCATCGGCGGCCTTGATCTCGGTCGTCTGCTTGCGCGTCAGGGTGATCTTGGCCTTGGGCGCCGTCTCGCCGTGGGACTTGCGCAAGTAATCGAGCAGGCGGGTCTTGTCCTGTTCGCTCAGGGTGTCGTCGGTCGCCTGCTTGCTGACACCCGCTTTCGCGAGTTGTTCCAACAGCGCCTTGGCCGGCATTTTCAGCTCGGTGGCGAATTGGGAGACGTTCATCATTGCCATAAGACCGTTCCCTTATTGTTGTTCGTCCGCAAACCAGTGGGCGCGTGCGGTGGTGATCAGCGCCTTGGCGCGTTCTTCGTCGATGCCGGTCATCTCGGTGAGTTCATCCACCGCCAGATCGGCGAGGTCGTCGCGGGTACAGACGCCGTTGCGCGCCAGCTTGGCGGCGAGCGACTTGTCCATCCCGTCCAGATTCAGCATGTCCTCGGCCACCTTGTCGAGCTGCTCCTCGTCGACGATGGCCTCGGTCAGCAGCACGTTGCGGGCGCGGTCGCGCAACTCGTTGATCGTCGTCTCGTCGAAGGCGGCGATCTCGAGCATTTCCTGCAGCGGCACGTAGGCGATTTCTTCGAGTGTCGAGAAGCCTTCCTGGATCAGGATGTCGGCGACTTCCTCATCGACATCGAGTTTTTCCATGAAAAGGCTGCGGATCGTCGAGGTTTCGGCCTGCTGCTTCTGCTGCGATTCCTCGACCGTCATCAGGTTGATGGTCCAGCCGGTCATTTCCGTCGCCAGGCGCACGTTCTGGCCGCCGCGGCCGATGGCGATGGCGAGGTTGTTCTCGTCGACCACCACGTCCATGCTGTGCTTCTCTTCGTCGACGACGATGCTCTGCACCTCGGCCGGCGCCAGCGCGCCGATCACGAACTGCGCCGGATCGGCCGACCACAACACGATATCGACGCGCTCGCCGGCGAGTTCGTTGGTCACCGCCGTGACGCGCGAACCGCGCATGCCGATGCAGGTGCCCTGCGGATCGACGCGCGGGTCGTTCGACTTGACGGCGATCTTGGCGCGCACGCCGGCGTCGCGCGCCGCGGCCTTGATTTCGATGATGCCGTCCTCGATCTCGGGCACTTCGAGCTCGAACAGCTTCATGATGAACTCGGGCGCCGTGCGCGACAGGATCAGTTGCGGGCCGCGCGCGTTGCGGTCGATCTTCTTCAACCAGGCGCGGACGCGGTCGCCGGGACGCAGGTTCTCCTTCGGGATCATCTGGTCGCGCGGCAGGCGCGCCTCGATGCGGCCGGCTTCGATGATGGCGTCGCCCTTTTCCATGCGCTTGACCTGGCCGGTGACCAAGTGTTCCTTGCGTTCGAGGAAGTCGGTCAGAATCTGTTCGCGCTCGGCGTCGCGGATCTTTTGCAGGATGACCTGCTTGGCGGCCTGGGCGCCGATACGGCCGAAGTCGATGGGCTCCAGGGCTTCTTCGATGAAGTCGTCGAGCTGAACGTCGGCGACCTGCTTCTGCGCATCGGCCAGGCCGATCTGCTGCTCGGGGTTCTCGACCAGGTCGTCCTCGACGACCAGCCAGCGGCGGAAGGCCTCGAAGGCCCCGGTCTCGCGATCGACCTCGACGCGCACGTCGGCTTCGTCGTTGATGCGCTTCTTGGTCGCGGAGGCCAAGGCCAGCTCAAGGGCGGCGAACACCGTGTCCTTGCCCACGTTCTTTTCCCGTGCCAGGGCATCCACCAGCAGCAACATCTCGCGACTCATTCCAGTCCCTCCGACAAATTCGTTCTCAAACCCGTTTTCAAAACTTGGGCACCAGGCGCGCCTTCTCGACGTTGTCGAGCGGGAACTCCCGTTCCTCGCCGCCGATGCGGAAACGCACGACTCCGTCGGACGCACCCAGTATCTCGCCGCTGAAATTGCGCTGGTTGCCCACCGGGACGCGCAGCTTGAACTGCGCCTCCTGGCCGGCGAAACGCGCGAAATCGGCGGGCTTCTTGAGCGGCCGGTCCAATCCCGGGGAGGAAATTTCCAGACGGTCGTAATCGATGTTCTCGACGGCGAAGAGCCGGGTCAGGTGGTGACTGACTGCGGAACAATCGTCGACAGAGATACCCGCCTCCTTGTCGATGAAGACGCGGAGCAGACGGCCACGAGGACTCGTCTCGAAATCGACGAGTTCATAGCCGAGGCCGGTAACAGCCTGTTCGATCAGTTCAACCAGTTGCATTTCCGAAAACACAAATAAAAAAAGGGCTCGAAAGCCCATTCTTTCTCTCTACCCCGAGAACGGTGCCAAAAAAACAGAAAGATTATAGCAGTGCCATCCCCCCTAATGCAATCAGGTTGCGGATTTTTCTGGGTTTTTTGCTCTGCCCGGCTCCGTTTTCGGGTCTTTGAGGACTTTCATGAGCTGTTCGACGGCGGGCGCCTCAAGCTCGCGCCACTGCCCGCGTTTCAAGCCCGGCGGCAACACGACCGGGCCGTAGCGCACGCGCATCAGGCGGCTGACGGTTATGCCGACGGCCTCGAACATGCGCCGCACCTCGCGGTTGCGTCCCTCGGTGAGCGTGACGTTGTACCAGCGGTTGGCGCCTTCGCCGCCCGCCGCAAAGAGACGGACGAAACGCGCCGGACCGTCGCCGAGGTCTATGCCCGCGGTGAGCTGGGCCGCGGCCTCCTCCGGGAGTTCGCCAAGAATGCGTACTGCATAATCGCGCTCGAGGCCGTAGCGCGGGTGCATCAGGCGATTGGCGAGGTCGCCGCTGGTCGTAAACAGCAGCAGGCCGCAGGAATTGAAGTCGAGGCGCCCGATCGCGATCCAGCGCCCGCCATTGACGCGCGGCAGCTTCTCGAACACGCTCGGGCGTTTTTCCGGATCGTCGCGCGAGACGATTTCGCCCTCGGGCTTGTGGTAGAGCAGCACGCGCGGCAGCCGCGCGGCGAACTTGAGACGCACCAGCCTGCCGTTGACGCGGACCTTGTCGCCGGGGCCGATGCGCTGGCCGACATGCGCCGGCTGGTCGTTCACACTGACGCGGCCGGCGGCGATCCACTCCTCCAGTTCGCGGCGCGAGCCGAAGCCGGCGTCGGCCAGGGCCTTTTGCAGCTTGGTCGAAGCCTCGTCCGCGGGGGCCGTGCCGGCACGGCCCTTGGCACGCGGGGCGGCTGCGCCCTCCTCCACCTCCTCCGCCCCCGGCTTCGCCAGGGGCTGGCGGATGGGGCTACGCTTCTTGTTGCTGCTGCGGCGCGGGGGCTTCTGCGGGGAATGCGGGGGAGTCGGCAAGATCCATCACCTTTTCGATTTCGGTCAACGGCGGCAGTTCGGAGAGGCTGCGCAGCCCCAGGTCGTCTAGAAACTTGCGCGTCGTCGCGTGCAGCGCCGGCCGCCCGGGCGCGTCGCGATGGCCGACGGTATCGATCCAGCCGCGCGCTTCCAGCGTCTTCAGGATGTTCGGGGAAACGGCGACGCCACGGATGTCCTCGATGTCGCCGCGCGTCACCGGCTGGCGGTAGGCGATGATCGCCAGCGTCTCCATCACGGCGCGCGAATACTTCGGTGGCTTCTCGTTCTTGAGGCGGTCGAGGAAGGCCTGGTACTCGGGCCGCGTCTGGAAGCGCCAGCCGGTGGCGAGCTGCACCAGCTCGACGCCGCGGTTGGCCCAGTCGCGGCGCAGGTCGTCGAGCAGCGTGCGCCAAGTGTCGTCGTCGAACTCCTCGTCGAACAGCTTCTTGAGCTCGGCGAGCGGCATCGGGTCGTTGGCCGCCAGCAGCGCGGCTTCGAGCACGATCTTGAAATCTTCAGGCTTGTAGAGCGTGACCATCGTCGGAAGGTTCGGGAAGTTTGACGTAAATAGGCGCCAGGGCCTCGTTCTGGGTAATCTCGATCAGGCTTTCGCGCGCCAGTTCCAGTACCGCAAGGAAGCTGACGACGAGGCTGGGCAGGCCGGCGGCGACGTCGAAGATATCCTCGAAGACGACATAACCGCGACCGTGCAGGCCGCGCAGGATGATACCCATGTGCTCGCGCACCGAGAGTTCCTCGCGCTTGATCTTGTGGTGCTGCGTGATGCGCGCCTGCTTCATCAGCGTCAGCCAGGCGACCTGGAGATCGTGCAGATTCACTTCCGGCAGGCGTTCGGCGACCTCGTCGGTAATCCAGACGCTGACCCACTCGAAATCGCGGTGCGCCTGCGGCAGCGCATCGATCAGCGCCGCCGCCTGCTTCATGCGCTCGTATTCGAGCAGGCGCCGTACCAGTTCGGCGCGCGGGTCTTCCGGCTCGCCGGTCTCGGCTTTGGGCGGGCGCGGCAGCAGCAGCCGCGACTTGATTTCGAGCAGCATCGCCGCCATCAGCAGGTAGTCGGACGCCAGTTCGAGGTTGCGCTTGCGCATTTCCTCGACGTATTTGAGGTACTGCGCCGTCAGCGGCGCCATCGGGATGTCGAGGATGTTGAGGTTGGCCTTGCGGATCAGGTAGAGCAGCAGGTCGAGCGGCCCCTCGAAGGCGTCGAGGATGATTTCGAGCGCATCCGGCGGGATATAGAGATCCCGCGGCATGGTCGCCATCGGCTCGCCGTAGAGCATCGGCACATGGTGTGCTTGCACGGCTTGCAGCGGCTCTTCCTCGTTGGCGGCATTCAGCATGGCGGCGTCAACTGTAATCCAACCCGATGGCCTCGCGCACGTCGCGCATGGTTTCCTGCGCCAGCTTGCGCGCCTTCTCGCAGCCGTCGGCGATGATGTTCTTCACCAGTTGCGGGTCTTCCTCGAACATGCGGGCACGCTCGCGCATCGGCTCCTGTTCCCTGAGCACGCCTTCGATCACCGGCTGCTTGCACTCGATGCAGCCGATGCCGGCGGAGCGGCAGCCGGCCTGCACCCAGGTCTTGACCTCGTCGTTCGAGTAGATCAGGTGGAACTGCCAGACCGGGCACTTCTCCGGATCGCCCGGATCGGTGCGGCGCACGCGCGCCGGGTCGGTCTGCATGGTGCGGATCTTCTTGCGGATCGAGTCCTCGTCCTCGCGTAGCGCGATGGTGTTGCCGTAGGACTTCGACATTTTCTGGCCATCGAGCCCCGGCATGCGCGAGGCGTGGGTGAGCAGCGCATCGGGTTCGACCAGGATCATCTTGCCGCCGCCTTCGAGATAGCCGAACAGGCGTTCCTTGTCGCCGAGCGACAGGTTCTGGGCTTCGTTGAGCAGGGCCTTGGCCTGCTCCAGCGCGTCTTCCTCGCCCTTCTCCTGGAAGCGCGTGCGCAACTCCTCGTAGAGCTTGGCGCGCTTGGAACCGAGCTTCTTCACCGACTCCTTCGCCTTGTCCTCGAAGCCCGGCTCGCGGCCGTAAAGGTGGTTGAAGCGGCGTGCGATCTCGCGCGTGAATTCGATGTGCGGCACCTGGTCCTCGCCCACCGGCACCTTGTCGGCGCGGTAGATCAGGATGTCGGCGGCCTGCAACAGCGGATAGCCGAGGAAGCCGTAGGTCGTCAGATCCTTGTGGGTGAGCTTTTCCTGCTGGTCCTTGTAGGTCGGCACGCGTTCGAGCCAGCCCAGCGGCGTCATCATCGACAGCAGCAGGTTCAGTTCCGCGTGCTCGGGCACGCGCGACTGGATGAACAGCGTCGCCTGCGAGGGGTCGACGCCGGCCGCCAGCCAATCGACGACCATGTCCCAGGCATTTTGCGTGATCGTGCCCGGCTCGTCGTAGGCAGTAGTCAGCGCATGCCAGTCGGCGACGAAGAACAGGCACGGATACTCGTGCTGGAGCTTGATCCAGTTGGCGAGCACGCCATGGTAGTGGCCGAGGTGCAGGCGCCCGGTGGGGCGCATGCCGGAGAGTACTTTTTCTGCGTACATATCAGATACCGAACAAAGTCTTTACGAGCAAAAGAAACAGCCCCATCAGCGGGAACAACACAATATCCAGCACGCCGGCAAACAGCAACAGCAGCAGAATCACGAGGCCGAAGCGTTCGAGTTGCGCGAACTTCCAGGCGGCGCGATGGGGCAGCAGGCTGACCATGACGCGCCCGCCGTCGAGCGGCGGGATCGGCAGCAGATTCAGCAGCATCAGGCCCGTGTTGACGACCAGGCCGGCCCGGCCCATCTCGGCCATGGCGGCGCTATAGGCGTGCTCGGGCATGACGAAGACGAACTTGAGCAGGCAGGCCCATCCCAGCGCCATGACGAGATTCGCGCCCGGACCGGCGAGAGCCACCCACAACATGTCCTGCTTGGGGCGGCGCAGGTTGCCGAAATTCACCGGCACCGGCTTCGCCCAGCCGAACAGCAGGCTGGCGTTGCTGACCAGCAAGATCAGGGCCGGCACGAGGATCGTTCCCACCGGATCGATATGCCGCAGCGGATTCACGCTGATCCTGCCGGCCTTCCAGGCTGTCTGATCGCCGAAATGGCGGGCCACATATCCGTGGGCCGCCTCGTGCAGCGTGATCGCAAAAACGACCGGAAGCGCGTTGATCGCGAGCTTCTGGATATCTAGTTCCATTAATCGGAGGCCGGATTGGGGAAGGCGGATTCTAGCAGAGGGGCTCGGCGAGGCCGAACGGCGCCAGCGGCCCGCGTCCGGCGCGCACCAGTTCCGGCGTCCCGCCGACGAGATTGATCACCGTCGTCGCCTCGCTGCCGCAGGGCCCGGCATCGATGACGAGGTCGATCAGCTTGCCGATGCGCTCGTCTATTTCGTCGGCATCGGCCAGCGGCGTATGCTCGCCGGCCAGGATCAGTGTCGAGGTCAGCAGCGGCTCGTCGAGTTCCTCCAGCAGCGCCAGCGTCAGCGGATGGTCGGGAATGCGCAGGCCGATGGTCTTGCGCTTCGGGTGCAGCACGCGGCGCGGCAGTTCCTTGGTGCCTTCGAGGATGAAGGTGTAGCTGCCGGGCGTGGTCGCCTTGAGCAGGCGGAAGGTGGCGTTATCGACGCGGGCATAGGTCGCGATCTCGGACAGGTCGCGGCACATCAGCGTGAAATGATGGCGCTCGTCGACGCCGCGGATGCGGCGGATGCGTTGCAGCAGATCGGCATCGCCGACATGCCCGCAAAGCGCGTAAGCGGAATCGGTCGGCAAGGCGATCAGGCCACCGCCGCGGACGACTTCCGCCGCCTGCTCGATCAGGCGCGGCTGCGGATGATCGGGATGGATGGAGAAAACCCGCGCCATCAGATCAGGACGGTCCAGACCGGCGTCAAATCCTCGGGCAGCGGCGGCAGCTTGCCCAGGTCGATCCAGCTCTCGCCGGGGCCATGGAAATCAGAAGCGCGCGAGGCGAGGAAGCCGAACTCACGGGCGACACGGGCGCACTCCCGCGTTTCCTCGTCACCATGGGAACCGGAAATCACCTCGATGCCCTGGCCGCCCAGCGCCTTGAAGGCGACGAACAGCTCGCGCAACTGCGCCTGCGTCAGCCGGTAGCGGCCCGGATGCGCGATCACTGCCACGCCGCCGGCGCCGTGTATCCAGCCGAGCGCATCCGCCAGCGTCGCCCAGGGATGGACGACGTAGCCCGGCTTGCCTTTGGCGAGCCACCAGTCGAACACGGACTTCACGTCCTTCGCATGTCCGAGTTCGACGATGTAGCGCGCGAAATGCGAGCGCGAAATCAGTGCCGGGTTGCCGGCGTATTTCAGCGCCCCCTCGTAGGCACCGTGGATGCCGACCTTGTCGAGCTCCGCCGCCATGCGCGCCGCGCGCGAATCGCGTCCGCCGCGCACCGTGGCAAGGCCTGCAGCCAGGGGCGCATAGTCCGCGTCGAAACCGAGCCCGACGATATGCACGGTCTGGTCGTCGCCCCAGGACACCGAAATCTCGACGCCGTTGACGAAAGGCAGGCCGATGGCGGCGGCTTCGGCGCGCGCCGCGGCCAGGCCGCCGATCTCGTCGTGATCGGTCAGCGCCCAGAGTTCGACGCCGTTGGCCTTGGCGCGCCGCGCCAGCTCCGCCGGCGGGAGCAGGCCGTCGGAAACGGTCGAATGGCAATGCAGGTCTGCGTTGAGCGGCTTCATGCCGAAAAAACTCCTAACCGGCCTGTTTTAGACCGTCATTTCGAGGTGGGCAATCCGGGGCCACACTCCGTACCAGGCCTACAACGTCGGCAGCAGTATCCTGTTGTCGGTGCTGAACTGGTAGTCGTGGAACACATGCTCGGCGGAAAGGATTTCGTAGCGGCCGTCGGGATGGCGCACCGTCGTGTCCTTGAGCTTGTAGGTCAGGTGGCCGCAGGTCCAGCAGTCGTAGTTGCGCATGTGGGTGCACAAACAGGTCTTGTCGCGGACCGCAACCTTGCGCGCGCCGGGATGCGCGGCCACCTCGCGGTTGTAGGCCGCGATGTAGGAGCAGTTGCCGGAGGCGTCGAGCAGGTAGCCGAAGGCCTCGCAGTTGGGGCGGATGCCGGCGCCGATGGCGGGGCTGTTCCTCAGCATGCGCATGGGATAGCCGGTGGGCGAAATGGTATTGACCTCGATGTCCTTTTCGGTGGCCTTGAAGTATTCCTGCTGCACCTTTTCCGGCAGGCCGCACTCGCGCACCACGGTAAAGCGCGTCGCCACCTGCACTGCCGCGGCGCCATGCTCCATGAAGGCGACCGCGTCGCTGCCGGTGAAAATGCCGCCGGCCGGAATCAGCGGGATGTCCAGCTTTTCGGCCGCGAGCCAGGCCTGGATTTCGGCGACGATGGTGGCGAGGTCGTATTGCGCCCAGTCCATGCCGAAGCCCAGATGGCCTCCGGCGAGCGGGCCTTCGATGACGACGAAGTCCGGCAGGCGGTTGGTGCGCGCGGACTTGCGCAGGAAAAGCTGCAAGGCCCGCAGCGACGAGACGATGATGCCGAGCTTGGCGTCGCGGAAGCGCGGATGGTCCTCGATCAGGCCGAACGAGCCCAGATGCAGACCGGCGGCCAGCGTGATGCCGTCGATGCCGGCGTCGAGCGCCGCCGTGAGCCGCACCCGCAGCGTCTCCCGCGGCGCGTTCATGGTCAGCTTTTCCATGCAGTTGATGAAGATCAGGCCCTCGCCGCGCTTGGCCTCCATCGTCTTGCCGACGTGCATCTTCGTGGCCTCGGCCACCTTGCCGAGATCGAACTGCACCACCGACTTGTCCGGGTTGGCGACGTTGTATTTGTACTGTTTGAGCTTGTCCTTGACGTACTGCGTGTCGAAGCGGCGGTCGGACACCGTCTTGATCATGGCGTCGGAGATGTGACCGATGCCGCCCAGCCGCGCGGCTTCGAGGGCCAGTTCGGCCGTCGAAATATCCACGCCCATGCCGCCTATCACCAAGGGCACCACTTCCCGCTTGCCGAAGCGGAGTCGAAAATCGTCGAGGCGTTTCATGCGCTTGCTTTAGTCCAGGTTCGTCGTTCCCGCGACGATACCACGCCCGGCGCCACAAACGGCGGCGACCGCAGCCTGACTTTGCCGCAAGGCCTACGGCGCTCCGGCGTCGTGGTCGTGCAGTTCCGCGCCGAAAGCGAGCTTCTTCAGGTGGAAGAGTTCGTCGCGGGCCGCCGCGGCCTGCTCGAATTCGAGATTCTTCGCGTGTTCCTGCATGGCCTTTTCCAGGCGCTTGATCTCCTTCGCCAGCGCCTTCTCGCTCATCGCCTCGTAGCGCGCCGATTCCTGCGCCGCCTTGAGTTCGCGCGTCGCCGTCTCGCTGTCGTAGACGCCGTCGATGATGTCCTTGATGCGCTTCTTCACGCCCACGGGAACGATGCCGTGCTCGGCGTTGAACGCTAGCTGCTTGGCGCGACGGCGCGCGGTTTCGCCCATGGCGCGCTTCATCGAGTCGGTGATCTTGTCGGCGTAAAGGATGGCGCTGCCGTTGATGTGGCGCGCGGCGCGGCCCATGGTCTGGATCAGCGAACGCTCGGAACGCAGGAAGCCTTCCTTGTCGGCGTCGAGGATCGCCACCAGCGATACCTCGGGAATGTCGAGGCCCTCGCGCAGCAGGTTGATGCCGACCAGCACGTCGAACAGCCCGAGGCGCAGGTCGCGGATGATTTCGACGCGCTCGACGGTGTCGATGTCCGAATGCAGGTAGCGCACCTTGATGCCGTTGTCGCCGAGGAAGTCGGTCAGTTGTTCGGAGAGCCGCTTGGTCAGCGTCGTCACCAGCACGCGCTCCTCCTTGGCGACGCGGCGCTTGATCTCGGCTAGCAGATCGTCGACCTGCGTCACGGCCGGACGCACGATCACCTCGGGGTCGACGAGGCCGGTCGGCCGCACCACCTGCTCGACGACCTGGCCCTGGTGCTCCTGCTCGTAATTGGCCGGGGTCGCCGAGACGAAGATCGTCTGCGGCATCAGCTTCTCGAATTCGTCGAACTTCAGCGGCCGGTTGTCGAGCGCCGAAGGCAGGCGGAAACCGTAATCGACGAGGTTCTCCTTGCGCGAGCGGTCGCCCTTGTACATGCCGCCGGC
>Ga0154359_1180_pt1 | contig 19843 bp, 17 predicted proteins | sample RifGroA2_FD_115887 | JGI IMG/M metagenome (GOLD analysis project Ga0154359, IMG submission 115887) | Rhodocyclales bacterium GWA2_65_20
TCGATGGTGATGCCGAGCGCGCTTTCGCTGATGCGCACCTGCCCTTCCCTGACCAGCGGCGCCATGGCTTCGGAAAGCTCCTTGGCCATATTGCGCAAGGTCTCCTTGTTCTGGCGCAGCTTCTCGTCGGTCTTGATGCTCGGCTGAGCCCGGCGGATCGGCATCGGCAGATTGGGATTCACGGCCACCAGCGCCCCCGTGGCGCTGCCGGGAACAGAGCGGAAGGCCGAGGAGAGCGTGTCGGAAAGGATGCGGTATTTTCCTTCGTTCACCTGGGAGACGGCATACATCACGACGAAGAAGGCGAACAGCAGGGTGATGAAGTCGGCATAGGAAACGAGCCAGCGCTCGTGGTTCTCGCGTTCCTCCACCCCCTTGCGGCGTCGCGGGATGCGCATGCGCTCAGACCACGTAGCCCTGCAGGCGGGTCTCGATGATGCGCGGATTGTCGCCGTTGGCGATGCCCACCAGTCCATCGACGAACATTTCCCGCATGGCCACCAGGCGCGTGATGTTGGCCATCAGCTTCTTGCCGACCGGCAGGAAGATCAGGTTGGCCGAGCCGACGCCGTAGATGGTGGCGACGAAGGCGACGGCAATGCCGGCGCCGAGCTTGGACGGATCGGAGAGGTTCTCCATGACGTGGATCAGGCCCATGACGGCGCCGATGATGCCGATGGTCGGCGCATAGCCGCCGGCCGACTCCCATATCCTGGCAGACAGCCGCATCTGCTCCTCGTAGGACGATATCTCGACTTCGAGCACTTCGCGCAGCCGCTCCGGCTCCGCCCCGTCGACGAGCAGTTGCAGGCCTTTGCTCATGAACGGATCCTTGAGTGTCGGCACCTGCACTTCCAGCGCCAGCAGTCCCTCCTTGCGGGCGATGTGGCTCCACTGGTCGATCTGTGCGATCAGGCGCGCCTTCGATAACAGCGGCGGAAAGAAGACCCATTTCGCCATGCGCATGCCCGCCATGAATACGGAGGCCGGGCTTTGCAGCATGACGGCACCGGCGGTGCCGCCGACGACGATGAAGAATGCGGTCGGCTGGATCAGCGATTCGATGTGACCGCCCTCGAGCACCTGGCCGAGAACGATGGCGGAGAGGCCGAGGAGAAGCCCGAAAATGCTGATCCTGTCCATGCGTGACGCCCCCTCTCCTATGCCGCCGTCTTCGGCCGCCGCCCGCGGCGCCTGGCCAGCGGCTTGTCCTCGCCCTCGCCGACCACGGCGGCACGCAGCCGCGCGATGGCCTGGCTATGCAGCTGGCAGACGCGCGATTCCGTCACCTCCAGAATTTCACCGATCTCGCGCAGGTTGAGATCCTCTTCGTAGTAGAGCGACATCATCAATTTTTCCCGCTCCGGCAGGTTCTCGATTGCCTTGACCAGGCACCGTCTCACATCGGCATCCTCGAGCGCGGCCCAGGGATCGACCACCGGTCCGGCCGGATTGCGGTCAAGGTAATTCTCGTCGTCGCCCCCGGTCAGGTCTTCGAGATAGATCAGTTGATGGCCGCGGGCATCCTGCAGCAGCTTTTGGTACTCCGCGAGCGCCATGCCCAGGGAATCGGCCAGTTCCTTTTCGGTCGGTGCGCGGCCGTTCTGGTGTTCGAGTTGCTGGATGGCGGTTTCGATGCGGCGCATTTCGCGACGCACGCCGCGCGGCAGCCAGTCGTTTTCGCGCAGGCCGTCGAGCATGGCGCCGCGGATGCGCTGCACGGCATAAGTCTCGAACTGGGCGCCCAAGCCCTCCTCGAAGCGGCCGATGGCATCGAGCAGCCCGAGCATGCCGTTCTGCACCAGATCGTCCACCAGAACACTCGCCGGCAGCTTCGCCATCAAATGGTAGGCGATACGCTTGACCAGCGGAGCGTATTGGGAGACGAGTTGATCCTTGTCGAGGGCGCCCTGGGCGGAGTACATCGGCGGTATGGGAGGGTGCGACCGTAGCGGCTTACTATACCATCACGATGCCGCCGAGACTCGCCTGCGGCGCGTAGAAATCGAAACCGCCGCCATCCGCCTCGTCGAGGGTGGGCGGCAAACGGGTGACCAGGGCGTCGGCCAGATGTTCCGTGACCGGCACCATCGAGGCACCGAGGAAATCGAGGCGTACACCCAGGTGCTCCTTGGCGACGCGCTTCATGTTGTCGAAAATGGCGCGCGCTTCCGCCACAGCGCGCGCACGCGTGATGACCACCTGGAAACCGTCGCGGCCACGCTCCTGCGCCATATGTTTGATCAGGGCGTAGGCGTGGGTGATGGCGCTGCCGTGTGCCGCCACGACCACCGCCAGGTGGCGCGCCGCCAAGGCCAGGGGCGAGAGATGCCCGCCGCGGCGCGCAGCGCAATCGATCAGCACAAAGCCGGCACCGCGCTGCATCTCCCGCAGGCAGGCCGCAAGCTGCGTCAGGCCGGCGCTATCGGCATGATCGAGTTCGCGCGCCGCCCGTGCCGCCGGGACGATGCGCACCAGGGGCGCCGCCGGCATGGTCACTTGCCGCAGCGAACGTTCGCCCCGGATCGCATGCATGAGATCGTAGCGGGCCGTGAGGCCGAAGGCGGAAATGGCATTATTGGGCGCCGGATTCTCGTCCACGATCACCACGCCATGGCCGGCGGCCGCCAATGCCGCCGCGGTCTGCACCAGCAGGGTCGTGCGGCCGCAGGATTCGCGACCCGAGGCGAAGGCCACGACCTGTGGAGCGCGCGTGCCGAACAGCCGGCGCAGGCCGGAGGCCTGGTCGCCCGAGAGGTCGATCGCCGCCGTCATGCCCGCGCCGGGCCGCCCCAAGAGGGCATGCGCCCCCCTGTGGGGGGCAGCGAACTAACGTGAGCGTGGGGGGCCATATATTCAGACAAGCGAAGCCCCCTGCGGCCGAATGTTCGATGGCGCCATGACCAGGCCGATCTCCTCTTCGCGCAGGCGGTGCGGCGAGGCGGCCACGGGTTGCTTGAAAGCCCGGTGCAGCAGGTAATTGCGGTTGGGCAGGTGGAGGTCTTCGGGCACGCGCTGGCCGTTGGCGACGTAGGACAGCAGCAGGCCATGGCGCACCGCCGCATCGAGTGCCGGTGCCAGCGAGGCGGCCTCGTCGACCTTGGTCAGGATGCAGCCGGCGAGATTCTCGCCGGCATAGGCGCGGATCACGTCGTCGAGCGTATCGCCGCGGCTGGTAGCGTTGAGCAGCAGCAGGCGGTTCACTTCGCCGGCGCGCATCAGCATCGCGGCCTGTTCCGCCACCATGCGGTCGCGCTGGCTCATGCCGACGGTATCGATGAGCACCATGTGCTTGTCGCGCAGGTCGGCGAGCGTGCGGCGCAGATCCTCGCTGTCCCTGACGATATGCACCGGCACGCCGAGAATGCGGCCGTAGATGCGCAACTGCTCGTGGGCGCCGATGCGATAGCCGTCGGTCGTCAGCAAGGCCAGGCGGTCGGCGCCGTAGCGCACGACGCAACGCGCGGCGAGCTTCGCCGTGGTCGTCGTCTTGCCGACTCCGGTCGGCCCCACCACGGCGAAAACGCCGCCGCGGTCGATGATGTCGGTTTCGTTGGTCAGCGTGCGCAAGCGGCGGTTGACGGCGTTTTTCAGCCACTTGCGTCCCTCCTCCGCCGACAATTCGGACGGCATGTCGTCCGACAGCTTGCGCGCCAGCACGCCGGAAAAACCGGCCTCCAGCATTTCGGACAGCAGCAGCGCCTTGGCCGGCGTCTGGCGCGACATCTCGCCCCAGGCAAAACCGGCGAGCTGCCGTTCCAGCATGGCCTTGATGGTCTTCATTTCCGCCATCAACTGGGCTACCTGCGCCCCTGCCGGTTCGCCGTATTCGTCCACGCCGCCCGCGCCCTGCATCGCCGCCGCCACCTGGGCACTCGTCGGTACCGCTTTTTCCTGCCGCGGCGGCAGCGGACGCAGCGGCGGACGTTCAGCTGCCTGCCGTGCCGGCGGGGCAGCCTGCACCGCCGGCTGCCAGGTCTGGAAGGGGGAACGCGCCTTGCTGGAGAGGCTGACGGTGTAGTCGTCCTCTACCGCCGCCGCTGCGCGCACCGGATCCGCCGGCCGCAGCGCTTCGGCGCGCGGCGCCGCCGGCGCGGCTGGAGTCTGCTGCGACAGCGCGTTCAGGCTGTCGGCCGACATGGCCATGATCTCGACGCCGCCGTCCACCGCCCGATTCGATACGACGATGGCATCGGGGCCGAGTTCCACCTTCACGCGCCTCAAGGCTTCGCGTGCGGTTTCGGCAAAATAGCGTTTTACGGTCATGTCGGTACCTTCGTTTCAAGAAACACGCCGGGCCGCCCCAAGTGTTTCTCCGCCCCTTGAGGGGAGAACCGAGCGCAGCGAGGTTTACGGGGTGGGTTCATGGTCATTGATTCGCCCCGATGACGGTCGTCACCTTGAGCGTGCGGGATTCGGGAATCTCGGCGTTGGCCAGCACCTTCAGATTCGGCCAGGCGCGGCGCAGGAAGCGCGACAGCAGCCAGCGCAGTTGGCCGGGTACCAGCAGCACCGCCGGCAGGCCGGTCTCCTCCTGACGCTGGGCCGCGGCGGCGGTCTTGCGCAACAGCGTGTCGGCGAGCCCCGGTTCGATGCCGGAAGCCTCCGCCGTGCCGGCGCCGCCTTGTACCGCCTGGGCCAGGATGCGCTCCAGGCCCGGTTCCAGCGCCATCACCTGCATTTCGGCGTTGCCCGGATACAGTTGCTGGACGATGGCACGGCCGAGCGCGATGCGCACCTGGGCCGTGAGCTCGACGGCATCCTGCGTGCGCGGCGCATTTTCGGCCAGCGTCTCGATGATGCTGCGCATGTCGCGGATGTTGACCCCCTCTTCGAGCAGGTTTTGCAGCACGCGCTGCACCGTGGCAAGCGGCAGCAGCTTCGGCACCAGATCCTCGATGAGCTTGGGCGTATCCTTGGCAATGTGGTCGAGCAGGGCCTGGGCCTCCTGGCGACCGAGCAATTCGGCGGCATTGGAGAGAATGACGTGGTTGAGATGAGTCGCCACGACCGTGCCGGCATCGACCACCGTGTAACCGAGGACATGGGCCTGGTCGCGCAGCGCGGCGTCGATCCAGATCGCCGGCAGGCCGAAAGCCGGGTCTTTGGTCTGCGCCCCCGGCAACTGGCCGGACACGCGCCCCGGATTGATCGCCAGCAGCATGCCCGGGAAAGCCTCGCCCTGCCCCACCTCGACGCCCTTGAGCGTAATGCGATAGGCATTGGGCTTGAGTTCCAGGTTGTCGCGGATATGCACCGGCGCCGAGAGGAAGCCCACCTCCTGCGCGAACTTCTTGCGCAGGCCGCGGATGCGCTTGAGCAATTCGCCATCCTGGCCTTTGTCCACCAGCGGGATCAGGCGGTAGCCGACCTCCAGGCCGAGCACATCGACCGGCGCCACATCCGCCCAGCTCGCCTCCTGCGATTCCTGCGGCGCCACCGCCTGGGGCGGCGCCTGCTCGGCCACCGCCGTTGCGGTCTGCTGGCGGCCGATGGTCCACCATCCGAGGCCGCCGATGGCCGCTGCCAGCATCAGGAAAACGAGATTGGGCATGCCCGGAATCAGGCCGAGGATGCCGAGGATGGCCGCCGTCAACAACAGGACGATCGGATTGCCGAACACCTGGCCGACGAACTGCTGGCCGATGTCCTTGTCGTCGTCGCCGACGCGCGTCACCACCAGGCCGGCGGCGGTCGAAATGATGAGCGCCGGGATCTGCGCCACCAGGCCGTCGCCGATCGTCAGCAGGGTGTAGTTCTTGGCCGCCATGCCGACTTCCATATCGTGCTGGACGACGCCGACGATGAGGCCGCCGATGACGTTGATCAGCAGGATCAGGATGCCGGCGACGGCGTCGCCGCGCACGAACTTCGAGGCGCCGTCCATGGAGCCGTAGAAGTCGGCCTCCGAGGCGATGTTGGAACGGCGCCGGCGCGCCTCGTCCTCGCCGATGAGGCCGGCGTTGAGGTCGGCGTCGATGGCCATCTGCTTGCCGGGCATGGCGTCGAGGGTGAAGCGCGCGCCGACTTCGGCGATGCGGCCGGCGCCCTTGGTGATGACGACGAAGTTGATCACCGTCAGGATGACGAACACCACGATGCCGACGGTATAGTTGCCGCCGACCAGGAAGTGGCCGAAGGCCTCGATCACCTTGCCGGCCGCGGCCGGGCCGGTATGGCCTTCGAGCAGCACCACGCGCGTCGAGGCGACGTTGAGCGACAGGCGCAGCAGCGTCGTCACCAGCAGCACAGTCGGGAAGACCGAGAAGTCGAGCGGCTTCAGCGTATACATCGCCACCAGCAGCACCATGACGGAGAGCGCGATGTTGAAGGTGAAGAAAATATCCAGCGCGAAAGGCGGCAGCGGCAACACCATCATCGAGAGGATGAGGATGATGAGCATCGGCGCGGCCAGCGCGCGCAAGTTGCCGCGGTTGAACAGGCCCTGCAGGGCGAGGGCGTTGTTCATTCAACCGCTCCGGGGTCGAGGCCGTCGGGCACGGCGATGGCGGCCGGCAGCTGTGGCGGCGGCAGCTTGCCGCCGCCCGTCATGAACTGCTGGAGCTGGTAGACATAAGCCATGACTTCGGCCACGGCGGTATAGAGCGTGGCAGGAATCTGGTCGCCGACGTCGGCATGACGATAAAGCGCACGGGCCAGGGGCGGCGCTTCGAGCATCGGCACCGCATGCTCCGCGGCCAGTTCGCGGATTTTCTGCGCCACCAGGTTCATGCCCTTGGCAACGACCTGCGGCGCTCCCATGCTGCCGCTGTCGTATTTCAGGGCCACGGCGAAATGCGTCGGGTTGGTGACGACGACGTCGGCCTTGGGCACTTCGGACATCATGCGCTTGCGCGCCATCTCGCGCTGCTGGCTGCGGATGCGGGCCTTGAGCTGTGGATCGCCTTCCATTTCCTTGTATTCCTGGCGCACCTCTTCCTTCGTCATGCGCAACTTCGAGTAGTACTGCCAGAGCTGGAAGGGAACGTCGATGGCGGCAATGAGGGCAAGACCGACGATCAGGCCAATCGACGCGAACAACAACATGCGACCAAAGGAGTGGAGCGCGGCCTCGACCGGCTGCGAAATCAGCGCGAACAGCTGATCCTGCTCGTGGCGCACCACCCACCAGATGATGCCGCCGATCAGCAGGGCCTTGAGCAGGGCCTTGACGAGCTCGCCGACGCTTTGCATCGAGAACATGCGCTTGATCCCAGCCAACGGATTCAGGCGCCCGAAATTGAGCGTCAAGGCGTTGGGCGAAAATACCCAGCCGCCAAGCAGGAAGGGCGTCAGCAACGCTGCCGCAATCGTCAGGAGAAAGAGCGGGGCTACCAGCGTCAGGGCTTCCCAAGACAAATCGAAGAAGATATTTGTCATGGCAGTGGTGTCGAAACCGACATCGCGGTCGAAAGTCAGGCCATGCCTGACGATGCCGCTGGCGCGCTGCGACAGCCAGGAACCCAGCGCCCAAAAGCCGGCCACGCCCGAGGCCATGACGAGGAAAGCCATCAGTTCCCGCGACTGCGGAACCTGACCTTCTTCGCGCGCCTTTTCTATGCGTCGGCTAGACGCTGATTCTGTCCGTTCGAGGTCGCTGTCTTCAGCCAAGGGCATTCCCCTCCATGCCGGCAATTATTGCCGGGGGCATCAAGGGGAAAGCGGGAAACAGGGCCGGGATTCGGCCCCTATTTAAATCGGCCCGGAGCGGGCCACGCGATCAGGCCGCTAGCGCGTTCTGCACGATGAAGGAGGAGCGGGGCACGCCGCGGCTGTCGCCGAGGCCGCTGAGCAGTTCCTTCATGTCGAGAATGAGGACGATCTGGCCATTCGACAGCGTCGTGACGCCGGCCACACCCTTGGGCCGGAAATCTTCGAGCGACTTGATCACCGCATCCTCGCGCCCCATGAAGCCATCGATGGCGAGGATGAAAGTGTGTTCGGCCGTCTGCATCAGCACGCCGTATTCCGCCACCTGTTCCGGCGCCCAGCCGAGCAGGTAATGGAGCGGATAGATCGGCATGATCTCGCCGCGCACCACCATGGTCGCGCGACCGCCGACCTCCTGCACCTGGGAGACCTCGATCGGCAGGATTTCGCGCACCATCGACAGCGGCACGGCGAAAGGCTGCTGGCCGAGTTGCACCAGCAATACCGGCAAAATGGCCAGCGTCAGCGGCAGGGAGATGACGAAGGTCGAGCCCTTGCCGGGCGACGACTTGATCTCCACGGAGCCGTTCAGCTTCTGGATATTGGTCTTGACGACGTCCATGCCGACGCCGCGGCCGGAAACATCGGAGGCCACATCCTTGGTCGAGAAGCCGGGCAGGAAGATCAGGTTGAAGCTCTGCCGCTCGTCCATGGTATTGGCCTCTTCATCGGTGATGAGGCCTTTCTCCAGGGCTTTGGCGCGCAGCTTCTCGGCATTCATGCCGCGACCGTCGTCGGCGATGACCAGCACGATGTGGTCGCCTTCCTGACGCGCTTCGAGGCGCACCGGCGCCTTCTCGGGTTTGCCGGCGAGGCGCCGATCCTCGATAGTCTCGACACCGTGGTCGACGGCATTGCGGATCAGGTGGATGATCGGATCGGAGAGATCCTCGATCATGGTCTTGTCGATTTCCGTGTCTTCGCCGATCAGCACCAGTTCGACGTCCTTGCCGAGGCTGCGGGCGAGGTCGCGGGCGATGCGCGGATATTTCTGGAACAGCCGGCCGATCGGCTGCATGCGCGTCTTCATGACGGCGTTCTGGAGGTCGGAGACCAGCAGGTCGAGCTGGCTCACCGCCTGGTCGAGGGCGTGCAGGGTATCGGTGTCGGAACGGCCGTTGAGAATGTCGCTGCGCAACGAGGTCAGGCGGTTCTTGGTCAGGCCGATCTCGCCCGAGAGGTTCAGCACCTGGTCGAGGCGCGTGGTATCGACGCGAATGGAGTTGTCGCGGGTCTTTTCCGTATCGCGGCGGCCGGGGGCCGGTCCCTGGTAACCCGGCTTGTCGCTGGTGCGGCGGCCGACCGCCTGATGAATGATCTGCTCCGGCGATTTGCCGGCGACGTCGGTGTGGACTCCCGCCGCGACTTCCGCCGCTGGCGCCGGCGGGGCGTCCGGCGCGGCGCCGGTCACGGCGTTGAAAAGATTATCCCAGTTGGGTCCGGCGGCCGGGACGCCTGCCACGGCGGGGGCTACCGCGGTGGGAGCGGGAGCGGGGGCCGCAGCCGGAGCGACGACCGCCTGGCCGGCGATCGCCGCCTTCAGGTTGGCGATCAGGGCGGGATCGGCGGCGGACGGCTGCACCCCACGTTCCAGGTAGCCGAACATGTCGCGCACCGTCCCCGTCGCGGCCAGGATGCTGTCCATGATTTCCTTGGTCACAGCCAGTTCGCCGTTGCGCAACCTGTCGAAAAGACTCTCCGTCAGGTGGCAAAGCGTCACCAGCTCGGTGGCGTTGAGAAAGCCGGCACCGCCCTTGATGGTATGGAAGCCGCGGAAAATGTCATTGAGCAGCTTCCGATCCTCGGGGCTCCGCTCAAGGTCGATCAACATGTTGTCGACACCCGAAAGGAGATCCGTGGCCTCCACGAGGAAGTCCTGCAACAGGTCTTCCATGCCTTGAAAGTCGCTCATAATTTTCTCCCTCGTTCCATATTCTTGCGCACCTCAGAAGCCCAGGCTTTCGAGCAGTTCGTCCACCTGCGCCTGACTTGTCACTATGTCGGCGCGACCTGCGGCGTTGATCACCGGGCCGTTCATGAGGCCTTCGGGGGCGGCGGCCTTGCGTTCGTCCGGCATCACCTCGATCAGCACGTTCAGCAACTGGCCTTCGAGCCCCTGCACCATCTCGACGACCTTCTTGATGACCTGGCCGGTCAGATCCTGGAAGTCCTGGGCCATCATGATTTCGGTCAGTTGGTCGTTGGTGGCCTTGAACTTGGCCGGCGCCGCCAGGAAAAAAGCGCGCGAGTCGGCAGCCAGGGCCTTGAACTCGTCGACGGACAGCTGGTTGGCGAACATTTTGTCCCAGCGCGCCGCCATCGCTTCGGACTTCGCCAACAGCTCGTCCTGGAGCGGCTTGGCAATGTCGGTGGCGTTGAGGACGCGGCTCGCGGCCTGCTCGGTCATCTGCGCGATATAAGTCAGGCGCTGGGTGGCATCGGGAATCTTCTTGGCCGTGTCCTCCAGCACTTTGTCATAGCCGAGCTCGCGCAGCGAATCGTGAAGCTGCCGCGCCATGTGGCCGATGCGGTTAAATGCCGTCTCCTGGCCGGATACGGACTCGTTCGCCGCCAGCGGCGCCGCTTTCGGCGCAGCGCTGCCGCCGACTTGTTCGGCAACGGAATCGAACAGGGCTTGCAGGTCGTCGGAATCGCCGGAAGAATTCGTCGCTGCCGCCACCGGAGCGGGCGTGGCCGGCGCGCCGACGGCGATGCTGTCGAACAAGGCTTGCAGATCCTCGGAATCGCCCGCCTCGTCGAAATTGATGGGTTTTGCCATTTGTCGTTATATCCCTGTCGGTGGGCTCACAGGCCCATCTTCTCGAAAATCTTGACCATTTTCTCGTTCAATGTCGCCGCAGTGAAAGGCTTGACGATATAGCCGGAGGCGCCGGCCTGGGCGGCCGCGATGATGTTTTCCTTCTTCGCCTCGGCCGTGATCATCAGCACCGGCAGGTGTTTGAGCGCGGGATCGGCGCGCACGGTCTGCAAGAGCGTGAGGCCGTCCATGTTGGGCATATTCCAGTCGGAGACGACGAAATCGAAGCCGCCGCCTTTGAGTTTTTGCAGCGCCACGGCACCGTCCTCGGCCTCATCGACGTTGGTGAAACCCAGCTCCTTGAGCAGGTTGCGGACGATGCGGCGCATCGTCGAGAAGTCATCGACAACCAGGAACTTGATCTTGCTAGGATCAGCAGGCATGGGTTACTCCGGATCAGTCTCTCTGGGATTTCATCAACAGCGGGCGCAGCGTCTCGGCCAGCGCATCGGCATCGAATTTGGCGACATAGGCGTCGACGCCGACGCTCTTGCCCATCGAGCGGTTCGCTTCCGACGACAGCGACGAATGCATGACGACCGGGATGCCGTCGAAACGGCCATCCGACTTGAGATTCTTGGTCAGCACATAGCCATCCATTTCCGGCATCTCGGCGTCGACCAGGATCAGGCTCACCTCGTCGCGCAGGTCGCTGCCGGACTGCTGGCAGTGGGCCGCCATGCCGGAGAGCCGCGTCCAGGCTTCAAGGCCGTTCTGCGCGTGCTTGTGCTTGACGCCGAGCTTTTCGAGCACCTCGGCGATCTTCTTGCGCGCCACCGCCGAGTCGTCGACGAAAAAGACGTTGATGTCGTCGCCGGCCTCCATGCGCTCGATCTGGCCGATGACGGCCTCGCCGAAGGTGTTGGCCATGATCTGCTCGACATCGACGATGGAAACGAGCTTGCCGTCCGGCAGTTCGGTGATGGCGGTGATATAGGCATGCGAGCCGCTGGTCACGGACTCGGGCGCGCGCACTTTGTCCCACTCGACGCGGATGATGCGGTCGACGCCATGCACCAGAAAACCGAGGGTGCGCTTGCTGTATTCGGTCACCATCATCGAGCCGCCGCGCTCGCTCGGCGCATCGGCCAGGCCCATCACCCTGGAAAGAGAGACGCAGGGGATGACATTGCCGCGCAGGCTGATCAGGCCTTCGACGCCGTCCGGCATGTGCGGCGCCTTGGTGATGGTCGGCGTCTTGCTGACCTCGCGCACTTTGAAGACGTTGATACCGAAGGTCTCGTGGGTGCCGAGCGAGAACAGCAGGATCTCCATGCGGTTCGAGCCGGCCAGCTTGGTGCGCGCATCGACGCTCTCCAGCAGCGAGGCGGGCGTGGTGGTATTGGAATAGAGCGACTGGGGAGCGTTCATGGAACTGTTCCTCGACGGTCAGTTGGCCGCGGCGGTTTCGCCCGGACGGAGTATGAGCCGGGTCAGCGTTTCTGCCAGGCGTTGCGGTTCGAACTTGGGCACATATTCGTCGACGCCCACCGACTTGCCGAGCTGCATGTTCGACATCGAGGACAGCGACGAATGCATGATGACCGGGATGCCGGCAAAGCGCGGATCCGACTTGACGTTCTTGGTCAGGATGTAGCCGTCCATTTCCGGCATCTCGACATCGGTGAGGATCAGTTGCACGACGTCGGTCACTTTGCGGCCGGCCGATTCCGCATAAGAAGCGATCTTCTGCAACTCCTCCCAAGCATTGCGGCCGTTGATGGCCGCGATGCCCTTGATGCCCAGGACGTTGAGGGTGCGTTCGATCTGGCTTCTTGCCACCGACGAATCGTCGGCATAGAGAATGGTCAGGTCGTCGCGATTGAGCGGCGTAATCGCCGTGAATTTGTACTCGTCGTCCATCTTCGCGGTTTCGGCCAGCACGCGTTCGACATCGAGCATCATGACCAGGCGGTTGTCGGCGAGTTCCGTCACCGCCGTCACGAGGCCGCCGAGATTGGCGGTCAGCATTTCCGGCGGCACGCGCATCTGTGCCCAGTCGAGGCGCAGGATGGTATCGACGGCCTCGACCAGGAAGCCCTGGGTCTTGCCGTTGTACTCGGTGACGATCATGATCTCGCGCGGCGACTCGGGCTGCATGCCGACATACTCGGCGAGATCGACTACCGGCACGAGGACGCCGCGCAGGCTGACCATGCCCTTGACCGACGACTGCATGTCCGGCGCCGCGGTGATCGGCGGGGTGCGCATCACCTCGCGCACCTTGAACACATTGATGCCAAAAGTCTCGCGCCGCCCGGTGCGCCCGTCTACGCCGAGCGAGAACAAGAGTATTTCCAACTTGTTGGTGCCCGCCAAACGGGTGCGTGCGTCGATATTCTTGAACAACTCGGACATATCCGAACCTTTCCGCCAGATGGTCCCCTACCCCAGGAAGCCCGAATATTACGCCATTTTCGCTGATTTTTTCAGCACTTGAAGCGTGCTGTGCACCTCCTCATTCCGTCCGGTAGCCGATACGAAATCCGCCCCAGTGGCGTCCTTTGACATAAATCGGCACGGAAATGTCGTGCATGATCTCGCCGGTGTCGCGCCGGTAGGTTTGCAACAGGAAAGGCAATTCGTGCGCACCGCAGCGTTTGCCGACCGCGTCGGCGAAGATGCGCTTGGTGCGGTTGCCGACGAAATCCTTCTTCTCGTCACCGGTCAGCGGCTGGCAGAAGCGGTTGTTGTGGGTCGGCACATAACCGCCGCTGTCGCAGCCGATGGCGTAGGAAATTTCACTGTGACGATCCAGGAACGGTTCCTGGATCGCCGGCAACAGCTTGTCGCAGACACTGTCGTAGCGGGTGTGATACTTCTGCGGCTTGGAGTTGGGGATCGGCACGTAATTCCGGTCGAAAAGGTCTTCGAGCCTGATGGCGCCGCGGTCGACCGCGGCATCCAGCTCCGCGGAAATCCGCCGCGCCCCTTCCTGGACGATCTGCGGCATGCCATGGTGCACTTTGCGGGCTTCCTCGCCCGCCTGCCCCAACTTGAAGATGGCGCCGATCTCCTTGAGATTGACGGCAAGGTAGTCGAGTTGCGTCGCCTCGACCAAAGTGCCGCGTGCGCCTTCGCTATTGCGCTCCGCCGACCCCATGATGCTGGCCACATGTTCGGCAATGTCCCTGGCCTTGCTGTTCTGTTCGGCCATGGCGCCGGCAATGACATCCACTTTCTCCATCGTCTCCTGGGCGCCCTGGTTGATCAGCGCCAGGGCCTCGGCAGCCTGCCGGGCCAGTTCGGCGCCGTTGCGCGCCTGGGTCGATCCTTCCTGGATCGTGGCGATCGCGCTCTTGGTTTCGCCCTGAATCGCAGCGATCATGGTGCCGATCTCACCCGTTGCAGCCGTGGTGCGTTCGGCCAGTTTGCGCACCTCGTCGGCAACGACGGCGAAACCCCGGCCCTGCTCGCCTGCGCGCGCCGCCTCGATGGCGGCATTGAGCGCCAGCAGGTTGGTCTGGTCGGCAATGTCGTGGATGGTCTTGACGATGCCCGAAATCGCCTCGGAGCGCTCGCCGAGTGCGGCGATCACCTGCGCCGATTGTTCCACGGATCGCGCGATGCGCTCGATCTCGGCCGAGGCCGCGCCGACGATCTGGGCGCCCCGGGAGGAATGCTCGCGCGCCGCCTGGGCGATGCCCGCGGTTTCCTCGGCATTGCGCGCCACATCGCCGATGGCGCCGGACAGCTCGGCGACCGACTCGGCAGCCGACTCGGCGGCCATATTCTGGCTCTCGGAACTCTCGACGGTCTTCTTGGCCTCGGCAATCAGTTTCTCCGCCGCCTCGGCGACTTGCTCGGAATTGAAGACGATGCGGGTGGAAATTCCCTGGAAACTCGCGATCAGTTCGTTGTAACCCTGAGCAATCGCCGCGATGCCGCTGCCGGGAGACACCTGGGCGCGGCGGGTCAGATCGCCGTCGCTACGCGTGCTGGCGATGATCGCGCGCAAATGCTCCAACGGAGTCGCCACGGAACGGGCGACCAGCAACAACGGCACCACCGCGACTACCAGCCCGAGGACGATATAGAAAACGACGATGCCCAACGTCGGCGTGCCGCCCGACAGATGGACGCCGCCAATGCCCGCTCCCGCCAAGAGCAAACCGGCGCATACATGCGCCACCCGAGCATGGGTCATGACATTCGATCTCGACATAGCATTTCCTCCAATGGCCCCATTATATTTTTGTATATTACACTTAAGGAATAGGGATGGGATCAGACAGGATGGAATCCGTTATTTCCCGCTCCGGCAGCCCTGTCCAGGGGGCGAGAGCCTTGCCGCGGGCGGCTGGCACGCCGGCACATGGCCAGGACCGGATCCCCGCCGCTCAGATGGCGGAGTTTTCGTGATCCAGCCCCTGGGTCAGGGCCAGGATCACGGTCACGGCATTGCCGATTTCGTTGAACTCGAAGCTGGCCGACATGGAACGTACCAGCGCCAGGCCGCGGCCGAACGGCAATTCGCTGACTTCGGGTACGCCTTGCATGATGGCGGCATGATCGAAGCCGGTACCGCTGTCGCGGCAGACGATACGCAGCCAGTTGCCGCCGCCAAGCTCGAACTGCTCGATCTCCAGTTCGACCTCGCCCTCGCCCAGTAGCGCCAGTCGGGCCTGGCGCTCGTCGAGGTAACGTTCCATCCCCTCGGGATCGAGCTTCTGACGCGAATCCAGCCGCAACAGGCCGTGATCGAGGGCATTGTTGAAAAGCTCCGACAGGATCACGAAAAGCTCGCCGGACCGGTCGCGGGCACCGTCGAACTGGTTGGCCAGTTCCAGCAGCAGCGGCACCACGTCCAGTTTGCGCACCTCCGCGGCCCCGAGACGCAGGGAAAAACGCCAGTTGCCGGGATTCGACACCGCGGCGGCGGACTGACCAAGCGACGACGGCTCGGCAGCGCTTTCGCGGCGGCAGTTAACCAGCATGATCGATATGTCGTCGCGTGCCTCGTGCTCGGCCATATGCCGGGATACTGCACCGACCGCGCTCTCAAGCCGGTCCTGTGGCGGGGCATTGACCAGCGCCCCGGCCAGGCGATCGAAACCGAACATCTCGCCGGCATGGTTTTCGGCTTCGATCACGCCATCCGAATAGAGGATCAACTGCGTGTCGGCGCCGAAAGCATGGGTCTCGGCCGTCGTCTCGAATTCAGCCTCCTCCAGCACGCCCAACGGCAGATGGCGCAAGGCGAACACATGCTCCGCATGCCCGCCCGCGGACAACATGAAGGGCTCGGGGTTGCCGCCGTTCCAGACCCGCACGTAGCCTTCGCGAAAATCGATGGCGGCCACGGTGGCGGCGACGAAGCGGCCCTCGGGCAGGAATTGCCGGACCTTGGTATTCATCTCGCGCACGATGGCGTCGATGCCGAAGCCCTTCTCGGTCATGCGGTAGAAAGGGGCGATGATCGGCAGCACGTTGATCGATGCCGCCAGGCCGTGGCCGGTGCCGTCGGCCAGCAGCACATGCAGCACGCTGCCCGGCGTGCGCGCGGCGGCGATGAGGTCGCCGCTGAAAAGCGCCGCCGCCGCAATCCAGTAGCGGATGGCCGCATCGCCGAGCTTGTCCGCATTGACGAGGCGCTGGATCAGGTGTTCGGCGATGCGCTTTTCCTCTTCTTCCGCGGCGTAGTACTTTTCGAGCTGGAAGGCGTGTTCCTCCACCTGGCGCTGCATGGTCAGCAGACGCTGGATGACCTTGAGGCGCGCCTCGAGCATGGCGGCGGAAACAGGCTTGACGATGTAGCCGTCGGCGCCGACCTGGAGCGCCTTGACCTGCAAATCGTCGGCGCGATGGCCGGAGAGGAACAGCACCGGCTGCCAGTGCGGCGCGGCGAGGCGCTGCACCTCCCGCGTCAGCGCAAAGCCGTCCATGCCGGGCATGAAAATATCCGTAATGACGACGTCGTGACGCTCGCGCTCGTAGAGTTCGAGCGCCTTGACGCCGTTCTCGACGCCGGCGACGAAATGCCCGAGCCGCTGCAGCTCCTCCTGGGCGAAAAAAAGGTCGTCGGGGTTGTCCTCGACCAGGAGTATCTTCATGGCCGGCGCAGCCACGGCTGGCTATGAAATCTGGAACAGCTTGCTGAAGTTGGCGATCTCGATGACTTGCTTGACGGCGCCGCGGCAATTGGCAAGCGTCACGCTCTTGCCGCCACCGCGCGCCTTGTCGCGCAGCATCAGCAACATGCCGAGCGCGGAACTGTCGAGATAGTCGACGCCAGCGAGGTCGACTTGCACTTCCCGCAGGCCGGCATCCTTCAAAGCCTCATCGACGGCCTCGCGAAACTCGCGATGGGCATTGAAGTCGAACCGCCCCTTGAGGCTGATCACGGCGCGGCCGTCTGCGCTTACCACGTTGGCTTCCATGCAGGGCTCCCTTTTCGTATCACTTCAGTCGTAGCAGTATAGCTTGGCTGGCACTATGGCACCAACGGCCAGGATCAGCGCAGCGGCCGGTCCCACTGGCGCAATTTGGCCAGAATGCGCGGGGCGACTTCGGCCAGCGGCGAAACCTCCGCCACCGCCCCGACAGTGGCAGCTTCGCGCGGCATGCCATAGACGACGCAGCTGCCCTGGTCCTGGCCGATGTTCCAGGCCCCGGCCTTCCTCATCTCCAGCATGCCGAGTGCACCGTCCTTGCCCATGCCCGTGAGAATGACGCCGATGGCGTTCTGCTTCGCCTGTTCGGCGACCGCATGGAACAGCACATCGACGGACGGGCGGTGGCGGTTGACGGGTTCGGACTGGGAAAGCTCGGTCATGAAGACGCCGCCGACGCGCTTGACGAGCAGGTGCGAATGGCCCGGCGCCAGGTAGGCATGGCCGGGCAGGATGCGTTCGCCGCCCTGCGCCTCGTGCACCCGGATGCGGCAGAGGCTGTCGAGGCGGCGGGCGAACGAGCCGGTAAATGTTTCCGGCATATGCTGCGCCATGACGATGCCCGGCACTTCTTCCGGCAGCGCCGTGAGGACATCCTTGATGGCTTCCGTGCCGCCGGTGGAAGCGCCGATGGCGATCAGCTTCTCGGCCAGCAGGCGCGGCGACAGGCCCGAAGCCGCCGCCGGCGCGGTGGGCTCCGCCCCTCTGCCGGACGGCGCCGGCATACGCTTCGTCAGGTGGGCGCCGCAGGCGGCGCGAATCTTGTCGCATATCTCGTCCGCATAAGCTTGCAGCAGCGTGATGTTCTCGGCGCGCGGCTTGGCGATGAAATCGACGGCGCCGATCTCCAGCGCGCGCAGCGTCACCTCGGAACCGCGTTCGGTCAGCGACGAGATCATCACCACCGGCATCGGCCGCAGCCGCATCAGGCGTTCGAGGAATTCGAGGCCGTCCATCTTCGGCATCTCGACGTCGAGCGTCAGCACGTCGGGATTGAGGGCCTTGATCATTTCGCGCGCGGCGATGGCGTCCGGCGCGCTGCCGACGACATCGAGATCGGGCGCGCCGTTGATGATCTCCGTCAACAGGGCGCGCATCAGCGCGGAATCGTCGACGATGAGTACTTTTATGGCCACGGCACTTCCATTAGGTAAAGAGTTCGATATCGCCGGCGACGGGCGCCTCGGTGAGGCGGGCGGAGTATTCCTTTTCCCGCCGCATCACAGTGTCATTGTGCATGCGCACCAGTTTCTTGACCAGTACCCGGCCGGTATCGGGAAAAAAATAGACCTTGCGCGGATAGACGTCGAGCAAGTCCTTCGCCGCCACGGGAATGCCTTCGGTCTTGAGGAAATCCATGACGAACTCGGAATTGCGCTCGCCGACCTGGGAACTCGTCAGGCTGGACATGACGCGACCGCCGCCGAACACCTTGGCCTCGAGCGCACTTCTGCGCGCCCCCATTTTCATCAGATGGTTGATCAGGATTTCCATCGCATAAGTGCCGTAGCGCGCCGAGGCTGAAATGACATCGTTGTCGCCGCCGTCCGCCAGCATGAAATGGTTCATGCCGCCGACGCCCTTTTCGCGATCGCGCACGCAGGCAGAAACGCACGAGCCGAGCACGGTGACCAGCACCATGTTGGAAGCCGTGACGTAGTATTCGCCGGGCAGCACCTTGACGGCTTCGACCTCGAACTGGCGGTCGAAATAACGGTTCCCCGCCAGATGCTCGACGAAGCCCAGTTCCGCCGTGTTCATGCTGCCTCCGCCGGGCCGTCCCGGGGCCCTCGCCGAGTTGGAGGGCAAGGAGGCGGCGAGTCAACGTCCGGAAGCCGCGCCAGCGGCTGAACCGCAGTCACCCCCTTCCCGTGGGAAGGGGGCGGGGGGAAGGGCACGTTCATTTGTGCCTCATGTCGCGCGACGGACCCTGGCGGTCGGCCCGCTCATAGACCGTGCGGCCGAGCGAACGCACCACGTCGGCGGCATGGAGGAAGCTTTCGGAATGACCGGCAAAAAACAGGCCGTCCTGACGCAGCAAGGGCGCGAATTTCTCGAGGATGCGGTGCTGGGTTTCCTTGTCGAAATAGATCATGACGTTGCGGCAGAAGATGATATCGAACGGTCCCGGCACCGACCAGCGGGCATCGAGGAGATTGAGGCGGGTAAAGGTGATCAGCTTCTGCAACTCGGGCCGCACCCGCACATACCCGTCCTGCTTCCCCGTACCCTTGAGAAAAAAACGTTGCCGCTGCTCCGCTTCGAGCTTTTCGACGCGCTCGATCGGATAGACCCCGCGCTCGCCCATCGCCAGGACATTGGTATCGATGTCGCTGGCGAGGATGGTTACCGGCGGCGTCAGGCTGCCGAAAGCCTCGCAGGCGGTGATGGCCAGCGAATAAGGTTCTTCGCCCGTGGACGCGGCCGAGCACCAGATGCTGATCGGGCGCTGGCCGACGGTGGGCAGATGGGATGCCAGGATATCGAAGTGGTGGCTTTCGCGAAAAAAGGAAGTCAGGTTCGTCGTCAGCGAATTGACGAAAGTCTCCCATTCCTTTTCGTCGCCCTTTTCGAGGTAGGCCAGATACTCGCTGAACGCCGCGAAGCCAAGCGCCCGCAAGCGCCGCGACAGGCGCGAATACACCATGTCGCGCTTGACCGGGGCGAGCGAGATGCCGGCGTGGTCGTAGATCAGCTTGCGTATGCGGTCGAAGTCCTCCTGCGCGAAATGGAATTCGCGCTGGGGAACCAGCGTCGGAATTTCAATGCGCGTCGCTGCCATTTGTACTATGCGGACCTCCGCCCGCCGGCGGCGGCTTCAGATCCGCAGGCATGGTGCGCGTTCAGAATTCTTCCCACTCTTCGGCGTCGTCGGCGAGATGGGGCGGGGCGATCTTCTTCGGCTTCGCCGCCGCGTGCGCCT
>Ga0154359_1041_pt1 | contig 19338 bp, 25 predicted proteins | sample RifGroA2_FD_115887 | JGI IMG/M metagenome (GOLD analysis project Ga0154359, IMG submission 115887) | Rhodocyclales bacterium GWA2_65_20
TTCGCCCATCACGCCAGCGTCTGCTTTGAGGCGCAATAGGTCAACGCGTGCTCCCGGCCGTGCGCGTCACCGGCCGAAGCGCTTTTTCTTCTCCTCTATTTCATGGTGGAGCTTCTCATTCTGTCTGGCGCTGCGCCGTTTATAGAGGATCGACGACACCGCCATCAGTCCGCCATAGAAAAGCAAGAACGGCAGGAACGAGGCCCCTACTTTCATGTAGATCAGAAAGGGCGAGCAAATGATGCCGATGCCCGCCAGCAGTCCGAAAACTCCGCTCTCGCCGATGCCGGCCACCGTGCCCAGGGCCATTCCGGAAATCAGCCAGATCGACCAGTGCAAATCACCATCCATCTTGATTGTCCTTTGCAGAAAAAGATTCGGCGGGAAGCCGGCCGGGCCGGCGCTTCCCGAAAAGATGCGCCGCGTGTCGCAGTTTAGCCGAGCAGGCTGGACATGGGCGCAAGACGCAGGCGACCTTTCATCCCGGCGCCGATGAGTAGCGGCATCCCCCAAGGCTAGCGCGCGCAGGAAGGCGGCAGCATAGATCAGGCGACGTTCGGAGTGTTGCAATAGTTGTGACGTGTATGTAGAGTATATTACATGAACTCGCCATGGCTGCTGCTGATCGCCTCCCTGCCGACGCGCCCCGCGGCCGCGCGCATGCGCCTGTGGCGCGGCGTGAAGGCGCTGGGCTGCGCCGCGCTGCGCGACGGCACCTATCTCATGCCCGACGTTGCGGCGGCGGCCGACCTCGCGCGCCTCGCCCGCGAGGTTGGCGCGGCCGGCGGCAGCGCCGAGATCGTGCGCATCGCGGCCATGGACGAGGCGCAGGACGGCCGCTTCCGCGCCTTGTTCGACCGCGGCGCCGACTACGGCCGGTTGCTGGCGGCCATGCGCGCGGCCACGGCGCAGAAGCCGGAGCCGAAGGTGCTGCAAACCCTGCGGCGCGAATTCGACGCCATCGCCGCCACCGACTTCTTCCCCGGCGAGGCGCGTGCGCAGGCCGAGGCGGCGCTGGCGGAATTGGCGGCGGTCGCCGCCGGCGAGCCGCGCGCCGGGCAAGGCGAGATTCGCCGTCTCGTCCGTGCTGACTTTCAGGGCCGCACCTGGGCCACGCGCCAGCGCCTGTGGATCGACCGCATGGCCTCGGCCTGGCTGATCCGCCGCTTCATCGACCGCAAGGCGCAATTCGTCTGGCTCGCCGATCCGCGGCGTTGCCCGAAGAAAGCGCTCGGTTTCGACTTCGACGGCGCGGCGTTCACCCATCTCGGCGGCCGCGTCAGCTTCGAGGTGCTGGCGGCGAGCTTCGGCCTCGACGCCGATGCGGCCATCGCGCGCATCGGCGCGCTGGTGCATGCGCTCGACGTCGGCGGCGTGCCGGTTCCCGAAGCCGCCGGCATCGAGGCGGTGCTGGCCGGCGCGCGCGAACGCTGCGCCGACGACGACAAGCTGCTGGCGGAAGCCGGCCGCGTTTTCGATTCCCTGTATGCCGCCTACGCCAAGGAGCCCGACCATGATTGATCCGACCGCCGCGCCCGCAGCGCCCACCCTCGGCGAGGCGTTCAAGTACTGGCTCAAGCTCGGCTTCATCAGCTTCGGCGGCCCGGCCGGGCAGATTTCGATGATGCACCAGGAACTGGTCGAGAAGCGGCGCTGGATCTCCGAGCACCGCTATCTGCACGCGCTCAACTACTGCATGCTGCTGCCGGGCCCGGAGGCGATCCAGCTCGCCATCTATATCAGCTGGCTGATGCACGGCGTCAGGGGCGCGGCGATGGCCGGGGTACTGTTCTTCCTGCCGGCCTTCGTGCTGCTCTCGCTGCTTGCCGGTATTTACCTCTCCTTCGGCGACGTGCCGGCGGTACAGGGCCTCTTCTACGGCATTCGGCCCGCCGTGGTCGCCATCGTGCTGTTCGCGGCCTGGCGCATCGGCACGCGGGCGATCAGGAACGGCGTGCTGTTCGGTATCGCCCTGCTGGCCTTCGCCGGCATCTTGTTCTTCCAAATCGACTTTCCGTGGATCGTGCTGGCGGCCGCGATACTCGGTGCCGTCGGCGGCAAGCTGTTGCCCGCGAAGTTCAAGGGCGGCGACGGCCACGGCGCCTCGCACAAGGCCTACGGCCCGGCGACCATCGACGACGACACGCCGCCGCCGGCGCATGCGAAATTCACCTGGGCCAGGCTCGCCGTCACGACCGTGATTTTCGTCGCGATCTGGGCTTTGTCGATGCTGGCTCTGGGCGGCCTCGGCGACCAGGGCGACCTCTACCGCATGGGCGACTTCTTCACCAAGGCGGCCTTCCTCACCCTCGGCGGCGCCTACGCCGTGTTGCCCTACGTCTATCAGAATGCCGTCGAGCATTACGGCTGGATCACGGGTCCGCAGATGATGGACGGCCTGGCGCTGGGCGAAACCACGCCGGGGCCGCTGATCATGATCGTCACCTGGGTCGGCTACCTCGGCGGCGTGACGAAGGCGGTGTGCGCCAACCCTATCGCCGCGGGACTCGCCGGCGCGACGGTGGCGACTTTCTTCACCTTCCTGCCGAGTTTCTTCTTCATCCTCGCCGGCGGACCAATGATAGAGGCGACGCGCGGCGAGTTGAAGTTCACCGCGCCGCTCACCGCCATCACGGCGGCGGTGGTCGGCGTGATCCTGAACCTGGCCGTGTTCTTCGCCTGGCACACCTTCTGGCCCAAGGCAACGGAGGCGGCACCCTTCACCGGGCCGTTCGACGTTATTCCTGTGATCGTCGCCATCGCCTGCTTCATCGCCTTGTGGAAGTATCAGGCCGACATCATGAAGGTGATCGGCGCCTGCGCCGCATTGGGTCTCGCGCACGGCCTGTTCTTTTGAGGCGTGCGTCATGCAAGAAGCGCGCGCCGCATGGGCCTGAAATAGCCGCCTGCGCCTTCGGCGCGGCGAGCGGCTACAATAGGGCCGTTCGCATTACGAAAGCATGTCCATGCCGGAATTCCGTCCCCGCAAGGCGCTGATGAACCCGGAACTGCGCCGGCGCGGCATTTATGTACTGCCCAATCTGCTGACGACGGCGGCGCTGTTCGCCGGCTTCTACGCCATCGTCCAGGCCATGACCGGGCGTTTCGAGTATGCGGCGGTGGCGATTTTCGTCGCCATGGTGCTCGACGGCCTCGACGGCCGCGTCGCGCGCCTGACCCGCACCCAGAGCGCCTTCGGCGCCGAATACGATTCGCTCTCGGACATGGTCTCCTTCGGCGCCGCGCCGGCGCTGATCGCCTTCGAATGGGCGATGAAGGGCATGGGCAAGTGGGGCTGGATCGCGGCCTTCGTCTACTGCGCCGGGGCGGCGCTGCGCCTGGCGCGCTTCAACACCAACATCGGCGTCGTCGACAAGCGCTGGTTCCAGGGCCTGCCGAGCCCGGCGGCGGCGGCGCTGGTGGCGGGCTTCGTCTGGATCATCAACGACCTCGGCGTCAGTGGCGAGGAAGTGCGCTGGTATGCCTTCGCGCTGACGCTGTTCGCCGGCATCACCATGGTCACCACCCTGCGCTACTGGAGCGGCAAGGACATCAACCTGCGCCGCAGCGTGCCCTTCGTGGCGGTGCCGGCCATCGTGCTCGGCTATGCGCTGGTGTCGAGCTATCCGCCCGGCGTGCTGTTCGGGGCCTTCCTCTGCTACGCGCTGTCGGGCTATGTGATGGCGGGCTGGGAGCTATTGGCCAAACGCAGCAAGGGTATTGCACGGCCGGATTAATGCGTTTATAGTCGATCCCATGTTTGCCATTACCGCCTTTGCCGCCGTATTTCTCGCCCTCTCCGGTTTGCTGCTGGCGCAGCGTCCCCTGCGCGCCAAACTGCTGCCGCTGCTGCGCCGCGCGCGCTAGCAAAAACACACCCCACAATCCGGTTTTTCCCCAGGTCTGACGGCACGACCGGCAGGCCCCGTTTAACGTACTCCACAGGAGACGACGATGAGCAAGGACCACCTCACCATATTCGACACCACGCTGCGCGACGGCGAGCAGAGCCCCGGCGCAGCGATGACGCGCGAAGAGAAGCTGCGTATCGCCCGCCAGCTGGAGCGCATGCGCGTCGATGTGATCGAGGCGGGTTTCCCCGCCGCATCGGGCGGCGATTTCGAAGCGGTCAAGGCCGTCGCCGAGGCGATCAAGGAATCGACGGTGTGCGGCCTGGCCCGCGCCAGCGAAAACGACGTGCGACGGGCGGGCGAAGCCATCAAGCCGGCGCGGTCGGGCCGCATCCACACCTTCATCGCCACCAGCCCGATCCACATGGAGAAGAAGCTGCGCATGGCGCCGGACCAGGTGGTCGAGGCGGCCGTGGCGGCCGTCAAGCTGGCGCGCGAATACACCGACGACGTCGAGTTCTCGGCCGAGGACGCGGTGCGCTCGGACTTCGATTTCCTCTGCCGCGTCTTCGATGCCGTGATCAAGGCCGGCGCCACCACCCTCAACGTGCCCGACACCGTCGGCTACAGCATCCCCGAACTCTGGGGCGAGCGCATGCGCCAGTTGATCGCGAACGTGCCCGGCGCCGACAAAGTGGTCTGGTCGACGCATTGCCACAACGACCTGGGCCTGGCGGTGGCCAATTCGCTGTCGGCCGTGCTGGCCGGCGCGCGCCAGGTCGAATGCACCATCAACGGCCTCGGCGAGCGCGCCGGCAACGCCTCGCTCGAAGAGGTGGTGATGGCGGTGCGCACCCGCGGCGACCTCTTCACCTGCGACACGCGCATCGACGCGACGCAGATCGTGCCGGCCTCGAAGCTGGTGTCGCAGATCACCGGCTATGCGGTGCAGCCGAACAAGGCGGTGGTCGGCGCGAACGCCTTCGCCCATGAATCCGGCATCCACCAGGACGGCGTCCTCAAGCACCGCGAGACCTATGAAATCATGCGCGCCGAGGACGTCGGCTGGACCACCAACCGCCTCACGCTCGGCAAGCTCTCCGGCCGCAGCGCCTTTCGCACGCGGCTGAAGGAACTGGGCATCGAACTGGCGAGCGAGGAAGCCCTCAACACCGCCTTCGGCCATTTCAAGGAGCTGGCCGACAAGAAGCGGGAAATTTTCGACGAGGACATTTACGCCCTCATCGGCGACGAAGCGCAGACGCCCGAGCACGAGCATTACCGGCTGGTGTCGTCGATGTTCCATTCCGAGACCGGCGAGGCGCCGGTCGCGCGGCTGACGCTCTCGGTCGGCAGCGGCGAGCCGCGCGTCGAGCGGCAGGTCGAGTCGGTCGGCAGCGGCCCGGTGGACGCGACCTTCAAGGCGATAGAGAAAGTGGCCGGCAGCGGCTCGGACCTGCTGCTCTACTCCGTCAACGCCATCACCACCGGCACCGACGCCCAGGGCGAGGTGACGGTGCGGCTGTCGAAAGACGGCCGCATCGTCAATGGCCAGGGTGCCGATACCGACATCGTCGTCGCCTCGGCCAAGGCCTACATCAATGCCCTCAACAAGCTCGAAGCGGGGCCGGAACGCGTAAATCCGCAAGTGTGAGGTAAACTGCATGTCCCTCCCGCCGCCATGACATTGCGGCGGGAGAACGGCGCGTCCGCTCCCGCGCGAAGCTGTGTTCATCAACCGGCGCCCGGCATCCGCGCGCCGTACCGGTCTCGGTGCGGCAAGTACTTGGGGAGTGCGATGAAACATCCCGGGGGGCCAGGAAACCACCGCTCCTTTGCTTTCGCCGATCACATGCTCGATGCGGCCGCGACCTATTCGCTGCGCGATCGGCGTTTTCATTACGTCAACGCCGCCGCCGAGAAGATACTCGGCCTCGGCGTCGAGGCGATTCTCGCCGACCCGGCGCTGCCTTATCTCCTGGTCGTCGAGGAAGACCGCCCGGCGGCGATCGCCTTTCTCAAGCAGACCGCAAGCGCGGGTGCGGCTAGCGGCGAGTTCCGCTTCCGCCGCCCGGACGGTCAATCGCGCTGGCTTGCGGTGCGCTCCTTCCCGGTGGACGACGCCAGCGGCGAACCCATGCGCGCCTTGATCTGCGAGGACATCACCGAACGCAAGCGCATCGAGCAGGCCCTGCGCGAAAGCGAAGCCCGCTTTCGCCAGGTGGCCGAAAATATCGAGGAAGTCTTCTGGATCGCCGCCCCCGATGGCACCCAGGTGCATTACGTCAGCCCGGCCTACGAGAAGATCTGGGGCCGGCCGGCCGCCGAGTTGTATGCCGCGCCGTTCAAATGGATGCAATCGATCCACCCCGAAGACCAGGCGCGGGTGATGGAAACAGTGACGCGGCTCCAGGCCGAACAGCCGCTGGAAATGCTGTTCCGCATCTTTCGCGCCGGCGCCGACCTGCGCCATATCCGCCATCGTTCCTCGCCGGTGCGCGATGCCGCCGGCCGCGTTGTCCAGGTGGTGTGCATGAGCGAGGACATCACGGAGCAAAAACGCCTGGAGCGGCAGGCCGAGGAGTCGGCGCGCACCCAGCGCGACGCCCTGGTGCGCGAAGTCCATCACCGCATCAAGAACAACCTGCAGGGCGTCACCGGCATGCTGCGCAATTATGCCAACCAGCATGCCGAGGTGTCCGCCGTGATCAACGAAGCGATCGCCCAGGTGCAGGCCGTCGCGATCATCTACGGCCTGCAGGGCCGGCCGGGCGTGGTGCGGGTGGAGTTGTGCGACCTGTTGAAAGAAGTGATTTCCGGCATCGGCCAGTTGATGCATCGCGGCATCGATTTTCGCAACGACGAGCAGAGCATCGGCTGCAAAGTCGTCGTCAGCGAACTCGAGGCCGTGCCGGTGGCCCTGGTGCTGAACGAAATGGTCTTCAACGCCATCAAGCACGGCAGCCCCGATACGGTGCCGACCATAGACCTGAAGATCGACATCGCCAGGGAGCGCGCCGTGCTGACGATCACCAACGCCGGTCTTCTGCCGGATCGCAGCGAACGATCTTTGCCCGGCGGCGGCAGCGGGCTGCAATTGATCCACTCGCTGTTGCCGCGGCGCGGCGCCCGTTTTGAATTGATCAACAGCCCGGCCGGCGTCGAGGCCAGGCTGACTCTGGACCCCCCGATTGTGACCTTAAAATGCTGAGGAGCAGGCAATGACGAACCATACGACCGAGACCAAACGACTGCTGTTGCTGGACGACGACCGGCTCGTGCTGGCGACGCTGGGCGAGGGGCTGCGCCACGCCGGCTACCGCGTGGTCACGGCGTCGTCGGTGGAAGAGGCCGAAGACGTTCTGGCGGCGGGAGACATCGACCTCGCCATCCTCGACGTGCGCATGCCGGGCCTGTCCGGCATCGACCTGGCGCAGCGTCTGCACGACGCCAACAGCGACGTGCCCTTCATCTTCCTCACCGCCTACAGCGACGAGGAACTCGTCAAGCAGGCCTCGGAGGCGGGGGCGATGGGCTACGTCGTCAAGCCGGCCGACCCCGATCGCCTCGTGCCGGCCATCGAAGCGGCATTCGCGCGTGCCGGCGACGTCAAGACGCTGCGCAATACCGGCCGCCAGCTGCAGACCGCGCTCGATGCCGACCGCGACGTCTCGCTTGCCATCGGCATCATGATGGAGCGCCGCCGCCTCGGCCGCCAGGATGCCTTTGAACTGTTGCGCGGCCAGGCGCGGACCGAGCGGCGCAAGCTCATCGATCTGGCGCGCGAAGTCGTGCTGGCGGCGGAAAAGCTGAACCTCTTTTCCGTCGCCGCCGCCGCGGAGCCCGCGCCGCGCCGCGTCGAAGGCCGCGAGGGACGCCGGGAGAAGCATTGAAATGACGGCGTAAAGTCCCTAAAATCCATGTGACTATTCCTTCAACATATGGGAATCTGTCACGGCGTTCGCTGCATGCCGACGCTGTCGTCTGTCGGGGCCCCTGTCTATGTCCCCAATTCGAGTCTGGCCGACTGCCAGGCTTTCAGGAAGCGAGGGATGCTCATGTTCGGAAAAACCACGATCGCCGGCCGTCTCGGCATCGGTTACGGCATTTTTTTCGTGCTGCTGGCGGTCACGGCCGGCCTGGCCTGGGACCGGCTCGCCGAACTCGACGGCATGATCGACCGCATCGTCGCCAAGGACTGGCAGAAGGCGCAACTGGCCAACGAGGTCAATGACCGCGTCAGCGACAACGCCCGCGCCACCTTCGAGCTTTTCCTGACACAGGAGCGGGCGCCGATCTTCAAGCGCATCGACGCGAACAAGCAGGCCATCAGCGAGCGTCTCGACGCGCTGGAAAAAATGCTCTACCGGCCCGAAGGCAAGGCCTTGCTGCAGGAAGTGCGCGAGCAGCGCAAGGCCTATGTCGCTTCTTTCACCCAGGTCGGCGAACTCCTCAAGGCCGGCAAGGAAGAGGACGCGCGCCACGCGATGATGACGGACACCTTGTCCGCCCTGAACCTGTTTCTCGGCAAGATCGACGCGTTGAGCCAGTTCCAGCGCAAGATCGTCGAGGAAACCGGGCACGCCTCCCACGCCGCCTATGCCACGGCGCGCAACCTGTTGCTGCTGTTCCTGGTGGTGGCGGGGGTCGTGGGCCTGATCAGCGCCGCCTCCATCATCCGCTCCGTCACGCGGCCGCTCGGCGGCGAACCCGAGGCGGCGACGGCCATCGTGCAGCGCATCGCGGCCGGCGACTTGAGCGGCGAAATGCCGTTGCGCCCCGGCGATGCCTCCAGCATGCTGGCGGCGGTGGCGCGGATGCAGGACGAGTTGCGCGGCACGATCCGCGGCTTGCGCGCCAACGCCGAGGAACTGGCCCATGCGGCCGCCGATCTCGCCGCTTCGTCTTCGCAGGTGGCGGCCGGTTCGGTGCACCAGAGCGAGGCCGCGGCCACCATGGCGGCGACGGTCGAGGAGATGTCCGTCAGCATCAATCATGTTGCCGACAATGCCGGCGAGGCCGACGGCGTGACGCGCCAATCGGGCGAGCTGTCGGCCGAGGGCGACCGCACCATCGGCGAGACCGTCACCGAAATGCAGCGCATCGCGGCCACCGTTTCCGAGGCGGCCGAGGCCATCGGCGCCATGGGCGAACGTTCGCAGCGCATTACCGGCATCGTCCAGGTGATCCGGGAAGTGGCCGACCAGACCAACCTCCTGGCCTTGAATGCCGCGATCGAGGCGGCCCGTGCCGGCGAACAGGGCCGCGGCTTCGCCGTGGTCGCCGACGAGGTCAGGAAGCTGGCGGAGCGCACCGCCAAGGCCACCAGCGAGATCAGCAGCATGATCGGCAGCGTGCAGGAGAGCGCCCAGGCCGCCGTGGCGACCATGCAGCAGGCCGTGGCGCAGGTGGAGGAGGGCGTCAATCGGGCGCATCGGGCGCAGGCGGCGATCCAGGAGATTGCCGCCGGGGCGGGGCGCGTCGTCGGCGTCGTCGGCGACATCAGCAGCGCCTTGCGCGAACAGGGGGCGGCCGGACAGGATCTCGCATCCAACGTCGAGAAGGTGGCGCAGATGGCCGAAGAGAACAGCGCCGCGGCGCAGGCGGCGGCTGAAACCGCCCAGACCTTGGGAAAACTCGCCGATGCCACGCTCGACGCGGTGAGCAGCTTCCGGCTTGGCAACGGCTCCTGAGGCGCGCATCGCATGTCCGTGCAAATAACCAGCAAACAGGCCAACGGCGAGTTGTTGGCCACGGTGACGGGAGAGTTCGGCTTCGAAACCGCGCGGGAACTGCTGCTCGTCTGCAAGGCGCGCTGGCAGGAGGGGGCGAAGTCGATTGCCGTCGACATGAGCGGCGTCACCGGCCTCAGTTCGAGCGGCGTCGGCACCTTGATTCTGCTTTCCGAACTGGCCGGCGACGATCGTTTCAAGCTGCGCGTGGAGCATTGCTCCGAGGAGGTGAGGCAGTTGTTCTCTTCGGGGATGCTCGACAGGTATTTCAAGGCTGGCGCCGTCACCTGCGACTAGCGCCAAGCGCCGTACTTGCGGCATTGCATCCGTCAACAATATGCGCTGGCTGCTCGCTCCCTTCCGCCTCGTCGTCCGCATCGTGCGCCGCTTCCGCGCGGAACGCCTGGCGCAGACCGTGGCCGCGCTTTCCTTTGCCACGCTGCTCGGCCTGGTGCCGATGATCGCCGTCGGCCTGGGCCTGATCGCGCATTTTCCCTTCGCCGACGGCATGCGCGCGGCGCTGGAGAAATTCCTGCTCGCCAACCTGCTGCCGGACAAGGCCGGCGTCGTGATCGCCAAGTATCTCGGCCAGTTTGCCCATCGCGCCGAGCGCGTGACGATGATCGGTGTCGCGGCGCTGGCGGCCACGGCGCTGATGCAGATGCTGACCATCGAGCACGCCTTCAATGCGATCTGGAAGGTCAGGGCGACGCGCCCCTTCGTCAAGCGCGTCGCCATGCACCTGATCGCGCTGCTGCTCGGCCCCGTGGCGTTCGGCGGCAGCCTGACCTTCATCAGCTTCGTCGCTGGCGTCTCCTTCGGGCTGGTCGACGAGCCGGGCTGGGTGAGCGCAGTTTTCTTTCGCGTCCTGCCCGTCGTCTTCATGGCGGCGTTGTTCGCCCTGCTCTACTGGGGCGTGCCCAACCGCCCGGTATCACGTTGGCATGCCCTGGCCGGCGGTACGCTCGCCGCCCTCGGCTTTCTGACCATGCAGCGCCTGTTCGGCCTCTATATCGCGAACTTCCCGGCTTACACGGTCATGTACGGGGCATTCGCCGCGGTGCCGACGTTCCTCGCCTGGCTTTATCTTTCCTGGAGCGTCATCCTCGTCGGCGCCTTGGTCGTGGCGGAGTTGCCGGGCGCGGCCAAGCCTTGACCCGTTTCAAGCCGGCGCGAGGCTGCGCTCGAACTCGAAAATCTCGATGCATGCGGTATGCATGGCCAGCTGGCCGGCGGCGCAGTCGGTGACCTGGAGGCGGCCGGGCGATTCGTTGATCAGGGTGAACTGGCCGGGCGCGAAATAGCCGCGCGCGGTCAGCAGCGCTTCGCTGCGGTTCAGCGCCGGCAACGGCGGCAGCAGCAGGGCGGGGATCGGCGGCTGTTCGGCGCCGTCGCCGCGGCGGGCGATGCGCACCGCCTCGGCCAGAGGCGCCACGAGTTCGAGCCCGAGTTCGATGTGTTCCGGATTCTCGCTGCGCGCCCAGCGCACGATGCAGATGTTCCACGGCTTGTCGGGCGCGGTGCGCAGGCCGATGGCGCTGCCGGCGACGAGGCCGGCGAGTTCGCCCGCCACATGCATGATGGCGTAGCCGCTCGGGCTTTCGTTGAGAATCATCCAGTCGCTGGCGGGCAGTTCCACCTCGGTTTCGGTCGCAGCGCGGCCGTTGCGCAATTGCTGCCAGAGCGGCCCCAGGTGCGTGCATACCTCGACGCGGTAGCCGTGGTGGCGGCGGTGGCTCTGGCGTTTCGGCGGGCTGGCCCAGCGATCGGCCGCGCGCGCGAGGACGCTGCGGTAATCGGGGAAGCTCGCCTCGCGGGGCAGGCCGAATGTCTCCGGGCGCACACCTTGCTCGATGTGGGACAGGTGCAAGCGGGCGAGGCGGCTCAGGGCGGCGCAGGAAAAGTGCAGCGTCGCGTCGCCCGGCGGCGGCCGGCGCGACGATGCCGTGGGCGGAAAGCCGTGCACCTCGTCGAGCCAGTAGCCGTCGGCGGCCGACGCTGCGGCGGCAGGGAGGATTTCGAGGGCCGCGGCGCAATTGCGCAAATACTCGGCGAGAAAGGCGGCCTCGCGCGGCGAAAACCCCTCCGGCTGCGCCGCCGCGAGGGCCAGCATCCCCTTCATGTGCAGCTCCGCCTCCGTCACTGCGGGCGGCGGCGCCGTATCGGGCGGCAGGCCGGTGGGGATCAGTCGATAAAAAGTCTGCGCCTGGCTCCAAAAATCCTGGGGCGCCGGCGCCGAGATGAGCTGGGCGACCTCGAATTGCTGCGCCAGGTTGGCGAGCCCGAGGGAGCACAAGTGCGCGGGCGTGCGCTTCAAGCCGCGCAGCTTCTCGGGTGCGGCCGTGCGGATGACTTTCAGGTAGCCCGCCGCAAGCGCTTCATGGACGGTCATCAGGCCGTGGGCGACCGTGCGCAGGCGTTTTGCCACCGGCAGCGTGGCATCGAGGAGCAGCGGCTTGACGGTGCTGCCGGTCAGGCCGGTGCGCGTCTGGAAAAGTTCGAGGATCTTGAGATACTGGAGCGGCTTGATGGCCAGCGGGGCAATGGCGGCGAGATGGCTGCGCAGGGGCGACAGATCGCGCAACGGATCGTCGGCCGGGGGCGCCCCCAGCCACGCCAGCGCCTCCTGGAGAGCGGACGGATAGTCGGGGCCGTGGCGCGAAACGGTTTTGGGCATGGGCTGATTATCGATTCTAGTAGAATCCCAAATCTTTGGAGGATGCTATGCGATTCCTGCGCGCTACGGCATGGCTCCCGACCCTGGCGCCACGACCCGGAAAAGAACGATGACCAGTCTCAAATCCGACAAACCCATACTTGCGGCCGAGCGCCTGATCGTTGCGCTCGACGTGCCCGACGCGGAGGCCGCGAAAGCGCTGGTGCGGCAACTGGGCGACGCCGTGCGCTTCTACAAGATCGGCCTCGAACTCTTCATGGCCGGCGGCTATTTCGAATTGCTCGAATGGCTGGTGAAGGAAAACAAGAAGGTCTTCGTCGATCTCAAGTTCTTCGACGTGCCGGAAACCGTGCGTTCCGCCGTGCGCGCGCTCGCCGGTAGCGGCGCCGCCTTCGCCACCGTGCACGGCAACCAGGCCATCATGGAAGCGGCAGCCAAGGACAAGGGCGACCTGAAGATCCTGGCGGTGACCGTGCTGACCAGCCTCGACCGCGGCGACCTCGACGACCTCGGCTTCGCCTGCGACGTCGACAAGCTCGTGCTCTCGCGCGCCCGGCGCGCCCTCGCCACCGGCGTCGACGGCATCGTCTCCTCCGGCCTGGAGGCGCCGATGATCCGCCGCGAGCTGGGGCAGAAGCTGCTCGTCGTCACGCCCGGCATCCGTCCGGTCGAGAACAAGCCGGCGGACGACCAGAAGCGCACGGTCGACGTCGCCCAGGCTTTTGCCAACGGCGCCGACTACATCGTCGTCGGCCGGCCCATTCGCCAGGCCGCCGATCCACGGGCCGCGGCGCAGGCCATCCAGCGCACGATTGCCGAAATCTTCCAATAAGGCGTTTTTCGCCTTATAATCCACGGCTTTTTAGCTTCGGCGTGACGCTCGCTGTCGCGGGCGGGCCTGCTCCGAAACTTCATTTTCCGAATTCAATTCAAGGGACCGACACATGGTCGTCATACGTCTTGCCCGCAGCGGCGCCAAGAAGCGCCCGTTCTACAACATGGTGGTCACCGACTCGCGCAACCGTCGCGACGGCCGTTTCGTCGAGCGCATCGGCTACTACAATCCGGTCGCCGCCGCCAACGAGCCCGGCCTCGTCGTCGATGCCGCGCGGCTTGCCTACTGGCAGGGCCACGGTGCCCAGCTGTCGCCGACCGCGGCGCGCCTGGTCAAGGGTCTCGCCCAGAAGGCTGCCTAAGCAGCATGGTTGTTTTGGGGCGCATCGTCGTCCCATACGGCATCGCCGGCTGGGTCAAGATTCATCCCTTCGGGGACGACCCGGTTGCCTGGAAAGGCATGCCCAGCTTATGGCTGGGAGAGGCGCCCGAAGGCGCCGACTGGTCGCCGCTGACTTTGAAAGAACTGCGCTTCCACGGCAAGAGCCTGATCGCAAAGTTCGAGGGCGTAGACGACCGCAGCGCGGCCGAGAGGCTAGACGGGTGTTACGTCGCAGCACCGCGCGAGGCCTTGCCGGCGAATGCCGAAAACGAGTTCTACTGGGGCGACCTGGTCGGGCTCGCAGTCGTGAATGAAGAAGGCGAAGCGCTGGGAACGGTGGCGACGCTGATCGAAGCCGGCGCCAACCAGGTGCTGGTGGTCAGGGACGCAGACGGAACGCGTGAGCGCTTGCTCCCCTTCGTCGCGGCAGTGGTGAAGGACGTGGCGGTGGCCGCAGGCCGCATCCGCGTCGCATGGGGGAAGGACTGGTGACGCTCCGGTTTGACGCCGTGACGCTCTTCCCCGAGATGTTCGCCGCGGTGACGCAGGCCGGCATCACGCGGCGTGCGCTGGAGCGGGGCTTGTGGCAGTTCGCGGGCTGGAATCCGCGCGACTGGGCCGAGAACAGTTACCGGACGGTCGATGACCGTCCCTTCGGCGGCGGGCCGGGCATGGTGATGCAGCCGGGGCCGCTGGCAAAGGCCATCGATGCGGCCAAGGCGGCGCGCGGCGGCAGTGGCAGGGTGATCTACCTCTCGCCGCAGGGCGTGCCGCTGACGCATGCGCGGGTGTGCGAGCTGGCTGCAAGCGACGGTGCGGTGCTGTTGTGCGGCCGCTACGAAGGAGTCGACGAACGCCTGATCGAGCGCTGCGTCGACGAGGAAATATCGTTGGGCGATTTCGTCCTGTCGGGCGGCGAGATCGCGGCGCTGGCGCTGATCGACGCCTGCGTGCGGCAGTTGCCGGGCGCCTTGAACGACGAGGCCTCGGCGCAGCAGGAGTCGTTTGCGGACGGGTTGCTGGATTGCCCGCACTACACGCGGCCCGAGGAGTACCAAGGATTGCGGGTGCCGGACGTGTTACTCTCCGGCCACCACGAGAACATCCGGCGCTGGCGCCTGAAACAGGCGCTGGGACGGACCTGGCTGCGGCGGCCCGAATTGCTGGAACGCCGCAGCCTCAGTAGCGAGGAGGCGCGACTGCTGGAGGAATTCCGGCGCGAGCGCCAAAACTAGAAACGGCGCGCATCAGCCATTTATGACGACAGGCTGCTCTGCGCGAAAGGCCAAGGGCCATATTTTTGGAGCAAGAAAATGAACCTGATTGAGCAACTCGAAAAAGAGGAAATCGCACGCATCGGCAAGACCATTCCCGACTTCGCGCCGGGCGATACCGTGATCGTCCAGGTGAAGGTCAAGGAAGGCACGCGCGAGCGTCTCCAGGCCTACGAAGGCGTGGTCATCGCCAAGAAGAACCGCGGCCTCAACTCCAGCTTCATCGTGCGCAAGATCTCCGCCGGCGAAGGCGTCGAGCGCACCTTCCAGACCTATTCGCCGATGCTTGCCAGCATCGAGGTCAAGCGCCGCGGCGACGTGCGCCGCGCCAAGCTCTACTACCTGCGCAGCCGTTCCGGCAAGTCGGCGCGCATCAAGGAAAAGCTTACCGCCCGCGCTGTCGTCAAGGCATAGTCCTTTTCCGCGCTTCCGCGAAAGAACGGCCGCCTGCGGGCGGCCGTTTCAGCTTCTGCTCGACGGGAAAGCCGGCGCGCGGCTCCGGCCTGGAAGCCGGGGTTCAAACCCAAATCAACTGGCCGCGAGATTCGTCAGCCACGCCGCCATCAGTTCGCGGTAGGCGGGGATGGCAGCAAAGATTTCCTCGGCGAGGACTTCGTTGTAGGTGTGGGAAGTCAGGTTGCGATGATCGGTCATTGCCAGCGCGAGACGGGTTTGCGTCTCGTCGAGGATGCCGTTTTCAAAGCAGGCGCGAATGATCGGCTTCGGTGCGCCGAGTTCCATGCCGTAGCGAATCCGCAATACGAGTTGCGCCGCCTTCCAAACGGCTTCGAACGAATATTCGAAACGCTGGATCGACGCATCGCGCACGAGCTTGCTGTAGGGCTCCCCGGCCAACTCGAACAGTGTGGCAAGCGCCTTCCCGGCCAGATCGAGACGCTGGGTCACGCGATCCATTCGATCCCCTCGCGGTCGATGGCCTGCCTGAGTTCCGGGGAGGCGGACCGATAGTCGACGATGTCGGTGCGGAAAGGAATGGGCGCTTCTTCAAGCGCCTCGCGGATGCGCGCAAGCAGGTCCGGCGGAAGCTTGTCTGCGGAAACCAGAGCCAGGTCGATATCGGAACGAATGCCGGCATCGCCGCGTGCGCGCGATCCGAACAGGCGAACGCCAACACGTCCCGCGAGCAAGGGGGCCAGTTCGCGCACGACAAGTTCCCGGTCGGAATCCGGAACTTGACCGTGGGGAAATTTTGTCGATAAAACCGCGGGAAGCATGGTTGAGAATCTAGCCGCAACGGGTTGCGAGGTCAACGAACCGTGGTTTCCCATCGCGGGCCGGGAGAATTGCTTGGCGAAGTTGGCGACGGCGAGGGCGAGGGCGATTCATCCAGCTATTCCCTAAAACGCTTCACACCGGCTTTATTGGCGGCCTTTTCCAGGCCGGCATCCAACGTTGCCCTCCACCGGCACCTGGTCGGCAACGGGTTCCCCGCGCAGCGTAACAGAGAGTGCGACCGCGATGTCTGGAAACGCCCGTAACAACTTACCGTCCATCGTCACAAGCTTCGTGCCCAATTTCATCGCTAGCGCGACAAACTCGCAGTCATATGCTGAACATTCACTATCACGCACCAGTTCCAAGACGCCGAGCGAGTCCACTTCGTATTCGGCTCCAGCGAGCAAATCTTCCGCCTCACACTGGAGGCTATGCGCTTGCTGGAACGTCAGGCTTCCGCGCCTAAGGTACCCAGCCAGGATATTTCGAAATTCGCTTCGCCATAGAACCGGCGCAGCCCAATTGGGGTCGTGTTCGAGCAGAGCTTCTGCAACCGCGGTGTACTCGCCGGGCAGATACAAATACGCCAGCACATTCGAGTCCACGACAATCATGGACGTCCCTGCCTCTTCTGGGCGTCAATGTCGCGCGCTCGAAACTTCGTGGTGCTCAACCCCGCCCGTAGCTGACGAGCACGCGCAAGCCGTTCGCTGGGAGCTATCTTGGTCGGCGTAAGCACGGTCTCAAGGCACACAATTGCCTCACTGTTGAGGCTGCGGCGGTGCGCCTCCGCTGCAACCTTCAGGCGTTCGTACACTTCGTCTGGGATGTTCTTCAACGTCAATGTAGTAGGCATAGCACGCTCCAACCATAATGGAACCATAACGGTTCCAGTATACGGGCTGCCTCTCAGTTTGCCAATCTGCGGGTTAACGTGAAAGAGCCGAGGCTCTGGCCGAGGGATGGCCTGACCAGTGAAGGTCATGTGGTTGGAATGCGGTGAATCAGGCTGCGGCGGAAATGAAGCCGAAGCGGGTCAGGGCCTTGATCCAGCGTACCCGCAGTAAAACTGGGGACAGACCACGGTTTTCTTGAGCTCATTCGATGAATAACTCCCCGGACTCCGGTATCGCCGCCTTGCGCGGGCGGCCCGACTTCCCCGGCAGCGCCCGGCGACCCAGCGCAGCCCCCACTTCGGCCGCAAAGCGCTCGCTGCCCAAGGCGAAGTTTCCGTTGGTGGCGCGTCGGATCTTATCCACCATGCCCGGTTCCAATTCGTGGCGGAACAACTCGCGATAGGCCGCCTGCCGGGTCATACCGTCGAGCCCCAGCGCCTTGTAGAGCGCATGGGGACGAACCAGAGTGCATAGGCATGGATGCGACAACCGGTTTTGCCGGCGTGCTCCGCCAGCCAGTCAAGGTAGAAACGGTAGTCCTCATCCGCGAAGAAGCAGGCTTGGCGGTTGTTGCCGCGCTGGATCAGGTGCAGGGGAACGCCAGGCAGTGCGAGGCGGGCGCGTCGCGGCATAGGAGGCTCCGAACTGGAGGGTAGAGCAAATCCTAGCAGAAAGCCGTGGGCGTCCCCTGTTATTACGTATTATGTGAAACCGAATGGCGATCAGAAAAACTGCTTGGCGAAATTGGCGATGGCGATGGCGATGACTACGCCGAGCATCCATTTAAGAAGGGTAAGTTCGGCAGTCAAACGGGTATCGAGTGTGTCAATCCTGTTTTCCAGACGCTGAATATCTGCTTTGGTAGCCAGTTGCGTGTCCAAGGCTTCTGAGAGAATGTCGCGTTGCGCGCTGACAAACGCTTCCGCATGGGCAGGGGCAATACCCGCAGCTTCGAGTTGTTTGACGAACTTGTGAGTGTCGAATGTAACGGTAGTCATGCGGCGAGTATAACGGGGCTTCGTGCAAAAGCAATGAAAAACGGCCGCCCGAAGGCGGCCGTTCGAACTGCGGATCGACGGAAGTCGATTAGAAGCTGTGGTTCAGGCCGGCGGTGATGACGCTGACATTGTTGTCGGCACCTTGCGGGTTGCCATGGTGGTAAGCCGCGTAGGCCTGGGTGCGCTTGGACAGGTTGTGGTACGCGCCCGCGGTCCAGGTGGAGACGTCGCCCGTGGTGGCGGCGGCGTCACGGTTGTCGAACCTGCCCGCCTGAATACCGAGGACGGTCTTGCCCATGGTGTAGGAGACGGAAGCCAGCTGGCCCTTGTCCTTGACGCGGCCGACGGTGGCAGCGGCGATGTCGGTGGAGCTCTCGTACGTGTAGCCCAGGCCGATCGCGCCGATCTTGTAGGCGACGTTGAACTTCGTGCCCTTGGCCTTTTCCGTGCCCGCGGTGGTGCTGACGAAATCGGCCGTGCGGACTTCGTGACCCAGAGTGACCTTCAGCGGGCCGTTGGCGTAGACGCCGACCATGGAGTAGGCGTCCGTCAGGCCGTTGGGCGAGTTGGAAGCGCCCGTGCCTTCGCCCGCCACGCCGGCGACGGCGAAATGGAAGCCGGACCAAGTCGGGGAGATGTAGGCGAGGACGTTGGTGAGGCGGTTGTCGAAGCCGTTGCGGCCGATGATGGTGGTGGCTTGGGTGCCGAGGGAAGCGGCGGCGACGTTGCCGCAAGCATCGGCAGCGGTGTCGCCGAACAGGTCGGCGCAGCCGCCGAGCTTGTAGGGGGTGTCATGCGTGCCGGCCAGCGCGGTGCCGAAGTTGCCGGACAGACCCAGGAAGGTGTTGCGCTGGGTGGTGCCGACCGTGGTGCTGTTCGTGGTGTTCACGGCGGACTCCCACTGCCAGATGGCCTTCATGCCGCCGCCCAGATCTTCCGCGCCCTTGAAGCCGATGCGGGAGGCCTGGTCGCTGACGCTCCAGAAGTCGCTGTTGACGGCCTGGGCGTTGGTGTGATCAACCGACACCCGCATCTGGCCGTAGATGGTGACATTGGACTGGGCGAAAGCGGCACCGGACATCAGGCCGACGACGGCCAGGGCGATGATTTTCTTTTGCATATGAAACTCCTTGTGTGGAAAGTCTGTGGTTTTGATTTCAATGACCCCACGTGGTTGGCCACTGATCCCAAATTCCCTCCGTTGCCAGAGGACAGGGCGATTCTGCCAGCAGTCCGCCGGGCAGCCAAAGGAAATGCCTTTTCCCTGGCCGTCCAATGGATAGGGTGTGGGGTTTTTGCAACTGAAGGGGGCAGGGCAGGGTTTGTTGGGTGCAATCGAGAATGTTGGACGAGAAGTCACCCCCCCCTCGATGCGTCCGCTGTCTGCGCGCGCCAAGGGCGGCGGGTAGCCGACGCGGCTCGTGTCCCCCTGGCTGGCTGCGCCAGCCATTCCTCCTT
>Ga0154359_1112_pt1 | contig 19225 bp, 15 predicted proteins | sample RifGroA2_FD_115887 | JGI IMG/M metagenome (GOLD analysis project Ga0154359, IMG submission 115887) | Rhodocyclales bacterium GWA2_65_20
GGCCACCGCCGCGAGGTTGCAGGCGATGGTGCTCTTGCCGACACCGCCCTTCTGGTTGAAGACGACACGTTTCATGGCGCTGTGGTCCTGTGGCGATGGAATGCGCGCATTCTGCCATAGGGATTGTTGCGGCGCACAAGCGACGCTCCCTGAAAGCGCCACGATCTATGACTTTTGCCTGATTGACGATACCTCAGGCACCTGCCAGCATCCATTCGGCATTCGATAGCCAACTCGATTGGGGCTCGTCATGAAAAGAACGACATGGATCGCGGTGGTGCTGGCGCTCATTGCCGGCGGCATGGCCGGTGCCTGGTGGGCGTATCAGGAAGGTCGCCTTGGAAAAAACCCGCGCGCACCGACATTGGAAAACTTCAAGCCGGTGATCGATGCCTGGGCATTCCGTAAAGGCGAGCTGAGACCAAAGTGCATATCGGCGTCGCCGGATTCGGCGCCGGGCAGTCGGCGCGGTCGCCCGGGGTGGTCGACCACCGATACGATGGGCTTGGGCGTCGCCACCCTGGCGCTCAAGACCCCGGCCGCCTCCCAGCAGTTGATGCGGGATAAGACGTTGCTGCGTTTCGATACCTTGGCCAAGGAAGGTTTCTTCAAGGCCGCCGACGCCGAGCTGCGGATTGAAACCGGCGAGACACTTCCGGCCCGGGAATATGTGCTGACCCAGAAAGGATGGGAGAACTCATATTCAGGCTGCTTCCATGCCGGCCGTCCCGAGGTGCTGGAGGTCGTGAGCTTCGCCCGCGTACAACCCGACCCGGAAGAAGTTCGGGCCTATGAGATCACGTACAAGGTCGGCGTGCGCGCTCTGCCGCCTTGGGCGATTTCGGAAGAAGCACGGGATATTTTTGGCGATCTCAAGCCTCACAAGGCCGTCGAGGAAAAGCGCTTGCGTCTGCTGCGCGCCGAAAAGGGCTGGTTACCCGAGCCACTGGTCAAGACTAAGGAGGGAACGCTGGAACATTCCCGTCTGCGCCAAACGATCGACGATCTGTTGCCGCCGATTACGCCGGCACAGATCATGGAGCTCGGCAAGGAACATGAGTTCCTGCGCGACCCTCGCGCCTGCTTGTTGGTGCCGCGCAGTGCCGGCCATGACGCGGACGAGATCGAATGGAGTCTGAACGGGCCGGTCAGCATGACGATGTACGAACCCGACGCCATATCCAACCCGGTACCCCGCATACGGGAAAGCTGGGCGGCACGCATGATCAACCTGGTCCAGGCAGGCGTATTTCATGAAGAGGGCATTCCCCGCGACGACCTGCGCAATCGTCCGCCGGGAACCAAATATATTCTCGATGAAAAATATCTGCCGTACATCAGCAAGGGCGGTCCTGGATGCTTGCACCTGGGAACCATGAAGGTGGAAATTCTGCCCAACACCATCGAATTGCAGGGGCGCCAGGACGGCACCCTAAACTACAACTTCAAGGCCATCGGCAGGATTGGGGACGATTCCTGGGCACGCGGAATTTCTTGGTCGGGGATTCCCGAGGTCGAGGCGTATCTTGCCTATGGCGTACCCATCGGCGGATCGGTTGAGTTCTCGGAAGGCAAGTGGCGTATCGGGCATGCCGGCGCGGCGACGCCGGTAATCGTCGAGCCGCCGAGAATACAGCCGACTGTCACGACACCGGTGTCTCAAACACCCGGTTCCAGTGTCGACACAGGCCATCGCGGCGGTGGCACGGCCATGTTGCCGACGCAACCGGGCAGCGTGCACGTGATCGCGGTTTACCAGGCCATGGGGGCAGGCGGCAATCACGCGGAGGGAACGATACGAGTCGGTGTCGGCGCCAGGGGGCGTCCCATCACGCTGGTCCTTTCCGCCTACGAACCGGTGCATTGGCAGATTCAGCCCGATCCCGGAGCCGAAATCGCGAAAGTCGTGGTGATGGGAAATTATCCTGGACGGATTTCCGGGGTACCTCAAGATCGGGTGCAGCGGGCCAATGGCTATCTGCAGGATTACAAGACAGATGGCAGCGGACGCCGCCGACACAACCCGCAATCGACCGTGGAGACCGTAGAGCGATTGGTGGGCCGTCGCCCCGATTCGGTGGACGGGGCGTATGAATCCCGCTATTTCTCATTGGGATCGAGTCGAACACCCCCACAGCCGCCGGCCGTGCAACCACGCCCGATCGGGAATGCGGTAGCGATCCCGATGCCGGTCTTGATCACACCGCGGCCGCTCAGGGAGCCCGGCCGCTAGGCGCCGGCCGCTGCGGACAGTTCGAAGACTTCGGTCGGATCGACGCGACCATGCCGAACGAGAACATCGGCTTCGTGCGCGCGGGACAGCCGGTGAAGGTGATTGCGGACATCCGTAATGGCCCCGTCAGGGTTGGCTGGCTATGATGCATGGGCTCAACCATGGAATGGATACCCCATCACCGCAATGGAAAACGAAAACGACCTGACTGCCGCCGCCCTCGAATACCACACCTCGCCGACGCCGGGGAAAATCGCCGTCGTCCCGACCAAGGGGCTGATCAACCAGCGCGACCTGGCGCTGGCCTATTCGCCCGGCGTCGCCGCTGCCTGCAACGCCATCGTCGCCGATCCGCGCGAAGCCAGCCGCATGACCTCGCGCGCCAACCTGGTCGGCGTCGTCACCAACGGCACCGCCGTGCTGGGCCTGGGCAACATCGGCCCGCTCGCGGCCAAGCCGGTGATGGAAGGCAAGGCGGTGCTGTTCAAGAAGTTCTCGGGCATCGACGTCTTCGACATCGAACTCGACGAGCCCGACGCGGACAAGCTGATCGACATCATCGCCGCCATGGAGCCGACCTTCGGCGGCATCAACCTCGAGGACATCAAGGCGCCCGAGTGCTTTTACATCGAGGCCAAGTTGCGCGAACGCATGAAGATTCCGGTGTTCCACGACGACCAGCATGGCACCGCCATCGTCGTCGGCGCCGCGGTGCTCAACGGCCTGAATCTCGTCGGCAAGAAGATCGACGCGGTCAAGCTCGTCACCTCGGGCGCCGGCGCCGCGGCGCTGGCCTGTCTCGACCTGCTGGTGAATCTCGGCGTCAAGGTCGAGAACATCTGGGTCACCGACATCGAGGGCCTGGTCTATGAGGGCCGCACCAAGCTCATGGACCCGATCAAGGCGCGCTACGCCAAGCAGACCGACGCCCGCACCCTGGCCGAAGCGATAGCTGGCGCCGACGTGTTCCTCGGCCTGTCGGCCGGCGGCGTGCTGAAGCCGGCGATGGTGGCGAAGATGGCCGCCGATCCGCTGATCCTGGCGCTCGCCAACCCGACGCCGGAGATCCTGCCGGAAGAGGTGAAGGCCGTGCGCAACGACGCGATCATCGCCACCGGCCGTTCGGACTACCCCAACCAGGTGAACAACGTGCTGTGCTTCCCGTTCATCTTTCGCGGCGCGCTCGATGCCGGCGCCACCACGATCACCGAGCAGATGAAGCTCGCCGCCGTCAAGGCGCTGGCCGAACTGGCGCAGGCCGAGACCTCGGACATCGTCGCCATGGCCTACGGCGGCGAAAGCCTGCGCTTCGGCCGCGAGTACCTGATCCCCAAGCCCTTCGACCCGCGCCTGATCGTCAAGATCGCGCCGGCGGTGGCCGCCGCCGCCGCCGATTCGGGCGTCGCCACAAGGCCGATCGCCGACCTCGCCGCCTATCGCGAAAAGCTCAACGCCTTCGTCTATCACTCGGGGTTTGTCATGAAGCCGGTGTTCGCCGCAGCCAAGAAGGCGCCGCGCCGCGTCGTCTATTGCGAAGGCGAGGACGAGCGCGTGCTGCGCGCGGTGCAGGCCGTGCTCGACGAACGCCTGGCCGAGCCGGTATTGATCGGCCGGCCCGAGGTGATCGCCGCACGCATCGAGCGCGCCGGCCTGCGCCTCGCGGCCGGGCGCGACTTCGAGCTCGTCGATCCCGATGCCAATCCGCGCTACCAGGAGCTATGGCAGGAGTATCACGGCCTGCGCGGACGCCAGGGCATCACGCCCGAGATCGCCCAGCAGCGCCTGCGCTCCGACAACACGCTGATCGGCTGCATGCTGCTGCGCTCCGGCGCCGTCGATGCGGTGCTGTGCGGCACCGTCGGCAAGCACGTCCAGCACCTGAACCAGGTGAAGGACGCCATCGGCCTGGAGCCCGGCGCGCACTGCTTCGCCGCCATGAATTTGCTGCTGTTGCCGCGCCACACGCTGTTCCTGTGCGACACCTACGTCAACGAGAATCCGGGCTCCGAACTGCTGGCGGAGATCGCCATCATGGCCGCCGAAGAGGTGCGCCGCTTCGGCCTCGAACCCAAGGTGGCGCTGCTTTCGCATTCGAACTTCGGCAGCGTCACGTCGGCCTCCGCCAGCAAGATGAGCGCGGCGCGCGCCCTCATCGCGGCGCGCGCACCCGGCCTGGAGATGGACGGCGAAATGCACGGCGACTCGGCGCTGTCCGAGGAAATCCGCGCCCGCCTCTATCCCGACTGCAAGCTGCGCGGCGAAGCCAACCTCCTGATCATGCCCAACGTCGATGCCGCCAACATCGCCTTCAACCTGATGAAGGTCACCAACGGCGACGGCATCACCGTCGGCCCGATCCTGCTCGGCGCGGCGAAACCGGTGCATATCCTGACGCCGACGGCGACGGTGCGGCGCCTCGTCAATATGACCGCGCTGGCGGTCGTCGATGCCAATCACCAGGTTTGATTGGGGCGCGCCGGGACGCCGCAACAGCGATCCGCGGCACGGCCCCGGCTATTGCTGGCGTCATACTCCGGCGAGAAAGTCCTGCCAGTTCCCCCATTCCTTCAGGCAGGGCGGCGGCACTTCCGCCAGCGGCAGTACGGCCAGGCAATCGAACGGCGCCAGGCGCTGGGCGGCGCGCATCGCGTGGGCCAGGCATTCGCCCCAGTTGCGCTGATCGGTCGCCTTGCCCGCCACCGTCGCGAGCACGATCTCCGGAAAGGAGAACAGTTCGAGATAGCGCTCCGAGACAAGGCGGATCGAGCAGGGGAAAATCTCCCGCTGCGCGCGTATCTTGGTGAGCGGATCGCCGCTGCCGCAGCGGTCGAGGTACTTCGCCATCAGTGCGGGATAGGTCTCCGAAACCGCCAGCCAGCCGATGCTGGAAACCAGCCCGGCGGCGAAGGCGTCGTCGGCCATCGCGTCGGGAATCCTGAACTGCGGCATCAAGGCGCGCATGGCGCTGCCGGTGGCGATGGCGTTCATCCAGTAACCGCGGTAGTCGAATGCCGCGCAGCGTCCCTTGCGGTAGCGCATCATCATCGAGGCGACGAAGACAACCCGTTGGACGAAGTCTATTCCCAGCCGCTGCACGGCCTTCAGGATGGAGGATGTCCTGCCGCCGCCGGCGAATTTGGCGGCGTTCGCATAATTGATCAGCGATGCGGCGATCACCGGATCGGACTGGAGCAGCGTGGCGATTCGGCGCGCGTCGCCCGCGGCGATGGCGCTCTGCACTTGGCGGAAGATGGCGCCCGGCACGGGCAGGTTGCCGTGCGCTTCGACCGCACCGAGGAACTCCAGCGCCGTCGGCGTTTCCTCCGGCGTGCCGGCAGCCTCGCCCACCGACGCCAGCATCTCCAGCGCCACCTCCCCGGCGGCGCCGGTTTCCGCGAGGAAGGCCTCGACGCCGTTCCCCGTCTTGAAACGTTCGAACTCGATGCGGGCGACCGCCGGCGTCGGGCTGCCGCCCCAATGCGGCACCACTTTGGCGAAGCGGCCCCAAGCGTCGATGGCGACGCAGCACAGGCTTGCCTCGGCGAATCCGGTGCGCGCCAGCACGTACTGGATCGCCGCAGGCACCATGGTCTCGATCGGCCGGCCGGGGTCGTGGCAGGGGTCGTTGGCCAGCACCATCACCGCCGGCCAGCCCTCCGCGGCGGGGACGTAGGCCGCGATGACGCCGAAGCCGGCGCGGGCCGCGCCGTCGACCGCGATTTCGAACTGGAAGATGCAGGGATCCATATCGAGCATTGTAGCGGTACGGCTACCGCCGCCGCCTGTTCATTGGGGCAGCTGCAACACCCGTGCCTGCCGCCGGACTGTCGCGGGAGTGTTGCGGGAGTTGAAATTCCTTCGCGGGCGGCGTAGTTTTTTAGTTTCCGGAGATGCGAGGAACCGCCATGCCCCATGCCATCCGCTTTCATCGAACCGGCGGGCCGGAAGTGCTGCGCTGGGAAGAGGTCGCCGTACCCGCGCCGCAGCCCGACGAGGCCACCGTGCGCCACCATGCGGTGGGGCTCAACTTCATCGACATCTACCACCGCACGGGCCTCTACCCGCTGCCGCTGCCGTCGGGGCTGGGCCTCGAAGGCGCGGGCGTGGTCGAGGCAGTCGGCAGCGCGGTGACGGACCTCGCACCCGGCGACCGCGTCGCCTATGCCGGCGGCCCGCCCGGCGCCTATAGCGAAATGCGCAACATCCCCGCCGACCGGCTGCTGAAGCTGCCCGCGGCGATCGATTTCAAAACCGGCGCGGCGATGATGCTGCAAGGGCTCACCGCCCAGTACCTGCTGCGCCGAACCTACCGCGTGCAGCCGGGCGACACGATCTTGATCCACGCGGCGGCCGGCGGCGTCGGCCTGATCGCCTGCCAATGGGCCAAGGCGCTCGGCGCCACGGTGATCGGCACCGTCGGTTCCGACGTGAAGGCGGCGCTGGCGAAAGCGCACGGCTGCGACTTTCCCGTCATCTACACGCGCGAGAATTTCGTCGAGCGCGTGCGGGCCATCACCGGCGGCAAAGGCGTACCCGTGGTGTACGACTCCATCGGCAAGGACACCTTCATGGGCTCGCTCGACTGCCTGCGCCCGCTCGGCATGATGGTCACCTTCGGCAACACTTCCGGCCCGGTGCCGCCGGTCGACACGCTGGAACTGGCGAAGCGCGGCTCGCTGTTCCTGACGCGGCCCTCGCTGTTCAGCTACGCGGCGCAGCGCGCCGACCTGGTGCAGATGGCGACCGAGTTGTTCGACGTGGTGACGGCGGGCAAGGTGAAGATCGAGGTCAACCAGACCTATGCGCTGAAGGATGCGGCGCAGGCGCAGGCCGACCAGGCGGCGCGCAAGACGACGGGATCGACGGTGCTGCTGCCCTGACAGTCCCGTGGCGCGAATCCGCGCCGCCGGTGGTAGACTCGCCGGCTATGCGGAATTCATTCCTGATCGCCAATCCCAAGGGCGGCAGCGGCAAGAGCACGCTGGCGACGAACCTTGCCGGCTGGTTCGCGCGCCAGGGCCACCGCACCATGCTCGGCGACATCGACCGCCAGCAGTCCGCGCGCGAGTGGCTGCGGCTGCGGCCGCCGGCGCTGCCGCACATCGCCACCTGGGACATCGAGCCCGACCGGCCGGCGCGGCCGCCGAAGGAAACCACGCATGTCGTGCTCGACACGCCCGCCGGGCTGCACGGCAAGAAGCTGGCGCAGGTGCTCAGGGTCGTCGACCGCGTGATCGTGCCGCTGCAACCCTCGATCTTCGACATCCTCGCCACGCAGCATTTCCTCGACGCCCTGCTCGAGGAAAAAGAAATCCGCAAACAGCATGCCTTCGTCGCCGTCGTCGGCATGCGCGTCGACGCGCGCACGCGCGCGGCGGCCGAACTGGAGCGCTTTCTGGAAGGGGCCGGCGTGCCGGTGCTGACTTTCCTGCGCGATACGCAGAACTACGTGCAGGCGGCAGCCCACGGCCTGACCATCTTCGAGATGCCGGCCTACCGCGCCACGCCGGACTGGGAGCAATGGCAGCCGCTGTTGCGCTGGGCCGAAACCGGCGCGCCCCTGACCACGCTCGACTGAGCGCTCAGAAAATCTCCGCGTCGGTGTGGAGGATCTGGCGCTTCTCCAGCCTGCCGGCGTCGATGAGTTCCTCGTAGCAGCATATCCTGTTGCGCCCGTGCTCCTTGGCGTAATAGAGCGCCTCGTCGGCGTTGTCGAGGATCATCGACGGCGTGTCGTAGAGGCCGATGCGCGTGAAGCCGGCGCTGATGGTGACATGCTCCACCTGCGGAAAACGGAAGTCGTCGACTTCCTTGCGGTAACGCTCGAAGGTGGCGCGGGCATTGGCCAGTTCGGTCGGCTTCAACAGCACGACGAATTCCTCGCCGCCGAAGCGGAACAGCCTGTCGTGCGAGCGGAAGGCCGACTTCATCAGGTTGGCGATGAGGATCAGCACTTCGTCGCCGATCAGGTGGCCGAACTTGTCGTTGATGGCCTTGAAGTGGTCGATGTCGATCACGCCGAGCCAGTGGAGGTTCATGTGTTTCTGCGCCTGGCGCCGCCGCGGCAACTGCATGGAGCCCGGCGCGAAGTCGCCCTCGTTGGCCGCATGCGAGAGGATGTTGATCAGGTATTCGTCGAAGGTCTTGCGGTTGAGCAGTCCCGTCAGGGTGTCGATTTCGCTGTAGTCGAGCAGGGCGACGCAATTGCGGAAGACGGCGAGCAGGCCGTTGACGATCGCCGTGGCGCCCGCATCGAGACGGTTGCGCGACTGCATGACGACAAAGCCGAAAGTCTGCTGGCCCGCTCCGTCGATGACGCAGGCGAGACGCGGCAGGCCGCTGGCCGGGTCGCGGTCCGCATGGGGCCGTCCGTGCGCGAGGCAGTCATGCAGATGGGGGAAGCGCTCCAGCGAACCCGTGCCCTCGGGCCAGGAAATGCCGTCGTCGAGGATGTGCGTGGCGCCCGCCGTCGCTTCGGCCGCCAGGCCCACCATCAGGTCGTCGGACGCGGCGAACAGCTTGTAGAGCCCCACCCGCTCGGCGCCGACGACTTCGCGCAGCGCCCCGACCAGGCTCGCTTCGAGCTGGCCGCGGTTGCGCTGCCGCGTAATGGCGTCGATATGGTAGAGCAGGCGTTCCATTTGCTGGGGAAGCGACCCTTGGCCCGGTGGACGGGAATGGCGGGCAGTATAGCGCGGCTGCGGGCGCCCCACCCGGCCGCTTGGACCCTGGCCCAAATGGCCTGAAAACAACCGGTTGTGGGCGGATAACGCGGCGCCTATATTGCAGACCGTAGGCGCGCCATTTTCACGAACAAGCGAGAACCACCATGATCAACAAACGCCCCGCCGCCGCCAGAGGCCACGCCGACCACGGCTGGCTCAAGACCTGGCACAGCTTTTCCTTCGCCGATTATTACGACCCCGCCGAGATGGGCTGGGGACCGTTGCGCGTCATCAACGACGACACCGTCGCCCCGGCCACCGGCTTCGGCCGGCACGGCCACCGCGACATGGAGATCATCACCTACCTGCTGGCGGGGCCATTGAGCCACGGCGACAGCATGGACAACGCCGCGGTCATCCGTCGCCCCGAAGTCCAGCGCATGAGCGCCGGCAGCGGCGTGATGCACAGCGAGTTCAACGCCTCCGCCGATGAGGTCGTGCACCTGCTCCAGATCTGGATCGAGCCCGACGTGCACGGCATCGCGCCCGAATACGAGCAGAAGGCCTTCCCCGATGCGGCCAAGCGCGGCCGGCTGCTGCCGATCGCCACGCCCGACGGCCGCGACGGCAGCCTCGCCATCCATCAGCGCGCCAGCATTTACGCCACGCTGCTGGCGCCGGGCCAAGCGGTGACGCATGCGCTCGCGCCGGGCCGCCGCGCCTATGTGCATGTCGCCGGCGGCGCCGCCACGCTCAACGGACTCGCGCTCGCCGCCGGCGACGGCGCGAAAATCAAGGACGAATCCGCGCTCACGCTCGCCGCCACGGACGACGCGGAAGTCCTGTTGTTCGACCTGCCCTGATCCCGCATAGGCCCGCGCCTGCCGCAAAGTGCATGGCGCGCCTGGGCGAATTACCGCGATGCTTTACCGTCTGCTTGCCGATGCCGTCCTGCTGCTGCACCTGGCGTTCATCCTGTTCGTCGTGCTGGGCGCCTTCCTGGTCTGGCGCCGGCCCCGCCTGGCCTGGCTGCACCTGCCCGCCGTCGCCTGGGGAATGTTCATCGAAATCACCGGCGGGATCTGTCCGCTGACTCCCCTGGAAAACCGCCTGCGCCATAGCGGCGGCGAAGCGGGCTACGACGGCAGCTTCATCGAACACTATCTGCTTCCCCTCATCTATCCCGAAGGCTACACGCAGCGGATGCAGGTTCTCCTGGTTTGGGGGGTCGCGATCGTCAATCTCGCGGCCTATGCGTGGGCTTGTCTTCGCGCCCGGAAGAAACCGCCCGCGGTCAAGCCTTGAGCCGCGCCGCGTCGTAGTGGTGGAAGGCCTCGCGCACCTGCTCGCGCAGCTGCTCGTCGTCCCACGGCTTGGTGAGGAACTTGTAGATGGCGCCGCGGTTGATCGACTCGGTGATGGTGCCGAGATCGGTATAGCCCGACAACACCATGCGGATGGTGTCCGGGTAGAGTCCGCGCACCTTGGAGAGGAACTCGGTGCCGTTCATTTCCGGCATGCGCTGGTCCGAGACGATCACCTGCACCGCGTGGGTGGACAGGATGTCGAAACCTTCGCGGGCGCTGCCGGCGGTGAAAATTTCGTAGCCGTCGCGGCGCAGCATGCGCTTGAGCGCGGAAAGGATGTTGGCCTCGTCGTCCACCAGCAGCAGGGTGCGGCGTTCCTCCGGCGGACGCAGCGGCAGGGCCAGTGTCGTGGCCTGCGTCATGAAGCGCTCGAATTCCCCGGCCGGCACCGGCCGGCTGAAGTAGTAGCCCTGCATTTCGTCGCAGCGCTGCTGGCGCAGGTAATTCGCCTGGCCCGCCGTTTCCACGCCTTCCGCGATCACAGTCAGCTTGAGGTTGTGGGCCAGGCCGACGATAGCGAGGCAGATAGCCGCGGCGTCCGGGTCGGTGGTCAGTTCGCGCACGAAGGACTGGTCGATCTTGAGGTAGTCGATCGGCAGGCGCTTGAGGTGGCTGAGGGAAGAATAGCCGGTGCCGAAATCGTCGAGCGACAGCTTGACGCCGATCGCCTTCAGTTCGCGCAGCGTGGCGATGGCGGCCTCCATGTCGTCCATGAGGGCGGATTCCGTGATTTCGAGTTCGAGGTAGCGGGCCTCCAGGCCCTCGACGCGCAAGGCCTGGCGGACGACCTGGACGAGATTCTTCTGGCGGAACTGGCGCGCCGACAGGTTCACCGCGACCGGCGGCACCGGCAGGCCGGCGTCGAGCCATGCGCGCAACTGCCGGCAGACGCTGTTGATCACCCATTCGCCGAGCGGCAGGATCAAGCCCGTCTCCTCGGCCAGGGGAATGAATTGCGCCGGCGGCATCATTCCCGCTTCCGGATGTTCCCAGCGCACCAGAGCCTCGGCGCTCGTCATTTCGCCGCCTTGCAGGCTCACCCTGGGCTGGTAATGCACCCGCAGTTCGTCGCGCTCCAGCGCCAGGCGCAGGCCCGACTCCAGGGCGAAGCGCGCCGCCATGCTCTCGTTCATCTGCGGCGAATAGAAGTGGAACAGGTTGCCGCCCATCGCTTTGGCGCTGGACAAGGCGGCATCGGCGTTCTGCAGCAGGCTTGCGGCATCCGTCCCGTCCTTGGGATAAACGCTGATGCCCATGCTGGCGGTCGTGTAGATGTCGTTGCCATTGAGCGTGAGCGGCCGCATCGCCGCTTCCAGCAGCTTCATCGCGACGGGCGCCGCGTCCTCGTCCCGCGCCAGGTCGCTCATGGCGACCGCGAACTCGCCGCTGGACAGGCGCGCCACGGTGTCCCCCTCCCGCAGCGCCGCCGCCAGCGACTGCCCGACATGCTTGAGCAGGGCGTCGCCGGCGTCGTGGCCGAGGCTGTCGTTGATGGCCTTGAAGCGGTCGAGGCCCAGCATCAGCACCGCCATGCGGCGGCCGGAACGCGCCGTGTGCAGCGTGGCCTGGCGCAGTCGGTCGCCGAACAGGTTGCGGTTGGCCAGCCCGGTGACGCCGTCGTAGTTCGCGTAGTAGTCGAGCGCCTCTTCCGCCCGCGCGCGCGCCGTCGCGTCGCGCTGGCTGACGATGCCGAAAGCCAGATCGTCGGCGAGTTCCCGCAGCAGCCTCACCTCGTCGACGTCGAAGGCCTCGGCCTCCGCGGCGTAGATGTTGAGCGCGCCGAGGACGCCGTCCCTACCCCGCAGCGGCAGCGCGATCGACGAGGCGTAGCCGCGCTTAGCCGCCTCCGCGCGCCACGGCGCGAACTCGGGAGCGCTGGCGAGGCTGTGCGTCACAACGATGCGGCCCTCGCGGATGGCGGTGCCGGTGGGGCCGCGGCCGCGCTCGGTGTCGGCCCAACTGATGCGGAGGTCGTCGAGATAGCCGCCGCCCTCGCCGGCATGGGCGGCGGGTGCGACGCTGCGCTGCGCATCGTCGCGGGCGAAGCCGACCCAGGCCAGGCGATAGCCGCCGGTCTCCACGATATGGTGGCAGATGCCTTCGAGCAGGTCGGTCTCGCTGGGCGCGCGCACCAGGGTTTCGTTGCAGCGGGACAGCATACGCAGGGTGCGGTTCAGGCGCTGCTGCTCCGCCGCCGCGGCCTCCTCCTTGCCGTGCGCCGCCAGCAGGGCGTCCGCCATGTGGTTGAGGGCAGCCGCGAGCGTTCCGAATTCGTTATCGCCGGCGGCCTGCGGCAGGCGTGCCGTCCAGTCGCCTGCCGCCAGGCGGTCGGCGAAAGCGACGCAGCCCCCGATCCAGCGGTTGGCGTTGCGGACGATGAAGCCGGCGACGAGGAGCGCGAGCAGGATGGCGATCAACCCGGCCACGACGACCGTCCAGGCGGTCGCCGCGCCCAGGCCGTGCAGCGCGTGGCGGGTTTCGGCGGCGGCACGGCTGGCGCGGGCATGAAACTGTTCGAGCAGGGGCTCGATCAGGATCGCCTCCTCCAGGTAGGCCTGGGTATCCGCGTCGATCAGGGCCTCGACGGCCACGTATTCGCGGAACAGGGCGCGATACTCGTCGCCCAGCAGCAGCAGCTCGGCCTTGTGCCGGGAAGGCAAGTCCGACCGCGCCACGTCCTGCCGGAAACCGGTGGCGGCGGCCTCGAAGGCATCGGCGTGGCGGCTCGTGCCGCGCTGGATGAAGTCCTTCTCGTGACGCCGCAAAGTCAGCAGGCCGGACATCAGGCGCTCCGGCGCGCCCTGCCGCAGCAGGGACTCGATCGCATGGGCGCGGTCGCGGAACTGCCCCTCCAGGCCGGTATCCACGCGCCCGAGGCGGCCGTGCAGCGCGACGACCTTGAGGAAGCCGGCCTCGTAGCGGCCGGCGATCTCCTCTATCGTCCGCGTCTGTTGCGCCATGCCGGGGTCGTCGCTGAGGCGGCGGACGGCGTCCATGTCCTCCCGCAGCGCCTCCAGCCGGGCATGTATCAGGGTGGCGTAGCGCGACTTCGTTTCCTCGTAGCCGAATTCCTTCACCTTGAGCAGGAACTCCTTCTCGTAGCGCCGCGCCTGCCCCAGGGCGGCGCGGCCGGTCAGGCTGAGCTCGGCGATGCGGTTGTCGCGGTCGAGGAAGCTTTCCATCGCGGCGAGGGCGACCCGGTGGCTCAGCAGGGCAGCGCCACCGCCCGCCAGCATGAGGCCGATCAGCGCCACGAAGCCCAGGGTGAGCTTGGCGCGCAGGCTGAGGCGATCGAATCGGGCGAGCATGGTCCGGGCTCCTTCCGCGCTGTGATCCGTCAGTCCAGATAGGGAACGAAATCCAGGGTACGGATGATATCCGTCACCTGGGACGAAAGGCAGAACTCGACGAAGTCGCGCGCCAGTCCCGTCGGCGCCCCCTTGGCGACCAGGGTGAGGGGGCGCGAAATCGGGAAGTCGCCGCGGCGCACGCTGCGGCTCGAAGCGGCCACACCGCCGGCAGGCAGCAGTTTGATCGGCACGCCGGCCAGGGCATCGCGCTCCGCCTCGCCCAGCGAGACATAGACGATGGCGTGGGCATCGGCGGCGACGGCCTCGATGCGTTCGGCATTGTCGCCGACGACCTTCCCGGCCTTGAACTGCTCGTAGCCGAGGCGCAGGTAATGAACGAACAGTTCGGACGAGCCGCGCTGCGGCGGGCCGGCAAGCACCAGGATGGACGCGTCGCGGCCGCCGACCTCGCGCCAGTTGACGATCTTCCCGGTGTAGATATCCACGAGCTGCCGCTCGCTCAGCGCCGCCACCGGATTGTCGCGGTGGACGATGACGGCGACGCCGTCGCGGGCGATGGGAACGCCGTAGAGGTCGCGCTCTCCCTCGGACAGCGCCCGCGACACCATGCCGATGTCGGCCGTGCCGGCGCGGGCGTCGCTGACGCCGCGGCCGGAGCCGCCCATGCGCACGGCGATGCGCACCTCGGGATGCAGGGTCTGGAAACGTTTGGCGATTTCCGTCATCAGGGGCGCCATCGTCGACGAGCCGGCCAGCTGCAACTGGCCGGACAGCCGGGGTTCGGCCGACGCGGCGGCGCAGGCCAGCGCGAGCAGCAGGGCCAGGGAAAGCCGTTTCAACGCATTCATTTGTCTTGACTCCCTTCCGTTTCGCCGTACAGGTGGCGCACCGCCGCCAGCAGTTCCTCGTTGGCGAAGGGCTTGACCAGCACGCCGTCCGCCCCAAGCGTCAGCGCCTGCGCCAGGCGCTCGGGCGTATCGGCCGAGACCATCAGCACCTTGCAGGCGAAGGGCAAGGGATGCTCGCGCAGGGAACGCAACACGCCCAAGCCATCCACCCCCGGCATGCGGATGTCCAGCGTCAACAGGCCGGGGCGGAACGCATGCAGCATCAGCCCGGCCTGGAAGCCGTCGCCGGCATGGGCCGTCTCGAAACCGGCCCGCTTAAGCACCCGCTCCATGGCGCGCGCCATGGACTTTTCGTCTTCGGCGATCAGGATGCGCCGCGGCATCTCCCTTTGCAACTCGGCCGGCTCGGGAATGGCGTTGTCGCGCATGAAGCGGCGCAATTCGGCCACCGGCACGCGATGGTCGCCGCGCCCCGGCAACTTGTAAGCCTGCAACTGCCCGCGCTCGATCCAGCGGATCACGGTACGGAAACTGACGCCGCAAAGCCGCGCCGCCTCCCCGCTCGTCAACACATCTGCCATCGCCGGCCTCCCGGTTCGTCCCTGATTCCAGCTTAGCTAGAAAATCATGATTGTCAAGTTAGTCACGTTATAAACGATTGTCACGACGCGACCATGGACCTGATGGGGGGGGGTCCGTCATACGCCTGCGGGCGAGGATATCCCGCACGATATTGCGACCAGGGCGCGCTACTTCACCAGCGGCGGCTCGAACTCGGGCATCGTGTGCCAGGACTGCGTCATGGCATCGGTTCGGAACGCAGAAACATGAAGCAACGGCTCACGCCGGGGAATGGGTCTTGAGCCACTCTTGCAAGGCAGCGTCAATCCTGGTTTGCCAGCCCTCGCCGCTTTCGCGGAATTGCTCAACCACTTCTCGCGACAACCGAATCGTGATGCGCTCTTTGGTCGGCGTTTTCTGCGGACCGCGCACGCCCAGTTTCTTTCTCAGCGACGCCGGCAACGCCTCAGCGGCCGGCTTGAATTTCGCCATGTCTGCGGCGGTCAGCTCGCGCACCTCGCCGTCCGCGTCAATCAAGGGTTTGCGCCTTGCCATATCTATTTGCCTCTCTCGCATTCGCCTTACGGAAGCTGATCACCCGATTGAGCATCACTCAACAAGCTCATCGCAGAAATGGCGCGCAATAAGAAACAACCAAGGCAGTTGACTTCTCTGTAGCAATGACACGTTGTAGTCGCTGCTCACGGAAACGGTTGACACAATGTCATACAGGTCTGCAATCAAGTATTGATGAGTGCCGGGGTCAGCGGCGCCCGGGCTAATGCAGGCGCGGATTAGAGCGGAAAAAACTTCCAGAAAGCAGTTCGGGCCACCCAAATGCTCCCACCAATCGAGGCCAATACGGACTGTCACACCAACGGAAATTCCATTTTCCTGAAAAGCACAATTCCAACGGCCATCGGGATCAACGGTCAATGCTCTCGCACGCTTCTCCTTGATGTTCCGGAGTATGTGCCAGTCCTTTTTGTTCGAGACCTTTGGCGTTCCATAAAGAACCCCATATGTGAATTCAATTTCCGCACGGCGCGCCTCTGCGGACCAAGCGCGATAGTGGCTAAGAATTGCATCGGCGAAGTTCTCACTCATCTCGTCATTCAGGCAACGCGGGCCACTCTTCAACGTGGCTAGCCTCAACAACCGAGGCTCTGCCTTTCGTCCGTCAAGAGCCGAATTGCTCGTGTGCATCTCGCTCGCTACGCACTCCCATCCATACGCCGGGAGTGCAACCTCCTCTACCATGCGGCCTGCCGATGTCTCCATTGAAGAGAATTGTTTTGCAGGAAGAATGTCATTTTCAATTTCGCTGATCTTTGTGTAGTTCTTGTTTCTGGCATGTATCAGCAACACGTAGGGGCTTGTGCTGAATTTCTGGAATTGGGCATCACCTTCGGGTAAGGATGTGATGTGCGAATCGATCTTCCGGCGAAAGTGATTTTCCATCGCGAGAACGCGCTTGCGACTGTCCTCCGACCTATCCACGGATTCAAGCTGTAGAAGCAAACCCGACTTCGATAATTGCTTCGCTACTGGTCTCGGAAGTCCGCTGTGCCGTCGTGCCATATCACCGAAGCCCCTTAATCTTTCTAACTGTCTTTGGCGCCCCGTAAGCAACGCCACCATTTACCTCGGCATCATCCCACACGCATACCTTTCCGTTCTTGAACCATTGCCTCGTTCGTACGTGAGACTGGAGATAAATTATCCGGGGCTCCATCGGGCATGATTCGCCATTGGCCTTCGTCTCGCTTTGGATTCGACGAAGATGATCTGCAATTACGTCTCCTGCGACCCTACCCAAACGAGTAGGGACGGCGTTGCCTACCTGCGCATATTGCTCGGCGACAGTTCCACAAAATTCCCATTCATCGGGGAATTCCTGAATTCTTGCGTATTCGCGAATCGACAGCGCCCGAGTTTCAATCGGGTGGCAGAGGGAGGTACTGGCATGATTTGGCATCGTCACAAGAGTCGGGCTAGGAAGATCGAATGTTAGGCGCCTCCACCAGCCAGAGCGTCCGCCTTTTGCATGCCACGCTTTGCCCATAGATTCCTTTTGTAAATCCTCGGGGAGACTCCGCCAGTTTGACCCTGGCGGAACAAGCGCTAGATAGCTTTTTTTTCTTGGACTGAAGTCAAGTACCGTCGGTTTTTCGTCCTTAAGAGTTGATATTGCATCTCCCATCGTTCTCCAAGGCAATAGCTTCGACTGTTCAAACAGGCCGCGTTGAATTTCGTCGGAAAGGGCCGGGTCTTCCGGGCCATGGGTAGGGGGCGGGAAATCCACCTGAAGTCCGAGCCGGTTACCAAAGAAGAGCGCGCGTTCGCGAATCTGTGGCGCCCCATAGTTCACGGAGTTAACCTCATAAATATCCAGGTGATAACCAGGCCCGGATATATTGGCCAGGTCTTTTGCAAACAAGCGGACAACGGAGCCTGGCTTTTCATCGTCATCAAGGGCAAACCCACCCTTGTCCGGCCTATCTGCTATTTGACGGTGTCGGAGCGCCGCCGAGAGCAATCCCCGTACGTTCTCCATCAGGAAAAACTTGGGCTGAATGTACTCGACGAAGCGCAAGAAATCCCAAAGCAATGTGCCGCGAGGGTCTTGAATTGTCGCTCGCTTTCCAGCTGTGCTGAACGACTGGCAGGGAGGCCCCCCAATAATCACATCGATGTCATCAGCGCGTAGGCCGATGGCGTCCAATACCTCCTTAGGAGAGAGAATGGAAAGGTCTGCCTCTATGATTTTCAAGTCTCTCGAGAGCCGCCCCTTCTGTTGATTGAGTCTTGCCGTGTCACAAAAAGCAGGCATCTTTTCAATGCATGCCACGATCTCGAAATGGCCGGTGGACTCAACGCCCAAGTCAAGCCCCATCCCTCCTGAAAAAAGGGAAAGTACTCTGTGTTTCCTCGCTTCTTTGTGTGTCACGGTGTCTTCGATGGCAGTGAGATGCGAAATTGTCGCATACGGCCCTGTGATGCCCAACGTGAAGTAGGCGACGTCTTGTCGTGCCTACAGACGGCAATTCCATTCATACCTTGGCATTCTTCTTTCGCAGCTTTCCGCGGGGCTGTCGAGGGGCGTCAGCATACGCCCCTCCTCCACAATGCCGCAAGCATTTTGTGCCCGCATACGCCGATGCCAAAAACGGGCGGGCCGGGGGCTTTGATTGACCGATATCTGCGTCTCTCAGCAGCGGGAGGGCGAGCGAAGCCCCCGGCCCGCCCGCGCACGGAAGCCAACCAATTCCACCAACGAAGCCTTCAGCAACAACCACATCGCAGAACACCTGACCCGCACCCAAATGCAGGGGTAAAATCGCGCTTCCATGCCCGCCCCCCGCTTCATCCACCTCCGCCTCCACAGCGAGTACTCGGTCACCGACGGCATCGTCCGCCTCGATGATGCGATCAAGCGCGCGGCGGCGGACGGCATGCCGGCGCTGGCGCTGACCGACCTCGCCAACATGTTCGGCATGGTCAAGTTCTATACCGCCGCGCGCGGCGCCGGCGTCAAGGCCGTCGTCGGCTGCGACGTCTGGATCGCCGACGAGGCGGCCGGCAACGACGCGCGCGATCCATCGCGCGACTGCTGCTCGCGCCTGCTGCTGCTGGCGAAGAACCGCGCCGGCTATTTGCGGCTGTGCGAACTGCTGTCGTCGGCCTATCTCGCGCCGCGCCGCCACGGCCGCGCCGAGATCGCCGTCGCCGCCATCGAGAGCGGCGACAACTCCGGCCTGATCGCGCTCTCGGGCGCGCATTTCGGCGACGTCGGCCAACTGCTGCTCGGCGGCAAGACCGACAAGGCGCTGGAGCGCGCCCACGCCTGGGCGGGGCTCTTCCCCGGCGGCTATTACCTCGAAGTGCAGCGACCGCACGGCAACGCGAGCCAGCCGCAGCAGGAACAGCTCGTCGCCGCAACGGTGGCGCTGGCCGGCGCGGCCGGGCTGCCGCTGGTGGCGACGCACCCGATCCAGTTCCTCGACGAGGCAGACTTCAGGGCGCACGAGGCGCGCGTCTGCATCGCCGAGGGTTACGTGCTGGCCGACACGCGCCGCCCCAAGACCTTCACGGAGGCGCAGTGCTTCAAGTCGCAGGCCGAGATGGCGGAACTGTTCGCCGACCTGCCCGAGGCGCTCGAAAATTCCGTCGAGATCGCGCGGCGCTGCAATCTTTCGATCACGCTCGGCAAGAGCCGGCTGCCCGAATTCCCGACGCC
>Ga0154359_1168_pt1 | contig 18800 bp, 17 predicted proteins | sample RifGroA2_FD_115887 | JGI IMG/M metagenome (GOLD analysis project Ga0154359, IMG submission 115887) | Rhodocyclales bacterium GWA2_65_20
GCTGGAGCCGGGGAAGACCTTGATTTCGAGTCCGACCTTGGCCGCCGCCACGTCGCGGGCGATCATCTGCACCATTTCGTCGCGCACGTCGCCCTTGCCGCCGGGAAACTGGTGCGACGCCTTGAGCGTAATGTTTTCCGCCAGCGCCGGCGCCGCGAAGCCGGTCGCCAGAATTGCGCCGAGAACGGGCAGGAGCCGGGTGTGGCGGATTATTGCGCGGTGTGTCGTGTTTGCGTCGAGCTGCTGGGTCTTCATGTGGTTCTCCTCAGGCTGGTTATTGATTTAGATAGGTGCCGCCTGTCAGGGACAGGAAAATCATTGGCACTGGCAAAACCTCCACCGTCTCCGCTCCGATCGATCCGGAGCAGCCGCCAGTGAAGTTGAAACATGTGGCCGACACGTCTTGTGCCGTCATGCCGCGCGGCTTGAATAGGTCTGGCGCAGGATGTTTTTCTGTACCTTGCCCATGGCATTGCGCGGCAGCTCGTCGACCAGATACACCCACTTCGGCACCTTGAAATTGGCCAGTTGGTCCTTGATCGCCGCGATTATGCCGGACTCCGTCAATGCCTTGCCGGCGGCATTCTTCTGGCGCACCACGACCGCGGTGACGGCTTCGCCAAAGTCCGCATGCGGCAGGCCGATCACGGCGGATTCGACCACGCCGGGCATGGCGTCGATCAGTTCCTCGATTTCCTTCGGGTAGACATTGAGTCCGCCGGTGATCACCAGATCCTTGGAACGGCCGCTGATGGTGAGGTAGAAATCGGCATCGATGCTGCCCATGTCGCCGGTCTTGAAAAAACCATCGGCGGTGAATTCCTCTTTGGTCTTTTCCGGCATGCCCCAGTAGCCGACGAAGACATTGTCGCCCCTGACCTGGATGCCGCCGACCTCGCCGGCTTTCGCCGCCGTATCGCCAGCGCCGACTATTCGCACTTCGGTGCCCGGCAGCGGAAAGCCGACCGTGCCGCCGCGGCGCTCGCCGGCATAGGGATTCGAGGTGAACATGCCGCCCTCGGTCATGCCGTAGCGTTCGAGTATGGTGTGGCCTGTCCGGGTCTGGAACTCATCGAAGGTTTCCTTCAGCAGCGGCGCCGAACCGGAGATGAACAGCCGCATGTGGCGGCAAGTCTCGCGGCCGAAGGCCGGCTCGTGCAGCAGGCGCACGTAGAAGGTCGGCACGCCCATCATCACCGTCGATTCGGCCAGCAGACTGACGGCACGGGCGGCGTCGAACTTCGGCTCGAAGAACATTGCCGAGCCGTTCAGCAGCACGCAATGGCAGGCGACGAAGAGGCCATGTACATGAAAGATCGGCAGCATGTGCAGCAGCACGTCGCCGGGCTGGAAACGCCAGTATTCATGGAGGGTCTGCGCATTGTGGGCAAGGTTGCCGTGGCTCAGGATGGCGCCCTTGGAACGCCCGGTGGTTCCCGATGTGTAGAGAATGGCGGCGAAATTCCGGCTGCCGCGCGGCACCGTCTCAAAGTCGTCGGCATGCGGTGCCGCGGCATCGATCAGCGAGCCGCGACCGTCGTCGCCCAGTTCCATGACTTGGGCCACGCCGGCCTTGAGGGCCAGTTCGTCGGCCAGCGCCCGCGCCTGCGGCCGGCAGACGAAAAGGCCTGGCGTCGCATCGCCGAGAAAATATTCCAGCTCGTGGCGCTGGTAGGCCGGATTCAGCGGCAGGAACACCATGCCGGCGCGAATTGCGGCAAGGTAGAGCACCAGCGCTTCTGGCGACTTTTCCACCTGCGCCGCGACGCGGTCGCCCGGCTTGAGGCCCAGCGTCACGATCAGGTTGGCGATCCGCCCGCTGGCGCGCTCGACATCGCCATAGGTCCACACCCGGCCATCGGGCAGAATCATGCAGGGCGCGGTGGAATCGCGCGGAAACTTCGCCGAGAGCAGCGCATACAGGTTCTGATTCATGAAGGGTCTTCCGATGTTCAGTTCGTTTCGGGGCAACGACCGCGTAGCGACCGGCGGATAGCGCGCCGCCAAATCGTGCTGCGCATCCGGTGCGGGACGATTCGGCTAGGACGGCGCCGGATTCCGCCGCGCCAGCCGCCTCACGGCGGCCGACATGGCGATGGTACCCTCGCGGGCAAAAGTTTCAACGTTGTGCTCCAGATCGTCGACGTCGTACAGGTAATTCACCATCACGCCAAAAGACTTCTTCATGCCCTTTGGCGAAGCGTCGCCGAGCGGGTCGATGCGCTCGATGCGGGCGCCATTGCCCGCATGAAAGCGCGTAACCGGATCCAGCGGCTGCCTGCCGTCGCCGCGGCTGGACTTTGCCAGCGTCAGGTAGCGCGCCGCAAGCTGCGCCAGCGCCGGATTGACCTTGCGCGCCAACGCGGAATCCCGCGCCCAGTCGCCCGCCGCAAGCTGCGCGACATCGAGTTCGATCCCATCTGCCGCCAGCTCCCGCGGATTCTTTGCCACCCATGAGGCGAAACCGGGCAGGGGCGACAGGGTGGCGAAATGCCGCAGCTTGGGGAAGTCCCGCTGCAGATCGTCGATCACGCGTTTCAGCAGAAAATTGCCGAAAGACACGCCGCGCAAGCCGGCCTGGGTGTTCGAGATCGAATAGAAAATCGCGGTGTCGGCGCGGCGCGCGTCGAACACCGGCGCACTTTCGTCGAGCAGGGCCTGGATGCTGTCGGCCAGGTGATCCGTAAGCGCAACCTCGACAAAGATCAAAGGCTCCATCGGCATGCGCGGATGAAAAAAGGCGTACAGGCGGCGATCCGAATCGAGCCGGTCCTTGAGGTCGCTCCACGAGCGGATTTCATGTACCGCCTCGTACTGGATCAATTTCTCCAGCAGCATCGCCGGCGAATTCCAGGTGATGCGCTGCAGTTCGAGAAAGCCGACATCGAACCACGCCGCCAGGCGCGATTCAAGCTCGCGATCCAGCGGCGCCAGTTCCGGATCCTCATCGAGATAGCGCAACAGATCGGCACGCAAATCGACCAGAAACTTGACGCCCTGCGGGATGGCGTTGAACTGGGTGAGGATCCGCATCCGCGCCGAGCGAAAGGAATCACGCAACGCCGCCTCCGCATCCCATTGGCGCTCCGTGCCTACCGCTTGCTGGTAAGCCTCGTGGGCTGCCGCGACGCGGACCGGCGAGGGGCCGAACTCCAGTGAAATCAGACGCAGAAAGGCGTGGCGCGCTTCATCGTCGAGTTCAAGATAGGTCAGCGCCAAAGCCGCTGCCCGGGTCCGCGCGGAAACTTCGCCGCCACGCGCCTCGGCGCACTCGGTAAGTTGCCGGCGCAAATCTCCGAGCCGCTTTGGCCCCGCTCCCGCCGCGCCGCCAGCGCCGACCATTGAACGCAAGCGCATGACCAATCCTTCAACCATGAGCCACCTCCGTTGTCAATGACATATCGCGCAGCGCGACCAGTTGCGCCAGCAGATGGCCACGCATCACCCGCTCCGCGGCGTCGGCATCCTGGCGATGCAAGGCCTGCATCAGCGCACGATGCTCGGCCAGCGACGCTGCCAGCCTACCCTCGAGACGCAAGGAATGGTGGCGATAGAGTTTCATCAGCTTGCGCAGATCGCCGATCACCACCTGCAACCAGCGGTTGCCGGCGCACTCCTGCAACTGGTCGTGAAAAACATAGTTGGTCTCGTAATAGCGATTGACATCGCCCGCCGCCGCATAGCGTTCCAGCTTTTCATGCAGGACATCGAGCGCCTTGAGCTGGACCGGCGTGCGCTTCTCCGCCACCTCGTGAGCGACACAGCCTTCCAGCGTCGCCATGATGGGAAAGATTTCCTCCAGATCGCGCAAGGTCAGTTCGGTGACGAAACAACCCTTGTGCGGTTGCAGGTCGATCAGCCCCTCGGAAGACAAGACCTTGAGCGCTTCGCGCAAGGGCGTGCGGCTGATGCCAAGCTGCTCCGCCAGCACGGCTTCATCCAGCCGCTGGCCCGGTGCCAGCACGTGGTTGTAGATCTGCTCCCGCAGCAAATCGATTGCCTGCTGCGATAAAGACGAGCGATTAACCTTTGTTTTCACGTAGATTTAGTAGTTGCATACGATATTTTGTATACAACATACCGGGGGTTGCCGAGCAAAGTCAAGCTGCACTGCACAAATTTGGATCAGGGCATCAACTGCGAAAAGTCGTCTATCGCCGGGTAGTCGCCGGTGTGCTTTTCCGCTCGCGTCGTGTCCGGCTTCTTCACCGCCACCAGATGCGCAATGCCATAGCGACGGGCACTGTCGAGCACCGGCAGGCTGTCATCCACCAGCAGGGTACGCGCCGGATCGAAGGGCTCGATCGCGGCGAGGCGCCGCCAGAATTCCTGTTCCTCTTTCGCCGCGCCCAAGCCATGCGAACTGACAATCGCATCGAAATGAGGCGAGAGCCCCGTCCTCGCCATTTTCAGCGTCACGCTCTTGTGGTGGGCGTTGGTCGCCAGGATCAGGCGCCGCCCGCTGGCGCGCATCGCATCGAGGAAGGCAATGACATGCGGGTGGATGTCGATCAGGTGCGCGACCTCCTCCTTGAAACGCATGATGTCGAGTTCCAGCGCGGTTTCCCAGAAATCCACCGAGTACCACTCCAGGGTCCCGGCGCGACCGTGATAGCGCGCCATCAGTTCCTCACGGCCGGCCTCGGGCGAGAGGCCGCGCGCTTCGGCATAGCGTTGCGGCAGATGGGTCTGCCAGAAGTGGTTGTCAAAATTCAGGTCGAGCAGGGTTCCGTCCATATCCAGCAGGACGGTGTCGATGCGCGACCAGTCAAGCATTGCGAGCCATCATGGCCGGATATAGGCCCAGCCCTGCTGCTGCAGGCGCATCACTTCGACATAGCCGGCCTTGGCGTAGGCAATGTGGTCGATCATGTCGTCCTTGGTCAGCTTCTGTGCCTGCATCGAATTGCCGCAGGCGACGAAACGCACGCCTGCCGCCATCGCGTCCTGCACCCGATTGGCGGTCAGCGCATCGGCCTTGAGCATGCCCAGTCCGGGCCCGATGACGACCACCGCGATATCGACCCGACCCAGCTCTTCCTGCACGTTGTTAACATTGGCCAGGATCGTGTTCCATTTGCGTGAATCGTCTTCATTCACCTGGAACACGATGCGATTGCGCACAGCCGCCGAACCGCCGGAGGTGGTGCCAACGTCTGCCGCGCGAATCGCGGCAGATGCAAAAACAAGCAGGGTCATCAGACCCAACGCAACGATATGTCTCGGGTTCATGTCGGTTATCCTTGAAAGCAACTCATCGCCTTCACTGTGCCACAAATTGCTCATGGAAGAAATCGAATGTGCCGTCATCGGCGCCGGCGTGATTGGCCTCGCTGTCGCCCGCAAACTGGCCGCCCAGGGGCGTGACGTCCTGGTCCTCGAAACCGAAAGCGCCTTCGGCACCGGCATCAGCGCGCGCAATAGCGAAGTGATCCATGCCGGCATCCATTATGCCGCGGGTTCGCTCAAGGCCCGGCTCTGCGTCGCCGGTCGTCGCATGCTCTACGCCTACTGCGCCGAGCGCGGCATCGGGCACCGGCGCTGCGGCAAACTGATCGTCGCCACCAGCGATCGGCAGCGCGCCGAACTCGACCGCATCGCTGCCGCCGCCTGGGCCAATGGCGTCGACGACCTTCAACTGCTGTCGCGCGACGAGGCCCGCGCTCTGGAGCCGGCGCTGGAATGCGCGGCGGCGCTGCTTTCCCCCTCGACCGGGATCATCGACAGTCACGCCCTGATGCTTTCCCTGCTCGGCGACGCCGAACGCGATGGCGCCGTGCTCGCCGTAAATAGCCCGGTGCTGGGTGGCGAGATCGACGACAAGGGCATCATCCTCAACATCGGCAGCGATACTGGCGAAGCCATGCAACTTCGCGCCGGAACCGTGGTGAATTGCGCCGGACTCGGCGCCCAGGGGTTCGCCCGCGGCCTGCGCGGCCTGGCCGGGCAGTCGGTGCCCCCGCTCCATTATGCCAAGGGCAACTACTACGCGCTGGCCGGACGCGCACCCTTCTCGCGCCTGATCTATCCCGTGCCCGAGGCAGCCGGACTGGGTGTGCATCTGACGCTCGATCTCGGCGGCCAGGCGCGCTTCGGTCCCGATGTGGAATGGATTGACAGCATCGACTACAGCGTGGCTCCCGACCGCGCCCGGGCCTTTTACGCCGAGGTGCGCCGCTACTGGCCGCAACTGGCCGATGGCGCCTTGCTTCCCGCCTATGCCGGCATCCGGCCGAAGCCACATGCGCGGGGACAAGCCACAAGCGATTTCCTGGTGTCGGGTCCGGCCGCACACGGCATCCGCGGACTGGTCAATCTGTACGGCATCGAGTCGCCCGGCCTTACCGCCTGCCTTGCGCTCGCCGACCATACCGTCGACGTGGCTTCTGTTTCCTGAGAGTCACATGGCATGGTGACTTTCACGGAAACGCCACGGGAAAATGTTAAAGTTGTATCGTTGTCGCCTGAAGTAAGTCGGAGCCCATCGATGTCGATACGCAAACTTGTCGTCGCCAACGGAATCTACTTTGTCGAGATTCCGGCGGCCGGCTTGTATCTGCTTTGCGGCACACCGGCCGACAGCGTCAAGCATCTTTTCCGGCGCGGAATAATCCAGACCACCGAACACGACGGAGTGACCTTCGAGAACGGCCCCAACGCCATCCTCCTGTCGGATTCGATGATTCAAAATGGACACCTGTGCAACCTGGCCGAGTTTCCCATCCTGCAGATGCTCTATCGGCAGGGCATGCTGTTGCCGAATCATCCCAACAATACGGGCAGGAAGCCCTGGCTGATAGGCACCCCCGAACAACTTGCCGCGCAACTCCGCTACATCCACCGGGGTAACTACGGCCTGATCTCGGTCGAGGAAATGATGGCGGCAGGGCTGGGCGAGGTCGAAGCCAACCAACTCATGCGCATCAAACTCAAGTTTGCCTTTGGCCGGATTGCCATGCCCGATGCCTTCGTCGAATGCCTGCCTCTGGCCACACAAACCACCGATATCGGGGACGGCGTCAGTATCAGCCGACTTGCGCACAACGTGTTTGAAATCCGCCACGGCGACGACTCCGTCCAGGTCGACCTGAACCTGCGCCGGCACCAGACTTACCCCTGCCCGTATCCCCTGAGCCCCGTCGCCATCGACCGTCATTATTTTGCCGTGGTGCACACCGGCGACGGCGACGGCTGGGACTACAACCGGCCGGCCATGGGCAGTGTCGTCATTCACCAGGGCAGGGTGTTTCTGATCGACGCCGGCGCCAACATTCACTACAGCCTCGACGCACTTGGCATCGGCATGAAGGAGGTCGCCGGTGTCTTTCACACGCATTGCCACGACGACCACTTCGCCGGACTCACCACCTTGCTCCAGCGCGATCAGCCGCTGATGTATTTTGCCACCCCGCTGGTGCGCGCCTCGGTGACGCGGAAATTCTGCGCGCTCCTGTCGATACCGGAAAGCGAGTTCGCCAAGTACTTCGACATCCATGACCTGGAAGAGGGCCAGTGGAACGACATCATGGGGCTGGAAGTCCGACCGACCATTTCGCCGCATCCGGTCGAGACCACGATTTTCAATTTCCGCGTGTTGTGGGAAGGCGGCTATCGAACCTATGCCCATCTCGCCGATATCGCGTCGTTTGACGTAATCGACGCCATGACCACTGCGGACGCTGAGGCGCCGGGCCTGAGTCCGGAACGCGCGACGGCCGTCAAGGCAAGGTATCTGGAAACCGCGGACCTGAAGAAGATCGATATAGGCGGCGGCATGATTCACGGCAACGCCGCCGATTTTGCGGCAGATGACTCGACCCGACTGCTGCTCGCGCATACGGCCCGAGACCTGACCGACGCCGAACGGCGGATCGGCTCGGGGGCGCCCTTCGGCACACTGGATGTGTTGATTCCGGGGCAGCAGAATTTCCTCCTGCGCGACGCCAGCGAGTTCCTCAAGAGCTATTTTCCCGCGGTGCCGATGGAGCGCTTGCACATGCTCCTGAACAACAGTATCGTTACCTTCAATCCGGAAACCATCATCGCGCCCGCGGCAAAAATACCCCACGAGATTTACCTCCTGCTTGCCGGCAAGGTGGAGATGCTGACGCAGGATCCGGGCAATTCCCATTTTCTTTTCAGCGGCTCGCTGCTCGCCGAGTCTGCCGCCATCGATAACCGCCCGAGCGAGGAGACCTACCGCTCCGTGGGCTTCGTCCAGACCCTGCGTTTGCCGGCCGACCTCTACCGGAGTTTCATCACGCGCTTCTTTTCAAGCAGCGAACTGATCGAGGCGCGCAAGATCGAGGAACTTCTGCGGCGCACGTTTCTGTTCAGCGATGCCGTTACCAGCATCACCCTGTTTTCTCTTGCCAGGAGCTGCCGGATTACCCAGGTGGCCCGCGGCGAGGTCTTCTTCGGCAGCGCGGAGCAGATCCATCTGATAGGAACGGGTCGGCTGGCCACGAGCGAACGGGAAGGCGCCCAGGTGCTCGGCAAGGATGAGTTCTGGGGTGCAGACAGCCTTTTTGAAGCGCTGCCAAACGACGCCAAGGATCAGCAAACCGGCGCCGGGCCGGCAAACACCTTCATTGCCCTGGATCGCTGCGAAATCTACTCCGTGCCCTTGACCCTGGTTTCGAGGATTCCGGTCGTGCGCTGGAAACTCTTCGAGGCGTTCCGCGGCACCCACCCTCACGCCGCCCCCCGCTTCCGGGGAACGGTGAGGTAGGAAACCCTACCTCAGCACCCAGGCCAACGTCAGTGGAATGAACGCGAGTGACGCAAGGTTGCCTATCAGCACAATCGAGGCGACGCGTTCCGGTTCCTGGTGGTAGCGCTCGGCAAAGATGTAATTGAGAATCGCCGGCGGTAGCGCGCCGAAGAGGATCAGCATCGCGGCGTCGCGCCCCGTCAGACCCAATACCAGATTGGCCAACAACGCCACCAGCACACCGGCAGCGGGCGTCGTCACCGCACCGGCAATGCTGATCTTCCAGTCGGCATGGCGGCTGTCGGTGAGCCTTACACCTAGCGAAAACAGCAACAGCGGAATCGACACGTCGCCCAACATCTTGACGCCCAGCCAGAGGGGCTGCCACAGCGGAAAGTGCAGCACGCTGACGGCCAGCCCGGCCAAAGCAGCGGCGATCACCGGCACCCGCCACAAATTCCACAGCCTGGCATGGTGGTCCAGCAGCCAGGTGCCCAGCGAGTAGTGCAGGAAGTTCTCGATGAAGAACAGCACCACGGCCGCCGGCAGCGCCGCTTCGCCGAAGGCCAGCACCATCAGCGGCAGGCCCATGTTGCCGGAATTCTTGAACATCATCGGCGGCACGAAGGTGTTGGTCGCCACGCCCATCATGCGCGCCACCGGCCAGGCCAGCAGGCCGGTGCCGAGCACCACGGCGGCGGCGCCGATCAGCAGCGGCAGGTTCTGCGCAATGTCGAATGACTTGGACGCCAGCGCCGCGAACACCAGCGCGGGCACAAAAATGTCCATGTTGAGCTGGTTGGCGAAGGCCATGTCGGGCTTCTTCCAGCGGCCGTAGGCATAGCCCGCGGTGACCACGGCGTAGATCGGGAAGACGATGCCGGCGATTCTCTCCAGCAACGCGATCACAGCACGTAGCGCGACAGGTCTTCGTTCTTCGCCAGTTCGCCCAGTTTCACATCCACATAGCCGCCGTCGATGACCAGTCGCTCGCCGCTGCGCTTGCCGGCGTCGAAGGAAATTTCCTCGAGTAGTTTTTCCATCACGGTATAGAGCCGGCGGGCGCCGATGTTTTCGGTCTTTTCATTGACCTGGAAGGCGATCTCGGCCAGGCGCTTGATGCCGTCAGCGGCAAATTCCAGCGTCACGTCTTCGGTCGCCAGCAGGGCCTGGTACTGGCGCGTCAGGCAGGCATCGGTCTGCGTCAGGATGCGCTCGAAATCGTCGACAGACAACGAATCGAGTTCGACACGGATCGGAAAGCGGCCCTGCAGTTCGGGAATCAGGTCGGAGGGCTTGGCCAGGTGGAAGGCGCCGCTGGCGATGAACAGGATGTGATCGGTCTTGATCATGCCGTACTTGGTGGACACCGTGGTGCCCTCGACCAACGGCAGCAAATCGCGCTGCACGCCCTGGCGCGAAACTTCGGCGCCGTGCGACTCGGAACGCGAGGCAATCTTGTCTATCTCGTCGAGGAACACGATGCCGTTCTGCTCGACGTTCTTCAGCGCGTCGGCCTTCACTTCCTCGTCGTTGATCAGGCGCGCGGCCTCTTCGTCGGCGAGCGACTTCAGGGCATCCTGAATGTTCATCTTGCGCATCCGCTTCTTGCCGCCGCCGATGTTCTGGAACATGCCCTGGATCTGCTGCGTCAGGTCCTCCATGCCCGGCGGGGCGAAGATCTCCATGCTGGCCTGCGGCGCGGAAACTTCGATTTCTATTTCCTTGTCGTCGAGATTGCCTTCGCGCAGCTTCTTGCGAAATTTCTGCCGCGTCGCACCGGACCCAAACCCGTCGTCCGCCGTCTCGCCAGCGCCGACTCCTCTCGCCGCGGGCAGCAACACATCGAGCACGCGATCTTCGGCCGCATCCATGGCGCGGTCGCGGACGATGCGCATGGCTTCTTCGCGGGCATCCTTGATCGCCGTCTCGGCCAGATCGCGAATGATGGTATCGACATCGCGGCCGACGTAGCCGACTTCCGTAAACTTGGTCGCCTCGATCTTGATGAACGGGGCATGGGCGAGCCGCGCCAGGCGCCGCGCGATTTCCGTCTTGCCGACCCCGGTCGGACCGATCATCAGGATGTTCTTCGGCGTGATCTCGGTGCGCAGCGGCTCGGCGACCTGCATGCGCCGCCAGCGGTTGCGCAGGGCTATCGCCACGGCGCGCTTGGCGCGCGACTGGCCGACGATGTTCTTGTCGAGCTCGGAGACGATTTCTGCGGGAGTCATGGCGGACATTCGGGAAACCTTAGTCCAGGATTTCGATGATGTGGTTCTGGTTGGTATAGATGCAAAGATCGCCGGCGATTTCCAGCGACTTCTTGACGATTTCGGCCGGCGTGAATTCGGTGTTCTCCAGCAGCGCCCGCGCGGCTGACTGCGCATAGGCGCCGCCGCTGCCGATGGCGACCAGGCCGTACTCCGGCTCCAGCACATCGCCGTTGCCGGTGATGATCAGCGAATGCTCGCGGTCGGCCACCGAGAGCATGGCTTCCAGCCGGCGCAGCGCACGGTCGGTGCGCCAGTCCTTGGCCAGTTCCACGGCGGCGCGCAGCAGGTTGCCCTGGTACTGCTCCAGCTTGGCCTCGAAGCGCTCGAACAGCGTGAAGGCATCGGCCGTGCCGCCGGCAAAGCCGGCCAGAATCTGTTCGTTGTAAAGCCGCCGCACCTTGCGTGCGGTCGCCTTGACCACGATGTTGCCCAGCGTGACCTGGCCGTCGCCACCCAGCGCAACACTGCCGCCGCGGCGCACGGAGAGGATGGTGGTGCCGTGATATTGCTCCATGGAAATCCTCGCGGAAAGAGTCGCTGAATCAGATGACGCGGGAGCGCAACTCCGCAACATCCGTGAAGCCGAGCGTTTCCAGATACGCCGCGATCAGGGTACTCAAGCCGATGATCCGCAGCTTCTTGCCGGCGGCGCGCAGACGCGTCAGCACGTCCAGCAGGTGCATGGCACTGGCGCCATCGATGCGCGCCAGGTTGTAGGCGTCGATATCGAATTCATCGCGGCCGGCCAGCGTTGCCTCCAGCAGGGCAAAGTCGTCGGCAGTGGCACCCAGCAGCTGGCCGCGCAGAACAAAGCCGTCCACCTTCGATGCAGGCGGCTCCTTGCCCAGATTCCTTGCCGCAACGCTTGCCGGAAGCGCTTCCCACGAGGGCGGCGAAACCTCGAAGGTGACGGCGTAGTTCACCGCCGCCTCTTCGAAGGCGTCCTGGCGGAATGCCTGCTGATAAAGCTCCAGCAGCAGCAGCCACATGGCCTCATCCTTGCGCTCGCCCGGTACCAGTTTCGCCGCCAGGATCCCGGCCAGATGCTCGGGACTGCCGAATACGAACTCCTTCTTTGCCCGTTTCAGGGCGGCCATCGCGCGCATCAACAGCGTGGCGCCGTTGTTGTCGGCATTGACCAGCTTTGCCAGGTCCATGCGCACGATGGTGCTGGTGGCCGCCAGCTTCATGGTCTGTTTGAGGACGTCGCCGATGCCGGCATCGAGCACGCCGCTCAGGGAAACATGGGCCCGCCCGCCGCTGCTTTCGCTGGCTACGTGCGGGCCTTCGAGCACGGCACTCCAGCCTGGCGGGGATTTCTCGAAACGACGCGCAAAGGTCAGGGCCAGAGCGTCGAAGGCCGGACGGCGCCCCAGCACCTGCAGCAGGTCAAACAGGCAGCCCCAGGCACGCACTGCGGATTCGCCAAGGTCTTCACCATTCTTGATCGCCATTTCCAGCCGGCGCATGGCTTCCAGTTCCTGCCCGGCGGCATACATTGCAGCGGCCTCTGCCATCGCCGCCGGCAGTGGAGCGCGTACCGGTCTAGGGGATGGCGAAACCGAAGGCGGCGGCGGAATTTCAGGCGCAACAGGCTCTTCCGGCGGCGTGTCGAACGCGCCGGGCACCGTGAAATCGAGGGACATCAGATCGTCGTCGTCTACCACTGATCTGTTTTTTCATTGGGGATCGAACATTATAGCCCTAACTTGCGGGCCTCCGGCCCGAGACTCCGAGCCCGCCAAGCGCCAGCAGGCACAGGCAGCAGACCACGGTAGCCCCGGCCGGAAGGTCGACATACAGAGACAGTCCAAGACCCATGGCATAGCCCGCCGCGCCCATCGCATAGGCAAGGACGATGCGGCGCGCACCACTGAAGGCGCGCGTCGCCACGGCCGGAGCAATCAGGCTGGTGAACACCAGCAGCACGCCGACCAGTTGCACCGAGGCCGTCACCGTGACGGCGAACAACAAGTAGAAGCCGAGTCGCGGCCAGCGTTGCGCCGGCCCCAGCCACAAGGCCAGGACACCGACATAGAGCAGCGCCACGGGCAGCAATTGCTGCCAGCTCACCCACAACAATTGGCCGGCCAGCAGATCGCGCAGATGCTCGCCGCCATGCGGGCTATGCGCCAGCAGGAGGATGCCGGCAGCCGCGGCAAAAACGAATACCAGGCCGATCAACGCTTCCTGGATATCCGGCCAGCGACGCTCACACCAGGTCAGCAGCAAGGCACCGGCGCCGGCGGCGAGGCCGGCGGCCAGTTGCGCACCCAGGCCACGCGGGCCGAAATCATGGAAGATGACATCGAGATCGGTCAGGCTGGCGGCGATGGCCCCCAGGCCCGCCACTTGCGCGATCGCCAGGTCGATGAAAATGATGCCCCGCCGCAGCACGTCGATGCCGAGCACGACGTGCGTCGCCAGTACCAGCAGGCCGGCGGCAAAGGGTGCGAGCAGCAGGGTCCAGTCCAGGGTCATTGCACTGCCCTCCCCCCAGCCCCCTGCCCGAGGCAGGGGGTGACGATGGTTCGCCGCTGTGCGGCTCCGTGGTTTGGCTGCGCCGCCCTTGGGGCGGCCCGGCGGGCGGCGTTCATGGCTTCACCTTGCCGCCAGCAGGCGCGCCAGCGTATCGTCGAACAGGCTGGCGAGATCTTTCGCCGCGTCATTGCCGCCGACGGTGAAGGGCAATACCACGGCCGGCGTGCCGCTGTTGGCGGCGAACCAGTCGGTGGCCCGGCTGCTTTCCCACACCGCGCGGATCACCCAACGCGGCTTCTGGCCGCGCACCTGTTCAAGCACGTGCGACAGGTGTGCGGCGGAAGCCTCGACACCGGGTTTGGGTTCCAGTGTCGCCACTTCCTTGAGGCCGAGCCAGTCCAGCAGGTAGGTGAAGGACTTGTGCTGGACCACGACTGGTTGCCCGCGCAGGGCGGCGGCCTGCTTCTCCCAGCGCGCCAGATTGGCGCGCCAACGGCCGGCAAAAGCGGCATAGCCGGCCTGGTAGGCTGCGGCATTGCCCGGATCGAGCTGCGCCAAGCGTGCCGCCAGCGCCTCGCCGACCTTGAGATAGACGCGCGGATCGGTATTGATATGCGGATTGCCGCCGGCATGAACGTCGCCGTCGGCGCGATCCAGCTTCGCCGGAATTTCCAGCATCCGCGCCTGCGCCGCGGCTTCGAAGTAACCGGGCTGGCCGGACTGGATGCGGGCGTTGCCGGATTCGCGCTGCACCACCGGCAGCCAGCCGATTTCGAGTTCGGCGCCGGTGGCAATGATCAGGTCGGCGTTGCGGGCACGGGCGATCAGCGAGGGCCGCGCCTCGATCCGGTGCGGGTCCTGCAAGGCCGTGGTCACCGATGCCACCCTGATCTTGTCGCCGCCGATTTCCTGCGCCAAGGCCGCCCACTCCGGCACGGTGGTCAGCACATTCAGCGCCGCCTGCGCCGGCAGGGCCAGCAACGCGGCGAGCATCATCAGAATTTTTCGCATCGCCATCTCCTTAGAATTTGTGGGCGCCGTGGGCGCCAAGACTCATGATGTAATGAACCCAGACTTGATTGTCATTGACGCCGGACCGGCTCTGGTCGCGCGCGACCTGGAAGCGGATGCGCGAGAACTCCGAGGGAGAGTAATCGACCATCGCGGTGTGTCGCCTGGGCTTGAAGCTTTGCAGGATGGGCAAGTCGGCGGCGGTCAGTGTGCCGTTATCCACCAGCCCGACGGACAGGTTCGCGGCGGAAAGCTGGTCATAGCGGTAGCCGGCGCGCCAGTGTGGCATGAACTGCCAGATACCCTGGGCGTAGAGGCCGGTCTGGGTGGCGCGAAAAGCGTCGGTAGCGGTGCCGAGGCTCGCCGCTGTCGTGTCGTAGGTCAGGTTGCCCGACTCGTGGCGGCGGAACCACTCGCTCTGAAACTTGAAGCCGCCGTCCCTGGCATTGCCCTCCGGCGCCCATTTCCAGACGAAATCGAGCACTGTGGTGTTGCTCTTGCCGGAGAAGGCGTTGGTCACCAGCGTGTTGGTGCTGTCGACATCGTCATAAGTCCGGCCGCGCGGCTTGCTGGCGAAAAACGATGCGCCGGCGCGCCAGCTATTGGCGACGCCGACATCGCCGCCGACATGGGCGAAAGCACTGCCGGACATCAGGCCGTTCTTGTTGCGCCCGCCATCGTTGGCCGGAAAGCCGCGGGCGCGGCCAAACTCGGCGCCAAGTTCAACGAACAGATCGGTCGGCGCCACCCACTTAAGCTGCACACCGTCGTAGCCGAGTTGCGGGCCGAAGAAGGCCTGGTAGGGCAACGCCGCGTTGGAGAAGTCCCAGGCATGCGGGTGCTGCTCGTTGGCATAACCGACGCCGGAAAAGAAGCGTCCGGCCTTGACGCCGAGGCCGTTGCCCAAGCCGATGGTCTGGATGTGGGCCTCCTCGACGCCGATCTCGTTGGCCGGCGAAATCGCGGCAAGGAAAGTGCCGCGAAAGTGCGGATCGATGTTGGCGGAAATCGCCAGCTCCGATTCGCCGAGGTTCCACGCCCGCGCCTCGGGATTCAGCTCGCCGCCCGCCGGTAACAGGCCCTGGATGCGGCGCTCGCGACCGGCGGCGGCGGTCGGATCCTGGCGCGGGTCCTGCGAAGTATTGTTGTACATGCCGGAAAGGATCAGCGAGATTTCCGGATTGAAGGCGCTGGCCGTCGCCGCAGGCCGGTTGGCTTGCGCTGCCGCCTGGGCCTGGCCCGCCGTGACAGTGGCGCTCTCGGCTTGCCGGGTGGTATCGGCCAGCCGTTGTTCGAGGGCATTGATGCGCTGCTCGTAGGATTTTTTCATCTGCGCGATTTCCTCGCGCAGGGCCTGCAGGTCGGCGTCGGCCGCCACGGCCGGAATACTTGCCAGCGCAGCGCAGGCGGCCAGCATGGAAATTGAAATTCGATTCATGGTTGCTCCAAGGCAAATGACAGGGACACGCCGCCAGGCACGAGGCCAGCGGCGCGGCAGAACGTCAAAGGGCTTTAGAGCAGGGGCGGAGCGCGGCTGCGAAACGCCGCGCAAAAACCAAAAGTCGGCGCTGGCGGTACGGCGGGGACAAGCGCTGCCGTCGGGGCGACAGGCATCGCCACGGCAAGAAACGCCGCCGGCGGCGCGGCAGCAACGCCGGCAACGGCAATGCAGGTCGTGCAGACATGCGACAAGGTCAGCGCCGCGCCGTGATCGGCCCCTTCCTGTTGCGCGATCCCGCTTGCACCCCGCGCCGCGGCGGCGCCCGCGGCGTGCCCCAGCATGTGCGCCAGCGCAGCCTGCTGGCCGCCGACCAGCAGCAGGGAAAGAAGCAGGGCAAACAGGGGATGACGAAGGCGGCGCATCCGGCTATCAGAGCACAAGAAGCACGATCAATCAACCTGCAGCAGCAGGCCCTTGAGGTAGTCGCCTTCCGGAAAAGCCAGATCGACCGGATGATCGGCGGCGCCTTGCAAGCGCTGCACGATGCGCGCCGTGCGTTGCGCGTCCAGCGCGGAGCCGGCGACGATCTTCTGGAACAGCTCGGCATTGACGCCGCCGGAACACGAGTAGGTCATCAACAGCCCGCCCGGCGCCAGCAGGCGCAGGGCGCTTAGATTGATGTCCTTGTAGGCCCGCGCAGCGCGCTCGGCATGCGCGGCGGTGTGGGCGAACTTGGGCGGATCGAGCACGATCAGGTCGTAGCTCTCGCCGCCGCGCATGCTTCGCAACTCGGCAAACACGTCGGCCTCAAGCCAAGTCGCGCGCGCGGCATCCAGTTGCGGATTGAGGGCGAGGTTGCGCTGCGCCGTGGCCAGCGCCGGGCCTGAGCTGTCCATCGATACCACCTCGCGCGCACCACCGGCCAGTGCCTGCAACGAAAAGCCGGCCGTGTAGCAGAAACAGTTGAGCACGCGCCGTCCGCGCGCCAGCTCCGCCACGCGGCGACGGTTGTCGCGCTGATCGAGATAGAAGCCGGTCTTGTGTCCGGCGAAAATATCGACCACCATCTTCACGCCGTGTTCCTCTATCACCAGTTCATCGCCGGAAGCCTCGCCAAGGAGCCAGCCGGTAACGGGTTCGAGCCCTTCGAGATTGCGCACCTCGACATCCGACCGCTCGAAAATGCGCGCGCAGCCGGTAGCCTTGTGCAAGGAGTCGGCGATGGCGGCACGCCACTTGTCGGCGCCCGCCGTCGTCAGTTGCACCACCACGGTATCGCCATAGCGATCGGCGATGACGCCGGGCAGCCCGTCGGATTCGGCGTGGATCAGGCGCAAGCCCTGCTGCCCCATTAGCTCCGGCAAGGCCGCGCGGCGCGCCACCGCCGCCGCGACGCGGCGTTTGAAGAAGGCGTGATCGATGCTCTCTTGCGCATCGAAGCTCCAGACCCGGGCGCGAATCTGCGACGCCGGACTCCACGCCGCGCGCGCCAGGGGCCGGCCTTCATGCGAAACCACCTCGACCGTGTCGCCCGGCCGCGCCCGGCCATCGAGTTGCGCAACCGCGCCGGAGAACAGCCAGGGATGCCGGCGCAGAACGGATTTTTCCTTGCCGGGATGCAGAGTCAGGATAGCCATGGGATAGAGTCTATTTCAGTAGGAATCGTACCCCGCGCCGCCGGGCATTGGGATGCGATGCGAGGCGGAGGGAGTACTTCACGTCAGTCCCATCTTGTCGACGGGACTGACCACTCCTCGCCCACCGCGATTGAGGACATGGGTGTAGATCATGGTGGTCTTGACGTCGGCATGGCCCAGCAGCTCCTGCACGGTGCGGATGTCGTAGCCGCCTTCCAGCAGATGGGTAGCGAAACTGTGGCGCAGGGTGTGCGGCGTGGCGGGCTTGTCAATGCCGGCGGCGCGTACTGCCCCTTTGATTGCGCGCTGCACGGTCTGGTCTTGCACGTGATGGCGGCGCACCACGCCAGAGCGGGGATCGACCGACAAAGAGGCCGAGGGAAAGACGTATTGCCACATCCATTCGCGTCCCGCCGCCGGATACTTGCGATCCAGCGCGTAAGGTAAATGCACTTCGCCGTGACCGGCAACCAGATCCTGCCGATGCAGTTCGCGCACCCGCTCTATGTGCTCGCGCAAGGCCGGCGCCACGCTGGCCGGTAACATCGTGACCCTATCCTTGAAGCCCTTGCCATCCCGCACCAGTATTTCGCCGCGCTCGAACACCACGTCCTTCACCCGCAGGCGCAGGCATTCCATGATGCGCAAACCCGTGCCATAGAGCAGCCGCGCGATCAAACCGTGGCTGCCATCCAGGCGTGCCAGTACGGAATGGACCTCGCCGCAGGTCAGCACCACCGGCAGCCGCTTGGGTGTCTTCGCCGCCTCGACATCGTCGAGCCAGGGCAATTCGACTTCGAGCACTTCGCGATAGAGGAACAACAGTGCGCTCTTGGCCTGGTTCTGGGTGGAGGCCGCGACGCGTCCGGCGACCGCCAGGTGCGTCAGGAACTCCTGCACTTCCTTTGCCCCCATTTCCTTTGGATGGCGCTTGCCAAAATGCCGGATAAATCGTTTAATCCAATCCAGATAAGCCTGCTCGGTGCGGATACTGTAGTGCTTGAAGCGAATCCGACCCCGAACCTGCTCCAAAAGGCGCGGCGCGGACGCCGGCTCAGCTTGTGACGGAATCGAAGACATTTTAGGCTCCACTAAATTTCAGCAAGGCACTGATGAAATTCAGAATAGCACAGATCACTGGATTTATATATGGGCTATCCACTTAGCTCCACTTGAGCTAGAATGCGCTGGATGGACATCCAGATACTACCGCCAATTTCCGGAAAAGACTACCCCCGAAC
>Ga0154359_1222_pt2 | contig 18174 bp, 9 predicted proteins | sample RifGroA2_FD_115887 | JGI IMG/M metagenome (GOLD analysis project Ga0154359, IMG submission 115887) | Rhodocyclales bacterium GWA2_65_20
ACTTCGGGCAGCAGCACCGACCAGTCGACCCTGGCGTACGAATGCACGCGGCATTTCGAGAACAGGAGCGTGCGGTTGAGTTCGCCCGAGATGATGCAGCCGCCCGACACCATCGACTCGATGGCGGCGCCGCGCCGGCCCGGCGCGTTGTGCACGAACTTCGCCGGCGGCAGCTGCTCCTGGTAGGTCCATACCGGCCAACTGGTGTCGTAGAGGTTGAGTTCGGGATCGACCGCGGTGAGGTCGATGTTGGCCTCCCAGTAGGCATCGAGCGTACCGACGTCGCGCCAGTAGGGCTCCTGGCCGGGCTTCGAGCGCACGCAGGTGTCGGCGAACGGCTGGGCGACGGCGCAGCCCTGCTGCACCGTCTTCGGGATGATGTCCTTGCCGAAGTCGTGGCTCGACGCCGGGTCCGCCATGTCGAGCCGCAGCTGCTCGTAGAGGTAGGCGGCGTCGAAGACGTAGATGCCCATGCTGGCGAGCGAGCGGTCGGGACGGCCGGGCACGGTCGGCGGCACGGCCGGTTTCTCGACGAACTCGACGATGCGGCCCGCGGCGTCTACGCCCATGACGCCGAAGCCGGTGGCGTCGGCGACCGGCACCTCAATGCAGGCGACCGTGCAGGCCGCGCCGCTGGCGACGTGGCGGGCCAGCATGCGCGCGTAGTCCATCTTGTAGATATGGTCGCCTGCCAGGACGACGACATATTCGGGGCGATGCCCCTGCAGGATGTGGATGTTCTGGAACACGGCGTCGGCCGTGCCGCGGTACCACGACTCGGCGGCGATGCGCTGCTGCGCCGGCAGCAGTTCGAGAAACTCGTTCATTTCCGACTTGAGGAAGCTCCAGCCGCGCTGCAGGTGGCGCAGCAGGCTGTGCGATTCGTACTGGGTGACGACGCCGATGCGGCGGATGCCGGAATTGAGGCAGTTCGAGAGCGCGAAGTCGACGACGCGGAACTTGCCGCCGAAATAGACGGCCGGCTTGGCGCGCCGGTCGGTCAGTTGCATCAGCCGGCTGCCGCGGCCGCCGGCCAGCACCAGGGCCATGGCCCGGTTCGGCAGGTGCAGGCGCGTATGATCGTCCATGGTGTTCCCCTCGCGTTCCGAGTCGTTTGACGTTATTTTTTGGCGCGCGGGTCATTTTTGACCATACTGTTTCCATAACCCGGCACGCCGATTATCCTACCTTACCCGCCACGAAACCGCGATCCGACCCCGGCCATGAAACAAATAGACAAGCCCATCCCGCATAAGCCGCTCGCCGCCAGCCAGCCCACCGCCGAACTCTTCGAGCTGCCGCCGCTGGGCATGGACGGCGCCGCGCTGGCGCTCGACATCCGCCGCTACTTCGCCAATTTTCTCGGCCGCGACAAGTATTGCCGCTCCTCCCACTACCCCTACCAGGCGCTGGTGCTGGCCCTGCGCGACCGCCTCATGGAGCGCTGGAAACGCACGCGCTACGCCTACGAGGAGCACGACGCCAGGCACGCCTACTACCTGTCGCTGGAATTCCTGATGGGGCGCACGCTCAACAATGCGCTGCTCAACCTCGGCCTCGATGCAGAGGCCGGTCCGGCGCTGCATCGGCTCGGCCTCGACCTGGAAGAGTTGATCGACAAGGAGCACGACGCCGGGCTCGGCAACGGCGGCCTCGGCCGCCTCGCCGCCTGCTTCCTCGACAGTTGCGCCACGCTGCAACTGCCGGTGATGGGCTACGGCATCCGCTATGAATACGGCATGTTCCGCCAGCACATCGACGACGGCAGCCAGATCGAGGAGCCCGACCACTGGCTGCGCGACGGCAACCCCTGGGAACTTGAACGTCCCGAGCATACGCGCCGCATCCAGTATTACGGCCGCACCGAATTTTTCAAAAACGCCCTCGGCCGGCTGTGTGCGCGCTGGGTGGACACTCACGACGTGCTGGCCGTGCCCTACGACCTCCCGGTGCCCGGCTACCGCAACGACACGGTGAACGTGCTGCGCCTGTGGCGCGCCGCGGCCACCGACGAGTTCGACCTGGGCGAGTTCAACGCCGGCTCCTACACCGAGTCGGTGGCGGCGAAGAACGCCGCCGAGAACATCACCATGGTGCTCTACCCCAACGACGCCTCCGAGAACGGCAAGGAGCTGCGCCTGCGCCAGCAGTTCTTCCTCGCCTCGGCCAGCCTGCAGGACGTGCTGGAGCGCTGGGAGCTGCGCCACGGCAACGATTTTTCGCGCTTCGCCGACAAGAACTGCTTCCAGTTGAACGACACCCACCCGAGTTGCGCCGTGCCGGAACTGATGCGCCTGCTGATGGACGAATACGGCAAGGGCTGGGACGAGGCCTGGGAGATCACGCGCCGCACCATGGCCTACACCAACCACACGCTGCTGCCCGAGGCGTTGGAGAAGTGGTCGGTGCGCCTGTTCGGCCAACTGCTGCCGCGGTTGCTGGAGATCATCTACGAGATCAACGCCCGCTTCCTCACCGAGGTGGCGCGGCGCTGGCCCGGCGACACGGCGCGGCTCGCGCGCATGTCGCTGATCGAGGAGGGGCCGGTGCCCCAGGTACGCATGGCCTACCTCGCCATCGTCGGCAGTTATTCTGTCAACGGCGTCGCCGCGCTGCACTCCGAACTGCTGCAACACGGGCTGTTCCGCGACTTCTTCGAACTCTGGCCGGCGAAGTTCAACAACAAGACCAACGGCGTCACCCAGCGCCGCTGGCTCGCCGCCGCCAACCCGGAGTTGGCGCGGCTCGTCACCGCCACCATCGGCGACGGCTGGGTCACTCGGCTCGACGAGCTGCGCGGCCTGGCCGGCCACGCCGACGATCCCGCCTTCCGCGCCAGTTGGCACGAAGCCAGGCGCGCCAACAAGGAGCGCCTGGCCGCGCTGGTCCGGCGCGACTGCAATGTGGCCTTCGACCCCGACGCGCTCTTCGACGTCCAGGTCAAGCGCATCCACGAATACAAGCGCCAGTTGCTCAACGTGCTGCATGTGATTCATCTCTACCTGCGCCTCAAGCACGGTGAGACCGCGGACTGGACGCCGCGCTGCGTGCTGATCGGCGGCAAGGCGGCGCCCGGCTACTTCATGGCCAAGCGCATCATCACGCTGGTATGCAAGGTGGCGGAGATGGTCAATGGCGATCCCGCGGTCGGCGGCCGGCTCAAGCTGGCCTTCCTGCCCAACTACCGCGTCTCGGCGATGGAAGTGATCGCGCCGGGCACCGATCTCTCCGAGCAGATTTCCACCGCCGGCAAGGAAGCCTCGGGCACCGGCAACATGAAGTTCATGATGAACGGCGCGGTCACCATCGGCACCCTCGACGGCGCCAACATCGAGATCCGCGAGGAGGTGATGCGACTGGGCGGCGACGACAACTTCTTCCTCTTCGGCCTCACCGCGGCGCAGGTGGAGGAGGCGCGCGACGGCTACGACCCCAATGCGCTGATCGAGGCCGATGCCGACCTGAAGCGCGTGATGGGCCTGTTGGAGTCCGGCCACTTCAACCAGTTCGAGCCGGGCCTGTTCGACCCGATCGTCGGCGCCATCCGCAGCCCGCACGACCCGTGGCTGGTCGCCGCCGACTTCCGCTCTTTCGTCGCCGCCCAGGAGCGTGCCGCCGCCGCCTACCGCGACCGCGAGCGCTGGACGCGCATGAGCATCCTCAACACCGCGGCGAGCGGCAAGTTCTCCACCGACCGCACCATGCGGGAATACAACGCCGAGATATGGAAGCTGACTCCGGTGGCGGCGGGGTCGCGAGCGGTCGGCTAGCGCGGCGTAAGCGGAGGATGCTGCGCAGTCCCCGATTTACGCGCGCCTGAGTTCCCCCAGCTTCTCGAAGTGCTGCCGCGCGCCGTTGAAATCGAGGCGGTCGAGGCAGGCGCGGATTTCGGCGACGGCGTCGCCGTGGCGGGTGCCGTGCAGCATGTCGTGCAGGCGCGGCATGAGCTTCAGCGCGGCCATGTGGTTGCGGTCGAGCAGGCCGGCGAATTCTTCGAGCAGCGGTTGCAGGGTTTCCCGCGGTGGCATGGCCGCAGTGCGCGGCGCCGTCCTGGCGGCGGCGGGCGGCAACGCGGCGAGCAACTGCGCGCAGGCGTCGATGGACTCGGCCAGCGCCTGCGCGAAGGGCGCCAGCAGTGCCGCGCAGTCCTCCCGCTTGCCACGGCGCAGGGGCCATTCGATCGCTCCCGCCGCGGCGGTGAGTCGCTCCATGCCGAGGATCATGGCCGTGCCCTTGATGCCGTGGACGAGGCTGTCGGCGTCCTCCAGCCTGTCGGCCGCGACTAGTCGTTGCAGTTCCTGCGCGGTGCCGGCCTCCTTGCTGAGGAACTCCTCCAGCAGGTGGTACAGGAGTTCGCGGTTGTTGCCGAGCCGGCCCAGGGCGCCCGGCATGTCGATGACGGTTGCCGCTACGGGGCGTTCGGCCGGATGCGGGACGGACGCGCCGGGGATCTCCGCCGCCGGCACCGATCCCGGTTGCAGGTGGGCGCCCAGCACGCCGAGCAGCTTGTCGAGCCGCACCGGCTTGGTGACGACGTCGTTCATGCCGGCCGCGCGGCAGCGCTCGATATCCTCGGTCATGGTGTAGGCGGTCATGCCGACGATGGGCAGCGCGCCCCCCGCTTCGTGCTGCCGCAGTTCGCGTGTGGCAGCCCAGCCGTCCATGACCGGCATCTGCACGTCCATGAGGATGGCGTCATAAGGCGTGGCGGCGTCCAGCACCCGGTCGACGCCGCTGCGGCCGTTCGCGGCGATGTCCACCGCGAATCCGGCGCTTTCGAGCAGTTCGCGCGCGACGAGCTGGTTGTAGGCGTTGTCCTCGACCACGAGGATGCGGCGGCCGTCGAAGCGCGGCGCCGCCGCTGCGCCGCCGAGCGGCGCGGCCGGAGCAGCCGCCGCGGCCGGCGCCAGACCGAAAATGCCGGCGATGGCGTTGAACAGCACGGCAGGCTTGACCGGCTTCAGCAGGTAGGCATCGATGGCGGTTTCCAGGCGCTCTGCCCGCGCCGTCACTTCCTCGCGGCTGTAGGCGGTGACCATGACCACCACCGGCTGTTCGGGAATGGCCGGATCGCACTTGATGCGCCGCGTGGTTTCGATGCCGTCCATGCCCGGCATGTTCCAGTCCATCAGCACCAGTTGGTAGGGCGCCGCACGGCCGGCCTGGTGCAAGGCCGCGATGGCCTCCAGGCCGCCCGAAACGCCGGTGACCCGGCAGCCGGCCGTTTCGAGCACGTGCTGCAAGGCCATGCGGGCGCTGTCGTTGTCGTCGACGACGAGGACGCGCAGCCCGGCGTAGTCCGGCGCGGCGCCGGCATCGGCGTGCACATGGGCCGGTGCGACGCCGAAGCGCGCCGTGAAGGAGAAATCGCTGCCGACGCCGGGAGCGCTGGCGACCTCGACGGCGCCGCCCATCAGCTCCACCAGTTGCTTGACGATGGTCAGCCCCAGGCCCGTGCCGCCGTGGAGGCGCGTGACCGACATGTCGGCCTGGCTGAAGGGCTGGAACAGCTTGGCGAGTTGTTCGTCGCCGATGCCGATGCCGGTGTCGGTGACGGAAAAACGCAGCACAATCTCGCCCGCCGCCTCGTCGAAGCGCTCGCGCTCGGCCGTCAGCGAAATTTCGCCGCTGGCCGTGAACTTGACGGCGTTGTTGACCAGGTTCAGCAGCACCTGCCCCAGGCGCAGCGGGTCGCCGACCAGCATGCAGGGGATCTCGCGCGAACGGTGCACGACGAGTTCGAGGCCTTTCTCGTGGGCCGTCATTTCTATCGTGTCGGCGACGCGGTTGATGACCTCGTCGGTGTTGAAGGCAATGGCCTCCAGGCTCATCTTGCCCGCCTCGATCTTGGCCATGTCGAGGACGTCGTTGATCACGCCGAGCAGCAGTTCCGCAGCGCCGTCGATCTTCTTCAGGTAGCCGTACTGCCGGGTGGTGAGCTCGGTGCGCAGAGCCAGTTGCGACAGGCCGATGATGGCGTTCATCGGCGTGCGGATTTCGTGGCTCATGTTGGCGAGGAATGCGCTCTTCGCCCGGCTGGCCGCCTCGGCGGCCTCGGTCGCTTCGCGCAGCGCCACTTCCACCCGCTTGCGTTCCGCAATTTCGTCGGAGAGTTCGTGCGTGCGCGCCGCGACCTTTTCCTCCAGGCCGCGGTTTGCTTCCTCCAGGTTTTGCGACGCGCGCTTCAGGCGCTCGTAGAGGCCGACGTTCTCGATCGAGATCGCCAGCTGCGCCGTCAGCAGGTACAGCACGCGCAGGCGTTCGTGGTGGAAGGCGCCGCGCAGCAGCGGGTTCTCCATGTAGATCAGCCCGAGCAGGCTGCCGTGGCGGACGATGGGCAGGCACAGCACGGATTTCTGGGTGCCGGCGGCGAGGTAGGCGTCCGCGGCGAAGGCGTCGTCGCGCGCCGCGTCGTCGATGACGACGTCGGACTGCGTGCGCGCCGCGTACTGCACGACCGTATGGGCGATGTCGACGCAGAGTTCGAGCGGCATCGGCCCGGCGCAGCGCGGCGAGTCCTCGCCGGCGCGCCATTCGTCCTCGATCTGGAAACCGTTGTCGCGCTTGAGGATGAAAACCACGCGCGCGGCGCCGGCGTGGCTCGCCAGGGCTTCCATGAGCCGGCGCAGCAGCCCGCCGAATTCGATTTCGCCGGAGAGCGCCTGCGATGCCTTGATCACGGCCGCCGTGTCGATGGGCAGCGCTTCCGGTACCGGCTCGGCCGCGGCCGAGCGCACGACGATGGCGGCATGATCGCGCTCGAGCGCCTGCGCCAGCGCGCCGGCGCCCCACTGGCGGTAGCCGTGGCAGGCGTCGCGCAGATACTGATTGGCGGCGCCGGCGATGCCGAGGCGCAGGAAGTTGGCTGCGGCGCGTTCGTTGGCCAGTGCCCAGTCGTGCGTGTGGCCGCTTTCCGCCGCGGCCTTCACCGCCGCGTCGTAGCCTTGCGCCGCCGCGGCGTCCCCGGACGCGGCGGCGTATTCGGCCGCCACCAGCAGGTCGAGGTGGCGATAGTTGGCGGCGCAGCTCGCGGCCAGGCGGTGCAGCCGGCGTCCGTAGCGCGCCGCGCTGCGTAGATGGCGCCGTCGTGCCAGGCCGCGCTTGTCCGCGGCGAGGGCCAGTTCGGCAAGCGCGGCGTAGAACAATTGCCGCGGCACGTAGAGCTGGGCGATGGAGACTTCGCGCATGGCGTCGAGTTCGTCGGCCGCGGCCTTGGCCGCGTCGTATTGCCCGAAGAGGTAGGCGACCTGGAGACGATTGACGAGGTGCCAGGCCAGCGCCGTCTGCTCCGAAAACCCGCGCATGGCGGCCAGTTGCTGCGCCTCGTCGTAGCCCGGGCCGGCGAGGCTGCCCGGCGCTGCGGTCGCGCCTTGCAGGCAGAGCGCCTTGCGCTGGGCCGAGAGGAAGTAATGCGCGCTGTCGTGGAAGCCGATCTTGCGCACGAACTCGCCCTGGCGCTGCGCCTCCGCCGCCAGCGCGGGCAGCGCCTCGCCCTTGCTGTCCAGCGCATACAGCGTGGCGATGGCGGTGTAGTTGGCCATCATCAGGTTGCCGCAGTCGAGCAGGTCGCGGCCGGCGCGGCGCAGTTGCGTCACGCTGACGGCCAGCGGCTGGCCCCAGGCGCCGGTGAAGATGCCGCACATCGCGAGCGAGAGGCCCTGGTAGCGCACGTCGCCGAGGGCTTCGGCAACATGGCGTCCCAGTTCGCCGAAGCGGTAGCCGTCGTGGTAGCGCCCGAAGCCGCCGCCGATGATCATGCCGAAAGTGACGTAGGCGTAAGCGGAAAAGCCCGAATTGCCGTGGCGCATGGACAGCGAGACCATGCGCATGGCGATGAGCGCCAGCAGGTCGCGATTGACGAAATAGCTCGGCACGGTCATGTTCATGTACAGGTGCATGACCGCCAGTTGCAGCGGGTCGGACATCGTCGGCAGGGCGGCGAGATCCTCGATGCGGCGGCCGCGCAGGCCGGCCGCGATGCGGGCCAGTTCGGCCAGCAGCGCGCCCTTGGCGGGCTCGGTCGACAGGCTGACGCCCAGTCGCCGCAGGCCCTGCTGACCGGTCGCGACGGCGCGGTCGCTGCGCCCCCGGCTCATGTACAGGTGCATGCGCAGCACGTAGAGGCGCGCGATGTCGCCGGCCTCGCGGGCATGTCCGAACACGCGCTCGAACAGCGCTTCGGCGACGTCGGCATGGCCGCAGAGGAACTCGCATTCGGCGCGGTCGGCGAACAGTTGCATGGCGAGCGCGGGCTCGGTTTGCCACAGGCCATCGCCGGCGAGTTGCGCGCCGGTTTCGAGATAGGCGCGGGCGGCTTCGTTGGCCGCCGCCGCCTTGGCCCGCGTCCCCGCCTGCACGTAGATCGTCGCCAGGCGCCGCCGTTCGGCGGCATCGACGACCCGGTCGAGGGCGTACTGGAACTGGTTGGCGATCTCGAACACCGCTTCGGTCTGGGCGTCGCCGCGGTCCAGCAGCGCGCGCCCGGCGGCGAGATGCAGCGCGGTGCGCTCGTCCGCGGTCAGCATGGCGTAGGCGGCCTGCTGGATGCGGTCGTGGCTGAAACGGAAAATATCCTCGTCGCCGCGGTCGCGTAGCGCGGCGATCACGCCCTCGCGGACCGCGTCCGCCAGCGTGGCGGCCATTTCGTCCCCGCCGCAAGCGGCGACCGCGGCGACGACGCCGGCGGCGAAGCGGTTGCCGATGCAGGCGGCGATCTGCAAGGCGCGCTGGACCGGCGCGGACAGCCGCCGCAGGCGCTGCGCCATCAGTGCGGCGACGTCGTCGCCGAGATCGGCGGCGTCGATCTGCGCCATGTTCCAGATCCAGCCGCCCATCTGGCTGTCGTAGGCGAGCAGCCCCTTGTCGCACAGGTCGAGCAGGAACTGGCGTACGAACAGCGGATTGCCGGCGGTCTTGGCGCTGATGAGGCGGTCGAGTTCCCCGCTGTAGGGGCTGTGCAGCGTGTCGGCGACCAGCGCCGCCACCTCGCCGGCGCCCAGCGCCGCCAGCCTGACGGTGGCGCACGGCACCCCGGCCGCGGCCAGCTGCCCCACGGCGATGCTCATGGGATGGGCAGCGTCGACCTCGTTGTCGCGATAGGCGCCGACCACCAACAGGTGGCGCGTATCCCCGTCGCATAACAAATGGTGCAGCAGTTCCAGCGACGCCGCGTCGGCCCATTGCAGGTCGTCGAGAAAAATCGCCAGCGGCCGGCCGGCTTCGGCGAAGGCGCAGATGAAGTCGCGCAGGCTACGCTGGAAGCGGATCCGGGTTTCGGCCGGCGGCAGCTCCTGCAGGGGCGGCTGCGGGCCGAGCACCAGCCCGGCCTGGCGGATGGTGTCGACGATGACCTGGCCGTTGGCGCCGAGCGTCGCGGCGAGCTTGGCGCGCCAATGGGCCAGCCGTTCGTCGGGTTCCGCCAGCACCTGGCGCACGAGTTCCTGCAGGCCCTGGAGCAGCGAGGAATAGGGCGTCGCGCGGTTGCGCTCGTCGAACTTGCCGGCGATGAAATGCCCGCCGCTGCGGCCGACCTCCGGCTGCAATTCCTGCACCAGCGTGGATTTGCCGAGGCCGGCGCCGCCTGCTACCAGCACCAGTTCGGCCCGGCCGGCGGCGGCGCGTTGCCAGGTGTCGAGCAGGGCGCGGCGTTCGGCTTCGCGGCCGTAGAGCTGCGCCGGGATGGCAAGCGTCGGCGCGGCATCGCGCATGCCGGGGACGTATCCCGCCCAATCGCCGCCCCGCTCGATGCGCTCGACGCAGTCGAGCAGATCCCAGGCCAGCCCGACGGCGCTGCGGTAGCGTTCTTCGGGCGCCTTGGCGAGCAGTTTCAGCACCAGTTGTTCCACCGCCGGCGGAATCGTCGACTTGATGCCGCGCGGCGCGGCCGGGGTGCGGGCGATGTGGCAGTGGAACCAGTCGAGCGGGTCCGCGACGCGGAACGGCAGCTCGCCGGTCAGGAGCTGGAACAGGATGACGCCGAGGGCATAGAGATCGGCGCCGGGACCGACATCGAAGCCGACGCGGCCGGTCTGCTCGGGTGCCATGTAGGCCGGATTGTCGGGCGGAGACCGCAACTCCTGGTCGGGAACCGGCAGGCTGGCCGCCTGGCCGAAGCCGGTGAGGTAGGTCTGGCCGGACAAATCGACGAGCAGCGTGTCCGGGGTGAGGCCGAGGTGAACGCGCTGGCGGCGATGCAGTTCGTCGAGCACGCGGGCGGCGGCGGCGGCGATACGCAGGGCCGCCAGCAGCGGCATGTCTCCGGCCGCGAGCAGTTCGGCGAGCGGGCGGCCGCCGCACTCGGCCCGGACCAGGACGACCTGGCCGCTGTGGCTTTCGCAGAGCAGCGGCGGCACGACGCCGGGGATGGCGAGCCCCGCCGCCATGGCGTGTTCGCGCACGAGGCGCGCCGCCGCCTCGCTGCCGGCGTCCGCCGCGAGGATGGCGACCGCGACGCCGTCCGCGCTGCGCAGGCCGCGGTAGTGCGTGGCGGCACGCGCTGTGGCGCTGCGGTGCGGCAGTTGTTCGACGATGCGGTAGCCGGGTAGGGACAACATGGGGGACAGGCCTCTAGGCGAAGTCGAAACCGGGATTGCGCGTACCGTCCGGGGAGTCGGCGGGATTCTTCCAGCCGAAGAAGTCGCGCACTTCGTCGATCACCGACTCCTCGACGAAATGCGCCGCTTCCTCCAGCAGCAGCAGGTAGTCCGCCGCCGGCAGGACGTCGAACAGCTCCTTGAGGTCGAATTCCTTGAGCATGGCCTCCAGCACGGTGCGCGTCTCGTCGACGCTGATGTCGAGGGTGAACACCTTTTCGCAGTAGATCGGGTCGATGTGGTTGGGGTTGCCGGCGTTGAACAGGTCGATGAAGCGGTCGAGCAGCGGCGCCGGCGCGTTGGAGAGGAAATGCGTCATCAGGGCGTTGAGGACAATTTCGCCGCGCTCGCGGAAGTGCAGATGGGGAATCTCCTCCAGCGCCGCCTGGTCGAGGCGGTCCTCCTGCAAGGCGTCGCCGAGCTTGGCGGCGAACTCGCGATAATTGTTGAGGATGAAGGACATGCCCCAGCCGCAGGGCGTGGTCCAGCAGGCGGAATCGCCGGCGAAGATGACGCGTTCGCGCGCCAGCTCCTGCGACACGGCGCCCGACGGATACCAGCCGTACTTGAGTTCCTTGACGTCCATGCCGTGGAAGGCGGCGGTGCTCGCCTCGTTGCGGATGACGCGGTTGTAGACCTGCTCCATTTCCTCGCGCGGCACGATCACCTTGCGCAGGTAGAGGATCAGCGAGAACGAGGTGCGCTCGTCGAGGATCTCGTACTCGAACACCGGGCGGCCGTCCCGCAGCGAGGTGTCCGGCTGCGCGTTGGTGTCGGCGAAGGTCTGCCACATCATGTAGTCGCCGACCTGCATGCCGTCGAGGCCAGCGGGATGGTCGCCGACGGCGCCGAACACCGACCACCAGTAGTAGTTGTCGCGGCTGATGCCGTACTGCTTGGCGATGGCCGAATCGTAGCCGGAGCAGTCGATCAGCAGGCGGCCGCGGTACCGGCCGCCGCTGGTGGCGACCGTCACGCCGTCGCTATCGACGCTATGCGATTGGTATTCGCACTGGCTGACGATTTCGGAGCCGTTGGCGCGTGTGCTATCGACCCAGAAGGGCAGCAGGCGCTTCTCGTCGACATAGGGATAGCGCTCGAACTGGCGCGCGCGCCACTGTGCCTTGGCGCCGGAGCAGGTGCTGGCGAGAAAGCGCGTGACGCCGCCGTAGGTGTAGGGCCGGACGACGTTGTCGACGACGTTGAGCGGCACGAACCAGCTGCGCCTGGTCTCGCCGGCGACGCCTTTCTCGACCACCAGCACGCGGTGCGAGCGCGACAGTTCCGAGGCGATGGCAAGACCCGCGGGGCCGCCGCCGACAATGATTGCATCATAGAGCATGAACGCCTCCTAGACGGCGCCTGGCCGTTGCAGGGTGGGAAGGGGCGCCGGCTCGCGCCGGACGCAGACACGGTTGCGGCCGCTGCGCTTCGCCTCGTAGAGCGCCAGGTCGGCGGCCTCGATCAGGCCGCTTATCGTCGTCGCGGCGTGCGGCAGCGCGGCGGCGACGCCCAGGCTGACGGTGACGTGCGCGGCGACGGGCGAGTCGCCGTGGATGATGGCGAGCGCCTCGATGGCGGCGCGCATGCGCTCGGCGAGCTGCCCGGCGCCGGCAATGTCGGTGCCCGGCAGCACGCAGACGAATTCCTCGCCGCCGTAGCGCGCCACCAGGTCGCCTGGCCGCATCACCGACGCCTGCAAGGTGGCGGCGACCTTGGCGAGGCACCGGTCGCCGAGGGCGTGCCCCTGGCGGTCGTTGACGCGCTTGAAATGATCGATGTCGATCATGATCAGGGACAGCACATGCTCCTCGCGCGCGGCGCGGCACCATTCCACCGCCAGGTAGTCGTCGAAGCGGCGCCGGTTGTCGATGCCGGTCAGCGGGTCGAGCGTGGTCAGGCGCTGCAGCAGGTCGCGGCTGCGCTTGAGTTCGGTGTGGTTCTTGACGCGGGCCCGCACGATCGCCGGTCGCAGGGGCTTGGTCAGGTAGTCGATCGCGCCCAGCGACAGGCCGAGCTCCTCGTCCTCCTCTTCGTCGCGGGCCGTGATGAATATGATCGGAATGCCTTGCGTGCGCGGATCCTGCTTGAGGCGGATGCACACATCGTAGCCGTTGAGGCCGGGCATCACGACGTCGAGCAGGATCAGGTCCGGGCGCTGGGCCGCGGCAACCTCGATGCCGTCGGCGCCGTCGGTGGCGACCAGGACGTGGTAGCTGTCGTCGAGCGCCTCGAACAACTGGCGCGCAATGGCCGGGCTGTCGTCGATGACGAGCACGGTGCCGCTCTTCTCCTCCAAACTCGCTGTCCTCCGGGATTTCGCGGCGTTGATGGAATGCCCCGCTATCGAACCGGAACCCATGCGCCCGAATCGGGCTGCATATCGAACCGAGTCCAAAAGCATAACTATATATTATCCGCTTGTCCGCCAAATGCGGCACGCTAGAATGGCGTCAAGCCAGCGCTGCTGGTACTGCCGAAATGAGGTTAGCCATGCCCTATACGCCCGACCTGGTCCATGAACTGAACACCTTGATACGCTTCGACCTGGCGACCAGCCAGCAGGGAATCAAGGTGCACAAGACGGCTGACGAAGCCGTGATCGAAGCTACCCGCCGACTGCATACCAAGGGCCTGCTGACGCAGGTGGACGGCGGCTACCTGACCGGTCTCGGGCGGGATGCGGCCGAGCATGCCCAGGCGGCGCTGACCATCCTGACGTCGAGCACGGAAGGGGTGCGTCACCCTCTCTGAGCACGCACGGCCGACTTCGGCCGGAAGGCCTTGACGACCGTTTCGTTCGTTTCGACGTAAGGCCCGCCGATCAGGTCGATGCAGTAGGGCACGGCGGCGAAAATGCCGGGCACGACGGGCTTGCCGTCGGCATCCTTGACGCCCTCCAGCGTTTCCGCGATGGCCTTGGGCTGCCCCGGCAGATTGAGGATCAGCGTCTGGCCGCGCGCATGCTGCCGGATGGCGCCGACCTGGCGCGAGAGGATGGCGGTGGGCACGAAGTGCAGCGAGATCTGCCGCATCTGCTCGCCGAAGCCGGGCATGAGCCTGGGCGCGACGGCCAGCGTCGCCTCCGGCGTCACGTCGCGCAGCGCCGGGCCGGTGCCGCCGGTGGTCAGCACGAGGTGGCAACCGACGCTGTCGCAAAGCTCGATCAGCGTCTGTTCTATGAGCGCCTGCTCGTCCGGGATCAGCCGCGTTTCCATGCGCCAGGGGCTGGCGAGCGCGGCGGCAAACCAGGCGGAGAGCGCCGGTATGCCCTTGTCTTCGTAGGCGCCGGCCGATGCGCGGTCGGAGATCGAGACCAGCCCGATCAGCAGTTTCTCATTCGCCGGCAGTGCCAGCGTCAGTTGGGCCATCGTTGTTCTCCCCAAGTTCGCGCAGGACGCGGAACAGTTCGCGGAAGGCGCGCGGCGGTTTGTTTTGCAGGTGTTCCTTGAGCGCGTTGCGGCGCAGTTGGCGCAGGTGCTGGATATCGGCGCCGGGATGATTGCGGGCGATTTCGCCGAGCACGATCTCGTCTTCGAGCAGTCGGGTGCGCAGGCGCTCCAGCGCGTGCTGACGCGCCGTGGCGGCGGCGGAGACGCCCCTGATTTCGTCGAGCGCGGCGCGGATCGGCGCCGCGTCGAGGTCGCGCATGAGGCGGCCGATGAACTGCATCTGGCGCCGCCGCGCCTCGTGCTTGGTGAAGCGCTGGGCGTCGCGCACGGCGTCGCGCAGATCGTCGGGGATGTCGATCTTGGCCAGTTGATCGCGGCTCAGTTCGACCAGCTCCGCGCCGACGTCCTGCAGCGCCGTCATTTCGCGCTTCTTCTGCGACTTGCTGGGTTTGTCGTCGCGTTTGTCTTCGTAGGTGTCGGTTTCCACGGGTATGATTATAACCTTTGCATCCTGTACGCATCCCTATGTCCGGCCACGAATTCAGCTATACCCAGAATCGCCTGCGCGAACTCGCCCAGGCGGTGCTCGACCACGCGCGCAACAACGGCGCCAGCGCCTGCGAAACCGATGTCTCCGAAGGCCTCGGCCAGTCCGTCACCGTGCGGCGCGGCGAGGTCGAGACCATCGAGTACAACCGCGACAAGGGTATCGGCGTCACCGTCTATCTCGGGAGCCGCCGCGGCCATGCCTCGACCTCCGACTTCTCCGCGCCGGCTCTGCGCGCCACGGTGGAGGCGGCGCTGTCCATCGCCCGCTTCACGGCCGCGGACGACTGCGCCGGCCTGCCCGAAGCGCAACTGCTGGCAAAGGAGCCGATGGATCTCGATCTCTACCATCCCTGGCAGTTGCCGGTGGAAGAGGCCATCGAACTCGCGCGCCGCTGCGAAGCGGCGGCCTTCGCCGTCAGCCCGCTGGTGACGAACTCCGAAGGCGCCAGCGTTTCGGCGCAGCAGTCGCATTTCGTTTCGGCCAACAGCCTCGGCTTCATGGGCGGCTATGCCAGTTCGCGCCACTACGTGTCCTGCGCGCCGATCGTCGGCAAGGGCAACGACATGCAGCGCGACGACTGGTACTCGGGCCATCGCGATCCCGCCGATCTTGCCGCCGCCGAAGCCATCGGCGATTACGCGGCGCGGCGCGCGCTCTCGCGCCTCAAGGCGAAGAAGCTCAAGACGCGGCAGGTGCCGGTGCTGCTCGAAGCGCCGCTGGCGGCGGGGCTGATCGGCAGCTTCGTGCATGCGGTCAGTGGCGGCTCGCTCTACCGCAAGGCCTCGTTCCTGCCCGATTCCATCGGCCAGCGGATCTTTCCGTCTTTCATGCGCATCGACGAACGCCCGCACCTGGCGAAGGGCCTGGCCTCCAGCCCCTTCGACGACGACGGCGTCGCCACCCGGGACCGCTGCGTGGTCGACGCCGGCATACTGCAAGGCTACTTCCTGTCCACCTACACGGCGCGCAAGCTCGGCATGCCGACCACCGGCAACGCCGGCGGCAGCCACAACCTGATCGTCGCGGGAGGCGACCTCGACTTCCGCGGCCTGCTGCAGAAGATGGGAACGGGCCTGCTGGTGACGGAACTGCTCGGCCACGGCATCAACTACGTCACCGGCGACTATTCGCGCGGCGCCGCCGGCTATTGGGTCGAGGGCGGCGCGATCGCCTATCCGGTGCATGAAATCACCATCGCCGGCAACCTCAAGGACATGTTCCGCGACATCGTCGCCGTCGGCAACGACACGGCGGTGCGCGGTTCCAAGCAGGTCGGCTCGATACTCATCGGGCGTATGACGGTCGCCGGAAACTGAGCCGCCGCCAGGAGGAAATCGATATGGAGCGCCGCAAATTCCTGCAAGGCGCCGGCATGGCCGGTATCCTCGCCGCCGGCGCGGCGCCGGCCGTGGGCGCAGTTGCGCCCGCCGTCAAGTGGCGACTGACTTCCAGCTTCCCGAAGAGCCTCGATACCCTCTACGGCGCTGCCGAGACCTTGTCCCGGCGGCTGGCGGCCATGACCGGCGGCAGGTTCCAGGTGCAGGTGTTCGCGCCCGGCGAGGTCGCTCCCGGCGGCCAGGCGCTCGACGTGACGCAGAACGGCACCGTCGAGTGCTGCCACACCGCTTCCTACTACTACGTCGGCAAGGACAAGGCCTTCGCCTTCGGCACCTCCATCCCGTTCGGCATGAACGCCCGCCAGATGAACGCCTGGATCTACTACGGCGGCGGCCAGAAGCTGCTCGACGAGTTCTACGCGGCCTACAACGTCGTGTCGTTTGCCGGCGGCAACACCGGCGTGCAGATGGGCGGCTGGTTCCGCAAGGAGATCAGGACGCTCGCCGATTGCAAGGGCGTCAAGATGCGCATCGCCGGCCTCGGCGGCACGGTGTTCTCGGCGCTGGGCATGGTGACGCAGCAGATTTCCGGCCCCGACATCTACCCGGCGCTGGAAAAGGGCGCCATCGATGCCGCCGAATGGGTCGGCCCCTACGACGATGAAAAGCTCGGCTTCCACAAGGTCGCCAAGAACTACTACTTTCCGGGCTGGTGGGAGCCGGGCCCGGCCCTCCACTTCCTCGTGAACAAGGCCGCCTGGGCCAGGCTGCCGGCCGAGTACCAGGCCGCCTTCGCGGCCGCCGCCCATGAAGCCAACGCCACCATGATGGCGGAATACGACCACAAGAACCCGGTGGCGCTGCGCAGCCTGGTGCAGCAGGGCGTCAAGCTCAAGAGCTATTCCGCCGAAATCATGGAAGCCGCCTACAAGGCCGCCGTCCAGCTCTACAGCGACGAAGCGGCGAGGAACCCGGCGTTCAAGAAAATCTACGGCGCGTACCTGAAGTACCAGAAGACGCAGAACCAGTGGTTCGGCATCGCCGAGCTGCGCATGGACAGCTTCCTGCAGCAGCACATCAACTGAGGGGAGCCCGCCGCCCGCGGCGGCAGGCCGGGCGCTGCCTAGGGGCTCTTGGCGGCTTCGCGTATCGCCCGCGTGATGGCGTCGTCGTCGGTCGTCGCGGGCGGTGCGGCGAAGTCGCCGCCGGATTGCCGCGCGTCCTCCAGCAGCATCTGCCGGATGTCGATTTCCGCGCCGCCGGCGCCCGCCGCGGCGTTGTGGCCCACCAGTTGCGGGAAGGCGATGACGAGGCCGACCATGACGATCTGGATGACGACGAAGGGAATGGCGCCCCAGTAGATCTGTCCGGTCGTCACCGGCGCGGTGGCCTGGCCGGTCTGGGCGTCCCGGTAGGCTTGGGCAGGCGCCACCGAGCGCAGGTAGAACAGCGCGAAACCGAAGGGCGGGTGCATGAACGATGTCTGCATGTTGAGGCCCAGCAGCACGCCGAACCAGATCAGGTCGATGCCCAGCTTGTCCGCCACCGGCCCCAGCAGCGGCACGACGATGAACGAGAGCTCGAAGAAGTCGAGGAAGAAGGCGAGCACGAACACCAGGAGGTTCACCACGATGAGGAAGCCGACCTGGCCGCCGGGCAGGTCGGAGAGCAGGTGCTCGACCCACTTGTGGCCGTCGACGCCGTAGAACGTCAGGCTGAAGATGCGGGCGCCGACGAGGATGAAGACGACGAAGGTGGTGAGCTTGGCGGTGCTGTCCATTGCCTGCCTGAGCAGCGACCACGACAGGCGGCGCCGCGCCAGCGCCATCAGCACGGCGCCGGTGGCGCCCATGGCGCCGCCCTCGGTCGGCGTGGCGACGCCGAGGAAGATGGTGCCGAGGACGAGGAAGATCAGCCCCAGCGGCGGAATCAGCACGAACGTGACCTTCTGCGTCAGCGCCGAGAGCATGTGCAGTTTCAGCAACCGGTCGAGCGCCGCCAGGACGAAGGCGACGCCGATGCCGGCCAGCAGGCCGACGACGATGGTCTCGTCGAGCGGATTCTCCGCCGGCAGGCCGTAGCTGACCCAGGCGAAGGCGGCGGCGGTCGACAGCGCGGCCAGCGCCAGCAGCGATATGACGCCGGTCCTGCCGCCCGGCTCGCGGAAGGCGCGCGCCGCCGACGGCAGCGCCGGCGCCCATTGCGGCCTGACCAGGGTGACCAGCAGCACGTAGCCGAGATAGAGCCCGGTGAGCACGAAGCCCGGCACGAAGGCGCCGCGGTACATGTCGCCGACCGACTTG
>Ga0154359_1201_pt1 | contig 18160 bp, 14 predicted proteins | sample RifGroA2_FD_115887 | JGI IMG/M metagenome (GOLD analysis project Ga0154359, IMG submission 115887) | Rhodocyclales bacterium GWA2_65_20
CGAACCCGAGCAGGGCATCGTCGCCATCGGCAGCGGCGGCCCGTATGCACAGGCCGCGGCGCGCGGCTTGCTGGAGAACACGTCACTGGCGCCGGCCGAAATCGTCGCCAAGTCGCTGGCCATCGCCGGCGACCTGTGCATCTACACCAACCAGAACCACGTCATCGAAACGCTGGAGTGATCGCGGCCGGTTCGCCGCACGCGCTGCCGCGCTATGCCAGGCTCTTCACGGCGCCTCGCGCCGCAGGCGTTCCTCGAAGTCCGCGACGATCAGCGGCCGGCCGAAAAAGTAGCCCTGCACCTGGTCGCAGTTGAGTTTTTCGAGCACCAGCACCTGCTCCTCCTGCTCCACGCCCTCGGCGACCACACGCAGGCCCAGCGTGCGCGCCAGGGCGACCACGGCGGCGGCAATGGCGGCATCGTCGGGGTTGTGGTGCAGGTCGCGGACGAAGGAGCGGTCGATCTTGACCTCGTCGATGGGAAAGCGGCGCAGATACGAGAGGCTCGAATAGCCGGTGCCGAAGTCGTCGAGCGAAAGGGCTATCCCCAGGCGCTTGAGGGAGTGCATCACGCCCAGTGCGCGCTCGGCGTCCTGCATCACCATGCTCTCGGTCAGCTCGAAGACGAAGGACTCCGCCGCGGCCCCGGTCTCGGCCAACGCCGCGGCGACGAGCTCGGGCAGGTTTTCGAGGCGGAACTGCCGCGCCGACAGGTTGATGGCCAGCTTCAACTGCGGCAGGCCGGCCTTGCGCCACGCGGCGTGCTGCCGAAATGCCTCCTGCATGACCCAGGCGCCCAGCGGTACCACCAGGCCGGTTTCCTCGGCCAGCGGGATGAACTCGTTCGGATGGACCAGCCCGATCTGCGGATGCTGCCAGCGCACCAGCGCCTCGGCGCCGACGATGCGGCGCGTGGCGAGATCGATCTTGGGCTGGTAGTAGAGCAGCAGTTCCTTGCGTTCGATGGCGCGGCGCAGCGCGCCTTCCATGTCGACGCGTTCGATGGCCATGGTCGCCATTTCCGGCGAGAACAGGCGCACGCTGTTGCGGCCGTGTTCCTTCACGCGGTACATGGCGATGTCGGCGTTGCGCAGCAGGGTTTCGCCGTGCTCGCCGTCGCGCGGGAACAGCGAGATGCCGATGCTGGCGCCGACGTAGGCCTCGCGCTCGCCGATCTGCACCGGCAGGGCCATGGCCTCGGAAATCTTCGCCGCGATGCCGTCGACGTCCTCGGGCTGCATCAGGTCGGCCAGGACGATGACGAACTCGTCGCCGCCGAGGCGCGACACGGTGTCCGACTCGCGCACGCAGGTGCGCAGGCGCGTCGCGACCTCCTTCAGCAAGTCGTCGCCGGCCGAGTGGCCGTAGGCGTCGTTGATATGCTTGAAGTGGTCGAGGTCGAGCAGCATCACCGCGACCGCGCGCTTGGCGCGGCGGGCGAAGGCGATGGCCTGGCCGATGCGGTCGTGCAGCAGCGTGCGGTTGGCGAGCCCGGTGAGGTTGTCGTGCGTCGCCTGGTGCTCGATCGCCTGCTGGTAGTGCATGCGCTCGGAGACGTCGTTGATGACGCTGACGAAATGGGTGGTGGCGGCGCTGCTCGAGTCGCTGATCGGCGCGATGTGGAGCTCGTTCCAGAACAGCGAGCCGTCCTTGCGGTAGTTGCGCAGCACGGCATGGCCGGCGCGCTTTTCGTGCAGGGCGGCGCGGATCTCGTTGAGGCCGGGCTGGGCGAGGTCGTCGCGCACCAGGAAGCGGCCTTCGCGGCCGATGACCTCGGCGGCGCCGTAGCCCGTGATGCGCTCGAAGGCGGGATTGACGTAGATGATCGAATGGTCGTCGGTGCTGCTGCGCGTGATCATGATGCCGTTGCTGGAGGATGCCAGCGCCTGTTCGCGCATCGACAACGCCTGTGCCATTTCGCGCACCCGGGTGGTGTCTTCCTTGACGGCGATCATGCGCGAGATGCGGCCCGCGGCATCGCGGATCGGCGAGATGGTCTGGCGCTCCCAGTAGAGGCTGCCGTCCTTGCGCCGGTTGCGGATTTCGCCCTGCCAGCGCCGGCCCTCGATGACGGCCTCCCAGAGCTGGCGGTAGACCTCGTCCGGGGTCTCGCCGGATTTCCAGATCGAGGGGATCCGGCCGACGAGCTCGGCGGCTTCGTAGCCGGTCAGGTGCGTGAGGCTGGGGTTGCAATATTCGATGCGGCCTTCGCCGTCGGTGATGACGACGGCGAACGGGCTCTGTTCGATGGCGCGCGAGAGCAGGTCGAGTTGGGCCTGGGCATCATCGCGCTGGCGTTCGGCCGTCAGCGAGACGATGCCGAAGGCGAGGTCGTCGGCCAGCGCGGCGAGCACGTCGAACTCGTCGTCGAGCAGGGCCTCGTTGCCGTGCGCAGGCGAAACGGTGAGCGTGCCGAGGCGCCGTCCCTGGTGGCGCAGGGGCAGCGAAAAAGCGTCGGGCACGAAGGTCCAGCTTTGGGGGGCGTCCGCCGTCGTGGCGGGCGGCTCGCCGAGCGCCACGTCCACATGGGCGTAGTTGCCGGTCGTCGTCAATGCGCGGCACAGGCAGGACACGAGCTCATCCGGGTCGTGCGCCCGTTGCAGGCAATCGCTCCATTCGGCGAAAAGGTCGAGCGCCTGCCGCAGGCGGCGCAGTTGCGCTACGGTAGGGACTCCCTGATTTTTCGCCGCCGCTCGTCGTGATGTCATCGTCATTGCGCGATGTCTAACTTTGGTAGGATCATAGCAGGGGCGAAGACGAACTGTGGAATAATCGGGTTCATGATGCCGGTACCCGCCCCTGCCTTCATGGCACAAATGACCCCCGCCGAGATCGTCTCCGAGCTCGACAAGCACATCGTCGGCCAGTCCCGCGCCAAGCGCATGGTGGCCATCGCGCTGCGCAACCGCTGGCGCCGCGCCCAGGTGGAGGAGCCGCTGCGCAGCGAGATCACGCCCAAGAACATCCTCATGATCGGCCCGACCGGTGTCGGCAAGACCGAGATCGCGCGACGTCTGGCGCGGCTCGCCAACGCGCCGTTCATCAAGATCGAGGCGACCAAGTTCACCGAGGTCGGCTATGTCGGCCGCGACGTCGACACCATCATCCGCGACCTCGCCGAGACCGCGATCAAGGACGGGCGCGAGGCGGCGATGCGCGCCGTGCGCAGCCGCGCCATGGATGCGGCGGAAGACCGCGTGCTCGACGTGCTGCTGCCGCCGGCGCGCGGTGCGACATCGGGCTTCAGTGAAACGGCGGCCGAGGAAACCACCACGCGCCAGAAATTCCGCAAGAAGCTGCGCGAGGGCGAACTCGACGACAAGGAGATCGAGGTCGAGGTCGCCGCCGCCTCGCCGCACATGGAAATCCTCGCCCCGCCCGGCATGGAGGATTTGACGCAGCAGATCCAGGGCATGTTCCAGAACCTCGGCGGCGGCCGGCGCCGCCACCGCCACATGAAAATCCGCGACGCCATCCGGATGCTGACCGACGAAGAGGCGGCGCGCCTGATCAACGACGATGAGGTCAAGGCGCAGGCGCTGAAGAACGTCGAGCAGAACGGCATCGTCTTCCTCGACGAGATCGACAAGATCACCTCGCGCTCCGAGACCCAGGGCGCCGACGTCTCGCGCCAGGGCGTGCAGCGCGACCTGCTGCCGCTGGTCGAGGGCACGACGGTGGCGACGAAGTATGGCATGATCAAGACCGACCACATCCTGTTCATCGCCAGCGGCGCCTTCCATCTTTCCAAGCCCTCGGACCTGATCCCTGAGCTGCAGGGGCGCTTTCCGATCCGCGTCGAGCTCGACTCGCTGTCGGTCGAAGATTTCGAGTGCATCCTGACCCAGACCGACGCCTGCCTGACGCGCCAGTACCAGGCGCTGCTCGCCACGGAAGCGGTGACGGTCGACTTCGCCGCCGACGGCATCCGGCGCCTCGCCGAGATCGCCTTCCAGGTGAACGAAAAGACCGAAAACATCGGCGCGCGCCGGCTGTATACGGTGATGGAGAAGCTGCTCGAAGAAGTTTCGTTCGAGGCGGGGTCGAAAGGCGGGCAGACCGTGGCGGTCGATGCCGCCTATGTCGATGCCAAGCTGGGCGAGTTGGCGAAGAACGAGGATCTCTCGCGCTACGTGTTGTAGCTGGGTCTTGCCGGGGCTCGCCCCGGCGGGCGAGGCACTTGTGCGCCCAATCGTGCCCCCTGAAAGGCCGATATCAAAGGTTCTCTTGCAGGAACCGCTGGTAGTCGGAAGCACTAACAATGTGCGCACCATCACAGTTGAACTGCATGTGGATCGCGTCCTTGATGATGCTGATCGTGGCGTTGCGAACGTAGTAGTTCTGGATGTTGCGCAGGTCCGGAAATTTGGCAATGGTCTTCGTTACCTCTTCTTTCGATATTGGTTGCCAGGTCTCGTAATGGCGTCCGAAGATATTACCCAGGTGTTCCGGCAGTTCCCCAAAGAAGTCTCCGGCCCGTAGCGCACCGAAGACGCGGCGGATAACCTCGGCCTTGCGTTCGTACTCGATCCTCGGGAAGTGGCGTTCGATGTAGGTCTCGTCAATCAGGCGATTGGCCGGGTGGAATTCGTCGTTGAAGGGGTCAAGTATCGTCGAAATGCGGATCTCGCCGTTATTGAAGCCGATGTTGATACGGTAGGCGCAGCGATTGATTAACAGATCCTGAAATACTGCGACGAGTTGCGGTAAGGCCTTATCCACAGAGCTTTCGTAGCGCTCGCGGAATAGTGCCGTTTCGCGCAACGAAGGATCCCCCTTTATGCCGATATGCAGATGCTTGGCGTCGAGTCCGGTGGAGTCAATGAGCTTTTCCTTCAGCACAAGCTCTTCGTTTCGTTGGGTCAGCAGTGCGTGAACCTTTTCAGCGATATGACGTTCAGTCAGAAGAAAATCGAGAAATTCATCCTTGGCAATGGAGCGCAGTCTGGTGTCTTTCTTCGCCGCTGCCGACGCCGTGCGGCGATCCTTGTTGAACACCGCCATTTCGCCGAAGAACTCGCCGGGGCCGATCGCCTGGATCTCTTGTTTGGTATTGAATTCCGCAACAAAGATCGATACCAGTCCTTCCTCGATGAAGTAGATGGCATCGGCAGTATCCCCCCCCGAAAAAATCAAATCACCGGCTGCGTAGGTTCGCTGTGTCCCTCGTGCTTTGGCAATCTCGAGCTCCGGGCCAGTCAGCTCACTCAGGAGGGATTTCATTGAATGTCCTTTGGGTTGGTTTGATGGCGATAACTGAAGATCGGCGTTATGAAGGACAGGGGAACGAGACCATCGGAAGGCGGTTGGCTAGAGTGTCATCATGAAGAGGAAATATGTCAATTGAACGACAGTTATAGGGCACTAAACGAAAGGCATGCCAGCTACCGTTGAGTCCGTTCGAACCGGCCGGGTTGTCCTGATGCCCGCAGGGCCGGGCAGTGGGGCATATTTCTTTGGGCACTTTCTTGCCGCGCCGCAAGAAAGTAGGCCGCCCGCCGGGGCGAGTCCCGGCAACGCTTCAGGCGGACTCTACGGCAAGACGCTTTCCCGGGCGAAAAGCTCGGCCAAATCCTCGCGCTGGCGCACCAGGTGTATGTCCGCGCCATCCACCATCACCTCGGCGGCGCGGGGGCGCGTGTTGTAGTTCGAACTCATGGCCATGCCGTAGGCGCCGGCGGACATGACCGCCAGCAGGTCGCCCTCGCCGAGCGCCAGTTCGCGGCCGCGGCCGAGGAAGTCGCCCGATTCGCAGACCGGGCCGACGATGTCATAGGCCTGTGTCGTGCCCGCGTGCGGTGCGACCGCGACGATGTCGTGCCAGGCATCGTAGAGCGCGGGGCGGGCGAGGTCGTTCATGGCGGCATCGACGATGGCGAAGTTTTTTTCTGTACCGTGCTTGAGGAACTCGACGCGCGTCAGCAACAGGCCGGCATTGCCGACCAGCGAGCGGCCGGGTTCCAGCAACAGGCGCTCGCGGCGGCCGGCCAGCACCTTCAGCGTCGGCGCGAGATAGTCGGCGGCGCAGAGTTCCCGTTCGTCATGGTAGCGGATGCCCATGCCGCCGCCGACATCGATGTGAGCAAGGGCGATGCCTTCCGCGGCCAGGGCGTCGACCAAAGCGAGTAGCTTTCCCGCGGCCGCGGCGGCGGGCGCCGGATCGAGCAGTTGCGAGCCGATATGGCAGGCGATGCCGCGAATGTCGAGATGGGCCAGGGCGCGAGCCTGGCGGTAGAGCGGCAGCGCGTCTTCATAGGAAACGCCGAACTTGCTGGTCTTGAGTCCGGTCGAGATGTAGGGATGCGTCTTGGGATCGACGTCGGGATTGACGCGGAAGGCGATCGGCGCGCGCTTGCCCAGGGTTCCCGCAACCTCTTCGAGGCGCTGGAGTTCGGCGGCGGACTCGACGTTGAAGCAGTAGATGCCGGCTTCCAGCGCGGCGCGCATTTCCCCGCGGCTCTTGCCGACGCCCGAGAAGACGACCTTGCCGGCATCGCCGCCGGCGGCCAGGACGCGGGCCAGCTCGCCGCCGGAGACGATGTCGAAGCCGGCGCCCAGCCGCGCGAACACATTGAGCACGGCGAGGTTGGCGTTGGCCTTGACGGCGTAGCAGACCGTCGCGTCGAGCTTGCCGAGCGCGGCGCCGTAGGCTGCGAAGGCGCCGGTCAAGGCGGCGCGCGAATAGACGTAGCAGGGAGTGCCATAGCGCGCGGCGATCTCGGCCAGCGACACATTTTCGGCGTGAAGCGCGCCGCTGCGCATGACAAAACCGTTCACTTCTTTTCCCCGGATGCCTTGGCGCCATCATTCGGCGCTGCCGTCGCGGGCTGGGTGGTCGCGGTGGCGGGATCGCCGGGCTGAGGCGATATTACGGCGCCGGATTTGTTGTTATCATTCGCCGTAGCCGCGGGTACAGGCTTTGCCGGCGTCGGCGGGAACCAGCGATCGAGTATCGGCGGTTTGGGCGGCGGCGGCAATGAGGTCAGCGGGCCTTTGGTGCCGCAAGCAGCGAGTTGCGCAAATACGGCCGCCGCGATTGTTAGTCTGCGCATGACACAAGTCCGGACAAAGAACGAAATCCTAACACGGGGACATTTTGGACGAACGCGAATTTAATCTCCAGGCCGATGCCATGCTGGCGCGCATCGAGACGGCGCTGGAAGGCAGCGGGGCCGACCTGGATTTCGAGATCAAGCCCGGCGGGGTGATCGAAATCGAGTTCGACAACGGCAGCAAGATCATTGTCAATCGCCATACCGCGGCGCGCGAGATTTGGGTTGCGGCCCGATCGGGCGGTTATCACTTCAAGCCCGACGCGGGACGCTGGGTCGCGGCTCGTGACGGCGCGGAACTGATGGCGACGCTGTCGCGCTGCGTCTCCGAACAGGCGGGCGCGCCGGTCGGCCTCGGTTAGATTTCTAGCTCCGGCATGACGCTGCCGATGCGGGCGACCCCGTACTGCCCCCCGCTGCGCTACGGTTTTTTCTCCACCGGTTTCTGCTTGGCGTCCGATACGGGCGCCGGCGCCTGTTCGGCAGGCGCCGGCTGCGCTTCGGTGTCCTCGTCGGGCGGCGGCGGCAGGGATTCCTTGTAGATCAGTTCCTTCGTCGGCCCCTTGCCGGCCGGGTCGGTGGCGGTGATGGCGATCAGCCCCTCGGGCGCTTCCATGGCGCTTTCCGGCACGCCCTTGAGGGCCTTTCCCATGAAGCCGATCCAAATCGGCAGTGCGGCGGAGCCGCCGGTCTCGCCATTGCCGAGCCGCTTGGGCTGGTCGAAGCCGATCCAGGCGATGCCGACTACGGTCGGATGGTAGCCGCAGAACCAGGCATCGATGTAGTCGTTCGTGGTGCCGGTCTTGCCGGCGAGGTCGTAACGCTTGAGCGCCTGGCCGGCGCGGGCGGCGGTGCCGCGCCGCGTCACGTCGTGCATCATGCTGTCCATCAGATAGGCATTGCGGGCGTCGATGGCGCGCAAGGACTCGTCGCCCGCCACCCCAGGCTGGGTGGCGGCAATGATGTTGCCTTGGCTATCCACGATTTGCTTGACGATGTAGGGCTCGATGCGATAGCCGCCGTTGGCGAAGATCGAGTAGGCGGCGAGATGCTGCCAGGGCGTGACCGAGCCGGCGCCGAGCGCCATCGTCAGGTAGGGCGGGTGTTTTTCGGCGTCGTAGCCGAAGCGCGTCGCGTAGTCCTGCGCATACTGGGCGCCGATGGCGCGCAGGATGCGGATCGAGACCATGTTCTTCGATTTCGCTAATGCCGTACGCATCGACATCGGACCTTCGTACTTGCCGTCGTAGTTGTGCGGCTCCCAGGCCTGGCTGCCGGTTTCGTCCGCCGAGATGCTGATCGGTTCGTCCGGGATCACCGAGGCCGGCGTATAGCCTTTCTCCAGCGCCGCCGAGTAGATGAAAGGCTTGAAGCTCGATCCCGGCTGGCGCCAGGCCTGCGTCACGTGGTTGAACTTGTTGCGGCTGAAGTCGAAGCCGCCGACCAGTGCGCGGATGGCGCCGTCGATCGGGCTGGCGGCGACGAAGGCGGCTTCGACATCGGGCAACTGGGTGATCTGCCAATCCTTTTCGCCCTTCTGCACGCGGATGACGGCGCCACGCCGCAGGCGCTTGTTGGCCGGAGCCTTGTCGTCGAGCATCCTGGCGGCGAACTTGAGGCCGTCGCCGGCAAGCGTCACGATTTCGCCGCCGCGCAGGTAGGCACGCAGCTGTTTGGTATCGGCGCTCAGGACGATGGCGGCCATGAGTTCGTCGGCATCCTCGAATTCCTGAACCAGGTCGTCGAGTTCCTCGTCGTCGTCCTTCTTGATGTCCGCCATGTCGACGTAGGCCTCGGCGCCGCGGTAGCCGTGGCGCCGGTCGTAATCCATCACGCCGCGGCGCAAACTGGCGTAGGCGGCTTCCTGGTCGGCACGCAGGATGGTGGTGAAGACGCGCAGGCCGTTGCTGTAAGCCTCGTCCTGGAAGCGCTCGAAGGCAATCTGGCGGGCCATCTCGGCGACGTAGTCGGCATGCACGCCAAAATCGTTGATGTCGCGCTTGACATGCAGTTGCTCTTTTTCCGCGGCTGCGTATTGCTTGTCGTCGATGAAGCCGAGATCGTGCATGCGGCGCAGTACGTAGATCTGCCGCAAGCGCGCCCGTTTGGGGTTGGCGACCGGGTTGTAGGCCGAGGGCGCCTTGGGCAGCCCCGCCAGCATCGCCGCCTCGGCGATGCTGATGTCATTGAGGTGCTTGCCGTAGTAGATTTGGGCGGCAGCCGAAAAGCCGTAGGCGCGCTGGCCAAGGTAGATCTGGTTGATGTAGATCTGGAATATTTCGTCCTTGGAGAGGTTGTTCTCGATCTTGAAGGAGAGCAGGGCCTCATAGACCTTGCGCGTCAGGGTTTTTTCAGAGGAAAGGAAGAAGTTGCGCGCCACCTGCATGGTGATGGTCGAGGCCCCCTGCTTCTTGCCACCATTGACGAAATTGGAATACGCTGCGCGCAGGATGCCCAGCGTGTCGATGCCGGGATGCTGGTAAAAGCGCTCGTCTTCGGCGGCGAGGATCGCCTGCTTCATGACGGCGGGCACTTCCTGGATACGGACGAAATCGCGGCGCTCTTCGCCGAATTCGCCGATCAGGTGGCCGTCGGCGGTAAAGACGCGCAGGGGGATTTTGGGCCGGTAATCGGTAAGCACATCGACCGACGGCAGTTGGGGGTAGGCAAGGATGAAGACGATTCCCGCCAGGGCGAACGCTATTACGGCGACACCGACCAGAAGCAGGACCGGCAGGAGGAACCAGCGCAGGGAAGAGGGCAAGGAAAGACTCGGCAACCAGGAATGGGCGCCCATTATATCGGGGGCGAATGTCGGGGTTGCACGACAATTGTTGCCGTCCCCCTCAATAATTATGCTTTACAGCCGATATAGTTGCTGCTAGCATCTAAAGTAAATTATCCGTAGTACGTCTAACATAAGGTTATAAAAGGAAAAACCCTTGCAGATCGATCTCTCGGTCTTCAACCCGAAAGCACGCCCGCTGATCGGTGTGGACATCAGCTCGTTCGCCGTGAAGATGGTGGAGTTGTCCGATACGGGCAAGGGGGAATTGCGGGTCGAGCGCTATGCGATCGAACCCTTGCCCAAGGACGCGGTGGTGGATGGCAACATCGCCAATCTCGAAGCCGTGACCGAAACGGTCAGCCGTTGCTGGAAGCGCATGGGCACGTCCACAAAGTATGTGGCGCTGGCACTGCCGACGGCGGCGGTGATCACGAAGAAAATCATCCTGCCGGCCAACCTGCGCGAGCAGGAAATGGAAGTCCAGGTCGAGACCGAGGCAAACCAGTACATTCCTTTTGCCCTCGATGAAGTCAACCTCGACTTTCAGGTTGTCGGCCCGGCGCCGTCGAGTCCCGACGAGGTGGAGTTGCTGATCGCGGCTTCGCGCAAGGAGAAGGTAGAGGATCGCGTGGCCTGTGCCGAGGCGGCCAACCTGAAGCCGCTGGTGATGGATGTGGAGTCCTACGCCGCCCAGGCGGCCTTCGAGCTGATCGAAAAACAGTTGGCCGAGGGTGGCAGGGATCTGGTGATCGCGTTGGTGGATGTCGGTTCCAACGTCATGAACGTGACGATGATGAAGAACGACCAGCCGGTCTACACGCGTGAGCAGGCATTCGGCGGTTCACAGCTTACGCAGGACATCATGCGTACCTATGGCATGAGCTTCGAGGAAGCGGAGAGCGCCAAGCGCGCCCACGCCCTGCCGGAAAACTACGAAGCCGAAATTCTGCGGCCCTTCCTCGAGAGCATGGCCCTGGAAGTTTCGCGGGCCATGCAGTTTTTCTTCACCTCGACACCCTTCAACCAGGTCAACAAGATCGTGCTGGCCGGCGGCTGCGCCATTCTTCCGGGCGCGGAGGAGGTGGTGGTGGAGCGCACCCAGGTGCCCGTCATAATCGCCAACCCCTTCGCCAGGATGGCGCCTTCGTCGCGCGTCCGGCCCAAGCAACTTGCCGCCGATGCCCCCTCGCTCCTGGTCGCCTGCGGCCTCGCCTTGCGGAGGTTCGATCAGTGATACGCATCAACCTGCTACCGTGGCGCGAGGAAAGGCGCAAGGCCAGACGCCAGCAGTTTATCGCGCTGACCGGCCTGATTTCCGTGCTGGTCGGCCTGATCTGGTTCATGGGTTACGGCATCATCAACGGCTATGTCAGAGCCCAGGACGGCAAGAACCAGTTCCTGAAGAACGAGATTGCCACTCTCGACAAGGATATCGAGGAAATCAAGCGGCTCAAGGAACAGACCGATTCGCTGCTTTCGCGCAAGCGCGTCATCGAGTCTTTGCAGGCCAACCGGACCGAGACCGTACACGTTTTCAACGAATTGGCACGCCAGGTGCCGGAAGGCGTGTATCTGAAGTCGATCAAGCAGTCAGGGGATAAAATCAACCTCATCGGTTATGCCCAGTCCAATGCGCGCGTTTCCACGCTGATGCGCAATGTGGAGGCATCCCCGGTGATGGAGCGGCCGGATCTGGTCGAGATCAAGTCGGCGACAATCAATAACCGGCGCTTGTTCGAATTCAATCTCAATGTCTTCATCGCCCGCCAGACTACGGATGACGACAAGAAGAAGGGCGGCGCCAAGACCGGGAAGGGGGCGCAATCATGAAAGCACCAACCCTGCCCAAGCTGAAGATCCAGATTCCGGCGATCGATTTCAAGCAGGTTGCCGAGGACTTCAAGACCCTGGATCCCAAAGATCCGGGAATGTGGCCGCTGATTCCCCGTATCCTGATCCTGACCGCGCTCTTTGTGGCATTGCTGGGGGCTTCCTGGTGGCTCGGCTGGAGCGTGCAACTCGAAGACCTGGACAACAAGGTGCAGGAGGAGAACAAGCTGAAGGACGAGTGGCTCGCCAAAAAGAAGCAGGCGGTGAATCTCGACGAATACAGCAAGCAGCTTGCCGAGATGGATCGGTCCTTCGGCGTACTGCTCAAGCAGCTGCCCAATAAATCGGAAATGGAGGCGCTGCTGGTCGATATCAACCAGGCCGGCTTAGGTCGCGGATTGCAATTCGATCTGTTCAAGCCGGGCACCGAGACGATGAAGGACTTTTACGCGGAACTGCCGATCACGGTCAAGCTGACCGGTTCCTATCATGACCTCGGGGCTTTCGCGGGAGACGTGGCCAAGATGCCCCGCATCGTCACGCTCAACGACATCGAAGTGGTGGGGCTGACCAGCAAGGACAAGAGCGCCGGCTCCGGCATGCTGGGCCTGTCCGCCGTTGCCAAAACCTTCCGCTACCTCGATGAAGCGGAGCTTGCCAAACAAAGGAAGGAGAAGGCAGCCAAGGGTAAGGCCGCCGCGCCAGGAGGTAAGAAATGAGACGCTTCTGGCCGGCAATGATTGCTCCCCTCCTGCTGGCGGCCTGCGGCAGCGAGGAGCATACCGATATCAAGCAGTGGATGACCGAGGCGACGAAGGATGTCCGCGGCAAAGTGCCGCCGTTGCCGGAAATAAAACCGTTTCCCGTGGTGTCTTACGATGCCGGCGATCTTGTCGATCCATTCCAGGTGGCCAAGATAGAACCCGAAAAGAAACCCGGTGGCGGAGGCGTCAAGCCCGACCTGGATCGCCGCAAGGAGGAGCTGGAGAAATATCCGCTCGAGTCGTTGAACTTTGTTGGCCTGTTGCGCAGCGGGAAAATGCTTTACGCCGTGATTGTCGCCGACACCAAGATTTATCGCGTCAAGATCGGCAACTACATGGGCGAGGACTACGGCATGATCACGGATATTCAGGCTACGCCCGGCCTGGACGAAGGTAAGCTGGTTCTCAGGGAACAGATACAGGATGCGACCGGGGACTGGGTGGAGCGCGCCAGTGTCCTTGAAATGCGTGGCCAGGAGGTTAGGAAATGAGAAACATCGTCGATTCGGCCAAGCGATTCATGGCCTGCGCAGCACTGTGTACCGCCTGGGGCATGGCATTGGCGCAGACCACAGCCCCGCTGCCGCAGAACAGCATCGAGAACCTGCAGGTGACCCAGCAAGGCGGCAACACCATCGTCAAGCTGACGATGCGCCAAGCGCTGACGACAGCACCGGCCAGCTTTAGCATCGCCAACCCCGCCCGGGTTGCGTTCGACTTTCCGGCGACGGTGAACGGGCTTGGACGCTCCACCCAGCAGGTCAACGAAGGCGACTTGCGGAGCCTCAATATCGTCGAAGTGAGCGACCGTACGCGCGTGGTCATGAACCTGAGTCGGAGCATACCTTTTGAGACGCGTATCGACGGCAGGGATTTCTTCATCACCTTACAGGCTCCGGTGGGTAGCCAAGCCCAGGCCGGCCCGCCTGCCGCCACGCATTTTGCCGAAGCCAAGCCCCAGGGCGCTGTCCAGAGCATCCGCGATATCAATTTCCGCCGCGGCAAGAACGGCGAGGGCTTGATCGTCGTCGACCTGTCCGACCCTAATGTGGGAATCGATATCCATCAGCAGGGCGCGAACCTGGTCGTCGACTTCACCAAGACGGCATTGCCCGAGAATCTGCGCCGACGGATGGACGTGACGGACTTCGCGACGCCGGTGACAAACGTCAGTACCCAGTTGCAGGGCGACAATGTGCGCATCGTGATCAGTCCGCGCGGTTTATGGGAGCACAACGCCTACCAGAGCGACAACCAGTTCGTCATCGAGGTGAAACCGCTCGTCGAAGATCCGAACAAACTCGTGCAGGGAGAGCGCGGCGGCTACCAGGGAGAGAAGCTGTCCTTGAATTTCCAGAATGTCGAGGTGCGGGCGGTACTCCAGGTGATCTCCGATTTCACCAACCTCAACGTCGTCGTCAGCGATTCCGTCACCGGCGCGCTTACGCTCAGGCTGAAGGACGTGCCCTGGGACCAGGCGCTGGACATCATCCTCAAAACGCGCGGCCTGGACATGCGCAAGAATGGCAATGTCATCTGGATCGCGCCGCGCGACGAACTGGCGGCCAAGGAAAAGCTCAGCCTGGAAGCGAAGCAGCAGATTGCAGACCTGGAGCCGGTTCGTACCGAAACCTTCCAGCTCAATTACCACAAGGCCAAGACGGTCTTCGAGTTCCTCAAGGGCAAAGACGCCAAGGACAACACCACGCTCTCGAAGCGGGGCGTCGTCGTGATGGACGAACGTTCCAACAAGCTCTTTGTCACCGACACCCCGAGCCGTCTCGAGGACGTGCGCCGCCTGCTGGCCGAAATCGACATACCTTCCCGGCAGGTGCTGATCGAAGCGCGCATTGTGGAGGCCAGCGATACCTTCTCCAAGAACCTGGGGGTGCGGCTCGGCTACCACGATATGTCGTCCGTGGCTGCCTCCGGCAACAACAGACTGCAGTCAAGGCTAGGCGGCGGCTTGGCCGATACGGGAGCACACACAGGTCAAATAGCTGCTACACCGGACTTCTTCGCGAACGCAACGTCCGTCAATCTGCCGGCGGCCTCCTCTGGCGCACAGAATGGGCAGCTTTCGCTGATCCTCTTCAATCAACAAGCCACTCGCTTCCTCAACCTCGAACTATCCGCGCTGGAATCCGACGGCAACGGCAAAACCATCACCAGCCCCCGCATTCTGACGGCCGACAAGGTCGAGGCCCTGATCGAGCAAGGCGTGCAAGTGCCTTATTTGCAGGCCTCGAGTTCTGGCGCGACGAGCGTTTCGTTCCAGAAGGCGGTGATGTCGCTCAAGGTGACGCCCAACATCACCCCCGATGGCCGGGTCATGATGACCCTGGACATCAACAAGGACGAACCCGATTACTCGCATGCCGTCGGCGGGGCGGTGCCGATCAACACCAAGCACATCAAGACGGATGTGCTGGTCGACAACGGCGGAACCGTCGTCATCGGCGGAATCTTCGAGCGGATCGAGACGAAGCAGATCAACAAGGTGCCGCTCCTCGGCGATGTGCCTTATGTCGGCTTTCTGTTCCGCAACAAGTCCGACTCCGACCAGAGAAGGGAATTGCTGGTATTCATCACGCCCAAGGTCGTGGCGAACAGTCTGAGCCTGCGCTGACCACGGGCCGCGAGAAACCCGTGCAGGGCCGGCGCCACCGGCCCTGTTAGAATCGAGCTGTGGATCGCTGCGGCAATATATATCTGGTGGGCATGATGGGGGCGGGCAAGACGACCGTCGGACGCCATCTGGCCAAACGCTTCGGGCGGCGCTTCGTCGACGCCGACCACGAGATTGAGGCGCGCACGGGAGTGCGCATCCCGACCATCTTCGAGATCGAGGGAGAGGCAGGTTTCCGCAAACGCGAAGCGCAAGTGATTGCCGAACTTGCGCAAGAGGCCGACCTGGTGCTTGCTACCGGCGGCGGCGCGGTGCTCGACGCGGCCAGCCGTGGCATATTGAGCGCCAGCGGCCTGGTAATCTATCTCAATGCGCCACCGGCCATGCTCTACGAGCGCACGTGCCATGACCGCAACCGGCCGTTGCTGAAGGTGCCCAACCCGCTGGCGAAAATCGAGGAACTCTTCGCCGCCCGCGATCCGCTCTATCGCGAGGTTGCGGATGTGGTGGTCGACGCGGTCGGCGGCGGCGTCACTGCACTGGCCGCAATTGTAGAAACGGAGATCAGATCGCGATGCGAACCCTGAACGTCGCCCTCGGCGAGCGCGCCTATCCGATACATATCGGCCCCGGGTTGTTGGGCCGATCCGAACTCGTGGCACCGGCGCTGGCGACGCCGCGCGTGGCGGTTGTCAGCAACAGCGTCGTCGCGCCCCTCTACCTCGAAAAGCTTGCCGCACCGCTGCGCGCCGCCGGCGTGCGCGTGACTGAAGTGGTCCTGCCCGACGGCGAGAGCCACAAGAACTGGGAAACCCTCAACCTCATTTTCGACGCCCTGCTGCGCGAGCGTTGCGACCGCGCCACCACCATCGTCGCGCTCGGCGGCGGCGTCGTCGGCGACCTTGCCGGTTTCGCCGCGGCCAGTTACCAGCGCGGCGTGCCCTTCGTCCAGGTGCCGACGACTTTGCTCGCGCAGGTGGATTCGTCGGTCGGCGGCAAGACTGGCATCAACCATCCGCGCGGCAAGAACATGGTCGGCGCCTTCTGGCAGCCGAGGCTGGTGCTTGCCGACACCGACACGCTTGCCACATTGCCGGCCCGCGAACTCTCCGCCGGTCTGGCCGAAGTCATTAAGTACGGCCTCATCCGCGACCTACCCTTCCTCGAATGGCTGGAAGGGAATATGGACAGGCTGATGGCGCGCGACGCCGAGGTGCTGTCCTACGCCATCGAGCGCTCCTGTGCCAACAAGGCCGAAGTGGTTGCCGGCGACGAGCGCGAGACGGCGAAGGAGGGCGGCCGCGCGCTGCTCAACCTCGGCCACACCTTCGGCCATGCCATCGAAACCGGCCTCGGCTACGGCGAGTGGCTGCACGGCGAGGCGGTGGCGGCGGGCACGGTGATGGCGGCCGAACTCTCGCGGCGCCTGGGCTGGCTGGCGCCAGCCGACGTGGCGCGCGTGCGCGACCTGCTGAGCCGCGCCGGCCTGCCTGTGGCCGGGCCGCAGCTTGGCGCTGAGCGCTATCTCGATTTCATGGGCCACGACAAGAAAGTGATCGCCGGCAAGCTGCGTCTGGTGCTGCTCGCGCGCATCGGCACGGCGGTGACTTACGCCGATGCGTCGCAAACCGACATCCGCGCCGCCATCGAAGACTGCTGTGCCTGAACTGGCGTCCTACGCCGTCGGCGACGGCAACTCGCGGGGCCGCGCCTTTCCCGAACCGCCGCCCAAAGTCAGGAGCGAATTTCAGCGCGACCGCGACCGCATCGTCCATTCCACGGCATTCCGCCGTCTCGAATACAAGACCCAGGTCTTCGTCAATCACGAGGGCGACCTCTTCCGCACACGCCTGACGCATTCCATCGAGGTGGCGCAGGTGGCGCGCTCCGTGGCGCGGGCGCTCGGGCTGAACGACGACCTCGCCGAGGCCATCGCGCTCGCCCACGATCTCGGCCACACGCCCTTCGGCCATGCCGGCCAGGAGGCGCTCGACGACTGCATGAAGGAGCACGGGGGCTTCGAGCACAACCTGCAAAGCCTGCGCATCGTCGACCGGCTCGAAGAGCGCTATGCCGCCTTCGACGGCCTGAACCTGATGTTCGAGACGCGCGAAGGCATACTCAAGCACTGTCCTCCCGCGCAGGCGCGGGAGCTCGGCGAGCTCGGCCAGCGCTTCCTCGATGGCCGGCGGCCATCGCTCGAAGCGCAAATCTGCAATCTGGCCGACGAGATCGCCTACAACAACCACGACGTGGACGATGGCCTGCGCTCCGGCCTGATCAGCCTCGAACAACTCGAGGAAATCAGCCTGTTTGCCCGCCATGCGGCGGAAACGCGCGCCGAGTTCCCGGCCATCGCCGGTCGCCGCCTGATCCACGAAACCGTGCGGCGCATGATCGACGCCCTGGTCACCGACCTGCTCGCCGAATCGGCGCGCCGCATCGCGGCATCCGGCGCGGCGACGCTGGCCGACGTCCATCGGGCGCCCGCCTTGATCGGTTTCACCGCCGCCACGAGCGCAGAGAACCTCGATCTCAAGCGTTTCCTGCGCAGCCGGCTCTATAGTCACGAGCGCGTCCTGCGGGAAACCGACGAAGGACGCCGCGTCATCCGGGAATTGTTCCACGCCTTCCGCAAGGAACCGCGCCTGCTGCCGCCCCAGTACCAGGCGCCGGCTGCGGCCGAAGGCCCGCGCGCCATCGCCGACTACATCGCCGGCATGACGGACCGTTATGCGGTCAGCGAGCATCGGCGTCTGTTCGCCCTGGCGGAAGGCTGAACCGGGGCGACAGTTCAGCCGGCAGCCGCGTCTATGGCTTCCGTTCAACTTATGTCGCAATGCAACGTATTGAGTTCGAGGGCAAATCTCGGTATATTCGACCGTTCGCCCATAGGGTTTACCTAAGGCCGGGGAGAAGCGTGCGCCCCGGCTTTTTTGACGGCCGTGTGTCCATTGATGCGGACCGCCGCCGCACGCGACTGGAAGGAAACATGATGGACCTGCTGGAAACGCCTCAGCGCCAGGGCCTCTACGACCCGGCATTCGAGCACGACGCTTGCGGCGTCGGCTTCGTCGCCCATATCAAGAACCGCAAAA